>Ga0068863_100001168_pt1 | contig 26219 bp, 18 predicted proteins | sample KBSSwiS62_FD_66596 | JGI IMG/M metagenome (GOLD analysis project Ga0068863, IMG submission 66596) | Switchgrass rhizosphere microbial communities from Kellogg Biological Station, Michigan, USA - KBS Switchgrass S6-2 | ecosystem: Host-associated > Plants > Roots > Rhizosphere > Soil ... | reverse complement strand
AGCTTTTCATATTCGGCGATGGCCTCGGGAAATTGCTGGCGGCTCTGGTCATAGAGGCCGATGGAATAGATCGATTCAGCGACGAGATTGCTTTTCGGGCACTTCTTTTCGATCTCGCGCAGCAGGGCCAAGGGGCTTTCGTCCGCGGGCAACGTGACGACCTGCAAGCGTCCACCCGCGATGATGATGGATTCGTCATCGTCCAGCTCCCATATCTTTTTCGCGGGAAAACCAAGATCCGGTTGATGCGGCAAAGGCCGGCCGAAGCGGTCGCGCTGGATGCCTTGGTTCGTCCATTGCTGGAGGATCTCGGGCCCGTAGAGTGAGCGGCAGATCATGGCGCGACGAAACAAGGCGCGCGCGGTGACATCGCGAGTCTCGGAATGATCGAGCTTCTCGATTTCTTCCAGGAGGAAACGGATCTTCGGTCCGTCACCGAGGCTGGCGGCATAGGCGGCGGGGGTGGAAAGGAAGCGGGGCTTGCCGTCCGGCCCGAGAGGGAGACCGGTCGGTTTCTGGGCCTCGCTGCTGCCGCGTCCGTACCAGCGGGGCTGCTCGTAATCGGCTTCCTCCACGGCGGCGGAGTCCTCTTCCGGTTCCTCCCAACTGCTCCACCACCAACCGCACCAGCCCCAGGGACTGTAACCGTAATCGTGGGAGGCGACCGCGTTGACGAGATCGAAATCGAGACCGATCTGCTCGACGTTGAGCAGCTTGGCCAGGTCGGCGGAGACAGGGTGGTCCGGCGCACCCAGAGTGATGAGGAGATCGCGCGCCCGTTCGTAATGTCGGATGGCTTCCTTGCGGTCCTTCTTGAAGCTGGAGACCTGCACGCCCTGCCCGTATTCGCCACGCCGATAGGTGCCGCCGCTTTTGGTTCCCTGATGAGGCACGGCGAGATAGAGCCCGGCGAGAAAGCGTTCGCCTACGGCCTCTTCAAAACGTCCCTTGTTTTGGGTGATGAAGTTTTGCGCACGGTCAAGCGCGTCGTCCCAAAGGCTGAGCTTCATCGAGCAGGCGACGGCCCCTTCGACCGCGAGCCGGGCCTCGGGGGAAGACCAATCGCCTTTGAGTTCCCGGGTCGCATCGTAAGCGCTGCGGGCCTCGGCCCAATTCTGATCCTTGAAAAGCTTCTGCGCCTTGGCCATGGCCACGCCGACCGGCGTCGTGGGTTCGGGTGGTGGCTGAGGGGCGGCCTGGACCGTTTCACCGCAAGCCAACAGGACCAGCAAAAGTAGGAGGCGACACGTCATCACCAGAAAGGACGCGCGAACCGGCCAAAGCGCGCGAATTATTTCCGGGATGGTGGAAGAGGTCACCGACCGAACGGCAAGAAGAGAGCGGGGGTTAGTCATGGCGGGTATTCACCTAGCTTGGGCATTCGCCACGGCAATTTGTCGGGGACGGGTCAAAAGGTTGTAAAAAAATTGTCAGACTGAATAGAGGGAAAGCTTTAAAGGGAAGGACTTGGCTCATTGAGGAGCAAGGAAAAGCAACTGATTGCGTAAGTCGTCTCCGTCCTTCACTTGAACCAATAACATTAGTAGTGTAAAAGAATAAGTCCTTTTATGAATAGTACCGACAATCAACTTTTTTCGCCTGAGGAAGCGCTTTCCCGGTTGGGTCAAAACAAGGAGCAGGGGTGTCTGCTGGTGTCGAAAGGAAACGATTTGGTTACGATTTATGTGCAGAATGGGTTTGTGCTGAACGCGACCTCCAGCCTCAAGAGCGGGCGGGAGGCGGTCGAGCAGGCAGTGCATCTGGCGGAGGCGTCGTATCAATGGATCCGGGGCGCGCAACCGCCGGAGCCCGGGAGGAGCATCTTCCTCAATATCCAGGAATTTATTTTGATGAACGGCAGCGCCCGCAAGTCGAAGATTGCGGAGACGGGCAATATTCACCTGCGGTCCGGGCAGCCGGAAGGGGATCCCGAGTACAGTTACTTTCTGGTGCCGGATGACCAGCCGACAGTGAAGATGATCCTGACGAAGACGGCGACGGTGCTGGGCAGGGACAAGACATCGGATTTGGTGATTGAAGACGTGAATATCTCGGGGCGACATTGTATCCTGGATATCCGGAACCGCGGGCTGTTCATCCTTGATCTCGATTCGACCAATGGGACCTATGTGAACGGCGTGCTAATCCGGGACGGGTACATCAAGCCGGGCGATGTGCTCGAATTGGGAAGTTACCGGATGACGGTGAATCGCGATCTGCGGAAGAAACTCGAATTATGAAATCAATCCTTTGTGTCTGCTTCACATTTTTATGTTCCGCTGCTTATGCCGGAACGCCGGACATCAGCATTCCGGAAAGCACGATCAAGTTGATCAAGACCACGGATTGCGTCGAGGTAACCGGAACAAACGACATGGGTGGGGCGGAGAACTTTACGATCCACAATGCGAAGGCGATCAGCCAGTTCGTCAAATTCCTGACATCGGAGATTTATCTCGCCGTACCGAAGGAGCCGAAGCCGGAATTCAAGTCGCTGTCGCGGTACAAGGTGCGGCTGTCCAGCAACGGCGCACCGGTGCTGGAGTTTGATGTCGTGGCTGATTCGATTCTCGATCTGCCGAATGAGACGTCTTACTACATGGAGTCGGACCGGCATTCGGACAACTTGATGGCGCCTCTGCTGAGACTGCGCTAAAGCTGTTTCCTTCCTTGCTTATGAAAACCCTTTCTCTCTTCCTGGGCGGCTTCTTCTCTCTCGCAATGACGGTAATGGCGATGGAGACCATTCCGATTGTCCCAACGGATAATGGGACCACGGCGGCAACCGCTTTGCCGGTCGAAATCGCACCGGACAATGCGAATCTCTATTATATGGGGCGCTGGGACAAGGCGAATGCGGCCGGGCCGACTTGCGCGTGGTCGGGAAGTGCGGTTTCGATCCGATTTCACGGCACGGCGATCAATGCGCAGCTGGCCTTGGACAGGAACCGCTTTGAAGTGGTGGTGGATGGCGTTGCCACGAAGGTGCTGACGGGATCGAAGGACAAGATTCTTTACAGCCTCGCCTCCGGGCTGAACGATGCCGACCATACCGTGACGCTTTTCAAGGACACGGAGGCCAATATCGGAACGGCGAGCTTTAACGGGTTTCAGCTCAGCCAGGGAGGAACGGTTGCATCTTATCCGGCACCCACGCACCGCGTGGAAATCATCGGCGACTCGATCAGTTGCGGTTACGGCAACGAGGCCGCGAGCAAGACGGAGCATTTCAGCCCGGCGACGGAGAATGCCTACTGGAGCTACGGCGCGGTAGCCGCACGGGCTTTCGGGGCCGATTATACCTGCATCGCCTGGAGCGGAAAAAAGCTGTGGCCCGACAATACGATCGTCGCGCTTTATGACCGGGTCCTGCCGAAGCAACCGGAACCGCTCTGGAAATTCGATGCGCCGAAACCGGAGGTCGTCCTGATCAATCTTTGCACCAATGATTTTGCCCGGGGAGCTCCGGAGGAAGAGGGCTGGACCAAGGCTTACCATGCGTTCATCGACCAAGTGCGGAAAAACTATCCCGACGCGACGATCTATCTCGCGATCGGTTCCATGATGAGCGATTGGCCAGCGGACAAGAAGCCGCTCACCGTCGCGCGAGGGTACATCCAGCGCGTGGTAAATGAATGCAATACCGCCGGGGACAAAAAGGTGCATTTCATCGAATTCGCGACACAGAACGAAGCGACCAATGGAATCGGGGCCGACTGGCACCCGAGTGTGAAGACCGACCAGGTGATGGCGCAGACGTTCATTGAGGCGATCTCGAAGGACATGGGTTGGACGTCGGCAGCGAATTAGTCCGCTCGATCGGATGTCCACAGACCAAACTTGGCACTGGCCCCGAGCGGGCTTAGATTTTCTTTCGTGCATCGGGCCTGCATCTTCAGCTTACTGGCTTTTTTCGTAAGCACGTTCGCGTGGAGCCAGCAACCCGCAGCCCCCACGCCTCCCCCGGAACTCTGGTTCTATTACCCGACCAATCTGCTGGTTCCCGGAAATCTTGTGCCGCTGGAGGCCATCTTTCGTCGAGCCGCTGCGGCGGGATATACCCAGGTCTATCTCACGGATTCAAAGTTCGGACGACTCGGTGAATTGCCGGCCAGCTACTTCGATAATGTGGCCAAGGTGAAGAAGCTCGCGGACGAACTGCATCTCGAAATTGTCCCGGGTATTTTTCCGATCGGGTATTCCGAAAGCCTGCTAAGCAACGATCCCGACCTCGTGGAATCGTTGCCGGTGCGTGATGCACTCTTCGTTGTCGAGCAAGGCACGGCCAGGCCGGCAGCTGATCCGCCGGTCGCGTTTCCTTCCGGCGGCTTTGGCGATCCGAAGCAATGGAGCATGGTCGATCCAGTCGTCCATTTCGAGAACGGCATTGCCCATGTCACAGGCGCAAAGGGCGTCAATGCGCGAGCGGCCAAGGTCCTCACGGTCGCGCCTTTTCATCAGTACGATGTCACTTTTCGCATTAAAACTCAGGACTATGCCGCCCATCCTCTCGTCCAAGTCCTTTCGCCTGGAGCAAAGGACTCCCTGAATGAGGCTGACCTCTCCGTGAAGCGGACCCAGGACTGGACGATCTATCATGTCGTTTTCAATTCGCTGGAACAGACGCAGGTGATGATCTCGTTCCGCGCCGGCTACACCGGCTCCGAGGGCGAGATGTGGTGGGACCAGCCGGCCATCAAGGAAGCAGGGCTGCTCAATATCATCCGGCGGGATACGTGCCCCCTCACCGTCCGCACCGAGGAGGGCAAGGCCCTCGCCGAGGGCACCGATTTCGAGCATGTGACCGACCCTAAGATGGGTAATGTCCCCTGGCCCGGCGGCTATGAGGTGTGGCACGAACCGCCCGCGCTGAAAACAAAACTGCCCGACGGCACCCGGCTGCGCGTCTCATACTGTCACGCCATTACCACCGGCGACGGCAAGACCAGCATCTGCCTCGGTGATCCGAAGACGCTCGATATCCTACGCGACCAGGCCAAGCGGATCGATGCGCTCTTTCATGCCAAACGTTACTTCATGGAGCATGATGAAATCCGCGTCCTCGGCTGGGACAATGCGTGCGCGGCGACCCATCTCGACAGCGGCGCGCTCCTCGCTGCCAACGTCCGCAACTGCACGCAAATCATGAAAGAGGTCAACCCGAATGCCACGCTCTATGTCTGGAGCGACATGTTCGATCCCAACCACAACGCGCACGATCATTACTACCTCGTCAAAGGCAATCTCGCCGGATCGTGGGAGGGGCTCAGTCCGGACGTGGTCATCGCCAACTGGAACGCGGAGCATGCCGACAAGAGTCTGCCGTGGTTTGCCGATCGTGGGCATCATCAGCTTCTTGCCGGATACTATGATGCGCCGCCGGAACGCATTCTCGACTGGCTGAAAGCCGGGAAAGGAGTGCCTCATATCGATGCGGTCATGTACACGACATGGGAAAATAATTTCAGCGAGCTCGAGCATTTCGCGCAGATCGTCCGCAGTTTTCATTGACGCCATCGGCACAAAAAAGACCGGACAGCTCCCCGACAGAAACGACTTCCCGGTGGTCGACTGCCCTCTCAACTAGACTGTCTAGTAAACGGGGGATTGTTGCCCCCAATTCAACCCTTATACGGTAACGGTCGCAATCGCATCGGCCCCGCAAGCTGGTTGCCTGATCGCTTTCAACCAAACTTAAACGGAATCCCAAAAATGAATAACTTACTCCGAAAGAAAGACCGTCACGCTGAGTTCCCGTCCGGTTTACGGTCCACAGCGAAGAGATTGAAGAGCCGCGCCCTCCGATGGCTTTGCGCAAGCCTGATCCTGTGCGAGTCCATGGTCATGCCGGCGTCGGCTTCGGGTGTTCCCCAGTTGGGTGTCTATGATGGAAACGATCCAGCCGGACTCGATGCATACGGCGCGTGGCTGAATCATCCGGATGTCTGGGGTGAAACCGGCATCGGCTTCAACGCGGGATGGGCTCCCATTGACAGTCCCGCCTCGGCTCTCGATCCGTATATTGCCTGGGTCAAGACCCAGCCGGCACGCAGGCTCTTCATTACGGTTCCCATGTTTCCCGGTTATACGGGAAATCCGGGTGGTCCGGATCCCACGATAACTCCGGCACTGACCCTCGTCGCCGGAGCCAGCGGGACCTACAACAGCCATTTCGTGAATGTGGCCAAATATCTCGTGGACAAAGGCGTCATCAACCAAGTCATCATTCGCATCGGCCACGAATACAATGGAAACTGGTATCCGTGGCGGGCTGCGCCCAATCCGACGGCATGGAAAGGCTACTACCAGCAAATCGTCACAGCCATGCGCGGCTTTAGTGACGCCAACGGCAGCGCCGCCGCCCTGAAATTCTGCTTCAATCCCGCGACCGGCGCCCCGGAACTCAGTGATCCGACCTCTGTCTATCCGGGAGATTCTTATGTCGATTACATCGCACTCGATACGTACGACGAGTGTTTTGCGGCCAACACCTATCCCTATGGAGCCCCGCTCTCGGACGCGACCCGGCAAGCGAATGCCTGGGCGATTTATCTCGGGACGGCCACCACAGGTTACGGCATCGCCCAGTGGTATAGTTTTGCCAGGACCCACAATAAACCGTTTGGCTTCGCGGAATGGGGCGTCAGCGATGCCTCGTATGGCGGCAAGGACAATCCCTACTTCATCGGCCAGATGTACAATTTCATGAATACGCGTCCCATCGCTTTCGCCTGCTATTTTGAGTACCCGGCGGGCGGGTCGCATCATCAACTTCACTCATCGATTGCCGACTACTTCCCCAATTCGGCGGCAAACTTCCTGCGGCTGTTTGGCAGCACCCTGATCATCGATGATGTGACGAATGTGGCCGACGCGGGAGCCGTGACCGTGACAGGTTCGTGGACTTCCAGCACGGGTGCGCCGGGCTATTACAACAGTGACTACCTGCATGACGGCAACACGGGCCAGGGCACCAAGAGCGTCAAGTTTACGCCAACCATTCAAACGGGATCGGACGGCAGCTATAATGTCTATGCGTGGTGGGTGTCGGCGGCGAACCGGGCCTCCAATACCCCGATCGATGTCCTGGCCAGCGGGATCGTCTATCCGCTTTCCGCCAATCAACGGAGCAGCGGCAGTCAATGGAACTGGCTGGGAACCTATCCTCTTGTCGCGGGCACGGGAGGAAACGTCACGATCAGCAACACTGCCGCAAATGGTTATGTGGTGGCGGACGCGGTCGAGTTCGTTCGCACCATTCCCAAACCCTGGATCAATGAGGACATTGGATCGGTGGGCGTAGCCGGCAGCGCAACCTGCTCCAACGGCGCCTTCACGGTCAATGGTTCCGGGACGGACATCGCCGGAACAGTCGATGCGTTTCAATTCGTCCATCAAACTGCCAGCGGAGATTGCGATATAACCGCGAGGGTGGCCTCACAGACCAATCCTGACTCCTCGGAAAAAGCAGGCGTGATGATACGCGAGTCGTTAGGAACCAGCTCAGCACATGTCCATCTCTTCATCACACCCGGCAATGGATTGAACTTCGAATACCGGGGAACGACAGGAGGAACCACCACACACGCCACGGGCGTGGCCGGCACTCCTCCAACCTGGCTCAGGCTGACCCGGGTCGGCAATGTTTTCACGGCCTACAAATCCACCAGCACTGTTCTCTATCCTGAGACGATCACTTGGACACAAGTGGGAACCTCCGTGACGGTTACCATGGGAAGCAGCGTGACTTTGGGCCTGACGCAATGCAGTCATAATAATACCACGTTGGGTACGGCCGTTTTCGATAACGTTGTGGCCAATCCATAAAGTCGTGCTTTCAGGGGGTGGGAAATGAATTTCCTGCTCCCACTTCCAAGTACAAAAAAAGACCGGGCAGCGACTCGACAGGAGCCACCGCCCGGTCAGGGGAGGAATGAATGAACTTACATAGGGATAGACCCTTGTGAGGCCGTGGCGTTCAAGCCCAAGCGATTACACTTGAGTAATGACGCAAGTAGCTTAGCGTCAACATTCTCTATGAATCGTGCGGAGCGTTGCCTGCCGGGTTCTGCTCCCTTCCGGGAACTCGATGCCTCCCGGAACTGGATGGAACAGGGTATCTGGCCCGCCGAATGGATCACGCTGGAAAATCCGCCGGAGAAGCCGTGCCAGTTGTACTTTCGGTTGAAATTCACAGCCAAGGAGAACGACGCTTTTCTTATCCACGTCGCGGCAGACGAAAAATATCGGCTCTTTCTGGATGACGAGTTGATCGGCTTCGGCAGCGAGCGGGGCTCGATTGATCAGTGGCACTTTGATTCGTACCGGCTGAAACTTTCCCGAGGCGCGCACGTGCTGGTCGCGCAGGTGTTTGCGCACGGCGCGGCGGGATTGCGCTCGCAGATGACCTTGCAGCCCGGTTTCCTGCTGGCCTCCGAACCGCACGATTTGTGTACGGGCAGAGCAGCGTGGGAAGGCCTGCAAGTCTTCGGACTCGAATATACTGATTCGTTTCCCCATGCATTTTTCAGCATTGGAAAAAGCACCATTCAGCACGGAGACAAGATCCACGATTCCTTCGTCCGAGGCGAAAAGGGCAGCTGGCAAAAAGTCCGTTCGTTACATGCGGGCTCGACCGCGGGAGTGCGCAACCGTCATCCCGCCTTCCACCTGTTGACGCCCGCGACCATGCCTCCTCCCGCTCGTGATATTTTCCGGGGCGGCAAGATCGTTTTTTTCTCGTCGGCTTTTTCCCAGCCGCTTCATTCCGCCGATCATTTGCCGGATGAAGCGGCAAAACGGAATCGAGTGTGGACCTCGGGCGGCGAATGGTCCGTTCCCGCTCACCAGGAAGAGCGCATCATCATCGACCTGGAAGACTATGTTTGCGCCTGGCCCCGGGTGAAGCTGTCCGCGAGCGCAGGAAGCAAGGTTTCCCTTCATTGGACGGAGTCTCTCTTTGGAGACGAGAAGCTGCAAACCAAGGGCAACCGGAACGACTACCTGGGCAAATACTTCATCGGTACCGGAGATGAATTTCATGCCTCGAAAGAGGCTCCGATGATTTTTGAAGGCCCTTTCATCCGCACGGGGCGTTATCTTGAAATCAGGATCATCACCGCTGATCATCCGCTGACGCTTGGTACGCCGGAACTGCTTCGCGCAGAATATCCATTGGAGATCACCTCACATTTTGAGGCGTCCGGTTTTCCTGCAGCTGCATTGATCAAGCGCTGCCAGCGCACCTTGCGGGCCTCCTGCCACGATGCGATCATCGACGGGCCGTTCTATGAGCAGATGGCGTGGCTGGGTGATACCGCGCAGGTGGCCGCCGTTCTTTTTTCCGCGAGCCGGGATGACCGTCCGCTGAAAAAGAATATCGATCTTTTCGATTCCTCCCGCCTGCCGAACGGGCACCTGCGCTCGCGCTGGCCCGCCCGCGACTCGGCCTATGTCTCCGCCTATGCGATGTATTTTAGCGTCCTTCTTCACAGCCATCTCTGGTGGCGGAACGATCCGGCTTATCTCAAGACCAAACTCAACGGCCAGCGGGCCACGTTGAATTATTACCTCGGCCTGATCGGCGAAGATGGCCTGCTCAAGTTGACCACCGGCTGGTGCTTCGCCGATTGGGTGACCGGTTGGGACAGCGGCATCCCGCCGATGGACCAAGACGGGGCATGCGGTCTCTTCCAGTGGCAACTCATCTGGGCCCTGAGTTGTGCCGCCACGGTGGAAGATCATGTCGGCGAGCCCGAGATGGCGCAATTCCATCGCCGCCGCGCGAAGGAACTGGCCCAGGCCGCCGATGTTTATTGGAACGAGAAGAGGGGCTTCTATGCGGACACTCGCGAACAGCGCAGCTTTTCCGAGCATACCCAAGCTTATGCGGTGATGAGCGGGGTGCTCGGTGCCGACAGGCTGGACAAGATGCGCACATCCTTCGTGCGCGAGGAAAAGCTGACCAAGGCCACAGCCGCTTTCGCGCATTATCTCTACGAGGCCTATTTCATTCTTGGCCTGCGCGAGAAAATCGTCGAGGGCCTACGCGCCTGCGAGGGTTATGAAAAGCTCGGGCTGTTGACCACGCCGGAAAGTCCGGAGCCGACCCGATCCGATTGTCATGGTTGGAGCGCAGTCCCGCATTTTCATCTCTTTGCCTCGCTCCTCGGCATCCGCCCCATGGCTCCCTTCTTCCGCGAAGTCCGGATTGATCCGATGTGGGAGCTTCTCGGCACCATCAACGCCACGCTTCCCCATCCTGACGGCGAGATCTTCCTGAGCCTCTCACTTGTCGAGGGCAAGGCGCGGGGTGAAGTTGTCCTGCCCACCGGCGTTTCGGGAAATTTGATTTGTCCCGGCGGAATGCTTCCTTTACATGCCGGGACGAACATCGTGGACGGCGCCTGACGCCCTTCGCTGTCTTTTATGGGTTACTTACGCACCATCCTTTTTCTGAGTCTCTCGTGCAGTCTGCAGGCATTGCCGGCCGCCGATTTATCGAGTCCGCGCCTCGAAGTCTATAAAGCCAAACGCGAACTCCTGTTGTTCGACGGTGATCGTCTCATCAAGACATATCCGATTGCCCTTGGTTCCAATCCGATTCCACCGAAAGAACGCCAGGGTGACCGGGCGACCCCGGAAGGGACGTATTTCATCTGCGAGAAAAATCCGCAGAGCCAATATCATCTTTCCCTGGCCATCAGTTATCCCGGGCCGCAGGACGCGGTGCGTGGCCTCAAGGCCGGACTAATCACCAAGGCGGAAGAGCAGGCGATTGTAAAGGCGAATGCCGATCATCGCATACCGCCCTGGAATACCAAGTTGGGAGGCGAGGTTTTTGTCCATGGCAATGGTTCCAAACCCGATTGGACTTGGGGATGTGTCGCCCTGGACGACGCGGACATCGAGGAGCTCTACGCATGCGTGCGGGTCGGGACGCCGATCATCCTCCACCCTTGATCAAAGCCGTGCTCATGACCTGAGGTCATGAAGAAAAAGGGTGCGCTCGAGAGGACTCGAACCTCCATGGATTGCTCCACTAGTACCTGAAACTAGCGCGTCTGCCATTTCGCCACGAGCGCGTGACTGTCACACCGGGACTCCTGTCCCAAGCGCGGAGAGGCATCCTAAGCGAGGCTGCCTTCCGTGGGCAAGGAAAACCGGGGCGGGCTGACGGAGCTTACTTCGCCTCGACCACGACTGCCGTCGTATTGTCGCGACCGGCCCGTTCCAGCGAGGCCTCCACCAGCCGGTAGGCGGGATTGACAGTTGCCTCGGCGGGCGTGGGTTTGCGGATCAACTCGGCGAGTTGTTCGTCGAAAAGGCCGTCCACGAGACCGTCCGTGCATAACAGGAAACGATCGCCGGGCTCGCAGACGACGGCACCGACCTGCGGGCTGACAAACTGATTGCCCGCGCCCAACGCCTTCTGGAGGGCGGTCCGGCGCGGATGTCCGCGGGCCTCCCGCTCGCTGATCTGTCCCGTACGGAAAAGCCAGCCAACGTAGGTGTCGTCGTGGCTGATCTGGCGGATTCCATTTTCTCCCTTGGGTAAATAATAAATCCGGCTGTCGCCCACATGACCGAAGTACATCCAACCGGGCGTGAACCAGCACATACTCAAGGTGGATTGCATGCCACGCGTTTCCTCGTAGCTGGCGCCGACAAAGGTGAGCGCCTTGTGGATTTCGTCGAAGAGCTCGGTGAGCACCTCGGTGTATCCGGCCTCGAGTCCCATAGCCGACTGCTTGAAGGACTGAGGCAGCAACCGGGTGATCTTTTCCACCGTGATCCGGCTGGCGAATTCGCCGGCCATCGCACCACCCATGCCGTCGCTGACCGCGAAGACAAAGTCGGTGTTATCGGTCGAGGCCTCGCCGACCTTTCCCAGGTAGTTCACTTCCTGCGCGTTGAACTGGAGCGCCAGGAAGGAATCCTCGTTGTTCATCCGGACTTTGCCGCGATCCGTTCGTCCGGACCAGGAGAGTTGTTGCGGAAGCAGCGTATCAAGAGGCAGGTGGGTCATGGGGCTTTTCCTGATCGGGAAGAATGGTGGCAAATTCGAAATCGATTAAGCAAAAACGGCCATCCGACTGCCGATAGGTGACGTTGCGCATCTCGGCATCGTCGTGCCGGACGCCGTAGGGAAGAAGATCGGCAAAGAGCTCCCTGGTCCGGGCCTCGTCGAGATGCTCAACGCGGGCACCGCAACTGGTCGTAACGATACGCAGCTGGGCCGGATCAGATTCGAGCAGTCTGGGCACGAATGGACAGCCCTTCTCCTCCAGATGGCGCAGGACCCGCACCTCGTTGGCGAAACGTTCCTCGGCCTTGGGACCGCGAAAAGTCTTGTAGACCCTGCCATCGTAACTGATGCGCACCAAGGCTCTTAGCGTGTCTTTGACTTGGTCCATCGCAGGAAAAGTATGCGCTAGTTGAAGAAAGAGGCCAACCGGGAACTGCGCCGGAAAGGAACCGATTTTGGTCATGTAAAATAGTCCCAAGTTGTTTACAGTATTTATCTTGAACATGGCATGACAGGTGCTTCAAGCTGCTACCGCCGATAGAATCGGCATTCAACACTAACCCCCAACACCTACCAAACACATCACATGGCGAAGTATAAATTGGAATATATTTGGTTGGACGGCTACACGCCTGTCCCCAACATCCGCGGTAAAACCCTGGTCAAGGATTTCGACAAATTCCCCAAGCTGGAAGATCTTCCGAACTGGGGCTTCGATGGCAGCTCCACGCGCCAGGCCGAGGGACACAGCTCTGACTGCGTGCTGAAGCCGGTCGCGGTTTTCCCCGACACGACCAAGAAGAACGGCGTCATCGTGATGAACGAAGTGTTGCATGCCGATCTCACTCCTCACTCCACCAATGCCCGCGCGACCATCCTGGACGATCCCGGCTGTTGGTTCGGTTTTGAGCAGGAATATTTCCTTTATCAGAACGGTCGACCGCTCGGCTTCCCTGAAACCGGCTATCCCGCCCCCCAGGGTCCGTACTACACGGGTGTCGGCTACGAGAACGTCGGCAACATCGCCCGCGAAATCGTTGATACGCACCTCGATCTCTGTCTCGATGCCGGCATCAACCACGAAGGCATCAACGCCGAAGTGGCCAAGGGCCAGTGGGAATTCCAGATCTTTGGCAAAGGCTCCAAGAAGGCCGCCGACGAAATGTGGGTCGCCCGCTACCTCCTGCAGCGTCTCTGCGAGAAGTACAAGGTGGACGTGAATTTCCATTGCAAGCCCCTCGGTGCAACCGACTGGAACGGCTCCGGCATGCACTCCAACTTCTCGACCGAATACATGCGTACGGTCGGCGGCAAAGAGTACTTCGAGAAGCTCATGGCGGCGTTCGACAAGCACAAGAACGAGCACATCGCCGTCTACGGACCGGACAATCACATGCGCCTCACCGGGCTGCATGAGACCCAGTCGATCGACAAGTTTAACTACGGTGTCGCCAACCGCGGCGCCTCGATCCGCGTGCCCCACAGCTTCGTGAACAACGGCTACAAGGGCTACCTCGAGGATCGCCGTCCGAACTCCCAGGGAGATCCCTACAAGATCGCGAGCCGGATCCTGCAGACGATCGCCACGGTTCCGACCAAATAACCTTCCCCGGTTAAAAGCCAAAACGCCGTCCTGCCTTGCGTGGGACGGCGTTTTCTTTTTTGCCAGGAGCTTACGCGACGAATCCGCTTAAGCGCCGTTCGTCCTATTTCGCTTTTCGTTGGTCGGGGTAATTCGTCCAGATCCAATCCAAGTTGTCGGAAGTGTGATAAGGAGATTTGGAGCCCAGCTGTCCACCACCGTCTTTCTGGTCCCAGCCCACCGAATAGAGCAGGTAGGTTCCGTCTCCGTTGAGTTTATAGCGGTACGGCTCACCGTTCATGACGTCGTGCGGCAATTCAGCGCCATAAGCGGGAACAAGGGCAGCCAGAGAGCTGGGATAAGTCCCCTGCGCCAATCGATACCGCTCAAGCCGGCATGAAATCCGGGCCTCATCGACCTGAACCTGTTCATAAGCATATTTCTTCACGGAATTGAAAGTGGGCCGGACCAGCGGCGACACGAAATTCCGCCACGTCTCGCTGGAACCCGCCTTGTCCATCGCTGCAAAGGCCGCACCTTCCCGGTCCGGATATACCCGATGTTCGGCAGGATCAACCATCTTCGGCATCTCCAGCAGATTAAATCTGGCGGAATCAGCCTTGAACGTGTCGATCCAGCCGCTCGGAATGAGCCAGCATAGTCCCACGCCGAGCCAGTCATTCCAACTGATCTGGTCGCCGGGGAAAATGCCCCCGATCAGAATCCCATACAGTGCAACACGCCGATGTGTCCTTGTATAATCCATGGCGGGAATCTGCATCATTACCGTGTCGCCGCGAACCGCCCGTTGATTTTCCGACAGGCAATCCATCTTTCCGAGATCGTCGTCCAAGGCCGCCAATTGCTGGTCGTTCCATGCGTGCTTCGCCAAACCCTCGTTGACCGCACCCAAGTGAATCGCCACCACACCGAGGGAAACGAGGCCTGAAACAAGAAACGGTTCCTGCGCAAGGCCCGCATTAATCTTCCAGGCAACCTTGAGATCATCCAAGGCAAGATCGGGCTGGCCTCCCAGTAAAGCCAGGCGCTCCTCATAGGAAAGTATTTTTGCCACCTGGATCTGATCGGTGATCGGCCCCAAGGGGATGTCCCATGAAGGCTGAATGGCATAATCCACCCCGAACCGACATTGTGGATGCGTCGCATTGGCCGCGCGCATATCAGCGAGCACCGGGCACACCATACCAAAGATGTCCGCCAATTTGGCTTCAGGTGGAATGTCCGTTCCTGGCATCTGTTGCCGACAAAATGCTTCCAACCTTGCTTGAACGGCAGGCAAGTCCGGCGATTCCCCTTTTAGCCAGTTACCCAGGTAGGGAAGACTGCCCGGCTCAGCGCCTGTTTCCTTGGTGTACGGCAGATGGGAGTTGACCGCCTTCAAATCCTTGCTGATCGCCATCCGCAAATAACCATCCACTTTCTCAGTCCGGAAAAAGGGCATCGCCCCGAAATTTTCCGCATCGGGAACCGGCGGTGGAATATAGGTTTGAGGATCGAGTGAAATCCCCTGCGCTTTGAGTTCCGCTTCGGCTTTCGACCAGGCATTTGCCCCGCGCCAGTCTTCTTCGAGGTAGAAAAGAACGATGAGTACGCCGAAGCCGAGAGTGCCTCTAAGCAGCCATCGCAGACACCATCTGAACCATGACCTCTTTCCTTTGCCAGCTGCAACGGGAAGAGGATCCATATGATTACGACGCGCGGATCGCTGTCTCGAGTTCTTTCCAAACCGTCGGCAGCAACGCGCAGTTCGGGTCGGACTTGACCGCGCGTTCCAGTGAGGCCTTGGCCGAGTCGACCTGCTCCAGGCGCGAGTGAATCATGCTTAACATCGCATTGGCCGAGGCTGCCAACGGTGCGTAGGTGACGACGTGGCTCAAGGCCGAGACGGCTTCGGTCAAGCTGGCGGGATCGCCCTTGTCCAGATAGATGGCGGCGAGCTTGAAGTAAGCCTCGGAGTAGCCGGGGCGATATTGGATGGCCTTCCTGCAGGCCTCAATGGCCTCGTCCGGCTTACCCAGTGCCGAGAGGGCTGCACCGAGGTTGTCCCAAGCCCGCGCGTAGTCGGAGCGATGATGAAGTGCGGTGCGGAAGGCGTGCTCCGCTTCAGCGAAGCGGTCGTGTTGAAAATAAAGGACACCCAGATTGCACCAGACCTTGGGATTATTGGGGTCGATCTTGCCTGCCAGTTGATAAAGCGTTTCTGCCTCCGCGATTTTTTGGTTGAGACTCTTGGCCAGCGCGAGATTGAAGTAGGTGTTGCTCCCCTTGGGATCGTGCAGGTAGGCCTGCGTGTAGGCTTCCTCCATCCGAACGTGATCACCGGCTTGATACCAGGCCCGGCCGAGGTTGGACCAGAGTCCACCGAGCACCGATTTCTTGACCGGATGCTTGCCCGCCTTCACCAGAAGCTCGTGAACCTGCGCCAGATTTCCCGCCGCCAGTTCTTTTGTCGCTTCCTTCAGGCATTCCTTGATTGGATCGGGCAGAACTGCTGTCGGTTTGGACTTAAGGTTGCGTCCTATCAGGAACGGGGCCTGGGGCGACGGCCGCTGCGTCTTGGTGATGAGCAGCTTGCTCGTCTGCCGGATCATCTGGGAAATCTTTGATTTTCCCGAGGCGGAAACCATCACGCCTTGGTTCACGGGCGTCCCCTTTCTGACTTCCTTCTGGCGCTGGACTGCAATGGTGGCCACATCGATCAACGACTGCATGGTGCCGGCGGAGCCGCCAAGACTCAAAGCCCGCTGGAAATAACGCAGCGCAGCTTCCGGCAGGCGCCATTCGGTCATGAAATGTAATCCGGCCTGCTTCAGCAATGTGGGATTATTATACGACTCGGCCAACCGGGAAAAGAGGGTGTAGGCACCGGAGGTAAACTCAGGCGCGGTCTCCTTGGCCGTCTTCCGTTTTTCCACGGCCTTCGCGAGGTCCACGAAACCGGAGGTGATCACATCCAGGGTTTGCAGACTGATCGGGTCTTTTTTTTCCCGGGCTTGTTGGTGCAAGAGAAGAAAGTTCTGTGCGAGCAACTGGCTGAAGTCGTCGTTCTTCTCTCGCGTGCATTGCTGCAACTGCTTCCAAGTCATCCGCTCGGATATTTTGGTGGTACCCGACCCCATGGACCGTGCTCCTGCGGAGCCTAGACTCGTTTGCATCTCCCAACCATATAGCACACTTACCCGACGCTTCCGCTTAAAAAGTTTAAATCACGTCAAGTTTGTATATTGGCTGGTGTCGCGGGCTCCATGGCCTCCAACAATTCGGCCAAGGGAACCGTGGCGAAGGAACTCGCCGAGTCGGACATGGCATACGGAAGAATCAATTGCCCAGCGTGGACCAAGGCACCACAGCTATAGACGACATTAGGCACGTATCCTTCGCGCTCAGTTTCGTCCGGACTTAGAAGAGGCTTCGCGAGACGGCCAATGACCTTGGAGGGATCTTCCCGATCCAGAAGGAAGGCTCCGATCGAATATTTGCGCATGGGACCGACACCGTGGCTGATGACGAGCCAACCGGCCTCGGTTTCAATGGGTGAACCACAGTTGCCGATCTGCAAAAATTCCCAACTATAGGTCGGCTTGAGCAGCGGAGCCTTGGTGTGCCAGAAGTGAAGATCCTCCGAATACATCAGGTAAAGGTTTTCGCCGTCCTGCCGCGAGAGCATCACGTACAGGCCCTTGATGAGCCGTGGGAAGAGAGCCATTCCCTTGTTCTGCACTTCCGGTCCGTTGAGCGTGCAAATACGGAAGCGGACAAAGTCGGCGGTTTCCAACATCTGGGGAATGGTGACGCGGCCATCATAGGCCGTGTAGGTAGCGATATAAGTCACCACGCCGTCGTCGTTCACGAAGCGGACAAAACGGGCGTCCTCGATGCCGTTCGATTCATTCGGAGCGGTGGGGAAAATGACCCGTTCCGTCAGCGGTTGCTCCAGTGAATAGACCACTTCGTAGTTGGACTTTGCGAGGTTGATGATGCGGCTGGCAGTCCGGTCAAATTCGGTGTTGCGATGCTGCGCATAGCGGCGCAGATAGCGGATTTCCTGGATGAGTTCATCGACAGTGAAGTTATCGGTCAGGGTCTTCAGGATTGTCTCCGCGATGGAGTCGACGAGCCCCAGTTCCTGGAGCTGGTGCCAGAAGATGGCCTTGTTGTAGCAAATGGGCGGAATGTGCTCGGGTGTGGTCACGAAACGCGAGGGCGTATCGACCTGGACTTTACCTTGGTTGTCCACGGTACCAGTGCGGAAGGTGATGGAGGAAATGTGACCCTCACCGGTGGCCCGCAGGCTCAGGACGAAACGGAGCGCCCCGGCAGGAAGACCGGTCTGGTCGGGATGAGGCACGATGGACGGATTGAAAAGAGCAGCGGCCTCCAACGAGTACTCATGCGTGAAATAAGCCCCGATGAGCAGCTTGCGCTCATGGGAAAGTGGTTGGTCCGTCGGCAGCAAGCCGCGAACGAATTCATAACGCGCGAGAAAATAATCGAGCAGGCGCTGATGGCGTGTCTTGAACTCGGCCATGACCTGTGTGAGCATTTCCCCCACTTCCGCTTCCGGCATGGCCAGGACCCGCGCCAGGATGCGGAGAGGCCGCTCTTCTCCGGCGGGAGCGAAGGGACGAAAGAGGACACGTGCCGCGTTGGGCTTGAGGACAATCCCTGTTCGAGTGATGTTCATATTATTGCTCCTTTCATCAGACCTTAAGCAGGCTGTGGACTTTCAGGATTTCAGTTTCCTGGTCGGTCGGATTCTTGAAGGCCTTCAAGTCGTGTTCGAGCAGTTCCATTTCGCTCAAAGCCATCAGGTAGGCGAGGGTCGATTCCGCACCCTGGTTCTGGTTCACGCGGTCGACATGCAAGCCATCGCAACAACCGCCGGTCTTTGAATCATAGAGGGGAAGCGCAAGATCGTTGCGCCCCAGGAACCACTCGAAGGCGATGCGCGCCTCTTCGTGCCAAAAGGCATCATCGGTGGAGCGATAGGCTTCCAGACAGGCTGAGACGGTGCTATGCGCCTCGATCGGTTGTTGATCGAAATCAGCCCGCTTCCCACCCCGCACGTAAAATCCCTCCGAACCAATGGGACGGAAATGACCCTGCGGTGCTTTTTGCACGGAGACCAGCCAGCGAAGCGAACGCAGCCCGATTTCGAATGCCTTCGGATTGTCCGCCCAGCGTCCGCTCAGGATCAGGACGTGCGGCAGGAGAGCGTTCGCGTAGCTCAGTCCCTCTTCGAACCACGGCCAGTCTTTTGTCGCCGTTCTCTCAAACACATCAATGAGACGCTGGGTCAGCGTGTCCCGGGCCTGAGCCGCGATGCGATCACCGCTGAGGCGGCGGAAATATTCGAAGATCCCGAGCAATGTGTAGGCCCAAGTACGCGGAGATTTGGCCTCGAGAACCGAGGGAAGCGCGCGTTCGAACATCTGGGCGGCCCACGCCTGCAAGTGGCGGTGCTTGGAACGCCCCGCACAAGTGCCGAGGGCCCAAAGCGCGCGTCCCTGACTGTCCTCCGAGCCTTCTTTTTCGAGCCACCGGCGGTCAAAACTCATGAAATTACGAAACCTTTTCGAGCCAGGATCGAAGGCGTACTGCATGAAGCCCGCATACGTTTCCGCCAGGCGATGCAGTGCGGGCCCCTCCAATTCCAGGACTTCGAGCAGGACAGTGGCAATCAGCGCACGGGCGTTGTCGTCGGTGCAATAGCCATGATGAAAATCGGGGAGCGAGTAGACGGCATGTTGATAGATGCCGGTCGAGTCCGACATTCGCGACAGATGATCCAGGCGCAGATCAGGAAGCTCGAGTCGCTCTTCCTCGAGCGTCCGAACCTCCAGGCGCCGGAGCGACTGGCTGGTTGGATTGCGGCGGGCGCTGCGGAATGAAGCCATGTAATGGTCCGCTGTTTTACTCCAGACCATCTCGCGTCCCAGCAAATAGGCCCGCTTGCGCATGGCATGTCGCCGCGTGTCGTCCTGCAATAGCCCGACGATGGCCTTGGTCATCGCGCTGGAATCACCAAACGGCACCAGGATGCCCCGGTCATCACCCAGGAGTTCCTCCGCGTGCCAGTACGGCGTGGAGATGACCGCCTTGCCGCAGCCAAAGGCATAGGCCAGCGTGCCCGAGGTGGTCTGTGCTGCATTCTGATAAGGCGTGATGTAGAGATCGGCGACGCCCAAGAACACCTTGAGTTCCTCCTGGTCAACAAAGCGGTTGTAGAAACTCACGTGCCGCTTGATGCCGAGATCCTTGGCCAGCCGCTCGAGCGTGAGGCGATAGGCCTCGCCGTGCTCGCGGACCAAATTGGGGTGCGTCGCCCCGAGGATGATGTAGACGAGATTGGGAAATTTCTTCACCACGTCCGGCAGGGCGCGCAGGACGTTCTCGATGCCCTTGTTGGGTGACAAGAGGCCGAACGTGAGAAGGACATGCTTTCCTTCGACACCGAACTGGTCCTTGTAGAAATTGGAATCGACGAACGGCATGTCGAGAATGCCGTGGGGGATGAGGTCGATCTTGCCCTCCGGCACGCCATAAATTTCCTGCAACATCTTCGCGCCCCGCTCGCTCATGACCACGAGGCGCGCGGAGAGCACGCTCAGCTCCTGCAACACGCGGCGCTGGTCCGCACTGGGATTCTGCAGAATGGTATGGAGCGTGGTGACGATGGGGATGCGCAAATCACGCAGGAGTGCGAGGATGAAACTGCCCGCAGGGCCGCCGAAGATCCCGTATTCGTGCTGGAGACAGACCACATCCGCGTTGCTGAAATTAAGGTAATCAGCGGTGCGCCGGTACGAATCGAGGTCATTTTCACTGAACTCGAAACGGACTTCCGGGGGATATTCGTAGCCTTCGACCAAGTCGTTGACCGGGGCAACAAAGCTTTCGACCTCCGGAAACTGTTCCGCCATCGCCTTGCGCAAATCATGCGTGAAGGTGGCGATGCCGCACTTACGGGGAAGGTAATCGCCCAGGAAGGCGATCTTTTTGATTTCTGTCACATTACCCATGAGAAACTCCAAGATGCGTTCGATGCTGGCTACGGCCTGTCACCGGCCGGCTTCATCCAACTGGGAACATTTTTTACAAAGTGGCCGGTTGTCGGTGCCGTAGCGATGATGATTCTTTTCGATCGCGTTGCCTTCCGAACAGGAGGTGTTGTGATGGTGGACGATCTTTGCGTGGACGTCTTCCTGTCGTTCCGTCGAATACCATGGACTTGTTTTCATAAATGACCTTTCGTCGAATCGTTAACTAAATTTACCGCAAAATGGGAGAGCGCAACCGAATCGGTTCCCAAACGCTTTCTGAATGCGAATGGCGCATGCGGACTTAAGCAGAGTCCGCCTGAAGTTGAAACTGGCCGGACAAAGGCCAGAAACAGCGATTCATCATCTGCTTCTTGAGAGGGAAGCACAATGCTTATTACAGTCTTCACCACCAATAGTTCTAATCTGCTTGCCGCACACCCCGCGATTATCGTAACGTTTCGGGCTCCGGTCATGCCCAGGACGCCCCGCGTCATTGAGGCGAGGCCGGTTTTCATGCCTGTCTACCAAGGCCTGAGAGGAAAGGCTGGATAGCTCAGCTGGTAGAGCAGCGGACTGAAAATCCGCGTGTCGCCGGTTCGATCCCGGCTCCAGCCACCCCTCTCCCGCAAGATTACAGAGAAAAAGTGGCAACTCCTCTCCTTTTCGATGGTTCCATGCTTATGCCTTCCCTCCGGAATCTTCTCGTCGTCGCCTTTCTTCTCTTCCCATGCATCGCCTTTGCAGCTGATCCTTACGCGGTTCCTGTCCCGACGGCCTCCACCACCAATGCGCCCGCCGCAACCCCTCCGGCGACGACTTCTGTTCCCACCCTTTCCGTCGTTCCGGAAAAAAGCAGCGGGGTTTTTCAGCCCAATGAAAAAATCGTCTGGGACGTCAAGGTCACTAGCGATACCGCTGCGGCGATCAAGGAGGCTTCCTATACCTTGAAAAAGGGCGGCGCCGCCGTCATTGGCCAGGGCAAGCTCACTTTTGTTGATGGCGTGGCCAAGCTTGAGACTTCGCTGGATGGCCCCGGCACGATACTCGCCGAGATTACGGTGCCCAATCCCGGCCAAAAAGACCTGAAAGGCCTCGGCGGCGCTGCTGTTGCGCCTGATCAACTCAAGCCTTCCGCGCCATGTCCAGACGACTTCGATGCCTTTTGGAAGTCCAAGCTCGATCTTCTGGCCACGATTCCGCCCAATGCCGTCCTCGAAAAAGGCGACAGCGGCAGGCCCAATGTCGATTACTGGAAAATCACGCTTGATAACATTAATGGCACCCATGTCCAGGGGCAGCTTGCCCGTCCCGCAGGCGACAAGAAGCTGCCCGCCCTGCTGGTCGTGCAATGGGCGGGTGTCTATCCGTTGCAAAAAAACTGGGCCGTCGACCACGCCGCAGAAGGTTGGCTCGTGCTCAATATCATGGCCCACGACCTGCCGATCGATCAACCGAAGGAATATTATGACGAGTTGTCCAAGACCACGCTGAAAAACTATACCGGCATCGGTTCTGACGACCGCGAGAAGAGCTACTTTCTCCGCATGTTCCTTGGCGATGTCCAAGCGGCGAACTATCTCGCGTCACGGCCCGATTGGGACGGCAAGACCTTGGTGGTCACCGGAGGCAGCCAGGGCGGCATGCAGTCATTCGCCGCCGCTGCGCTCGACCCGAAAATCACCGGCATGGCCGTGATGGTCCCTGCCGGATGCGACAATACGGGAAGGCTCGCCGGGCGGCAGCCGGGCTGGCCTTATTGGAAGGACGAGAAGCAGGCGATGGATACTTCCCGCTACTTTGACCCGGTCAATTTCGCCTCGCGCATCAAATGCCCGGTCCTCGTCGGCCTCGGCCTGATCGACGTCACCGCGCCACCCTCCGGTATTTTTACGGCCATCAATCAACTTCAGGTTCCCAAGGAAATCGTGGTCATGCCGCTCAGCGAACATCAGTCCAAGAACAACAGCCAGGCGCCTTATTATTCCCGCTCAGGCGCGTGGCTGTCGGCCTTGCGCACGACCGGTGCCCCGCCCGCACCCAAGCCGTAAGCGCCGACATCCGCTTAACTGTTGACCTCTCAAAAGGCTGTTCTGGACAACCAAATCAGGGTCTCCTGCTGCGCCATCATCTTGAATAAGTGCAAGAGAACCCTCGCGCAGTCCATTGTCAGCCAAGCCTGATTATCGAAGAATCCAGCCTCCTGCCTGACTTCTCCGTTTCAGTAAAAATCAAAATTCATTCGTATTTCCACGAATCATCCTCACCCATGAAGCTACCCGTATTTTCTCGTCAAAACTCGCCGATACTGTTGCCGTCGTTTCTCGCGCTCGGCCTTTTTCTGCTCCATCCGTCCGTACGGGCACGGGGACAGGCACCTGCGGATGCCAGCGCGAACAGCACTCCCGCCCCTGCCGCAACCACCGAGCCCGCTCCTCCACCAGCCGCCGAACCTGCCCCTGCTCCGGCGGTGGCCCCTGCGCCTGCGCCCCCTCCACCTCCGCCTGTCGAGACACCCCCTCCCCCGCCAAGTCCCTACGTTCCCTCAGGCTATGTCGAGGTGATGGGCGATGAATTCAACGGGACCAGTCTCGATATCTCCAAATGGTGGACCCGCTACATCTACAACAACGGGATGCTCGATCATCTCAACGATGAAAAGGAGCATTACCGCGAGAACAACAACCATGTGATGAGCAACGGCAGCCTGCAACTGACCGGTCGAATCGCGTCACCCGGGAAATACGAGTCAGGGATGATCCGCTCCAAGATGACCTTCAAGTACGGCTATTTCGAGGCCCGCGTCAAGATGCCTGCAGGCATCGGCATGTGGCCCGCCTTTTGGCTGAATGCGGATTCCACTCCTGACGGCAAAGTCGGCTGGCCACCGGAAATCGACATCTTTGAGTTCGTCAACAACGGGAAGGAAGACAAGGTTGCCCAATTTCACATGGGTGCAGTCGCCCAGAAGAAAAAGGACGGCGGGGCCGCCCCGCAAGGAGGCCAACTCATTACGGCTGACCCCAGGCTCAAGGGCGGCGAGTATTACGGCAAAGACGATTTGACGGCCGACTACCACATCTTCGGCTTGTTGTGGGACACCGATGACACGTTGACCTGGTACCTGGATGGTACGCCGCTCATGAAACGTTCCTACAAATGGACGCGCAACGACGGAACCGACGCTCCCAATGCCCACGTCCTGCTCAATCTCGCCATGGGTGGTCAATGGGCCGGGCGCCATGGCATTGATGACTCGAAATTTCCGCAGTCATTCGACGTCGACTACGTGCGTATCTACCAAAAGATGGGCAACCAAATGACCGGACAGAGTTTTCTCGGCAAAGACCTTTATCAGCCCCCGACACCGTAGGTCCCTCTAGCGGAACATATCAAAAAAGTGGTCAAAGAAGCCCTTGCCTTGCGGCTGCGGGGATGAGTTGTCGTCAGAAGGAAGCGAAGGTTGCTGGTTGAGCAGCGCATGCTGCGCGGGCGTGAGGAAATAGCGCTCGCCGTGTCCGAAGAAATCTCCTCCCACTGTGACTGTCTCCAGTCCCGGGGGGACCGGAAAGTCGAGCATCTGGTACCCACCCGGTCCCTGTTGCATTTGCTTCATCACGTTGGCCCAGACCGGCAGCGCCACCGTGGCAGCGTACCCACCGGGCATGATTTCGCGAGGCTTGTCGTAGCCGATCCACACTCCTGCCACCAGGTGCGTGGTGAATCCTTCGAACCAGGCATCCTTGTAATCGTTGGTCGTGCCGGTCTTGCCCGCGGCGGGCGCGTTGAATTTATACTGCTGACGCACCGGCGTGCCCGTCCCAAAATCGAGCACATTTTGCAGCATGCCGGTGACCTGCCGCGCCACTTGCGGTGTAAAGACCCGATGGGCCTCGCCCTTGTACTTGTAGATAATGCGGCCTTTGGCATCGAGGACCTGCACCACGATGTGTTGTTGGACGGTGATACCCTGGTTCGCAAAGGTCGCATAGATGCCGGTCAGTTCATCGAGGTTCATCTCGCATGCGCCCAGAAAACTGGACCGGTAGGGCGGGATGTCGCTGCTTACTCCGCAGCGATGCGCATACGTGTTGAGCAGGTCGGTCCCCACGATGACGCCCATCCGCTCGGCGGAATAGTCATCCGATTTGACGAGGGCATCGTTGACCCGCATCAGCGTGCGGGGATTGCCGTCGTCCGCCGGGATTGGACCTGAGGCGGCGAGATTGAACTTCGTCGCGTCGATGATGCTCGCTGGTGAATAATTCTTCTCCGCAAAGGCGGTGGCATAGATCAGCGGCTTGATCGTGGAACCGACCTGCCTCTTCGCCTGCGTGGCACGGTTGTACTGGCTCAAGGAAAAATCGCGAGAACCGACCACCGCCCGGATGCCACCATTGGCCGGATCCATGGCAAAGAATGCACCCTCCAGCACATCCTCGTCCGGCATCCCGGTATTCGGATCCCCGTATCCATTGGCATGCGTCTCGCCCTTGGAGGTTTCGATTTCGCTGATTCGCGTTGCGAGGGCCGACTCGGCCACGGACTGCAACTTCGAATCGATCGTGGTGAAAATTGTCAGGCCGCCCTGCTGGATCGTATCCGTATCGAGGAGCTGCTCGAGTTGATGACGCACCTCACTGGTCGCAAATCCCCCGCCAAAATTGGGTCGAGGTCTCAGGGCCAGTGGCGCTTTTTGCGCCTTGTCCGCTTCAGCCTGGGTGATGTCGCCCGCCCGGACCATGCGGACCAGTGCCCGATCACGGGCCGTTCGCGCCGCCTTGATGTCCTTCCACGGCGATGACGTGTTGGGACTGGCAATCATCCCAGCCAGCAAAGCGCATTGGGCCAGGTTCATCTGGCTCGCGGAAATACCGAAGAAGGCATTCGCCGTCGTCTCCGCCCCGTAGAGTCCCTGGCCAAAATAGATGCGGTCGAGATAATAACGCAGGATCTGTTCCTTCGTGTAGGCCTCCTCGATACGATGGGCGAGAAAGATCTCCAGCAGCTTGCGGTCGTAGGTGCGCTGCAATTGCCCGATGCTGTTGCGACCCAGTTGCTGGGTGATCGTGCTTCCGCCCTGGCGGGAACCGTGGCCCGTCACGTTGGAGAAAGCCGCACGTGCAATACCGACCACATCGATAGCGCCATGGGAATAAAAACGGCGGTCTTCCGTGTCGATCACCGCCTGGGCCAGAAGCTTCGGCACCGGCTTGCTCGGCGGCAACTGAATGCGATTTTCATCAAAGAAGCGACTGAACTGTTTCCCCTGGCAATCGTAAAGGATGGAGGCCTGGGGCATCTCACGGATCACATTGATGTTAATTGCGGCGGCGCGGGCACTATAGTAGGCGTAGACCAGGATAAAAACCGAAAGCACCGCAATGAGCGAGCCCGCGAGAAGCCAGGTCCAAAAATTACCACGCTTCGACTTGCGACGCGTGGACTTGGTCCGGGTCAACTTCGGAGGTCTTGAAGAGCTCATGCTAAAATGTTTTCCACCGGATATGGCCCGAAGCAAATCAAGCCTAGCCCCGATCCACGTCCG
>Ga0068863_100001166_pt1 | contig 26243 bp, 12 predicted proteins | sample KBSSwiS62_FD_66596 | JGI IMG/M metagenome (GOLD analysis project Ga0068863, IMG submission 66596) | Switchgrass rhizosphere microbial communities from Kellogg Biological Station, Michigan, USA - KBS Switchgrass S6-2 | ecosystem: Host-associated > Plants > Roots > Rhizosphere > Soil ... | reverse complement strand
CGGGTATCCTGGCCCAAAGCGTCGGTGGTGGTGGCGGCGTCGGTGGTGTGAATTCGAGCTTTGGCATTGTCGGCACGGCTCCGCTCATCGTGGGCGTCGGAGGCTTTGGCGGCGATGGCGGCGTCGGTAAAAATGTGACCGTGACCGGTACGACGAACATCACCGTGAATTCCGGTTCAACCAGCACGACTCCTTACAGCGCAGCTGGCGTTCTCGCCCAGAGCATTGGCGGCGGCGGTGGTAACGGCGGCTTGGATGTCACCGGCGCTTTTTCGATCAGTCATGCCGCCGGCACACCTTCCGTCAACCTCGGCATCGGCGGCTTTGGCGGCGCGGGCGCCGTCAGTGGCACGGTCACCGTGGACCTGACGGGCACGATCAACGCCACCGGGGCCAAGGTGGATGGCATCCAGGCGCAAAGCATCGCGGGTGGCGGCGGCAACGGCGGACTGAATGTCAGCACGTCCATGACCGGGGCTTTTGGTGAATCCACTCTCGCAGGCGGCAAGACCGACGTCACCATCGTTGCCGGGGTGGGTGGCTATGGCGGTGCGGCGGCCGATGCTGGTCAGGTCTTCATCAAAGACATGGGTGAGGTCTCAACCAACGGTACCTTGTCCAATGGTGTCTTTGGGCAAAGCATCGGTGGCGGTGGGGGTACCGGTGGAATGAATTTTACGGGCGTGTTCACCCAAAAGAGTGCACCCATTACCGTCGGCGTCGGTGGATCCGGCGGGATAGCCGGAGACGGTAACCTGGTGGTCATCACCCGTGGAAATTCCACCACCAAGTCCGGATCGATCACCACGGCGGGCAGTAATTCGCATGGCATTGAAGCTTCCAGCGTGGGCGGCGGTGGCGGGGATGCCGGGATGAATTTTATCCTCGGCTTCAGTACTGCAGGCAGCGGCACTCAGTCCGGCAGCGTGGAGGGCCAGTTTGCGATTGGCGGCGCCGGTGCTGCGGCAGGAAACGGAGGCGATGTCAGCGTGACCAATTACAGCGACATCAAGACCCTTGGCGACGGCAGCAAAGGCATCCTGGCCCAATCCATCGGTGGCGGCGGTGGCAACGCGAACTTTAATATCGGCGTGGTTTATGAAGGTGGGTCGCAGACCGGAGGCAAGAATAATACCAACATGGGATTCAACCTGGCAATTGGTGGCGGCACTGGTTCCGGTGGAGTCGGCGGTGTGGTGAATGTGCTGAATGTGGGCAATGTTTATACTGCGGGGAACAACGCCATCGGCATCGAGGCCCAGTCGATCGGTGGCGGGGGTGGCAATGCGGAAATGACCATGGCGATCTCGGCCGGCGGCGACGGTGGCAAGGTGGGCATTACAATCGGTGCGGTGGGCGGAACCGGTGGCTACGGTTCAGACGTGACGCTTACTTCCACCGGTGTTGTCAGCACGAAGGGAGACACCGCTTACGGTTTGCTGGCTCAATCGCTCGGTAACGGCGGTGGCAATAGTTCCGCCACGTCGGTCTCAGCCGAGGGGGCTACACTGGACAAAGACCATGCGCCGAAATCGGTCAGCGTAGCCGTTGGCTTGGCTGGCGGCACGGGTGGCCGGAGCGGGACCGTTACTTTGACGGCCTCTGGAACGGTCACCACCACGGGAACAAACAGCTACGCGATTTTCGCCCAAAGCGTCGGCGGCGGCGGCGGCAACGGCGGTTCAGCCACTACTTTTGGCCTATCTTCTCCCACGTTCGGGGTCTCGGTGGGTGGCTCGGGCGGTACCGGTGGCATCGGCGGTTATGTTTTTGTGAACAATGACGCGGACGTATCGACCACGGGGCTGGGGGCCATCGGTATCCTGGCCCAGTCCGTCGGTGGCGGCGGCGGCACCGGGGGACTCGCTGGTTCAGGAGGATTGCTGCCGACCACGGACTTGCTGGGCAACTCAACCGCCAACGCCATCTCGGTGGTCGTTGGTGGGGGTGGCGGTAACGGAAATAGCGGCGGCAATGTCAACGTGGCCAATACCGGATTGATCAAGACCACCGGGGCGAACGCCCGCGGCATCATGGCGCAGAGTGTCGGCGGTTCCGGTGGCATGTCCGGCATGGCAATCACGACCCGGGTGGGATCCACCAACGAGGACACGAGCGCCAACGTGGCGGTCACGATCGGCGGCAGCGGTGGTACGGGCGGTGATTCCGGCGTCGTCACGGTGACCAATGCCGACCAGATCACGACCAGCGGAGACAAGGCGCAGGGTATCTTCGCCCAGGCCGTCGGCGGCGGTGGTGGTGATGCGGCGACCGTGTTCTATGGCAACCTGCAAACGGGATCCGGAGCCAAAGGAAACCTGACGGTGACCATTGGCGGAAAGGGCGGACAGGGTGGCAAGGGTGGTGACGTCACGGTCACGAATACTTTGGGTGGCAACATTACGACTTCGGGCACCAGCTCAGCTGCCGTTCTGGCGATGAGCGTTGGTGGCGGCGGTGGCACCGGCAGCACCGCCATCACGGCTGAGGTCATCAAGACCGCCTCGGATTCCTCGCCGACGCAGTCGCTCGGCTTCACGATGGGCGGCTTCGGCGGTACGGGTGGCACAGGTGGAGCGGTGACGGTGGAAAATGACGGGACCATTAAGACCACCGGGGAGACATCCACGGGCGTCGTGGCGCTGTCGATTGGCGGCGGTGGCGGCGAGGGCGGCATGGCCATTGCGGCCAACCTCTCGCTGGGGACAAGTTCGTCCGGAAGCAACACGGCCATCTCCCTCGCTCTCGGTGGAACGGGCGGCAGCGGCAACAGTTCAGGTGTGGTGACGGTTACTAACAAAGGCAGCATCACGGCGACCGGCAAGGGTTCGGACGGCATTTTTGCGGAGAGCATCGGTGGTGGTGGTGGCGATGGTGCCGTGGCCGTCAGCCTCTCCAGTAATCTCTTTAAGAATTTTTACAAACTCAACGACCCGGCGGCACAACTTTCCAATATTGCCCTGGGTGGCTTTGGCGGTAAGGGCGGGGACAGCGGAAACGTTACCGTCACCAACACCGGCACGATTAGCATCGGTGGGGACAATGCCTACGGTATCTACGCGCAATCGCTGGCTGGCGGCGGCGGCAGGGAATCCTTCGCTATCGCGGCTCCGGCAGCGTCGGCCATTGGGGCCGCTCTTTACTTTAGCCAACTGGGCGGTGGTTCTACGGGCAAGTCCGGGAACGTCACGATCAACTCGACGGGCGATATCATCATGACCGGAAATAATGATATGGCGCAATTCATCCAGACGAGCAGCGCTGGTGGTGGTTATCTCGACCAATATCTTGATTTCAGCGCCCAAGCCACCGATCTGGACGATCTCGGCCAGGTGCCCAGCAATGCCGGTATTCTCGAAAAGGTGACGGCTATTGTGTCGGGCGGAGTTACGCTCGGGGCCAATTGGGTGATCGATAAAATCAATGGCATCATTCCCTCTGATCCGACCGCTACGCCGCCGAACCGGCCCAGTCCGGCCAATTCCGGGGGTACTATCGCCTCCAGCAGCAGCGGCAATTACACCACCACCGGAACGAATTCCACGGCCATTGTCGATCAGTCGGTTGGCGGCGGCGGCGGTTACGCCAATACGGTTGTCATCGTGGATCGATTTGGTTCGGTCTATCACGTCGATGACGTGGGAGAGACGAGCAATACCACGACAGACGAAGGCAGTAACGGGGGTGATCTCAACCTCAACCGGACCGGGACTCTCACCACTACCGGTAACGACTCGGGTGGAAGCCTGCTGCAGTCTATTGGCGGCGGCGGCGGCACGCTGCGCGAGAGCGTCGTAATCGCTCCGGATAATTCTACACAAGCCATTGATCCTGTGGGCCCCGGCACTCCTACGATCACCAACACCATCACCTTGGGCGCCAACGGAGGCATGGCCAACAGCGGCGGGACGATGACTCTCGTGGATACGGGTGATGTCAGCACCAGCGGTGACCGTTCCTCGGGCCTGTTGGCGCAAAGCATTGGCGGCGGCGGTGGCTTTGTTGATGTGACCGGCTATCATCACTTGGATATCAATCTGGGCGGCCAAGGGGCGACTTCCGGCAGCGGTGGCGATATCACGCTGACGAACACGGGCAACTTTACGACGACGGGCACGCGCTCTGATGGCGTCATCCTTCAGTCCATCGGCGGTGGCGGCGGACTCCTCATCAGCGATCTCGATTCCAGCCACGTGACGGTCACGCTCAGCGGAACGAATAGTGGTAACGGTGGTAATATCAATTTCACCCAGACTGGCAATGTCTCCGTGCACGGGACTGATTCGATTGGCATCCTGGCGCAAAGCCTTGGCGGCGGTGGCGGCGTCGTGGATCGCACGTTTATGGACACCGCAGGTGGTACGGGTACGTCCGGTTCGATCACCCTCTCCGTTACGGGCAACGTCAAGGCTGACGGAGTGGGAGGAATCGGTATTTTCGCCCAGTCTCGCGGCTCAAGCGGTCAGGGCGATATCGTGATCGATCTGGCGGCGGACAAAACCCTCACAGGCGGAACGACCAACGGCGTGGGCGTGGAGATTTCCGGTGGGGCGAACAACAGCTTCACCAATAATGGAACCGTCAACGAGACTGACGTGCACGGCACGGCGATTGTCGCCAGCACCGGCAATGACAAGGTGACCAATTACGGTCTCGTCATGGGTTCGGTGGACCTCGGAACGGGCACCAACACCTTCGATCATAAGACCGGCGCCGTGCTTGAGTCGGGCAACTTCATTAACCTGGCTTCAAACGGAACGTTCTATAATGCCGGTACGATTTCAGAAGGTGGCTTCGGCAATGTGCAGGTTACCGCGCTCACCGGCAGCCTGGTGCAGACGGGAGATGCCATCTGGTTCAATGACCTCACGCCCACCTTCGCTTCCGATCAACTGAACATTTCCGGCGATGCCAAGCTGGGTAATTTCGTCAATACCGTGAATCTCAATCAGGTGGTCGGTGTGGCCAACACGACGGGCACTTATGTGCTGATCACTTCCGACACCGATCTCGTCGGCAATTTCAAGTTCGGGACCATGACTAATTTCACGATGCCGAACGGCCTGACCTATACGTTTGAGTATACGGATCCCAAGGAAATGGTGGTTCTCAGTAATTCGGTCGGCTCATTCTATTGGGATGCGGGAGTCAGTAATGTCTGGAACACCGATTTCGTGAACGGCATCACCAATTGGACCAGGGACGCCGCGGGCGCCGACTATATTTACGGTACGCCCGGAGTCGGGAGTGATGTCTTCTTTGCCAGTGGCAATCCGCAGAGCACAAACGTCGTCACACTTGGAGAGGATTACACCGTCAACAGTGTGACCGTCGAAAGCACGGCCAAGCCGGTGACCATCAACGGCCCCAACGTCCTGACCATTGCCGCCGCCCAAGGTGCCGGTATCACAATGAATCCCGGTGCGCCGGTCACCACCTTCAACCTGGGGCTTATCCTGGCCGGAAGCCAGGCCTGGACCAACAACAGCTCCAATCTCCTGATCCTCAACAGCCCCACGATCACAAGTCCGGGCAACAAAAACCTGACGGTGCAGGGAACGGGCAACACGAATATCTACTCGCAGATCGCCACTGGTAATGGCGCCTTGACCAAGGACGGTTCCGGAACGCTCATCCTTTACAACCCGGTCAACCTTTATAAGGGTGGGACCAATCTTAAGAACGGTATTCTCGCGGTGGATACCGCCGGTGCGCTCGGGCTCGGCAATGTCAACGTCACCGGAGGCACGCTGCAAACGACGCAAAGCTTGGGTGGCGCTGTCCGTACGATCAACGTGGCCGGCAGTTATACTCAGACGGGCGGTACCTTGCTTCTGCAGATGGTCACCTCTCCTTCTTCGACTCCGTCGTTAGCAACAGGCACCCCCGGGGCAAACTATGAAAATCTCGCTGTGGCTGGCGGCGCTAAAATTGGTGGAGAATTGAAGCTGAATTTTGCGCCGGCGACTTTTGTGGCTGCGGGACAGCGTTATACGGTGGTAACGGCAGGAAGCAAAATAGCGGGCCACTTTAACATCTCGACCACGACCAACCTACCCGGTCCTTACTACACGATCACCACCAGCAACGACACGTTCGGCGGAACTCAGCCGGCTTACAGCACAGTGGTGACTTTGCTGAAACCCTTCACCACCTTCACCGGCCTAAACGCGAACCAGTTGAGCGTTGCCGGGGCCATCGATTCGGATCTCCGGAATCTCAACGCCGCCGGTTATTTTGCCCAGCCGAACGGCAATGTGGCCGATTTCTTCGATAACATCATAACGGGGCTGAACATCTCCGCGTTGACAGGCTCTACCCTAGCCGCGACTCTGGAACAGCTTTCTCCGCAGAAGCTGGAAGTCGTTCGCAGCATTGCCTTCAACAACGCCACTTTTTCCGCGCAACAGTTGGATAGTCACCTGGCCAACGAGCGTGATGGTTGGACTGGGCTGGATTCCAGCGGCTTTGCTTTCAATGATGCCACCTTGGGCAGCCTCTCACAGGTCAAGGGACGACTGCTGGCCTGGCAGCCGATGTCCACGCCGGGACTGCTCAGCGATTCGTCCCTGGCCATCGTCGACCGCTCCCAGCTCACGGATACCTCCGTGTCCCCCAACCAGCGGTGGAACACTTTCATCAACGGTAGCGTGGTGCTGGCCGATATCAGCGCCAACCCCGATGTTTCCTACTCCAACTACACCACCGGTGCGGTGACTTTGGGCGCGGACTATAGGCTCGATCAACATTGGACTGTCGGCGGGTTGTTTGGGTTCAGCCACACTGACTCGGCCACGGACGCCCAAGGCAGTACGGCGTCGGTCGATAGCTACACACCCGGAGTCTTTGCGGCCTATGCAGACCGCGGCTGGTACGCGAACGGGCTCGCCAGTTACGGTTACAATTCCTACGGGGAAAAGCGCAACATCATCTTCCCTGGCGTGAACCGCACCGCCACCGGTGCGACGCAAGGCAACCAGTTCTCGAGCGACCTTGATGGCGGTTACGAGTTCCATCTCGGCAGTTGGAAGATCGGACCGGAAATGGGCCTCGATTACGTTCATCTCAAAATCAACAGCTTCAGTGAGACGGGCGCGGGTTCGGCCGGTCTGAACATCCAGAACCAACAGGCCGATTCGTTGCGCAGCCGCGCCGGTTTCGGCACGCGCTGGAGCAAGAATTACATGACTTCCACCTATTCCTATCACCTGGGGGCTTTCTGGCAGCATGAATTCATGGGCAACAGCACGGGGATCGTCTCCAGCTTTGAAGTGCCCGGAGGCACGCCGTTCATGGTCCAGGGGCCTACTGCCGAGCGCAATTCCCTCCTGCTGAACGCCGGTGCGGACGCGCAATTGTTCAAGAATCTCGACCTGTTCCTCGAGTATCAGGTCCAGGCCAGCGCAACCGACTTCCTGGGACAGTCGATCCAGGCTGGCGTGAAGGTCGGGTTCTAGACTTTGGGCTTTAAGCAATGGATGAGAACAAATGACGCAGCAATATCTTCGTGACATCGGTGGCACTGTCCCTTAGCTAGAAAATTCCGGATCGAACTTTCTCATGAACCGACTTCAATTTTGGGTCCTGACTTGGAGTATTATCCTGGTGGGGCCGCTTTTTCTCACCGAAATTTACTTGAGCCGTGTCGTTCACGAGGACAAGCGCAAAATCGTCATTTTGCAGGGGGTCGCCCAGGAGGGCACTATCTACTCCAACCGCTGGCAACAACTGGCCACGCGGGTCTATCAACTGAGCCAGCAGGATCCGGCGCTCAAGGACGTTATGGAGCGCCAGCATATTTCAGTCACGCCCAGGGCCCCGGCCACTGGCGCCGCTTCCATGCCGCCGGAGCCGGCTTCGAAATAGGATGCAACTCAACGATTTTATGGAAGTCTCCCCCAAACTCTATTCTCCATTTTTGCCTTTGCAGCTTCTGGTTCTATTTGTCTGGGCGTGGACGGGCTATCATATTTTTGCCCTGAATGGAGAACGGCTGGAGGTGGAGGCCCAAATTCAGCAGATAGTTCCCCGGGCCGAATCGGCCCTTGCGGCCAAAAAAGGGCTTTTGTCCCTGGCGCAGGACGTCGGGCAGGTTGCGTTGAAGGACCCGGTTGCTGCGCAAATCGTCAAAGAATTTGATATCCGACTGCAAAATCCTGTCAGCCCCGAGCCGGCTTCTTCCGCAAAATAGAAGCACTTGCTTCTTCCTGGGCCGGGACTCGGCGTCCATGCCTATCGGGGCAAGGAGCCTCAACATCGCCAATGATGTTTAGGCAAAAATTTCCAAGGATTTTGCCCTGGTTGTCGTCTTTACCTACAAAGATTGAATGAGGACCGAAGACGCGGATGTGCCGGAAGCACAACTGGTAAGGGATGCCCAATCCGGCGATGCCAAGTCGTTCGAGGTTCTTTTTGATCGCTACTACGACATGATCCACGCCTTTGCCTACCGGACCTGCCTTGTTGAAACCGAGGCGGATGACATCGCACAGGAGACTTTTATCCGCGCGGCCAAGGGGCTCGTCTCCTATCGCGGGACGGCTTCCTTCAAGAACTGGCTCTACCGGATTGCCCACAATGTGCGGTTGGACTGGCTGAGGCGAACCTCACGGCTCCGGGACAAAGAGGCCGGGTTGGCTGTCGAGATGGAATCCCAGGTTCAGGTGCGGCCATCGGACTATACAGCAGTTCATGCTGCATTGAAACAACTGGCTCCCGATCTGCGTGAAGCAGTTGCGCTGGTCTATTTGGAGGAGATGAGCCACCGAGAAGCTGCTGACGCCCTCGGTTGCGCGGAGACAACAATTTCCTGGCGAATCTTTCGAGCCAAGCGAGTTCTCAAGCAATTGTTGGAAACAAAAAAGGATGGTCCTTTATGAACGATGACGATCTCCAGCAACAGTTGCGCAAGATAATGGCACCGAGTGCATCCGCTACCACCCGTGACCGAGCGCGGCATCGTGCCCTTCTCGCATTCCAAGCATCAAGTTCTCGTCCCGGGGAAGACCCGGTAAAATCGAGATTCACTTGGAACTGGCGTTACGCCGTGGCGCTGAGCGTTGTCCTTGGCATCTTGCCTTTCCTGTTTTTTTCGCGCTCCCACAGCCCTGAAAATCTGGCCGCCGATCGGCATATTCTTGAGCAGATGGAGAAACTTTTTCCCAATCAAGTCGATGCCGTGGTGGTGGAAAATGGAAAGGTCGATCTCTCGATCGCGCAGTCCCCGGTGCTCGGTGCCGATCAGCCGGTACTGGTATTGTTCAAACGAGGACGGGAGACTATTCGTGTCTTGAGCTACAGTGGACATCACGTCTGCGTGAAGTTGGGTCAATCACAAAGTTGCTTTGAAATCCTAGCAACACCGTCGGGAGGCGTAATCCTGGAAGGTAAAGACCAAGTCTGGTTGGCCTCGGAACATCCGGTGGTGGACGGTTATTCCGTGCGGGCCCAATCTCTGAAGGCCTCCTTATGAAACGATGGTTCTCCGGATTTCTTGGAGGGGTAATTTTCCTCGTGCCGATGGTATGCGCGCAGGCCGCACCATCAATTCAGGTGGCCGGAATGGAGGGCCGGATCCAGAGCCACACCACTGTCCTTCCCGCCGTCTTTGGGAATCGCGAGCAGGGAATCGATCTCGAGATTGCGGGCGCCGCGGCTCTTTCCGGTTCCTTGCGCGCCGACATGTTTCAAGTCTCCGGCACTCTGGCAATGCCTCTGATCAAGGATGGCCTCTTACTGGAGACGCTGGCTTTGACGGGCGCAACTTCCCAGCAAGTGCGTGTTATGATCAAGTTTCCCGACGTAAAAAAACAGGCCGAAATCCTTGTCCGCTTCTCGCTCTTCTCCAACGCGCCGGGTGCGAAAGCTGCTCCGTTGGGCGAGCTCCGGTTCGCGGTCTTTCCTGCCAGCGTCACCAAAGAGCTGACGGACCTGCTTCAACCGAAGCCCGACGCCCGGATGATTGTTTTTGGCCCCGGCCAACCCTTGCGCCATTTTTTGTCTGGCCTGAAGATTGCGTTTGAAGATGGGGGGACTGATACGCCCGACCGGTTCGATTCCAACCGGCTTTATTTCGGTGACCTGGCTACCCATGAGCAATATCAACAGGCCGAGGACCGGAGCGCAGGCGCGCGAATTGTGCTTTTCGCCCCGGACGAATCGCTGCCACCGGGGGTTTATTCGGAGCGCTCGAATGTCGGAGTTCACGTGCAGGTCACGTCACCGCTTCTCGATAACATCGCCGTTGATCCCCGGGCCCAACTCGCTCTCATCAAGATCACCCATTTTCTCTCCGCTTTACCCTCATCCGCCAACTAACCACCCCTTATGCATCCATCCTTGCCCTTGATTGTCTTTACCAGTTCTGCCCTTGCGCTTCTGCCTGCGCAAACTTCTCCAGCCGCACCGACGGACGCTCCGGTTGCTCCCGTTACTGCTCCGGCATCACCTGTCCCGGCCAATGCTGCGCCGCCTGTGGCCACCGCCGTCCTCAATTTCCAAAGTTCGGAAGAGGCCATGAACAAACAAGGTGCCGACTTGGCTACGCTTCTGGAGGCCGATTTGTCCACCAGCGAACACGTCCTGACGGTGGAACGGGAGGACCTCGGAAAAATCCTGAGTGAACAGGAATTGGGCAAATCGGGTCTCGTCTCGGCGGATACCGCCGCCAAGGTCGGTTCGCTTACCGGCGCAGAGGTTCTGGTGACGGGACGACTGTTCGCCTCGGGCAATCAGTACATGATTGTGGCCAAAATCATGAGTACCGGGACAAGCCGGGTCTACGGAGTCACTGCCGTTGCGAATGATCTCGCCAGCCTGCCCCAGGCCGCGCAGGAGTTGACCGGAAAAATCGACGGTGTCCTGGCGACCCACCGAGACGTTCTCGTGCCCCAAGTGGAGACTCCGGAACAGCGCCTGCAGCGGTTACGCGTCATCCTGGGCCAGCGGCCCTTGCCATCCGTTTCGGTGCTCATTCCCGAGCGCGACTACACCCAGCCGACCATCGACCCCGCGGCGCAGACGGAAATCATGATGCTGTTGGAGGAACTGGGCTTTCAGGTCATCGACCCGGACAAGGACCATCGGAAGGCCGATATCGCCATCACGGGTGAGGCTTTCAGTGAATTGGGGACCCGTCACGGCAATCTGGTTTCCAGTCGTGGGCGTATCGAGTTGAAAATCATGCGCAACTCCAATCACGAATTGCTCTGGGCTGATCGCGAGACGGCGGTGGCGGTTGACATCGGGAACCGTACCGCGGGCAAGGATGCCCTCCAAAAAGCTGCAGAAAAGCTGGTCGAGCGAATGCTGCCGAAGCTGACAAAGTAGATGCCATCTCGGTTCCGTTTATGATCCGCTTTTTCTGCCTCGCCTTGATTCTGCTTACGGGGGTGCAGTGCGCTTGGGGGCAGGGACCTGCTCCGTCTGCCACTCTTCTGACATCGCCCCGGATAGCGGTTGTGGGGGCGGGGGAGACAGCCGACCTCGTTGGATTGCTCACCGCGGACCTTTCCAACAATCCAGACATCGCACTGGTGGAACGTACCGATCTCGCCAAGGTCGGCGACGAAGCGAAGTTGCAACAACTTGCCGGTCATGATGCCGTGGCCCTGGGAAAACTTGTTGGAGCGGATGGATTGGTTTTCATCAGTAAGAGTCCGGACGGGCTTCAGGTCAGGTTTACCGCGGCTGGGTTGGGCTATGCGTTATTTGATGAGCGGTTTGAAACGACGGCTGACTTGCCTCACCTCGCGGAAGTGATCACGCAACGCGTGACGGACTACGCTCCCAAGCTCAAGCTTCGCCCGGGGGAAGCGATCCCCATTTCCCTTCTTAATCTCCGCTCCGATGTGGCAAATTTCGACCAATCCGATCTCGAAAGAAAACTGTCTTTGCTCCTCGAAAGCCGACTCGCCTCGGTTTCCAAATATGTCATCCTGGAGCGCCGACATGGCTCAGCCCTCAAGTTTGAAAGACTGCTGACAAGTTCCTCCCAAGTCCCCATGCAGGGCGTCTCGGTGATTGATGGGACCCTGACGCTGCCCGCGGAAGGCAAGGACGACGTCACGGTACATTTGCGGTTGCGTCCCTCTGGAGCAGGGCCCATTCCGCTGGACATTCATGGATCGACCAAGGATTTGCCCGCTCTGGCCCAAGCCATGGCGACGGCGATTGGATCGAAAATGAATGTCGCGACGGATGCCACTGCCTGGCAGCCCCAAAAGGAAGCCCGCGAATACCTTCTTGAGGGAATTTGGGGACTCAAGCACAACGCCGAAACAGCTGCACTGGAGGCACTGGACGCTGCGGAACTCCTGGGAGCGAGCCTTCCCGACGTGACCTATGCCCGTGTTCCCGTCCTGTGCGGAATCGCTGTGGGTACGGCCAGCATTATGACTGGTGATCACCGCACACCCGACGATCCGCATCCTGAAGCGCGGATTGAGGCCATCCTCCGGGTTTTCCCCGAGGAAGTCCGGTATGAGAATGAAAACATGCCCGCGAACCTTCGGGATGTGCAGCCGGATAATTCCATGATCGGAAACATCCCGCTGCGTCAGCAGGGGATAGCGCGCGCCGCCGACTCTCTTTTGACCATGCTCGATGCGATGAAGCATCCCCGCGCGAATGAGGTCAGGTCGGCTTTTCGTGACTATGTCGGATACGATCCCTGGCACGGCAAATATTCACAGGACCTTTTTCGGTCCATCCGTTACATCGATTCGCTTTCACAAACCGAGGAGGAAGAGAAAGCCTATTATCGCATTCTTCTCGCTTCACCCGCCGACTCGCTCGCTTGGCAGCAACTGGGAGGAGTTCTGAATCGCGATTCCTACTGCGCGCGCTTCTATCCGGAGGTTGACGGAAGCACCCATGCAAGGTACGTCGCTTATCTAGGTTTCCTGAAAAGTTTGTCTGATGGCCCATGTCGGCTCAACGCTCTGCTCTATTACGCCGCCGCGATCATTCCCAACCAGATGCAGGAGGATGCTTGCAAAGAGTATTATCAGGCGCTCACGGATCAACGCGACAATCTCGCGGCAACGAACCAACTCGCCCCCTATCTCGCCGAAGCCTTCCACTTGGAAAGAACGCGAGGTCTCAGCGAAGCCCATCCTCAGGTCATCGCACTCCTCCATTTCCTGCTTCAACACGTAGATCATGTGGACGGGCACATCAGCCAGGCTTGGGTCCCCGATCTCTTCCCGCCCTCGGAGGCTCCCGCGCTTTGGAAAGAATTTCAAGCGCTGGAGGCGAAATCGGTCGATTCCATTTTCATCACCCACATGCGTGAAAGCTACCTCCTCCGGTTCGGCAACGATGAGGTCGTTCCCAGTTCCTTAGAGGTAAAACGATTCTGGTATCCGCCGAACGCACCGGGCAAGCCCACCTTTGCCCGAAGTCCCGTGCTGGCCACGCCGAATGGCATCTGGATGGCAGCCTGTTACGTGCGTCACGATTCCGCGCGAGAAGGAACTGCTACAGCCATCTTTTACCGCATTACTCTGGATATTTCCCGTTCCGATCCTTTTTCCGCGGATGTTTTTCGAATTCCTGACTTTGGTCCCAGGGCGATGGCCATCACTCCCGACGCCCTGTACATCATCGGCTCCCCTTGGAACGAGTGGAAAAAGACGCTTTTGCAACGGTTTGATTTATCCGCCCAACGTTTTGAGGCGCACGAAGTGCCGCAATCTAAAGATATTTTCGAAGCAGGCGGCAAAATCTATCTGGCATTGTGTGGTTTTGGCGTCTCGGAAATAGAAAGCGGCATTGCCCTCTTTAACGACAAGACTTCTGAAACAACCATCCTGGCGAGTAGTCGTCGACGTCCGGCGCAAAATCAATTTGATGACCGAAGCTACTACAGTATTAACACGATTTTTACCGGTTCCGGGAACAGACCTTGTGCATCGATTGGGTTTGGCGAAATTTACGCCATGGCAGAGAAGCCCGGTGCCTGGACACGCGTCATGCCGTCGGGTGAACTCACTTCTTCGCAAACGATTGGTTCCCGGACCCTTCTGTCCGGAGGTCAATTGGTCAAGGGCAACGCAAGTCGGAGCGGTATCGTTTTCATGGTCGATTCGACCAAGCCTAATCCCGAATTATGGTTGGGAGCGCCGGGGCCTCTTATGGGAACGGAAATGGTGGGTAAGCCCGAACCGCTGCCACCGCAACCGGACTGGTCTCAGCATCCCCTATGGCAGCAGCCACAGGAAGACGGTCCGTACCTGGCCGAATATGGATTTCGTGGAGATGATCTCTTCAACTTTGGTCTTCATAACAAAACCCAGGAAAAGGAACTCTTGTGGTATCGGCATGGCCAAGCGACTCCGATTCGAATTCCCTTGAGCTTCAAGATGAACGACGAGGCTACGAATGCGCTTAAGGCGATGGAAGAAGCCGATGATGACCCAATCAAAATGCAACGGCCTCCCAACAACACACCCATGTCCATGTTCTGCACGCCTCAGGGGCTTTGCTTTTTGGCCCTCAACAAGGGGTTTTGGTTCCTGCCCTTCAGCGATATTGATGCGTATCTGAAGACTGCTCACAACTAGATCTTTCGGTGTCTGTCATGCGCTTTTCGTTATATGCTCTTCTTGGAATCGGATTGATTTGCCAGGTGATGGCTGCCGATAGTGTCCCAGCTCGCATCGCCGTGATCAGCGCGACAGAAACGGCGGACCTCGCCGCGCTGCTGACGTCGGAACTTTCCGGCAATCCGGACATCGCCCTGGTCGAGCGTGACGCCCTGGCCAGGATTGGCGATGAACGCAAAGTCCAATCCATGGCGGGCAGCGATGCCTCAGCCTTGGGCAAGCTGCTGAATGCTGACGGCCTTCTCATCCTGGAAAAACAGGGTAACGCGATTCACGCCCGTCTGACGGCAGTCGGTTTGGGCTATGCGGTCTTCGATTTGCAGATCGCGCCGGGTATGACTGCGCCGCCCTTGGCCAAGTCGCTCGGCCACCGGGTCGAGCAGTTCTTGCCAAAACTCAAAATTGAAGCCACTAAGGCCGTTCCTATTTCCGTCCTGAATTTGAGGTCCGATCTATCGATCACAAGCGCGGCTAAAATCGAGCGTGACCTGACGCTGCTTCTGGAGAGCCGCCTCGCTTCCGTGCCAGAATATGTCGTCCTGGAGCGCCGGCATGCCTGGGACTTGGGATTCGAGCACGGTCTCATCACAAGCTCCGGAGTTCAGCTGCTTGAAGGAACCTATGTCTTGGACGGCATATTGCAGATCAACCAGGGCAATGGTGGAGAAGTCACTGTGCAGGCACGTCTTCATGCGCCGAAGACCAAACAGGAAACATCGTTGGAAGTCAGGGGCCGGTCCGATGATTTGCCCGGGCTCGTGGAGGCCTTGGTCGCGCAAATCAACAAAACCATTGGCAGCTCGGCATCAGCTTCCGCTTGGCAGCCGCAAACCGAGGCCCGTCAATATCTCACGGAGGGTATTTGGGCTTGGGAGCACGGGCAACCTCAAGCCAGCGTTGAGGCCCTTGATAGTGCGGAATTACTCGGCGAGAAAGCGCCCGACCTCCGCGCGGTTCGTATCCAGGCGCTCAGTCAGCTCGCCGTCCCCGATTTCAATCCATTTTCGGTCGAATTCATCAGCCAGCAGAATGTTCCGACCAGCGACATGTTTATCCATGGCAATCCGACGCGTCATTACGCACCGGTGCTTCCCTTGCCGGACCGTCTCGCCTTCATCAAACGCGCCATGAGCGATCTCGCTGCCTCGAGCCAGTCCGCTGGAGGAGGCACGGTTTCGCTACAATTCCTTGATCCCAGACAACAGCACGAAATTCAATCGAACAAAGCCCGAGACTTTGTCACCTATGCTGCTTCCAGCGTCCTGTCCGAGCTCGAAAGGCAAAATGATCCCGGGGCAGATGAGTTTAGGAGCCAAGTTCGCGAGTGGTCCAACTTCGATCCATTGAACGGAAAGCTTTCCGAAGACTACGCGAATGCGGCGTACTTCACGGATGCTTGGGCCAACTCACTCGAAGAGGAAACCCGCTACTATCAAAAAATCCTGTCCGCTGGCGGACCCGATGGCCCGGCCAAGGCTATTTTCCTGAAGGCGCGTTTCGTTTGGGGAAAGGGTGCGACCTTTTGCCCCCGCTTCATCAAGGATCCAGCGGAGCAACGAAAGGCCTATCTGGCGTTCATGCAGGACTTGATGCAAACACCGGAGGGGAAGCTCAGTGCGCTTCTGGCTCTTTCGGGTGATGCGGACCCGTCAGTGAGTGAAACATCTTATATCGCCTTTCTCGACGAACTCGGCAACCAAGGCACGGATCTTGCCAAAAGTAACGAATTGTTCGCCCATTGTCATGCGGCGTTCCTGTTGCCGGATGCGTTTCGGGCAAAATTCGGGGGGCATGCCATCACCGCACTGCATGCCTTTCTCACCGAGTCCAACCGGGTGGACGCGCGAGTGCTCAATGTCCTGTGGTTTCCAACCACTTTTCCGCCGGGTGAAGAGGCCAAAATATGGAGCGAATTCAATGAGTACAAGGAACGCATCAAGAATGGTTCACCAAAGCAAAGTGAGAGCGCCATGCAATTCTATTTCGGCGTGGCCGAGTCCGATTTTATCAAGGCCTTCCCTGCTTTTGCGCAGGCATCTGGTCGTCCCCTGGCGGTGACAAGATTCTGGCAACCGGAGATCGGCAAGAAGGACGGGGCTTTCTTTGGCGTACGCGATTGCGAGATCTCGGGCAACTCGGTGGCCATCATTGGGGGAGGCGCTTATTTTCAGAACCAGAAAGTCTACGTCGTGAATCCCCCGAATTTTGACTCCGAGCCATTCCGTCTTCCAGCCGGAATCATGCCCTTTGGGTTCTGTTTCACTCCGAGTACTTTCTATTTAACCGGTCATGAGTGGAGTTTGGCCGACCTCCATCCCAAGCCTGATATCCAATGGCATCTTTATCGGTACGAGATGGCCAGCCAGGCATGGGCGACACAGGACATACCCTTCGTCTGCGCGCAGCCTCATGTTCTCCGCGATCGGCTTTTCCTTGTTATCAGCAGTGGCAATGGCAGACATGGCGCGATTACGACATACGATTGGGACACCCAAAAACTTACCCTGCTCGCCTCAGATCGGCGGCGTCCGGCGCAAAACCAGTTTGATGATCGTACCGGCTATCAGGTGATGAGTTTGTTCCTGGGACTCCATGACGCCATCGGAACGAATATTGATTTTCAATGCTACACCGTGAGCGAAACAGCCGGAAACTGGCCTGATTTGATTCCGGGCTTTACCATACCGCGGGCCGTACCGGTGGGAGACAAGACCTTGCTAGAAAACGGAAAGGAGCGTATCTGTCTCCTCATTGATCCGGCAAAGGACAAGCCGGAAGTTCTCTTCGCTCCCACTGGCCCTCTTCCTCCCGCCCTCGCGGCCTATGGCCCGGCGCGATGGCCACTGGACTACTCCAAGGTCTCAAGAGGGATCGGTCGTTCTAAGGGATTGCACCGGGACGCTTTTTTCTCATTAGCCCGTTATCAGACGACTCCTGCCCACTACGAATTGCTTTGGGTGGACGCCTCGCATGTCGACAGTCCCGTGAAAATTCCGCTTCAATTCAGTCTGGATCCTACAATGCAGGCCCAATTGAAATTGTTGAAGGGGGCACCTGCCAATTTCGATGAGATCGTCAATCCCGCTTCCCTGAACAGTCTCCTGCAAATGGTCTCGACGGATGCGGGGATCTGCCTCTACGGCGGCTCGGTATTGTGGTTCATTCCATATGAGGATATTGAGGCCTACCTGAAATCTGCCCAAAAATAGCCGGTACCTGTTCCTTATGCATCTTGTTGTATCTGCCTCGATTTGGATGGTGACCGTGCTTGCGCTCATGGCGGATCCCTCGCCCGTACGCGTGGCGGTGATCAGTGATGCGGACAATCATGACCTGGCTGCCTTGGTTACCACCGAACTTTCCAGCAACCCGGCTATTGCCTTGGTCGAGCGCGATGCCCTGGCTAAAATCGGTGACGAGCTGAAGGTGCAGCAATTGGCTGACAGCGATGCGATTGCCTTGGGCAAATTGGTCGGTGCGGACGGCCTGCTTTTCATCAACAAGGGGACGACGGGACTTCAGCTTCGTTTCACCGCCGTGGACCTGGGCTACGCCTTGGTCGATGACCAGGTGGCAGCGAATACCGACCTGCCGCAATTGGCCAAATCGATTGCGCATCGCATGACCAGCTATGCCCCGAAGCTCAAGCTCGATCCGGGCAAAGTGGTTCCGATTTCAGTCCTGAATTTGCGCGCCGACTACGCGACTGCGGATGCCACTTCCCTGGAACGAAACCTGACGCTGCTGCTGGAAAACAGGTTGGCCTCATTGCCGGACTATGTCGTTCTGGAAAGACGCCACGCCTGGTCCCTCGGTTTTGAGCATTCGCTGGTCACTCCACCCAAACCGCTCTTGCAGGGCGCTTATGTCGTCGACGGTACCTTTGGACTGCCTGCGCAGGTCACAGGGAACCTTGCCCTTCATTTGCGACTGAGGTCTCCCGATGGCCACCAGACGGAGACGACGATCCAAGGCGCACCGGTAGAAATGGCTGCGCTGGTCGAAAAGTTGATTGTTGAAATCAGGAAAACAACGGGAAACAACACTTCTCCGCCGGAATGGCAACCTTCCAACGAAGCGCACGAATATTTGATGGAAGGCATCTGGGGATGGCAACACAAGGCCAACCATGAGGCGCTGGAAGCCCTCGACAGTGCGGAGCTTCTGGGTGAGAAATCATCAGCTTTGCTTGCTGTACGTGCCCGGGTCCTTTGCGCCTTGGCCACCGAAGGGGTGCGCTTTCTGCCCGAGGTGATTCCGTTAGCGGACTGGCCATCCACTCCCTCCCTGGCGGTGCGGACGGAGGCCATGGTGCGCGCCATTCAGGACGCGGTCCAATTCCAGAAAGAAAAGGCCAACCCGCTTCTGCCAGCATCTCCCCCTGAAGTACAAAGCGCCGTCCGTTACGCCGATCCTGTGAATACGACTATTTCCCTTGCCACCAATCTTCTCGCTCTGTTGGATCGGGACAGTCCAACCCTATCGGAGCAAGTTCGGGAAGCTCTCCGTCCGCTGACGCTGTACGATCCCCTCCACGGAACTTTGGGTCCCTTTTACGCCCAGGGTCATGTGACGGGACGCGATCTATCAGCCAATGAGTGGCCCAAGACACTCGATGAACAGCTCGCGTCTTACCGGGTAATGTGCTCAGACGAAAAGCAGTGGATGCCCGAAAACTTCCGGAAACAGGGAAAGGATTTTTGTGTTCGTTTCCTCAAGACGCCCGAAGAACAAGCGGCAGGATTCGATCGTTTCGTCGACAGCCTGAAGGACATTCCCGGGGCGCGGCTGCATTATCTCTTGATCCGGACGACTTCTGCGGACGCCACCCAGGCCGACAACGCCTACAAGGCTTATCTCGAGGAAGCCTGGAAGAGGCGTGATGAATTCGCCCAAGCCGAAGGCTATCCCGCGCAATGGGCCGAGGCGCGATATGTGCCCAATGCTGTGTTGGTGCGGAATGCTTCGTCCGGTGTCCCTCTTCTCCACTATGCGCTTCAACACCGGGATTCGTTCACCGGCAATGATCCAGCCATCGACTTTCTGTGGCAACCGGAAGGATGGTCCGAAACGGATGCTCGAGCCCTCTGGCCCGAATTTCAGGTTTACAAGGAACGGGTTGCCGCAAGTTATAAAACCAAGAACAAGAATGTGGACTACATAATTTCAGATTTAAAAAAATACGAAGACTCCTTCTTAAAAAAATTCCCGAACCTTGCCCTGCCTGATCCTGTCCCGATCTTGGCTGCCGATCCGGTGTTCGTCACCAGGTTCTGGTCTCCTCCGATGACGGCAACCGAGTCGAAGAATGATTTCACGTTTGCTGGCATGGACGGCGATGCCGGGGGACTCTGGATAGCCGGTTTCAAAAGCGTCGAACATCCGGCTTTATTCCGGGTCAGCTTGCCTGATCTGACGACTAAGGTCATCGACATTCCCGAGGGCCTTTTTGTCCAGGGCTTGCGAGTCGCATCTGATGCAGTTTATTTGCTCTGCCTGCGACACCCGGTCAAGGATGCCGACCCCATTGTGCATCAAATCGCGCGTTACGACTTGAAGTCGCTCTCATGGACGTTGCATACCTTGCCGGAATATACCTACGGCAACCTCTATTGTCTTGAAAACGTGGTATATCTTTTTCTCAAGATCAAAGTTCCGGGCAATGACGAGTTGATTGCCCGCTACGACTGCAACCAGGACAAACTGACGATCCTTTCCAGCACCCGGCGACGGCCAGCCCAGAACCAATTCGACGACCGCACCGGGTATTGGAATGCAGCACTTTATCTGGGGCCGGACCACAAGCCCTGTGTTACCACTGAAGATGGTACTTATTACATCCAGGAGAACCCAGGCCAATGGCCGGAGGTCTACGCCGGAACCTGGTTGGAGAGCAGCATTACCGTCTTGGGCAAGACCATCGTGGTCGATAAGCGGGGAGAAATCATTTTTCTCAGTCCTGACCAGATAGTGCCCGAATACTGGACGGCTTCGCCGATTCCAATTGTTCGCAAGCGCGCTCTGCCCAAGACCGAGCCGGTCAAGGAAATCGCCCCATGGGCGAGTCAGACACTCTGGGATCTGCCCGCCGATGCGGATGTCTTTATTGGCAAAGTGGCCTACACGGATAATCGGCTCTTCATTCTGAATAGGCCTACAGTCAAAGGCGGTGACTACAATCTTCTCTGTTATGAGAAAGGGAAGGGACGAAATCCGCAGCAGATTCCCCTGCGCTTTCGCCTCGAAGATGCCACGCGCGCGGCCCTTGTGCCCAAGCCGGACGATCCCGCCGGTATCGCGAAGCTCAATCTAATTGAGCGTCCCGAAGCCACTGTCTATGGCGACGGGAGCACCAGCTATTATGCCATGAAACAAGGTCTGTGTCTGCGACCTCGGTCCGGTGGTTTTTGGTTCCTGCCTTACAGCGACCTTGAAGCATACCTGAAAGCGTATCCGAAAAGCTCTGCAACGTCCCCGAGTCAGCCCTCAAATAAGGAATAAGCCCGGCATCCACCTAGGCCGAGGGTGTTTTGCAGAAGAAGTACATGGCGGTTTCATGATGCCAACCGGTCACTCGACCAAGTAATTGATGAAACCTGAGGCTGATGGAACGGCGCAGCGTGCGTTCTACATAAACATCGTCAACCCCAAATTGAACGACTTCATAGCCGATGCGCTGAAGTGCTCGACGAAGAGGCCGTGGTTGGAAATAGCTCAAGTGCACTTCCCCGCCCCAGACCAGGGGGCCAAACGGATTGATCTTTGGTTCTCCGAACAAGGGGCGAGAAGGAAAGAGCGCTATGTCTTCATTGGGAACGGCAATGACCAACAATCCTCCTGGTTTAAGCAGTTGGAAAATGTGTCGCAAAGTGTTTCCAGGCTGGGGAAGGTGCTCGAGGACATGCCAGAGGGTAATAACGTCAAAACGCCGCTTTTCCCATGTGACCTCTTCCAGGACGCTTTGCCGGACGTTAAAGCCACGTTGAGCGCTTAAGGCAACACCGCTGGACGAAAGCTCCGTCGCTGCCACTTCAAAGCCAGCTTTTTGGGCTTCGCTTAAAAAGCGGCCATCTCCCGTGCCGACATCAAGCAAACTGCCGGTGCGGACGACTTTCTGAAGCTGGCTCAGTCGCTTTTTCCAGAGGAAGTCACGCGCAGTTTCCTCTTGCTGCCAGATCTTGTAAATCGAGCCAGTGGAATAAAAACGGATGATTTCCCCTTGGGAGGGACGGGGCGATCGGAAATAGATTTGGCAACGGGTGCAGCGGACAATATCGGGCGGAAACGGGGGATTAAGTGTGGGCGCCCCGCAAATGGGACAATCCGTTAGGGTCTCGTACTCCCGGTAGACCATGATCTTAGATCTTAGCCTAAAGCCTTTTCATATAGCCGCGCCACCTTGGGTACATAGTTATCCATTGAAAAATGCCGGGCTTGGTCGCGGCCTCGCTTGACGAGCGAATCGCGATGGGAGCGGTCGTTCAGCAGGTGTTCAATGCCGCGGCCGATGGCGGCGGTATCCAGCGGATCCACATACTCGACGGCATCGCCGCCAACTTCGGGCAGCGAGGAACTGTTGCTGCAGACCACTGGGCAACCCAGGGTCATGGCTTCAAGAGGCGGGAGTCCGAATCCCTCGTAAAGCGACGGGAACACGGCACAATAGGCCGATTCGTAAAGATAGGGAATCCACTCATGATCGACGTATCCGAGCAAACGGATACGCTTCCCCACGGTTGGGAGATTGAGCAAGGCCAGGTCATTCTCCCACATCCATGCCTTGTGCCCGGCGATGACGAGAGGCAGGTCGCAATCCAGGCCGAGGTAGGCCTTCAGCAATCGCCCCACATTTTTCTTGGGCTCAATATTTCCGACGTACAGGATGTAACCTTGTGGCTTGAGCTCAAGCTCGCGCAGTACGGCCTCGCGCGCGTAGCTGGTCCCCTGCCAATTCTCCAGCGGAGTGGGTTGATAAGTCACCATCACCTTTTCTTCCGGCACATCAAAATAGGTCAACAAGTCCCGCTTGGTGTGCTCGGAGACGGTGGCAATCACGCGCGATTGACGAATGGCCAGTTTGATTTGCTCGGAAATGGACAAACGGTTTTCCCGGCAGGTCTGGGGCAGAAGAAGGGGAATAAGATCATGAATCGTGGTAATCGCCCGCATGCCGGTTGGCTTCAACGGCAAGGGCATGGTGGCGTGCCAGAGATCGTACGGGGTCTTGGTCTTGAAGCTGGTTGAAAAGCGAAGGTATTCCTGGACACACAAGGCATGCTCGAAAATCCATGGAAGGGACGAGCATCCAAGTCCGAACGGAAACTGGGACGGTGGAACCGGCAACGGCATTTTCTGCTGCGACAGCACCGGCTTGGCGACTTTGGGAAGATGAAGCACATGGCGCAGATACTCGGTGACGGGAAAAAGAAGAGGCTCCTTGTAATTGAGGGGAATGTCGTGGACGTGAGATCGGGCGACCAGCGCATCCCGATTCCAATGCGCACTGGCCAGCAGCTCGACGTTGACGCCCAAGCGGCGCAATGCGGCAAGCAAGGTGAGTCCATAGGTCTTGATTCCGGTGCCGAAAGGATGAGCCAGGTTATGGCCATCGATCAAAACGCGGACTTTGGTGAAATCCATAGATGAAAAACTGTAGGGCCTGCGTATTAATCAGGACAAGTCGGCGATTCCATTAAATGCCAATCATTTCCGATTATTTCATTGATATCGATTTCTGACCACAATAACGCAGCAGATGAAAGCCACGGGAGCGGGGAAATTGAAATACTTCGAAATCGTCACCAAGGGACGAGAGGAGTTCGCGATCATGAAAGTCCGCGGCGCCACCCGCTCCATCGTGGATCGGAGGGCGGTGGGGTGAGGTGTCATGCATAATGCAGATAGCGCCGGGTGCGAACAGATTGCGTTCGCGCAACAACCGAAACTCCTGAATACGGATCTCCACTTCTGTGTCGAAAAAGACAAAATCGAAAGCTTCACCTTGATACCGGGCGATGAAATCGAGACTGGATTCATTGATAAAGGTGACTTTTTCTTCGAGCTGTGGATCGAATTGATGCAGGTGATCGCGTGACCATTGCAGGCGGATCGAATCGATTTCCAAGGTCAGAAGGTGACCGCGGTGGTTGCTCTTCAGGCCGGCAGTAATCGCGCAGGTACCATAGCCCAGAAAGGTCCCTGTTTCGAGTGCCTTCAGTGGCTTGAAAAGGCAAATCAACGCATTGATGAAGTTCAGCGTTTCAAGTTCCGTGCTGCCACTGTCAATGGCGTGATAAAGCTCGGCACACTCAGCAGGAGCATGAGGATGGATTTCACTCTCGCTTTTTTGACCGAAGCGGGCTGCAAGCGCTTCCCAGAAATTCCGGATGGGTTCGAGTTTGGTTGAGGCACCTGACTTGGACGGAGTGGAACGAAAAGTGGCGGCAACGAAACCATCAGTTGCGTAGCAAGGAGATGGCAACAAAGGCTCGGGTTTGCCCGGGCTGCCCCACGTCGACTCCGCCGGAAGAACTGCGGTGGTGCGCACCAAGTCAGGCAGGACAGCAATATACTTTCCCGCCTTGACGATCGAGTTTGGCGACCATTGCGAGATCCACCAGTCTTCGTCCGCGCCACGCGCGGGCAATTCGGGCCAATGTCGGGGCGCCTGAAAGTAAGCAGTGGGTATCGGAAGCATCTTTTCCCAATAAGAGCGATGAGCGTGCAAATGGATACCGGGACTCATGCGCTGGAGCAGGATCTTTTGCCCATTGACCTCTTTTTCCCCGTAAATCTTGTGTAGATTATTACGTCGTCCGGTCAGGAGCGGATAGTTTACCGGGTCTTGCACGCGGGCCAGCGCGACCAAGAGGTCGGACCGCACCTCGACATCGTCCTGCAGATAGCAAATCCACTCGACGAGTGGATCGGCCAACCAATAGTTCAACCCCGCATTAAGTGCATTGGAAAGACCCCGATTGCCGGGCATATTGAGTATGCGAACATCGTGGCGTTCGTAAACGGCTGCGTAGGCGGAAGCGTGCTTCGCGTCGGAGCCATCGTCGATCACGAGAATGGGCGCTTTTAAGGGAGCTATGCTTTCAAGGGCCAGTTCCAGCCGGTCGGGGCGATTGTAGGTCGTCATGAGGATCACCGTCGCCTTGTCGGTGAATTCGGAATGTAATTTGACGGGATTGACGGGAAAGGTCCCGGGATCTTTTGTCTTCAGGTAAAAATCGGTGAAATGTTCTTTTCCCGTTAGGCGTGCGACGGGCGGTTCCTTTAGCGTGAAGACGACAAAAACTTCATTGCCGAAAAGAGGCGTTCCCTCCTTTGCCAGGAGAGCACAGGTGCTTTCTCCGACTTCTTTCAAGGTGCCTTTGTGAATGACAACCGCCTGCATTTCTTTAAGGTCGATGTGCCGAATGACATCATACGGAAAAGTCCGGGGGATGAGTTCGTGAAATTCCGTCGGCGCAACGATGCGGGATTCCTTACCAAATCGTCCGAGTAAAAAATCGGCGACCGACTGCCAGTAGGGGTCATCGTGAGGAAAGTGCATGCTTTTGAACCTGGACGTACCACCCTTGATATTTCTGCGACACGCCAATGACAAGCTTTGATACAGTTTGACCAAAGTGAAGCCCCCGATTGTTTTTCTCTGTCCAACGATTCCGGGTTTTTTGGGCAACGGACTGGCGATGCGCGCGGCGCATAACCTACGGGCCTTGTCGGAGAAATTTTCCGTCCATCTTCTGGTCATTGCCATCTATGGCGGTCATCACGAGCAACCGTCGCCGGAAGTGCTTTCCTGTTGCGCCGGCTGGGAAAGAATCGATGCATCATTGCCCGCCAAGATAAATTCCGGCTGGTCGTTGCGAAATTGGTGGCGATGGGGGACAGGGCGCCTGCCGGTTGAATGGAATGGATGGAAGCCTGTGCATGAAGAGGAAATTCGGGCTTATTGCCAAAGAACGGGATGTGTTCACTTGTGGGTCTTCCGGTTTTACCTATTGCCTTGGACCCGAAGTTGGCTTGATGAAGGCAAACAGGCCTGGATTGATCTTGATGAATTGGAATCCAATGCACGGGAAAGCCAAGCCGGACTGCTTTCCTGCACGAGGCAGCATAAAGCAGCGGCCCGATTGAGAAAAGAGGTCGAAATCTACCGGGACATCGAAAGACTTTACCTGCCTCGATTTCAACGCGTCATTACGGCTTCAGCCGTCGAGATGGTACGATTGTCGAAGGAAATCAAGCTGCGAGCGGTGGAGGCATGGCCGAATATCGTCCCGGTTCCCGCGGCAAGCGACCTCCCGCCGGTGAGCGAGCGCAAGACGTGGAAACTGCTTTTTATCGGCAGTATGGGGCATTTTCCCAATCGTGAAGCGATCCACTATGCCGCCGGGGAGATCTTGCCCCGTCTGCAAAAATTGAGCGAGCTTCCCGTGAAGCTGTTGGTTGCGGGCGCAGGAGCCGATGCATATCGGGGTGAGTTTGCTGATCTTAAGCAAATTGAATGGTTGGGCACGGTCCCGGACGTTGCCGTAGTTTATGCCAAAGCTGATTTGGTCATTGTCCCAGTCCATGCGGGTGGGGGCACCCGGATCAAGATTCTCGAAGCGTTTGCCCATCGGC
>Ga0068863_100001160_pt1 | contig 26323 bp, 19 predicted proteins | sample KBSSwiS62_FD_66596 | JGI IMG/M metagenome (GOLD analysis project Ga0068863, IMG submission 66596) | Switchgrass rhizosphere microbial communities from Kellogg Biological Station, Michigan, USA - KBS Switchgrass S6-2 | ecosystem: Host-associated > Plants > Roots > Rhizosphere > Soil ... | reverse complement strand
ACGCTGGTTCACGGTGCGCATCATGCCCTACCGCACCCAGAACAACCGGATTGACGGTGTCGTCATTACCTTCGCCGACATCACGGTGGCAAAGGACCTGGAAGCGGCCTTGCGAAAAGCCCAGTCCGGTTTGGAAGAGCGCCTCAGCAACAAAACGGCAAGATCGGGCAAGACCTCGAAGAATTTGCAGATCAAAAGGAAACCGTCATGAGCAGCGATTTGACGCGATCTGGAAAATCCACCGAATTGCGTCTCCGCGCCGAGCGCGTGCTGGGAGGTCAGCCTGCGGCAGCCGACCTGACGGATCCAGGGGTACATAACCAACGGCTCCTCCACGAACTGCAAGTCCATCAAATCGAGTTGGAGATGCAGAATGAAGAATTGAGGGAATCGAGAGCACATATGGAGGCCGCCTTGGAGCGCTCCATCGATCTCTATGATTTTGCTCCCGTTGGTTATTTTACACTTTCCTCCGATGGAACTATCCGGGAACTCAACCTGCCTGCTTCGCGCTTGTTGGGGCTTGAGCGTGCCCGGCTGGTGGGCGGTCGTTTTCGGATATTCGTTTCTGCCCCTACGCGGTCTATTTTCGACTCATGGCTTAAAGAAGTCTTTTCGTCGCAAAGTAAGCAATCCTGCAACCTGGAACTCATCAACCAGGGCAAGTCGACGGTTCCCGTGGAAATGGAGGCGACACTTTCCCTTGATGGATTGGAGGCAAGGATCGTGGCCTCCGACATCACTCTGCGCAAATCCCTGGAGGACCAGCTCCGCCACGCGCAAAAGATGGAGATGATCGGGCAACTCGCTGGCGGCGTCGCACATGACTTTAATAACATTTTGGGAGCCATGTTGTTGAATTTGGAGATGGCACTGATGCAGCAGTCGTTGTCCCCAGAGTCCCAGTCCTCTTTGCACAACCTGGAAGTGCTGGCCAAACGCGCAGCCAGTCTGACGCAGCAGCTTCTCCTGTTCAGCCGACGACAGGCCATGCAACCGGTGCAACTGGAAATCAACGCAGCCCTGGCCCATCTGCTCAAGATGCTGGAGCGGCTACTTGGGGAGGATATCACTTGTCATCGAATCTCCAGTCCTCAGGAACTTTGGGTCGAGGCCGACGCAGGCATGCTGGACCAGGCTGTGATGAATCTCTGTCTCAATGCCCGGGATGCCATGCCCCTTGGGGGCACACTCGGCCTGGAAACCAGTTTGGTGGAGTTCACCGCCGACCACGCACAATCTGATCCTGAGTCGCGCCCCGGAAAGTTCGCCTGTATCCATATCAGCGACACGGGCTGCGGAATGGATGCGGAAGTTCTGAAGCATGCTTTCGAACCGTTTTTCACCACCAAAGAGATTGGCAAGGGCACCGGGCTGGGGCTGGCTTCCGCCTATGGGGTGATGCATCAACATCAAGGCTGGGTGACGGTGGAAAGTATCGTGGGACAAGGCACCAGTTTTCGCCTCTTTTTTCCTCTCTCTGCGAACGCAGATGTCTCTCATGTGGAGACACCTCAGAAATCCTTCGAGAAAGGAAAAAATGAAACGATCCTTGTGGTCGAGGACGAAGCCGCACTGCTGTTCATCAGCACGCGAGCCCTGACGATGCTCGGCTATCAGGTTTTATCGGCCACGAACGGCATGGAAGCGCTGGAAATCTGGCATCAGCGCGGAGATGATATCGATTTAGTGGTTACTGACATGCGGATGCCGAAAGGACTAAGCGGGCTGGAACTGGCCGAAGAACTCTGGAAGTCCAAACCTTCGCTTAAGATTATCATTATGAGTGGCTATAGCCTGGAAATAGCCCAGACCAGCCTGGTTGGCGAACGAGGCTATACTTTTCTGGCCAAGCCGTTTGATATCAAAGCGCTATCGGAGACCGTCAAAAAGTGCCTGAGGCATCCATCGCCATGACTGAAAATGACTTTTTGAGGACCCTCTCTTTTCAGTCCGCCATCCACGAGGTCGAGGTCTACGGATTTATCATGCTCGACACCAATGCCCACATTGTGACCTGGAATCGCGGTGCCCATCAACTTCTCGGGTACACTGAAGTGGAAGCGCTTGGCCAACATTTCGAATTCATATTTACGACCGAGGACCGGTTTCGCGAGATTCCACGCATCGAGGTAGCCAATGCTCTAGGTCAAGGTTACGCCTACGATGATCGTTGGCATGTTTGCAAAGACCAAAGCCAGATTTTCGTCAACGGTGGCCTCTGTTTGTTGAAGAATGAGGCGGGCCTGCCGGTCGGTTTTGTCAAAATCATCCGGGACCAGACCGAGCGAAAAGCAAACCTCGACAAGATCAAGGAATTGAACGAACAGCTTGTCCAAGCTCAAGCTCAGTTGGAAAACTACACCACTACGCTTGAGGTGAAAATCGAGGAAAGAACCCACGAGCTAAATGAGCGCAATGCCGAGTTGCAGGACTTTTGCTATTCCATTGCCCACGACGTCCGCGCGCCCTTGCGTAGTATGCAGGCCATGTCCCAGGTCGTCATTGAGGATTATGGAGCCGTCCTCGACCCCAAAGGCACGGAGTATCTGGAACGTATCGTCAAGGCGGGCGAGCAACTCGACAGGCTCACCTTGGATCTTCTCGACTATACGCGCTGCTCACGTGAGGAGATCCATCTGACTTCAATCAGCCTCGAAAAGGTGATTGATGACGTGCTCTACACCTTGGACGGAAGCATCCTGATCAAGGACGCGACGATCAGCGTTCATCGCCCCTTGCCCATGGTCAAAGGACAGCATGCCTATGCGATGCAAATTTTCGGCAATTTCATTTCCAATGCCCTTAAATTTGTCCTGCCAATGAAGAAGCCTCTCGTCGAAATCTGGGCCGAATCAAACGCTCGGCGCGTCCGAATCTACATCAAAGACAACGGCATTGGCGTCCCACCGGAGCATCAGACGAAAATTTTTTTTCTTTTTGAAAGGCTGCACCCGCAAGGTAGTTTTGAGGGCACGGGTGTAGGACTGGCCATTGCACGGAAGGCCGCTCAACGCATGGACGGTGATGTCGGAATCGTGCCCGGAGTCAAGGAAGGCAGCATTTTTTGGCTCGATCTGGAGTCGGCAGAATGAAATCAACCGACACCATCTTACTCGTGGAAGACGACTCCACCGATGTTTTGCTCCTGGAACGCATGTTTAGGCAGGTGCAAATTCCCCAGCGGCTATTTGTCGCCGTGAACGGCATGGAAGCCATCGATTTTTTGATCAAAGCGGACGCTTCCCATGATCCCGACAAAAACCCTCTTCCCCAACTCATTCTTCTCGATCTGAAGCTTCCACTTAAATCAGGGCTGGAAGTATTGCAGTGGAAACGTGAACAACCCGTGCTGAAGCTGATACCGGTCATCGTTTTCACTTCTTCACTTGACCGAAGTGATGTCAATAGTGCGTACGATTTAGGTGCCAACGCCTATTTTATCAAAACAGGTTCGCTGGAAAAAATGCGCGAACTCGTCGTGCTTTGGCGCGATCACTGGCTGGTGCAGAATCAAAATCCTGACCTTGTGCAGTAAGGGAACTGGAAATGGAGGCCTGCTGCTTGGCGAGGACTGGCTTTACCCGCGATCCAGAATGTTCTTTACGGACGAAACGAGACTTTGTGGGTCATACGGTTTCGGGAAAAAGGCTGCAATCTCAAGTTCATCGATACGTTCCTTAAAATCTTTGGGTGAATAGCCGCTGGAAATAATGATCTTCAGCCAGGGTTTGAGTTTTTTGAGTTCCTTGCAAATGGTAATACCATCTACTTTGGGCAGTCCGATATCGGACAAAACGACTTGAATCTCATCCTGATGAGATTTGAAAAGAGCCAAAGCCTCGTGGGCATCGCTGGCCACCAGCACCTTGTATCCACCGCTGGTCAGGATGGCCTCGAGAAAAAGGCTGACATCCGTTTCATCCTCAATCACCAAAATAGTGGCCCGACCGGTCCGTGGCAGCCTTAACAACTGGGACTTGGTCGCCGCTTTCATGACAGGATCCCGGACCACAGGGAAAAAAAGCGTCATAATCGTTCCCTGACCGGGCTCCGAACTCACCTCAATCCATCCGTGGAGCGCCTGCATGAGGCCATAAACGGCAGGCAAACCCATGCCCGTGGCGCGCCCCCTTTCCTTCGTTGTATAAAACGGCTCAAAGATATGCTGACGCGTGATCGTATCCATCCCCTTGCCGGTATCGGTCACCTTAAGACAAATAAAATCATCTACATCATTTTTAGACAAGGAATGGGCGACCTGCGCGGCAGGAACCAAACTGGTGGAAATCCTGATCGTTCCCCCCTCCGGCATCGAATCGAGGGCATTCGCCACCAAATTGATGAGGATTGTCTCCAGATGAGACCGGTCCATAAGGATGTGAGGAAGTTCTTTCGCGGGCTCAAACTGAATGGTGATGGGATCGGGCAAATTTCCGCGCAGTTGATTGATGATCTCCCTGATCCGCCGATTGATATCTGTGACGACTGCGTTGCCTTCGCTCTTTTGAGCAAAGGCCATCAATTGCTGGATGATGTCCGCCGCACGTCGGGCCGCGCTGGAGATCGTGTCACTGATTTCGAAAATACGTTCGGTCTTTTCATGTTCGATCTTAAGCAGGGAAGAGTGACCGAGGATGATGGTCAGGATGTTATTGAAATCGTGGGAAATGCCGGTTGAGAGCGTACTCACCGCCTGAAGACGACTCGCTTCGAGCAATCGTTGCTGCAAATTGCGATTCAACAGATGTTCCTTGACTTCGAGCAAAGCGCGCCTGACCGCCGGCACAAGGTGCTTCAGCCGATCTTTCAGCACGTAATCCGTGGCGCCGTTACGCAGGGACTCAATCGCTTTTTCCTCCCCCATCATTCCGGAAATAAAGATGAAGGGGATGTCTGGTCGGAAAGTCCGCGCCATTTCGAGGGCCTCCATGCCGGTAAACCCGGGAAGCCGATAGTCTGATAGAATGATGTCAAAGGTCCGATTTTGAACAGCTTCCTTGAATTGTTGGAGCGTTTCGACGCGCACGAAATCAGCTTCCCCCCATTCCTTTTCGAGCAAGCGCCGCACGACATCAGAATCGTCCGGCGTGTCTTCCACGTGTAAAATGCTTAATGGCTTGTTCATAGACGATCCAACCCAAATTGCGGCACCCTTCTCTTCCCGTCGGTACAGCCTGATTTTTGTGAGCGCCCGGTGCCTCAACCCAGCATGGGTTCGGATCAGCCCCGGGGCTATGGGGTAAAGACCCCATTCTGATCGTGCGCGCTTCCGGTTTAAGCTGTTTGTCTTGAAAGCCACGTTGTGAAACGAGACACCCGGCACCAAACTCCATGGACGCACACGCCAATAAATTCTGGGACGGTTTCTCTCTCGAAGGGAAGGAGTGCCTCCTGCGTAGCATGGTGCTGGAGGGATATCCAGATCGCGGTTTTCTATTTCATGAGGGCGACCCGGCAGACGGGGTCTGCATGGTGCTCAGTGGCGATGTGGAAGTCTTGAGAAAAGTCGGCAGCCATGAGCAAGTCCTGGGACGGTTTGTGGAAGGTGAATTTCTGGGCGAAGTGGCGGTGCTGGACGGAGGCACGCGGAGTTCCTGCGCACGGGCTCATGGCCCCGCGACCGTCGGCAAAATCCCCAAGGATCTCCTGCTCGAAACGCTTTTGCAGGAGTCCCCTGCCGTGAGCCTGCGCCTCTTCCAACAATTGCTGAGTTATCTACGGCGTACGAACGATCTTTTTGTGGGTGAAATGCTCAACAAGGAAAAACTTTCCGTGGTCGGCGAGATGGCGAGTTCGTTGATGCACGATTTGCGCAATCCGCTGGTCGGCATCCGAATCTCAGCGGACTTAATGTCCGCGGAGGATCCCGAAAATCCCAAGACAGCCCGGTGCTGCGACGGCATCCGCTTTCAGTGCGATCGGGTCATGGCCATGACCCGCGACTTGTTCGAATTTACCAAGGGAGATCCTTGTCTCCATCTCAGCCAGACCACGACAACGGCATTTCTCGCGCAATTCCAGTCCCTCCATGAGGATTATTTGCGCCAGACGGGGCTTTTTTGGGAAATTATCGCCGAGCCAGGAACGATCGAGATCGATGAAATGCGGTGCCTTCGCTTGTTGCAAAATCTGGTGACCAACGCCGTTGAGGCACTGAGTGGTAACATTGACGGTCAAATTCATATCCGCGGCTGGGTCGAGGGGGCCATGTTCAATTTGTCGATTTCCGACAATGGCCCTGGAATCCCCGAAGCCATTCGCGACCGGGTCTTTCAGCCCTTCGTCACTCATGGGAAAAAGGGCGGGATCGGCCTGGGCATGGCCATCGTCAACAACGTCGTAACGGCCCACCATGGCAATGTCAAATTGGAGACCTCGGAAAAAGGAACACACTTCTTGGCGCAATTGCCTCAGTTCGCGGCCCGCAAATCCAACAGCCCGGTTCAAGATTCACCTATCGTTGCTGCCAAGGAACCGGCATTGGCCTTGATCCTAGAGTAGTGGAGTCCTTTTACCCATATCTAGCTAGTTAGAAGGCACATTGGCCTTTAGTGCCTCCTTAGACGATCATAAGTTTGTGCCACTTTTTGTGCCACTTTCATGCCTTATTTCACAACCTTTCTTCAGCGTTCATTTTTAACATATTAGTTGCAATAGGCTTATAATAAGAATCTTGTGAAATTGAATGAAATGTCTTGAAAAGGCTAAAAACGCAATTTTAAGTCCTGTATGTCTGCCATTCCATCACTCGGGCTGTCGGTGACTATGAACTCTTAGGCGTCACCCACCTCCACCGTAACTTTCGACGCAAGGCAGGTACAGTTCGATTTTTGACCGTGAGTGATTCACCTTGTCTCGTGGCTTAAGCACCGGGACAGGATCGTTCCGCGTGAAGAGAGCCTGGTGAGTATAGCCGTGTTCGATCCGCACAAAAATCCTTCGCAGGCGTCACGCGATCTCAAGCTGAACGGCACAAGCTTTGTAGGAAGGCTGACGGGAATAGGAATCAAAGATGGGGCAGGTCAACTGATTCGCTTCCACGTAATGCATGGGAATGAAAAGCTGACCCGATTGTACTGTGGGCGTAATGAAGGCCGTGGCCGTGATGGTGGCGCGGCGTGATCGGATACTTACGGATACGTTGGGACCAATACCCAGCCGCTTGGTGTCGTCAGGATGAATTTCGACGTAACACGATTCGGGGTAAAGCTTGCGCAGGACATCCGATTTGGCGGTCCGGGTATTGGTGTGCCATTGAGAGGAAGTGCCCCGTCCAGTCAGCAGGAGAAAGGGATACTGCGCGTCGGGTGCCTCAGGCATGGCACGCGGTTTTTCGAAGATGAATCGTGCCCGGCCATCTTGGGTATAAAAGCGGCCATCTTCAAAAAGACGCCTCTCTTGTACGGGTTTCGCCTCTGCACCTTCTGCTCGATCTCCGCTCCGGTAGGGCCACTGAATGCCTCCGCAGTTATCAATCATCTGGTAGTCACGGATTGCGGTGATCTCGCAGGGCTGACCGCGCGTTACTTCCTTGAGCAGTTGGAAGACTGCCTCGGGCGAGCTCCACTGATGAAACATCTCCCCACAGCCCCAGTAATGGGCCAGCAGTTGGAGAATATTAAAATCGGAAAGAGCTTGCCCTGGTGCGCGTCGGACTTTTTTTACCAGGCCGATGCGACGTTCGGAATTAATCAGTGTGCCATCCTTTTCGCCCCAACCGGCGGCGGGCAAAAAAAGATCGGCACGCACTGCGGTGTCGGTCGTGGGATACATGTCCTGAACGACAAGAAATTCGAGTTTGTTCAGAATGTCGTTGAAGGCCTTTTGATGAATCCATGAATGAGACCCGTTGGTCGCCACAACCCAAAGACCCTTGATCTTGCCCTCGTCTATTTGCTGGACGATTTGGTCGTAGGCGATTGAGGGCTCGCGGGGAATGATGTTCTCTGGAATACCGAGTAATCCCGCGACTTTGGCGCGGTGCGTTTCGTTCTTCGCATCATGTCCACCGAGCAGGCTGGTGATGTTGGCGAAGAGACGCGAGCCCATCGCATTGCATTGGCCGGTAATCGAGTTGGCGCCGGTTCCTGGTCGCCCGATGTTTCCGGTCATCAAGGCAAGATTGATGATCGCCTGGGCGGTGCGCGTCGACTCATGCCCCTGGTTCACGCCCATCGTCCACCAGAAGGAGACCCGTTTGCCGTCAGCGATGGTTTGTGCAAAACGTTGGAGTTGTTCTTTGGATATGCCCGTTACGGAGGCTGTTAAAGTCAGCGTGAACGTCTCGACGAATTCAGCAAATTCCTGATAGCCGCTGGTGTGTGCCGCGATGAACTCAGGCTTCACCGCACCCATCTTAATGAGGAGATGGGCCAGGCCGTAGAGGAGGACAAGGTCTGACTTGGGTTGGATGGCGTAATGTTGGGTTCCTGCCATCGCTGTCTCTGTGACGCGGGGGTCAACCACGATGATCTCGGGTTGATGCGGATTGCGCATAACGCGCTGCCACATGATGGGGTGCGCGATGCACGGATTGGAGCCGATGAAAACAAGTACATCCGATTCTTCAAAATCGGCATAGGTGTACGGTGGCGCATCAAATCCAAACGATTCCTTGTAAGCGACATGGGCGGTCGCCATGCACTGGCGGGTGTTGCTGTCGCAATGCACAAAACCCATGCCGAACTTGAACAGACATCCCATGAAGGCCATCTCCTCGGTCGTGATCTGACCGGTGCTGAGAAAGGCAATTGACTCCGGTCCGTGCTGGTTCTTGATCGCCTTGAATTTATCGCAAAAAAGCGAGAGCGCCTGGTCCCACGTGCAAGGCTCAAGTACCCCTCCCCGCTTGGTACGCACCAGCGGAGTCGTACCCCGGTCAGGTGCGCTCAGTGGAGAGAGCGCTTCCCATCCCTTCGGACACGCCATGCCGAGGTTGACGGGATATTCGACATCCGCGCTGAGATTAATGGCCTCGCCTTCTTTCAATTGAATATTCAGGCCACAACCGGTGGAACAAAAACCGCAGACGACCGTAGTTGTCGCATCCGGGGCAAGTCGTGAGGGCACCTGGCCAAGACCGAATTTGCCCGGCTCACGCACCAATTCTTCCGTCAGCGTCCCTTTCCATTGCCGAAGGGTGGTCATGCCCTCACGCAATTCCTTTAAATCTTTGGGTAATTTAGGCAAGGACATGACAGATCTGTTTCTCAGATGCCTCCTGGCATCCGATAAGCGACTACGGCCGTGAAGAAAGTGTAGCGTTCCAGTAACAGGAAAATTCCCGTGCTGATGAATGCCAGGCTCAGAAAAAGTGCTGTTGGGATTCCATTGGTCAAAAGGGCCCCGAACAAAAATAGACCGGAAACGACAAATAAAATATCGCGGGCCACTTTGATCATAGGAAGCAAGCGTTCAAGGATCAATGCCGACTGCTGGATGGAGTTCACATCGTCATCCAGGGCATTCCGATAGGTGGCGAATTCCCAAAGGGTCAGCCAAGCCAGGAGAATGAGACCTGCACTGGCCGCAAGGTGCACGACCCCAGAACCATCAAAAGTCAGAAACCACCCTGTCCATGCGCTCACCATTCCGGTCGCAAGAAGACCCAGGAGCGCTGTCGCACCGTAAAATTTCGATGCGGTGTATTTCATCTTCCAGAATTCGCGATGTGTATCGACGTAAATCATCACTGAGGTAAAGACTGCAACCATGCCGAGCAGTGCCGAGCCAGCCGTCGCTACCAAGGAAATGAGTGATCCCGGCAAAAACCAGGCGGCACCCACAGTTGCGGAAGCTGCTCCAGCAAAAACTGAGAAGGCTAGAATTTCCCGACTCATCCACGAGGTACGCAGACCAAGGAAAAAACGCCAGGCGCCGAGCGGTCGCCCCAAATGGAGTGTTGCGCAACCCAATCCGGCATTGAGCAGAAGAAAGGCTGTCGTCGAAACGGAAAATTGGATTGTCTTGAACGATTCGGGAAAAGTCACCCCGATCACGGTGAGTGCCGTAAACATTCCCGCGGCTGTTTGCGAGAGCAGCAACATTATGATCAGGGGCCAGTGGGGGTGCTCAAGCCGCAATTTGTGGGCGCTGGCCGACATGCTGGCGGCGGGAACAGCCTTCCTGGTCTGATAACGTGTTGTGGGGCGGGTGTAGCTCGAATCGTAGGCACCGGGCAGCATCCTGGAGCCGGGAACCGCTTCGTGGATCACCTGTTCAATGTCGACAAGCGTAATTTTGATCGCCTCGTGCGGACAGGCCTGAACACAGGCAGGCGCTTCTCCCACTTCAAGCCGATCATGGCACATGTCGCATTTGCGCACGATGCCCAGCCGGTCGGAATATTTCGGGACATCATAGGGACATTTCATTGTGCAGTACTGGCAACCGATGCACTGGTCATCCAAATGACGGACGATACCGGTGTCCGACTCTTTTTCATAAGCGAGTACGGGACAGCCTTCGAGACAGCCGGGCTCGGCACAGTGATGACACGCGGTCGTGACGGTTTGTTGATAAGCGCGGCCCTCTTCTTTGCCGACAACAAGCCCGACATCGCGCCACGTTTCGTTTTCCTCCAGTCCATTGAGCGAATGACAGGCGCTGACACATGCCTTGCAGCCACTGCATGAATCGAGATTTACCTCAAAAGCGTATTGCTGGCCGGGGCCGGGCCTGGAAAGGGGGATGAGGTCGCGATAAAATTTGGCCTGGAGGGGAAAATCGGTGCTCGCATGTTTCTGGGAAAAACGTTCGACGGCGGTCAATTCCCGCTGTTCAGCCAGAAGGCGATCGATCAGCGTTTCTCCGGATGCCTCCAACAGCTCGCGCGCGGACTCGACGATCTTCATGCGCAGAAAAGGGTTTGCAGCGCATTGAGATCATGCCGTGCGGTGAAGGCTTGGAACGATTCCCCGGCCATCCTGCTTTTCAGGTAAACGAGGAGAATTTTTTCCACAAGCGGCTTGAGCTCTTCAAATGAAACGGCCTGAAATACCGGGCGACCAACGGCCTGATGTTTGCCAAAACCACCCCCCACGCAAACGTGATAAGCTTCCCGTCCATCACTCGTTTTTGCGCCGAGAAGACCAATGTCGCCCATATAATGTTGGGCACACGAATTGGGACAACCGGTGAAATGAATATTGACCGGCACATCCAGTTCGACCCGGCGTTCCAAGTGCCTGATGAGAGCCAATGCATGGCCCTTGGTATCGGTGGAGGAAAATTTGCAGTACTTGTTTCCCGTACAGGCAATGACGCCACTGGCCAGGTTTGACTGTTTCGAATCAAAACCAATTCGGTGGACCTCTTTTTTGACAGTCTCCAGAAATGCAGTCGGAATATTCGGAATGATAAAGTTTTGCCAGACCGTAAGGCGAATTTCACCGGAACCGTAATGGTCCGCAATGTCGGCGATTCGTTCGAGTTGCCTGGGCGTTACCTGGCCGACCGGAAGCGCAATACCGAGATAATGGAGGCCGTCCTGTTTTTGAGGAAAGGCTCCGATATGGGAATGAGGAACGGCCTCGGATGGATAAGAAATAGAGGCCGGGACCAATGGGAAACGGGTGAGTTGTCGGCCCAGTAGTTTCTCTGCTTCGGCGAGGTACTGCTCGAGGGACCATTTTTCGAGCAAATGTTTGAGTCGCGCCTTCTTACGATCACCTCGGTTACCGTGGGCGATATAAACACGGACCAGGGCGACCACGATTTTGACGATCTCATCCGGCGGCACAATGACACCCAGATCACGGGCGAAAGCCTTGTGTCCGGTTGCACCGCCAACAGCGATGCGAAAACCAATCTCATTCCCCACTTTCACTGCCTTGACGCCAATGTCATTGGTGTCCTCGACAGAACCGATCAAACCACCGCCATCAAAGGCAATATTGAATTTACGAGGCAGATCGTAGAACTCGCGATGATTGATGATGAACTGCGCAAGTTCCTGCACATACGGCGTGCAATCGATCAACTCAAGCGGATCGATCCCGGCAGTTGGATTGGAAGTGAGATTGCGGATGTTATCGGCCCCTGCCCCGCGAGTGTGGAGACCAATAAGCTGGATGCGTCGCAAGAATTCGGGTGCATCCTTGGGTTCAATGAGCCGGATTTGCACGTTGGCCCGCGTGGTGATTTGGATGTAACCGGTCGTCAATTCTCTGCCGATGGCCGCGATCTCGCGCAACTGAAAGGTCTTGAGTTGGCCGCCCGGGATGCGCAGCCGTGCCATAAAGGCATCTTTGACTGGGGTGAGAAAAAAGAGGCCGTTCCACTTGAAACGAAAGACCTCTTCCTTGTCGGGAGCTTTATTGGCTTTCGCGTTCTCGGTTAAGCGATAATAGGAATCGAGCGGATGTTCTTCCTTCTTGATTCGTTCTTCAAGAATCAACGGCGTCTCGTCCTCAAGAGGTTTTGTCCCGGCGGGCTGTCCAAGATCGCCGAAGGTCACGCCCTTGGAGGCGAGTCCTGAAAAGAAGCCCTTGAGATAGTTCTTCTGTTCCAGTGTCAGTGGCTGACCCTCGATCACGTCAAATTGGGGAAGAGTGCTCATGGCCTAGTAAACGTCACGGCAGTAACGTTTGTCTGTTTTGAGTTTCCCGACGTAGGCCGTCGCAGCTTCTGTTGTCAGTCCGCCAGCGGTCTGACAGATCTGATGCAACGCGCTATCGACATCCTTGGCCATGCGAGCAGCGTCTCCGCAAACGTAAAAATGTGCACCCTCTTCCAACCAAGCCCAGAGATCAGACGCTTTTTCCAACATCCGGTTCTGAACGTAAATTTTCTCGGCCTGGTCACGTGAAAACGCGAGATCGAGGTGGGCGAGAAAACCGTCTTTCTTCCACGCTTCCAATTCTTCGCGATAGAGATAATCGGTTGCGGCTCGTTGATCGCCGAAGAGCAGCCAGTTGCGACCGGTTGCGCCAACTGCGCGCCTCTCTTCCAGGAAGGCTCGAAAGGGCGCGATCCCGGTTCCGGGACCAACCATGATCATGGGTGTGGCGGAATCTTTCGGTGGCTTGAATCCCGGGGAAGCGTGTATGAAGACCGGCACCGCAGTCTCGCTCCCAACGCGGTCAGCCAGGAACGTCGAGCACACTCCTTTGCGGGAACGTCCCTTGAGTTCGTAGCGGACGACTCCCACCGTGAGGTGTACCTCACCCGGATGAGCTTTCGGACTGGAGGAGATCGAATAGAGACGGGGTTGAATTTTACGCAGCTTCGCGATCAGATCGCCGGCGCTCACGCCTGACACCGGAAATTCAGCGAGAAACGGTTTCAGGTCAAAGTCCTCGACCAAGGCCATGCGCAGCGACTTTTCCTTGTTCGACGTTGTTTTGACGGCCTCTTCACCATCTAGTCCGGCGGCTGACAGAATTTCACCAACGAATTCCGTGCAATTCGTCGGAATGACTCCAAGCGCATCACCCGCTTCATAGCTCAAGCCGGAACCTTCCAGAATAATTTCGATGTGGCGCGTGTCTTTGGCTGAACCCTCACCGTTGAGTTTGCGGTTGGTCTTGAGGCGCGCGGGAAAAGGTCTCGATTTTGAATAGGCCGCGCTGGATTCACCTACTGCTTTATCTTCGACTGCATTTGCACCGGTTTCAGCCCCATTGCCCAGCGCTTTCATCAGGCCTTCGAACCAGAGTTTTGATTTTTCTTCATAATCGACATCACAGTCGACGCGGTCATGGACTCGTTTGGCGCCCAACTCTTCCAAGCGTCGATCAAACTCCTTCCCGGCCTGGCAAAACTTGCTGTAATTGGTGTCGCCGAGAGCAAGGACGGAGTATTCCACGGTTTCCAGTTTGGGCGCCGTTTCGCTGGCCAGGAAATTCCAGAAGGCTTGCGCATTGTCGGGCATCTCTCCATCACCATAGGTGCTGGTGACAATGGCAATGCGGCTTTCTGTCGCGAAGTCGATCTTGGCGTGATCGTCCATGCTTCTCGCTCGCGCGTTAAAACCGTGTCTTTTGGCTTCCTTGGCGAGACGCGCAGAAAGCGCTTCCGCACCCCCGGTCTGGGAACCATACAAGATTAACAGGTCCTTTAAACTCGTCGGCGCAGGCTGAGCTCCCTGAGCAATCATCAACCTCTCTGCCGACATCAGTCCCGCCAGATAGCCATTGAACCATGCCCGCTGCTCAGATGAGAACGGAGCGGTTTCGGGAAGAAGTGGATTTGTTAGCGGTGACATATAAAAATCAGGGAAAATCCGAGTATCAAAGTCGCACCCAGCAGCAGCCAGAACCCGACTTGATAGAATCGAAGCGGATTGCGTTCCAATAACGGGCCACCATAGACGCCCCACGGAGCAACTTCGGGATGGGCGAGAGCAAAAAGCAGCTCAGAATAACACTGATAGCGCTTTTCCTGTTTAAGGCTCAGGCACTTGAGGATGACGCATTCGAGCCAAGGCGGGACATTGGGATTGAATTTATTTGGTCGCGGCGGCTCGGCGTGGTGGGGAACCTGGAAGCGCTCAATGGCTCCAAACGGTGGACGCCCCGTCAGGCTTTCGTAAAGTGTTGCTCCAATGGAGAAAATTTCGGTTCTCTCCGTCAACAACGCCCCTTTAAAGCGTTCCGGGGCGAGATAACTTGGCGTACCCGAGGTCGAGGCTTCGGTAAAAACAGGACTGGCCAGTCCCAGATCGAGCAGCTTGAAGGAGACATCGTCGCCTTCGCGGAAGACGAGCACGTTGTCCGGCTTGATGTCACCGTGGACCAATTCCCGACCGAGAAGAAATTGTCCCGCGCGGCAAAGAAATTTTCCCAATTCGAGGGCTTCATCCGCTGATAATTTCCGGGTCTTGAGCAAAAACTTAAGGCTTGGGGCCTCGACATAATCCATCACATAAAAATAGGGATTGCCGCTCTCCGGTTTTTGGGAGGAAACAAAGTAATCACCATGCAAGCGACAGGCATTCCAAACTTCGCGGGCAAAGCGCGCGACAAGAACACCACTGTCATCGGTCTCAGCCTCCTGGGGGATGAATTTGACGACATGGCGTCGATCATTCTTTTTCGCAAGCCAAACCCGATCATTTCCCGCAATGCGGTTTAACAGCGTATATCCATCAAACTCCCGGCCTTTGGCAGGCTGCGGAAAAGCCGCGGGCGAAGAGGTCCCGATTTCTGAAATAGAGGGACCCAGATTCTCCACCCGGACAATGATGGCGCTTAAATCATCCAACTCTTCCTTGCCGTGGTCCTTGATGGCTTCTTGGATGAGCCCTTTTGCATGGGTTGCTCCGTTGACCATGCGCCCCAGCGACTCATCATCCATGAGTTTGGTCAGGCCGTCCGAGGTCAGAATGAGGGCATCATTCTCGTCCAGGTCTTTCTCGAAATAATAGGGCTGGATCTGGGGCCCCATCCCGATTGTCTGGGTCACCCTTTCCTGTCCATCGGCATCTTTAACGACGTGATCTTGGCTGAGTCTTTCCGTTGTTCCATTTCGCACCAGGAGGATGGGAGAGTCGCCCACATTAAGCCCAAATAACCGATTGCCCTGGAGACAGGCAACGGCCAGCGTGGCCTGCATGGAGATGTTCCCATCGAGATAAAAACCTTCCCGCAGGAGACTCTCGTTGGCCTGTTGCACCAGATGCTCGAAAAATTTGCGCATAGGCCATTGCCGGGGCCGGGCGGAGAAATTATCCGCGACGAGACGCACCACACGCTCCGCACAACGCGCGGGATCGCGCGCGGTTCCGACACCGTCGGAAAGCACGCAAAGCAAACCTTCCTCCTCCAGGGAGATCACGGAGAGACGATCCTGGCTTGGCTTGCCGGGCACACCGGGATGCTCATAGCTGGAAGATCGTAATTTCATGGCAGTAATTTTGGGACGGCCTTAAATACGGGCCCCACTCAAGGCGCCCCACGTGCTGCGCCACCGGGTCTTGACAAGGAACAGGCCACATAGAGCTACGCCGCAAAGACCGCTAAAAATGAGCAACCCCGCGGTGTAATGTCCGGTCCAGCCCTTGGAATAGCCAAGCATCATGGCGAGCAGAAAACCACCGACTCCACCCCCGCAGCCAACCAAGCCGGTCATAATCCCGATTTCACGGGCAAAACGCTGCGGAAGAAGTTGAAAGACCGAACCATTGGCCATGCCGAAAAATCCACAAGCCACCAGCAGGAACATGAAATTCAACATCATGGGCGTAACGAAAGCTGCGCCCCCCAGGGCCAATCCTGCTCCCGTGTAGAACATCGTCAACGCACGAATTCCCCCCAGGTGATCCGCGATGGCTCCGCCCACCGGACGCAAAATTGCGCCGGCAAGCGTACACATCGCCGCATAGTTGCCTGCCTCAACCGGAGAAATTCCGTATTGCGAGGTAAAGTAAATCACCAACGATGTGCCAAGTCCGACAAAGCCACCGAAACTCACCGTGTAATAAAAGCAGAACCAGTGAGCGTCCTTTTGCTTGAGCAGATTGGCATAGTCGGAAAGCTTCTTGGCCTTCACCTCCACAGGCGCATCTTTCGCCAGCCAGATATAGACCGCAAGGACAAGGAGGACCGGGATGAGAACAATGCCAAACACTGCTTGCCATCCGTAGGCCGCGGCGAGACGTGGTGCCAGGAGACTATCGATGACAACCCCGACATTACCGGCTCCGGCCAGCCCCATGATCAGACCCTGCATATGTGGTGGATACCAGCGTCCTGCTTGGGGCAGCGCCACAGCGAAACTTGCCCCAGCGAAGCCGAGCACGACTCCCAACAAAAGCGCGGCCTGCAAGGAAGGGAGCCCAAAGATCCATGCCGCCAGGAGCGCCGCGGCCACAATCGATTGCGCAACAATGCCGGTCGGCTTTCCGCCAAAGCGATCAACCGCAAAGCCGAGAACGATTCGCAAAGCTGCCCCGGCCAAAATTGGTGTCGCTACCATCATACCCTTGTCCTGTGGAGATAAAGCGAGAGTCTTGCCGATCTGTGCACCCAAGGCACCCAGGATAGTCCAAACCATGAAACTTACATCGAAGTAGAGAAAGGACGTGAGCAGTGTGGGCCAATGGCCACTTTTTTTGAGGTCGGATAATTTCATAGGAAGGGCGGGTTAAGTTTGGCTGGCGTGAAATTCGGCGTTTGGGGAAGAGATGGACATGCGCCTCCCGGAGACAAGCTTGCGCGCTTGTTGGTAGAGATCGTGACGAAAGACCCGCTGGCAGAGTTCGGTCGAAGGCGGGCTGATTTTCAAGAAACCGTTATCAGCCAGATGTTCCACGATCCAGTCGACCTTGCCCGGCGTGGGCTCGTTTGCGTTGTGTCGATGGAAGGAGATGAAATCTTCAACCTGTTCCCGGCGGCCATGACCGTAATCGTAACGTCCACCCAGACTTGGCAGCAAAACCTTCGCCGATAAGTTGAGATATTCCGGACGGCAGAGCATCGAGACAACCTCGTTTAAATTTTCCGGTTGATCGCACCACTTGCAGGCTTCCAGCAAAGCGGCCATCAGGGCCAGATGCTCTTCCGGCCGTTTTTCGGCAAACTCCTCCCGAACCATGAGAATTTTCTCGGGATGCCCTCGTGACAGTTCCGCACTAGTCGCAACGGTCCAGCCGAGACGATTTTGCACGGCGAGCGAGTTCCACGGTTCACCCACACAAAATCCATCGAGATTCCCCGCCTTGAGGTTCTGGCAAACCTGTGGAGGCGGCACGACAACAATGCGCACATCCCTGTCGGGATTGATCCCTCCTGAACGAAGCCACTGACGTAAAAGAAAGTTGTGCGAGGAAAACGGACTGACTGTGCCCAAGGTCGTAACCTTCCGAGGATTGGCCGCGAGAAGAACCTGTTTGAAACTTTTCGCATCGCGAACCCCCTTGGAAAAAAGTGCATTGGATAGCGTTATCCCGTTCCCATTCGTGTTCAGGATCATGCCTGTCACGCACGGAGCGGCTACAGAGCCCCATCCCGACGTTGCCGCCAAGGCCATACCGGCCACCGCATGGGAAGCATCCAGCTTACCGTAGATGATTTTGTCCCGCACGGCCGCCCAGCCGAGTTCCCGATGAAGTTTTACGTCAAGTCCGTATTTCGCGAAGATTTTCAACTCATAAGCGACAATGAAAGGCGCACAGTCGATCAAGGGAACGAATCCGATGCGCAATTTACGCTCATGATGAGCGACATGGCCGAAAGATTTCAAGAGCATGCCCTGCGAAGAGGCACGCCACATGCCATGTGGCAAAAATCATGGCATTAGTATTGCTCAATGTTCTCATACAAATAATGAATGAAATTCATTTACTAGGTTCTCCCCTCGATAGCCGCCAAATCCAAGCCTTTCAGGTTTTGTCCCGAACGGGCAGTTTTACCGAGACGGCCAAGGCCCTTCATCTCTCTCAATCCGCCATCAGCCACTCGATGAAAGCGCTCGAACAGAACATCGGTTGTCGTCTATTTGACAGGGTGGGCAAGAAAGCTCTGCTCAATCAGGCAGGTGAGCAGTTCCTCATTCGCGTCGAAAGAATCCTCCAGGAAATGAATCAGGCGCGTTCAGAGTTGCGGCATCTGGGGCAATGGGGCCAAGGACGGTTACGGGTCAGCGCCACGCCAACCGCCTGCCAATACCTGCTTCCCTCCGTCTTGAGAGAATTCAAAGAAAGCTTTCCCAAGTGCTCCATCCTCATTGAGCCGGGCGATACGCCCCAAGCATTGGATCTTCTCCGCCAAAATCGAGTCGATCTTGCCCTTGCACTTGAACCGCCAATGGAGGAACGCATTACCTTCCGTCCTCTTTTTTCCGACGAACTCAAATTCCTCGTCAGTCCACTTCATTCGTGGGCCAAGGCAGGCCGGCCTCTCCGCGAAGAAATTTCGAGCCAGAACTATATTCTCTACAACAAGGCTAGTTATACCTTCCGCATTATTGCCCGTTATTTCAGCCAGGAAGCGATCAACCTGCGATCCTCCATGGAGCTCGGTAGTATGGAGGCAATCAAGGAACTGGTTAAATTGGGTCTCGGCGTGAGTATCCTCGCCCCTTGGATAGCCCAAAGTGAAATTGAAGAAGGCTCCCTCGTCGCCGTTCCACTCGGACGACGGAAACTGAAACGCCACTGGGGAATCGCCCACTGGCAATCGCGCCGCCTCAGCTTGCCCGAAGAGACCTTTGCCGGTCTTTGCAAATCTGTTTCGGACAATTTGCCTCTGGATTTATGATGCTCTCGATGATGGGTGAGCCGGCGCGATAGAGACTGGCTTGATCATTTCTCAAAGACTTGGTGTGGCACAATCAACGCTATCGCATAAGCTCACGGTGTTGGAGCCGATGCCGCGCCACCAGCAGCAGCATCGGCCTGTTCAAGAAACGCCTTGACCGCCGGCCAAGTGATGGCAAGGCTCGCAATCTTGTTGGGGTGGTTGCCGTCGGGAACTTCCTTTTGAAAAGTGGCGAGATCGGTTTGCTTGAATTTCACCCATTGCGGTTCATTGTCGACGATCGGCAAACCGTGGGCCTTCGCGTAGCTGCGGTAATTTTCGTAGTAAAGACTGAGCTGCGGTCGTTCAGTTTCGGCCTTGAAAGCCGTGGGATTGTCCCAGCCGACGTTCATGGTCTGGAGGATAATCGCGGCCTGCGGATTTTGCGCACGAATGCCTGGACGATTTTGTCGAGATTATCGGCACAATGCTCGGGAGTCAGTTTGTAGCGGACATGAGCGTCGTTGTATCCAAACTCGAGAAAGACGAGGTCCGGATGCTTGTCGAGGACCTTGTCCTGCAAGTGCGCAAGTCCCGCATCGGAATTGCATCCCGGCATTCCGCTATTTGTGATGGTGACCAGTTTCGGATATTTCTCGTTGAACCAGTCTTGGGCGGCCTGGACCCAGGCACCATAGGCCGTGAGACTGGTTCCGTAAAAGACAACCACTTGTGGTTTGCCCGCTTTGACGTTCTTGAAAAATGTGTTCAAGGGCAACGTATCCGTATCGGCATGGCTTGAGACAATCAATACCGCGAAGGCGAGGAGAAAGAGGAAAAGCCAACGATGACCAAGGCGCATAAACTCCATTAGAGCTGCCGTTGACCTAAGAGGCAAATCCTTCCCTTGCCACCGAATGGCATTAGGTTTTCCGTCGAGTCCGGTCAGCGGCTTGCGCCCTGAACTGGCTGGGACTCTTTCCGCTATAGCGCCGAAAGCGGTTGGAAAAGTAAAAGGGATCGATGTAACCGGCTTCCACAGCGACTTCAGTCACGGTGAAATCGGTCATGCGCAACAAACGCGAGGCGATCTGCATCCGGTGTTGCTCGAGAAAGCGCTGCGGTGACATTCCCACCTGGTCGGTGAAGAGATGCGCCAGCCGGGAAACCGAAAGCCCGCTATGACGGGCCAGTTTTTCCATCTGAAACGGATTCCGGAAATGGGCCGCAAGATAGTTGATTGCTTTGCGCACCCGACCATCCATCGTGACCCACTGGTCCCGGAACGCAGCCAGTTTGGCCCACAATAGCGCTTCTTCGAGGGCGAGCATCGCAAGGTCCTGTGCGATGGGCAGCGGACGTTTGGCCAAGCCGATCATGCGCCGCATGGCAGTGCGAAAATCATCGTGAATTTCGTTTTTCTCCAAGCGCAACAACTTCAATCCGTTCTCGCCCACCGGCCAATGCAGCCATGCCTGCCAATGGGGCTTGGGCACAAAGTGCGACCATAGAAGCTGCCAGTGACCGACTTCCGGCGCGGTGGCGTAATCCTGAGGTTCCTGTGGCGCGTAGAGGACCACATCACCGGGCCGCGTAATTGAGATTCCCTGTGGCGAAACCAATCGTCCGGCACCTGCCTTGGTATAGATAAGGAGCCAGTCGCCACTGCCCTCCGGACGCCAGGTGGAGTAAGCCTCATCGCGCTGGAACTCGTCGCAGACAAATTCCCCCAAGGTATGAGGGGTGGCTTCGCGTTCGGCCATAATAGCAGAATATTATAGGTAAAAGGCAGTCGCGTCTATTCTCAATCAGAGGAATATCCATTAGATTTTCACCATGATCTTAAAGGCTTTATCATTGATTACAGAAGAGCAAAAGCGTCAGTACCACGAGCAAGGCTATTGCGTGGTCCCTGGACTTTTTTCGGAAAGTGAAATTCAGGAGGTCGAGGACTTCTTCGAGGATTTCAAACTGAATGGCGCCAAAATCTATGATGGCACCGGTTTCGATGAAGTTGACATTACCAAGCGTCAGCTGCGTGCGATGCATCCGCACCGTCATGACTCACGCGCTGTAGGCTGGATGATTCAGCCCAATGTGGCGATCGTCCTTGAGGAGCTGTTGGGCAGGCCCGCGCTCGGTGTTCAAACGATGTATTATTTTAAGCCGCCTGGGGGAAAGGGACAAGGGATGCATCAGGACAATTTCTATCTCGTTTCCAAGCCGGCCACGTGTATTGCGGCCTGGACCGCGATCGATACGGCCGACCTCGACAATGGCTGCCTGTGGGTCGTGCCCGGTTCCCATCGCGGCGATATCCTCTGTCCCGAGGGGGAAAAAGAACGCTGGATGGACTACGGCGATTCCCATATCGGAAAGTTTCCGCGCGAACAGAAGCCGGTCCCGGTCATCGTGCAACGCGGGGAAACGATGTTCTTCGGCGGCAATCTCATTCACGGTTCAGGACCGAATCGAACCAAGGACCGTTTTCGTCGGACGTTCATTGGTCACTACATCGACGAGGCATCCGAACAGGTCGCCTGGCATTATCATCCGGTCATGAATATGCAGGGGGAGGTCGTGAGCAGTGTGACGTCGTATTCCGGTGGCGGCCCGTGCGGAGACGGCTGGCAGGGTGGCGTGCACTAACCTGAAGCTTTCAACTCAACCCAAGGTGGCGACCTGCTCGGCAACGGCGCGAGGGATGCCTTCCAACGTATCGCGGTAGCTCGATTTCGGCAGCACCTGCAGAGAGGCGACAGCCTGGTCGAGATAACCCTGAATGCGGCGCACGGCGTTTTTCAATCCACCGCGCTCAACGACTTGGGCGAGCAATTCAATCCGGTTTTCCGCGGTGCCGTGCAGAATGATGTTGTGCAGCTTTTCCTGTTCCGCCGGCGCCGCCTGCGCAAGCAGATGCAAGAGAGGCAGTGTCAACTTGCCCTTGGCGAGGTCGGTGCCCACGGTCTTGCCAGTTGCTCCCTCGGTACCGACGAGGTCGAGGCAATCGTCGTAGATCTGATAGGCGATGCCCAGGTAATCGCCGTAATTGCGCATGGCCTGGATTTCATCAGGGCGGCAATCGTTAAGCACAGCGGCCAGTTCGGTGCAGATGCGGAAGAGAGCGCCGGTCTTCATCGAGATGATCTTAATGTACTCGGGGATGCTCAGCTTGAGATCGAACCGGCGCTGGGTTTGGAGGATTTCGCCGCTGCAGACTTCGTTGGAGGCCTCGGCGATCCGGCGTGAGATGCTCTGGTCGGAGAAACCCGAGCTCAGTTTCAGCGCGTGACAGAAGAGGCAGTCGCCGAGGAGCACCGAAAGTTCCGCGCCCCATTTGGCAAAGGCGGTCGGCTTGCCCCGGCGCTGAGAGGCACCGTCCATGATGTCGTCATGCACCAATGTGGCGAGATGGATCAATTCGAGAGCGACGGCGAGGTCGATGTGACGGGGCGTCGATTTCCCGGTGGCGTGGGCGGCGAGCAAAACGAGCGCGGGGCGGATACGCTTGCCATTACTGTCGAGCGCGTAGCTGACGTAGCCTGAGATGCCGGGATCGAATTCCTGAACCTGAAAGCGCAGACGCTCCTCGATCAGGTCGAGGTCGGGCTTGATGGTGGCGAGTTGCCGGCGCAGATCGAGTTTCTGCGAGAGAGAGGGAAAAGCCCGCTGCATCGACTTCATCGAGATGTCCCGGGCAGCTGGGTCGCTCATGTTCCCTGAAACCTACGCTGATCGGCGCGAACGGTCAAACCTAGAGGCGATGCCTTCCGGAGTGAAGTCTAGAGGCCGTGTTGGTGCCAGAAGTCCTCCTCGACTGAGGTCATGTTGGGGATCCAGAAGCCGGAAGCCTGAGGACCGCCGCGGTGGGTCCACTCGGCGTGGAAGGCCTCGAGCTGGGAGAGGGGGATGAGGGCGGCGAAGTCGCCGGGGTTAACGAGGAGGCCGGCGGAGCCTTCGGCCTTGCGTTCGAGGCACCAGGCCATGGCCTTGGGAGTAGGGATGGCGATGATGGGGACGGGGGTACCGGGGGGGGCGAGGTCTTCCATGCGGGTGGAATCGGAAAAAACGAGTTTATACCAGTGATTTTCGATCTCCACCTCTGAGGGCTGCGGATTTTCGGCGGAATTGTTCCCGAGAAAATACCAGTAATCGAGCGCGGCAAGGGCCCCGAGAACGTAATCGGCCTGGCGAGCGGGGTCGGAAGCTTCACGGGCCTTACGGATCCAGAGATCGAAGTGGTCGGGCAGGCGGGCCATGGGGGAAGGGTAGACCAATCCGGTGGAAGGCAGCAAGTTTAGGGCGGAAGGCACCGTCGCGATGGCCCGCGACGGCTACTGGAGGCCACTGACTACGCGACGGTTTCGGCGACGGGGGCTTTTTCGTCGAGGATTTCGATGCCGCTGGGAGTCGGGGCGGGCCAAAGAGCCTGGCAATGGGGACAGAGGGTTTCCTCGACGGGGCGTTTGCGGCTGCAGGTGGGACATTTGACCCGGACAGGCCAATCGGCGACGAGCCAGAAAGTGAGAAGCCCCCCGATGTTGAAGGCAAAGGCAAAGATCGCCCAAGCCCAGGCGCGGCCCCAAGAAAAATGGGCGCGGCGAGCGAGGAAAAGCGCAACCGGAACCCCTAGGAGTGAAATCAAGAGGAGGCGAACGCCCACCTTGGGCGGATGGCTCCATTCGGGATAGAAGGGGTTGATACCGCGATCATCGTAATGACCGATGCCGAGCGCTGAGCAGATATTTTGGTAAGCGATGGTGCCGTACCAAAAGGCGGGCGATTGGGTGCTTTCATAAACGTTGTAAACCCAGTTCCTGACTGGAGGCACGATGGGAAGTGCCGGAAGAACGTAGGAATGGATCACGTTTCCGTGAACGTCGACTTCCTCGAAGTAACCGGTCATTTTATGGCGTACTACCCAGTCGATCCAGCGACTGCCGCCGTACTGCACGTAAAAGCGATCATGAGCCAGGTTCATGCTGAAATTGATCATGCCGTATTCGCTTACGTCGTAATGAAAAGGGAGCGTCGCAATCGGTTGCCCCTTCAGATCATAGACGCGCAACTCTTTCGCCGTGACGAGCACGATGTCCTGTTCCGTAACATTGGGCGTGGCGGTCCGAATGGAGATCAGCGAGGCATGGAAAATCCAGGCCCCATCCGGATTAGGCAGTTGAGACATTTTTTCCTGGAGCAAATCGATGAAGTAGACGGTCTTTCCCTCGTTCACGAGGCCGGGTGATTCGTAAGCGGAGCTAAAAGTCGTGCTTTCATCGTATTGAAATGGCTGCGGCTCCGTGCCGTAAGGCTGGAAGCCGGTGCGATCCACGATTTGCACCGATCGACGACTCAGGATGTCGATGCCGACAAAATATTTTGCTTCCCGGAGATAGAACCATTGGGTGCGCATCGGCGCATCGGTCTCGATTCGGATGGGTGAAAAATAGGTAAAGAAAGCCCGGTAGTCGGGAAAGCGCTTGGCGAAATCGAAACCGTGGGGATCCCCGATGAAATGGGCGACCTGGCCGAATGGAAGAAAATTCTCATAGGCCTGACGCCCCCGGTAGCGGGGATCATCAATGACATGGCCCGCCAGGTCCATGACCATTTCGGGACTACCCGGCTGCGATGTGATCAAGGGGACTCCGTCATTGGTGAATTTGTATTGGAGGCCACTATTGCCCCGCTGATCCGTAGTGCCCACAGACAAGATGAGCTGGGTCAATTCACCCAAACCGCACAGGCCGTAAAAGACCGCGACGATCAAGGCCAGCCTTCCCAACCAGGGGCGAGCACGAAACGAACCGTTGCTGAGAATGGCGCCCCATGCGGCGGTGAAGAGAACCAGGCCCATGAGAACGATCGCTTCCACCGCAGTATGAAAATAAAGGCCGGCGGTCCCATCCCTGTCCGAGATGTAAAAGGAGACGTGCACTCCCGCAAAAAGCGCCAGGATACGCGCGCCAAACCATGAGCCCCGATGGAGCGCAAGGAGGAGCGCAGCAAAATAGTAGGCCAGGCCCATGCAGATATCCGAGACACCGGCCAGAATGGTACCCGGGACAAAGGGAGACACGAAATGACCGGGTGTAGCCATGAGCCAAACGCAGACCAGGAAGGGCGGAATGGTGGCCAGCAGATAGAGAAGGATGCCCGCCACGACTTTGCCGCGCAGGATGACTCCGCGAGTGACGGGACGATGCAGCAGCGAGGCCCATTGATCGCGGCGTTGTTCGGGCAGGATCTGCAGGCAGCCCAGGAGTATTCCCGTCAGGGCGCAACCAAAGGTCGTCGCCATCAGGAAGGTCGCTTTGCAGAGGCTGACCACGCCGTCTTCCCGAAAGTTGTTCGGATCGAGATAATAGAGTCCATAGACCTCGGCGAGGCCCAGGCCGATCATGGCGAGGACGGCCCACTTGAGGTTTTCGCGGAGCTCTTTCCAGATCATGGCTTTCATTTGCTCTCCTTACCGTTCATGAAGAACGTTTTTTCACCGCGTTCGCCGACGTAGCTGATGAAGGCGTCCTCCAAGGTGAGATCGACGGGCTCGATGGAGAGGGGGGCCAGGGCATCGAGGCGGTTTTCGATTTCAGGGGTGACGTTGACGAGGGTGAGGGCCATTTCATGGTCGACCCGGACACTTTCGAGGAGGCCGGGAATGTCGGGCGTCGGTGGCGGCGTGTCGCGGAACTTGAGGACATAGTGACGTATCTGTTTGCGGAAGGTGTCGACGGTGCAATCGGCGCGGAGGACTTTGCCGTCGAGGACGGCGATGCGGTCGGCGACGCGCTCGACGTCTGAGAGGAGATGCGAGGAGAAGAAGATGGTGCGATCGGCCTTGCGGGTGACGTAGAGCATCGACTGGAGAAGGCTGCGGCGCGCGACGGGATCGAGACCGAGGGCGGGATCGTCGAGGACGAGGAGTTCGGGCTCAGGTGCCAAGGTTAGAGCGAGGCAGAGGCCGGCACGCTGGCCGCGGGAGAGATGGCCGGCTTTCATTTTCGATGAGAGGCGGAAGTGGGTGAGGACGGTCTCGAAAATGTCCTGGTTCCACGCGGGAAAGAAGCTGGCCTGGAACTGACCGCATTCCTTGACGGTCATCCAGCCGTAGACGTGGTGGCCTTCGGGGATGTAGCCGA
>Ga0068863_100001157_pt1 | contig 26345 bp, 23 predicted proteins | sample KBSSwiS62_FD_66596 | JGI IMG/M metagenome (GOLD analysis project Ga0068863, IMG submission 66596) | Switchgrass rhizosphere microbial communities from Kellogg Biological Station, Michigan, USA - KBS Switchgrass S6-2 | ecosystem: Host-associated > Plants > Roots > Rhizosphere > Soil ... | reverse complement strand
CCCGGCGCCAGCATCACCCGCTATGAGGTCTATCCCGGCAAGGGCGTCCGCGTCGACAAGATCAGCAGCCTCGGCCGCGATCTCTCACGCGTCCTACGCGCCGAGCGCATCAACATCCTCGCCCCCATCCCCGGCAAAGACACCGTCGGCATCGAGGTCCCCAACTCCAACAAAGTCGGCGTTTTCCTGCGCGAACTCCTCGAGAGCCGCGACTGGAACAACTCGAATGCCAAGATTCCCATCGCCCTCGGCAAGGACGTCTATGGCAAAACCCTCGTGGCCGATCTCGCCGCCATGCCCCACATGCTCATCGGCGGCACCACCGGCTCCGGCAAATCGGTCTGCATCAACTGCGTCCTGATGAGCTTCCTCTTCAAGTTCACACCCGATGAACTGCGCCTCATCCTCATCGATCCCAAGCAGGTCGAAATGCAGGTCTACAATGCCATTCCGCATCTCGTCGTCCCCGTCGTCACCGATCCCAAGAAAGTCATGCTCGCGTTGCGCTGGGTCATCAACGAAATGGAGAAGCGCTACAAGATCCTGGCCAAGGTCGGCGTCCGCAACATTGCCAGCTTCAACTCCCGCGTCCGCAACGAAGCGCCCGCCGCTTCCGATTCGCCGCAGATGGAATTCCTCCACGTCAACGTCGAGGATGAGGAAGAAGAAACGGACGAGGAATCCGATGAAGCGCCCTCCACTCCCATCCGCGTCCCGCGCGATGAGGACCTCATCATCCCCGACAAGCTCCCCTACATCGTCGTCATCATCGACGAGCTGGCCGACTTGATGCAGACCGCGCCCGCCGATGTCGAAAGCGCCGTCGCCCGGCTCACCGCCAAGGCCCGCGCCGCCGGTATCCACCTCATTGTCGCCACGCAGACCCCGCGCCGCGAAGTCGTCACCGGCGTCATCAAGACCAACATTCCGGCTCGCATCGCGTTCCAGGTTCCCAGCGGCCTCGACTCGCGCGTCATCCTCGATGAAAACGGCGCAGAAAATCTGCTCGGTCGCGGCGATCTTCTCTACCGTCCGCCGGGCCAGGCCGGACTCACCCGCGGCCAGGGCGCCTTCGTCTCCGACGAGGAAGTCTCCGCCGTCGTCAAGTTCGCGGGCGACCAAGCCGAGGCCCAGTTCGCCCCCGAACTCGATGCCAAGCTCTCCGGTAAATCACCCGCCGATGTCGCCATCACGGAGGATGACAAGAAGCTCATCTACGAATGCTTCGACGTCATCCGCCAGGAAAAGAAAGCCAGCACCTCCAATCTCCAGCGCCGCCTCCGCCTCGGCTACAACCGCGCCGCCTACGTCATCGACTACCTCGAGCGCGTCGGCGTCCTCGGCCCCGCCGACGGCGCCAAACCCCGCGAAATCCTCGTCGATCTCGAGACCTACATGCTCGATCTCTAAGTCCGTCAGAAGGTAGCCGCTGCTAAAGTCACGATACATGCCTTCTTCGCCCGCCGCACTGCCCGCCACTCTTTTTGACCTTTGGCGGCAGCTCGCTGAATTCCCGGCCAGCGAGACGGACGCCGCGCTGAAGTGTCTCCAGGAATGGATCGCGGCAGCCATCGGCGCCGACAACGTGGTCTGGATCGGTGCGGTGCGGATCCTGCACGACTCCGCCGCGAAGCATGATGCCTTTCTCGGTTGGCGACTTCGCGACCGGATCGCCCTGCGGGCCGACCCCGAACCCTACCGGAAACAGCTCGCCCAATACTTCGAAGCCGAGCACTACGGGAAACTCACCCCGACCTACTACCAACGTTCGCATGCGGCGCAGAAAGAAGACCATGTGGGCATGGACAGCCGCGCCACGATGTCCGGCTGCGGCCGCTTCCGCGCCTACCGCATCCGCGACCGGAGCTACCTCCATTTCGCCACGTTCGAAAAGACCGCGCACTACCGGCGCTACTACCTCGAGGGCGGGATCCACGACCGGATCATGGTGGGCTTTCCCGTGACCGCGGACTGCGAGTCCTTTTTCCTGATCGACCGCTTCCGGGACGATCCGCCTCCCCGGCTTTTCAGCCTTCGCGAGGCCACGCTGGCCGGCGATGCCGTGCGTGGTGCACCCTGGCTGCATCGCCGCCTTTTCCTGGGCAACGGCCTGCTCATGGCCGACAAGCTCCTGAGCCCCATGGAGCGACAGATCCTCCGCGCCCTGCTGACCGGTGTGACGGAGAAGGACCTCGCCTTGTCCACCGGACAAAAGGCCACCACGATGCACAAATACGTGACGACTCTCTACGCCCGCTACGGCGTGAAAAGCCGGCAGGCGCTCCTCGCTCTCTGGCTGGCGGGCAAGTAAGACCAACCGGGCCGTACCCCCTCTGCGTAGAGGCCTATTCGTCGCCGGCCTCCTTGGGCAACCTGTACCGGTTTGCTGCCGACCCGCCCGGGCCAGCGACAGTGCCAATCCATCTCCATGCCCATGACAAATATCCATCGACCTCCCGCCGCCACCAGGTTCAGCCACCCGACCATCGGACGTCTCCGTCTTTCCGCCCTCGCTGCGGTGGCTCTTCTCTCTTTCGGCTTGGCCGCCCCGCTAGGACTTTACGGCGATGTTACACTCTCGGGAAATACCAGCTCGACTTCGAGTAATTATGTCATTGGAATCGATACATCCGCACCAAACCCTGCAACCATGGTTGTGGATGGCGGAAGCGTCGTTACAGCAAATACCTTTAAAGTGGGGTCAACCGCGGGCGCCCAAGGCATTGTCACCGTTACCGGGACGAATTCGGCACTCACCATCACAAAGGCCCTGACTCTGGGTGCGAATGCCAGCACGACGGCCACCCTCACTGTGACGAGTGGAGCGCTCGTCTCCACATCGGGAACAGCGCTAAGCTCAATTGGTGATCGATTCGGGTCGACGGCCACGATCAATGTCTCGGGCACTTCGGACGGAACCCCCACGGGTACACCTTCGACGTTGTTTCTGGGTGTTGGTTATACTCTCGGAAATCTTGGCTCTGCCTCTCTCAACATCACCGACGGTGGGCAAGTCATTGCCTCTCCGGCCAGTTTCCTGTCCGCCTCGATGGTGGTAGGCGGCACTGGCAATGGCAGCATTCTTGTCTCGGGGGACCATTCGGCTTATAGCGGCACCAAGTCACTTACCATCGGCTCCCAGGGGCAAGGGCTTGTCACGGTCACCGATGGCGGCTCGTTTAAAAATGTTACCACCAGCACCGGGGTCACTCAGCTTGCCTCCGGGGGGCCCGGCCCTGGCACGGTGACTGTCTCCGGCACGGGATCAAGCTTCACCACCGGTGGAAATTTCAGTGTCGGCACGCTTGGCACCGGCGTTTTAAACGTCACGGGAGGCGCCACCGCCACGAGCACATTCAATACGGCCTACACGACGGGAACCACTTTCGGGGTCGGGCAACTTGGCGTCAACGGAAACTCCAGTGGCACGGTGAATGTAAGCGGCGCCGGCTCCTCCTGGAATACCGTGGGGACTCTCTACATTGGGAATCTGGGCGCCGGCGCGCTGAATATTACCTCCGCCGGGGTGGTGAATTCGGCCCTCAACAGCATCAGCAGTTCAAATGATTACCAGGAAATGTATCTCGCCTTCACGACGGCGTCCGGCAACGTCTCCTCCGCGACGATCCTCGTGGATGGAGCGGGATCCCAATGGAACGTGACCGGCAATGGCATCATTACCACCGGCACCACTGCGGGGGGGAGCAGCGCCAAGATAACCGTCAGCAATGGTGGCGCAGCGAACCTCACGGACTTGTTCTTGTATGGCGATGCTAAAATCTCCGTCACTGGTGCAAACTCCGTCCTGAGCACCCGGCGACTCACTCTTTCAGACGTAAACGGCTCATCCGCCCACCCGATCATCTCCGTGACCAATGGTGGCGTACTGAACAACATCGGCACAACCGTCTTCACCTCAGCCAACCAGGGAGTTGGGGGTGAGGCGACCGTCGATGGCGGCGCCTCGAAATGGAATGTGACCGGAAAATTGCTCGTGAGCAATGACAGCAACACCGGCCTCATCACGCTCAAAAACGGTGGAACGCTTTCCGTTTACACCGATTCCAACCATCAAGCGACCGGCATCGGCGATGGAGAGCTTATCCTCGGAGGTGAATCGAGTAGTACGAATGCGGGTACTCCCCGTTCCGTTGGTGTCCTCTATATCGGAGATGGCGGAACGGCCGGCATGGTCAACGCGGTCACGGTCAGGGGCTATCTTGACTCGTTCCAATCGGGCGATCCTAACAACCCTGTCACCCTGGCTTCTGATTCCACCGCTGTCTTCAATCACAACCAGAACAACTACTATTTTACGAACACCGGCACCTCGAGCGGCACCGGGGTGGTCATTGCTGGAAGCACCAAAATAAGCGTCGTCGCCGGGACCACGATCCTAACCGCCGACAATACCACGGAACGCGGAACCACCATCACCGGCGGCAAGCTGATTATCAATAATCCCGGCGGCTCAGGCACATCCGGCACAGGCAAGGGAAGCGTCACCGTCGGCGCCAATGGTACTCTGGGCGGCACGGGTCGGATAGCGCCCGCCACCGTCAGCTATACCAGTGGACTCACTCAAACCTCCTTCGACGTCACCGTTCAAAACTCAGTTGACGTCTCCGGCACCCTGGCTCCCGGCAATGTCGACGACAATGGAGTCAGCACCCTCGGCACCCTGACCATTGACAGTGGCCGAAGCACTGCCGCTCACATCCTCACCTTGGAAAGCGGCGCCTCCTTGCAGTTTGACCTCGACGCTGGATTGAGCAGCGATCGTCTTTCGCTTCTCAACGGTTCGGCCGCCGACCTCCTCTTCAACGGCAATATCATTAATTTTAGCGATTTGAGTCATGGGCATCTTGCCGCCGGAGACTACATCCTCTTCACGGCGGATGCGTTGGCCGATTACAGCGGCCTCTTTAGTGGGGCCACCAACCAAGTCACCGGCCTCACCGTGGGCACCGGTCTGGAAAGCTACACCGCAAACCTGGCCATGTCCGGCAACAACCTCATCCTCCAAGTCGCCGTCGTTCCCGAGCCCTCCACCTGGGCCCTGCTCGCGCTGGGGCTGGCCGTACTTTACCGCTCCCGGGCCCGCAGGCTTTCTTGAGCATGACTAAACGCACCTACAGCCACCGGCTCTGACACCTTGCCAGTTTCGACTCCGGTTTACATCGATTCTCCGTTATCCTGCCACAATGAAGCCCCTCACCCCCTACACCTTCGGCAGCATGTCGCTGGGCCGGAATCCGGCCGATGTTAAAGAAGACCTGATCGTCACCCGGCGCGCCATGGAAGCGGGTGTCTGGTTTCACTCCAGCCCGACCTACAACCAGGGTTTCACCTACATGGTGCTGCGCCAGGCCTTTGACGAAAACCGCGCCGGAGTGCCGAAGATGATCCTCAAGGTGCGGGATGCCACCGTGCCGCTGATGCGCTTCGAGGTGGAAGACAGCTGCCGCCGGCTTGGGCTCGACACCATCGATATTGCGCAATTGGTCTCCATGGATCCCAGTCCCGGTAATCTCGTCGACCAGCTTCGCGACAACGGCGGCCCTCTCGCCGATGAGTTGACTTCGCTTCGTTCGCGCGGACTGATCCAGCAAGCGGTGCTTTTCCTCACGCCACAAAATTCCGATGCCGCTGTGGCAGCGCTCAAGAGCGGCTTGATCGAGGGCATGATCCTCTACTGGAATGCCTGCCAGCGTGACTGCAGCGACACTGCGTGGGCCTCCATCCGCGAAAAGAAAATCCCCACCCTCGCCCTGCGCACCCTGGGCGGAGGCCCCGCCGATAAAAACAGCAGCGCCAAGGCGGAGCACCTTGCCGGACTGATCAAAGCTTCCGGCTGCCAGAACGCCTCCGAATTCAACCTCCGCCTCGCCGCCAGTGAACCCGTGATCCAGACCACGATCGGCGGCACCGCCTCCCTGTCGCACCTGGAGGACTTTCTGAAACCGGTCACCGAGCCATTACCCGCTGAAATTCTCCGACAGGTCGAGCGCCTGCAGGGCCCCTGAAAATTCCCTCTAAATAGCTGCCCCCGGAGCGGGCCAAATGCTAGAATGCTCCGTCGTGAACGGGAAACGCCTCCCTATTCTTAATTGGCAACGTCGGCAACCGTTGGCCAGTTCTACCGATCTTTCCTTCCTGAGCTCCCTTCCGTTCTGGCTCTCCGTTTCCATTCATGTGGCCCTGCTCGGCACGGCCCTGGCGTTCTTCTACAATCCGGCCGATTTTTCGGTCAAAGCCGGGCATGACAATGTCAGCCTCTACTTGGTCGCGGTTCCTTCCGCTCCCATGCAGCCGTCATCGCCCCCCCCTCCGTCACCGACAAAGCCCGCCAAGGAACCGGATCCCGTGCCGGATGGGACCGTGCCCGTGCTCGCCACGGTTCCCACTCCCCTTACTTCCCCAGCCGTGGAACCGCCCCCAACCGAGACCATGCTGCTCCAACCTGCGCCACCTTCTCCCGAGCCACCGAAACCGCATCCGGTCGCCAAAAGCGGAGACCATGCGCCCCATCCGGGCAAGGATACCGTCACCGCCATCGCGGAGGAGGGCGGCAAACCTGGTTATCTCGACAATCCCAAGCCGGTCTACCCGGAAGCCAGCCGCAGGGCCAAGCAGGAGGGCACCGTTCTCGTCAGGGTCCTCATCAACGAGGACGGGCACCCGGGCAACATTTCCATCCTGGAAAGCAGTGGCTTTGGCGCTCTGGACCGGGCCGCCGTCGACGCTTTGCAGGAATGGCGTTTCCGTCCGGCCACGGTCGGAAGTACCAAGGTCAAGTCGCTCGTCGTCGTTCCGGTCCGCTTCCGCCTCAATAACTGAGCCTTTTACCGGGCCTGCGTCGACACGGGATTGTACCCCTTGTGCGAACTGGGGCTGCCGGGGCCAAAATCGATGCCGAAGATGATGTAGGTCTCCACCATCGGCGAGTCCTGCGTCGCCCCGATCAAGGGCGTGATATCGAGGTGCGTGTTCGAGGTGGGACGCCATTGGAGACTGGGCCCGATCAGGAATTCGGTCGTCGACGGATTGGCGTTATCATAGGTGTACTCAAAGTTCATTTCCAATCCGATGGACAATTTGTCGTCCAGAACCGTATAGCTGATGCCCTGGGCAAACCCGGTCTCGGTCGTGAAGGTGCCACCCGTTTCCTTCTCGTAGAAGTAATTGAAACCCCAATGCCAGCGGGGACCGAACTCATCCCCGAGAAGAAGCTTCAATTCGTAGGTGTCCTGATTGCCGTTGAAACCAAATTTCCACTCGGCGTAGAGCGTGGGGTTGAGCGGGATCTTTCCCCAGTTGGCCAGGGCGTAGCGGAGCTCCACGGACATGCTGTCCTGACGGATGTCGCTGTTGTTGCCGCCGTAGTTTTCATAGAGGTCGAGCTGGAACCGGTAGGGCAGGCCCATGCCATATTCGGTCTGGAACAGGTTCTCTATGGGGTTGCTGGCGCCGTCCGGGAATTTGCCCTTCCACCATTGCTCGACCTCGAGTTCCCACGGGGCCAGCACGTAGATACGGGTGGTGGCGAAGCGCCGCGCCGTCGTCCAAAGCGGCTGCTGGTTCGGGCCGATCAGCTGGTCTTCCATCAGCATGTTGGGATCGATCTTGGCCGTGACGTTCACCGTATCCAACTTGACCCCGTCAGATGAAGTGGACGGGCTGGACGCCGTCTTAGCCGGCTCGGCCTGCACCAGCCAGGGCAGGAACGCGAGCGTGAAGGTACAAAGAAGTTTGACGGGAACTGGGCAACGGCGGTGTTGAGTCATGGTTTTATCAGGGTTTAGCCAGGTTAAAGTGAAGGAACGGATTGAGCCGACTTTAAAACAAAAGCGCTACCTAAAAGTTGCGGGCGATTTGACCTTTTATGAAATACCCCCCGGCAAAGGAACTCAACACCTGACGCCTTCCATTGGCGCCAGCAACTCATCCCCCCGCCGTGGTACTTCGATTAGCAGGAGCATCCCGCATACCAGCAACCGGTGAAGCTTCGGTCACGGCTTCTGCCATGATCTCCAATGTGAAGGTGGAGCCATGGTCCGGCTCGCTCTTCACCGTGATCTTGCCTCCGAGCAGCTTGGCGAAATGGAGCGAGATCGACAGTCCCAGCCCGGTGCCGCCAAACTTCCGCGCAATTGATGAATCGACTTGCGTGTAAGGCTTGAAGAGGCGGCCCATCGCCCCGGCGGGGATGCCGATGCCGGTGTCCTTTACGGCAAAGAGAATCCGGCAGGGCGAACCCGGTGCTGCCTCCGCCTCCTGTTCGACGATCAGCGTCACCGCCCCCTTGTCCGTGAATTTGATCGCGTTGGCTAGCAGGTTGGAAATGATCTGGCGCAGACGCAACTCGTCACTCCGGATCGCCCCGGGGACGCCCGCACCAACGCTACAACTGAAGGCGAGTTTCTTCGTCTCCGCCAGCGGCATGAACAACTTTTGTAGGTCCTCGACGAAAGGCTTCACCTGGATGGCGGCCAGTTCCAATTCTACGCCGTCCGCCTCACAGCGGGACCACTCGAGCAGGCCGTCCACCAATTGGTAGAGGCTTTGGGCCGATTGCTGCAAAACATGGAGGTCATCATTCAGCGATGCAGGCAAGTGCGCCTTTTGCTCGAGAAGAATCAATTCAAGGAGCCGTGAAATACCCCCGATGGGCGACCGCACTTCGTGGCTAAGCACGGCCAGGAACCGGCTCTGGGCGGCGAGGGCCTCCTCGGTCCGCTCCATCGAGGAAAGGAGTTTCCTCTCGATCAGGATGCGGCGTTCAATTTCCAGGCGTCGCTTGCGGGCCAGGTACATGAGCGGGAGGAGCCAGAAAAGCGCGCCGATCGCAATCACGGCCAGCACCATCAACAATCCGTAGAGCAGTTTCAGGTTCGGCTTCGGATTCGGGTCATACAGAAATGGTTTCAGGTCAATCGGCTTCGGCAAAAGTCCCTGCTCCTCGAACGTATTCTGGATATGTTGCCACCTGCCTGGGTTCATGTAGCCCACTTCGATGAGGTCGGGATGCATGAGGCGCTCCGTCTGCTGGGCCTCGAAAAGCAATTGTGGCCGGCTCCGGCCCCGGTTGTATTTGCGCTCGATAAGGTCGACCATCTCCTCCTTGTGCGCGAGCGCATAGCTCCAGCCTTGGAAACTGGCCGCTCGAAAAGCCCGTACCCGCTCCGGATAATCCTTGATCTGTTCCTCGGTCGTGAAGAGATTGTCTCCGTAGAAATCGACCCCGCCTTCGCGGGGACTGAACTCGGTAAAACCGACCCCGAGCACCCGCAACTGGAACGGTTCGTCCGTCGAATAGGCCGAAGTCGCGGCAACTTTTCCATTGATCAGGGTCCGTAAATCGAACTGCTGCGGCAGGACGTTGAGCTTCGACGAATCGACCCCCTCGGCGTTGAAATAGGCATAAATATCGGCGCCTTGGGCATCGATCATGATCGGCTTGCCGACGAGATCGTGGATGTCACTGATGCCCGTGTCGTTCCGGGAAATCAGGATCAGGGGTGAGTGCTGGTAGACCACACCCAGCACGACGACCGGTTTGCCATGCGCACGTTCCAGCAGTAGGCTCGACGTTCCCACTCCGAACTCGGCCTTGCCCTCAAGGACGGCATTCACCGGATTCACGTCGGGTTGCGCTTCGATCAATTCGACATCCAGCCCCGCCTTGCGGTAGTAACCCTGCTCAATCGCCGCATAATAACCCGCAAATTGAAACTGGTGGACCCACTTGAGTTGGAGCCGGACATGATCAAGCGCCCGCGGAGCCGGTTCGTCTGCGGCGTGAATCCGTCCTGCAAACAGCCATACCGCTCCCATGGCAGCTCCAAAAAAAAGAGCCTTCAGGGTCCGGCGGCAGAAGATCCGCGTCATGTGAACAAATCGTTCTCCACTCCTATAACTAAGACATGGCCCTTTGAAAAGCAACCTTTGCGCGGCTCGGTCCTCTATCTGCCTGAGGCTCAAAGATAATCCCGCAAAGCTTCAGGACCGTTTCATCACGAAATGGAGGAATTCGAGTCATGTCATGGGTGGTCTCACGGCACATCCAGATCATCGCCAACAGGGAAATCATGGTCAATGGAGCTGGCAAGGCGGCTAAGGAAGTGTTCCGGCAACTGATTTCGGAGATGCCCCAATCAGCAATGTACTCAGCGCAATCTTGAGGAAGAGCTCATTTATCTCCTTCCATCCTAAACTATTCCGTCGGTTAGCACGGCTTGCAATGAGCGCTTTCTCGTGAAACCCAGCCTTTCCTCCGGGAGCTGATGACCCAGGCTTGCTGCGGTCTATCTTGAAACTCGCCAAGGAAGTCCCTATACTAACCCCTTGCGATGAAATCAGTCGGAAAACAACTTCAGGAGGCACGCTTGTCCAAGAACTGGACACCCGAGCTCGCCGCCCGCGAAACGAAAATCAAGGTCGACCGTCTGCGCGATCTTGAGGCGGACGACTATTCCCATTTTACCAGCCCGGCCTATGCCCGTGGTTTCGTCCGCACCTATGCCCGCGCTCTCGGCCTTAATGAATACCAGCTCCTGCGCCAACTCGATAACAAGCTCCCCGACGACGACACTCCCAACCTGGTCAGCGATTCCAACGTCGGCTATCTCCCGGAAACAGCCATGCCACCCCGCGTGGCTCACCGCGATTTTACCGGGCTCTATGTCCTGATGGGCCTCGGATGCATCGTCCTTTGCATCTTCGGCTTCGTTCTTTTCAAACTCTACCAGATTGGCGAACTCCGCTCGCCTTTCGGCGGTCCCACCTCTGAAACAGCCACGGCAGACATGACCAGTCCCTCGACCAATACCAACAGTGCTTCGAGCGAACCGGTGGCCCGGGCCCTCCCGGTCGATTCCAATACGCCTCCGCCTGCCGTTGCGGTAACTCCCGAGACTCCCCCCGTCGATACCAACGCTCCCAGCAGCGTCCGCGCCTTGCCGGTCAATCCTTCCGAATTGGCTGGCGGCACTAATGCCGTTCTCACTCCGAATACTCCGGTCAAGGCCGTCCGGGCCCTCCCGGTCGATCCCTCCGAACTGACCAATGCGCCTTCATCTGTGTCGACCTCAACACCGACGCCGCAAAGTGCTCCAGGCTTGGTGCCGACCACCACCACAACTCCTCCCCGGGCCCTTCCCGTTGATCTCAACGAAGCCTCGACTCCTCCGGTTCCCACGCCCGCTGTGCCTGCCACACCGGTAGCCCCAGCGCCAACCGTCACCGTCGCGTCGCTCTCGGCCCGGCAATCAAACTCGAGCCCCGTCCATCAGCCGGCCAGCCCCGTGGCGCCAATTCCCACACCGGCCAATGGAACTCCTCCAACCGCGACGCCAGACAAACGCCTGGTCCTGATCGCCTCGCAGGATTCGTTTGTCCGGGTGACCTCGCAGGATGCTCCCGATGGCGACAAACCCCTCTATGCTTCCGTGCTGCGCAGCGGCCAGTCCATTGGGTTCGACGGCAAAAAGTTCTCGATTAATGTCGGCGTCCCTGCCGCCGTCAACATCAAGCTCGACGGAGTCAACTACGGCCCCCATAGCGACCAGGAAACCCCCGAGACCTTTGTCGTGGAATCGCACCAACCGTGAGCGCTTCCACTCCCACTGCCCAAAGCAGCCACGCTCGTGAGAGCGTGGGCCAGCCCCACATTGTCAAGGTAGGCCTCGTCTCCCTCGGCTGCGCGAAAAACCTCGTCGATTCCGAGATCATGGCCGGCCATTTGCACAAGGCCGGCATGGCCCTCACACCGAATGCGGACGAGGCCGACGTGATGATCGTCAATACCTGTTCCTTCATCGACGCCGCGAAGGAGGAAAGTATCGGCGCCATTCTCGAGGCCAACCAGAACCGCGGCATGCGCCGCCGCCATCACGCGCAAAAGTTGATCGTCGCCGGCTGCATGGCGCAGCGTTTTGCAGGCGAACTGCGCTCCTCCATCCCCGAAGTCGATGCCTTCATCGGCCTCGACCAGCTCACGCAAATCGTCCCGATCATCGAAGGCATCCTCGCCAAGGACCGCGTCGAGGACGAGGCACCGGAGAACTTTGTCACGCCGCAGCCCAAGTACATTCCCGATTACGACACACCCCGCTTTCGCCTTACCCCGTCCCATACCGCTTACGTCAAAATTGCCGAGGGCTGCAATCATCCCTGCTCCTTCTGCATCATCCCGCAAATGCGCGGACGCCACCGCAGCCGCACCGTCGACTCCATCGTCGCCGAGGCGCGTCAAATGATCGCCGAGGGCGTGAAGGAACTGAACCTCATTTCCCAGGACACGACCTACTTCGGCATGGATCGATGGGAAGGCAAAGTCGGCCCGCGCGCGCTGGTCGATTCCTCCCGCGGCGATTCCCTCACCTATCTCCTGCGCGAACTGAATAAAATCGAAGGCGATTTCTGGATCCGCCTCCTCTATACGCACCCCGCGCATTGGAGCGACGAGCTCATCCAGACCATCGCCGAGTGCCCCAAGGTCGCGCGCTACGTCGACATGCCGCTTCAGCACATCTCCGACAATATGCTCGAGGCCATGCGCCGGGAGACCTCTTCGCAACACATCCGCGATCTCATCAAGCGCATCCGCGCGGGCGTCCCCGGCATCGCGCTCCGCACCACCTTCATCGCCGGTTTCCCCGGTGAAACGCAGGAAGACTTCGACACCCTGCTCGACTTCATCCAGGACGTCCGCTTCGAGCGGCTCGGCGTCTTCAAGTATTCCAAGGAAGAAGGCACCCGTGCCGCGAAGCGCGAAGGCCACCTCCCCGCCCGCACCAAGGAGGCCCGCTGGAAAAAAGCCATGGCCCTGCAACGCCGCATCGCGCTGGAGCAGACCACCGCCGCCATCGGCAAAAAGATCCGCGTCCTCCTCGAGGCTCCTGGCATCGCCCGCAGCGAAGCCGACGCCCCCGACGTCGACGCCCGCGTCTTCGTTCCCGAATCCCTCCCCGTCGGTCAATTCGCCGAAGTCACCGTGCTTGCCGCGAAGGAATACGATCTTATCGCCGAATAGATCCTAGCGTTAGTTTGCCTCAGAGCCGATTGGTCCGGCAGGCTGATCTCGAAGCGGCAAAACGCTTCCAAAAATACAGACCCAATCCCAGTACCAACAGGATTGTTGCCGCATGCGAAGGCTCCGGCACGACGATAATGCCCAATGGTGCATTCACCGTGATGAATGACGAATTGATTAAAGCTCCCGTAGTGGCGTCGTATTCCCCAACCGTGTTGCTGCCGCCGTTTGTGACAAAAAGATTATTTCCGGAAACAGCAACGTCCGCCGGGAAATTCAACCCCGAGACCAAAGTCGCATTAATCGCAACTCCGGTGGTGGCATCATATTCTCCGACTGTATTGCCTCCCAAATTTGCCACATAGAGATTATTTCCCGAGATGGTCAGTCCAGCAGGAGCATTTAACCCGGAAATCAGTGAAGCATTGATCACTGCTCCTGTGGTGGCGTTATAAACCCCAATCGTATTGCCGTTGCCGTTCACCACATAGAGATTATTTCCCGAGATCTCGATATCGATGGGGGTAGACAATCCGGAGATGAAAGATGCGTTGATTACGGCTCCTGTGGTAGCGTCATATTTTCCAATTGTACCATTAGCGACAAAAAGACTGTTCCCAGAGATTGCTATACCATAGGGATAAGAACCTCCCCCCGGGGTGACTAGCGAGGCATTTATTACAGCTCCCGTGGTAAAATCGTATTCTCCCACCGTGCCGTCACCTCTGTTCGAAGCGTAGAGATTATTTCCTTCAACCACAACGAAACCAAATCCACTCGTTCCCAAGGACACTAACGAGGGATTGGTCGCGGTTCCGGTCGAAGCGTCGTATGTTCCAATCGTACTGGTCGGATAGCTTGAAACAACAATTTGTGCCTGCGCGTGAGCTACCGTGCTTGAAAATAACGTGACTGCTGCGGCAAGAAGACCACCCAAACAAAAGCCGCTTTGGTGCATTAGTTTCCCTTCATCGACTAAGTACTTATCCGCTTCTAAGTATTAATTTTGAAAGGTTCTTGCGAAAATCACAGGGTATGTCAAGTCTGGAAGATTGAGAGCACCGGCTTGTCAATTGGCTAAATCGCATCCTCAATGCATCGACGCATAGATGTATAGATTCACGTCCAGCGCATTGTCCTCGGCATAGGTGCTGACCGTGAAAAGGACTCCGAACGGTCGCGGCAGGGTGATCCACTGCGTCCCATCACAAACGTAGGTCCCATAGATGAAAATGCAGGGACGCCCACGGTAGGTGATGAGCGTGAAGTCGGGTGAGTTCGGATTTTCCTGCAACTCGAGTTTTTCCGGCTCCACGATCCGGGTCTTATAGTATTCGCGGAAAATAGGGTGTTTCTCCGTGATCCGCTCCACTTTGAAATCGGGATCGGCGGCGGGCAGTTCCTTGGTGAAAAAGTCGATGACCGGCCAGTTCTTGACGGGCCAGTATTCCTCCCGGGTATAGGGATAGACATCCTGGCTGAGGAGGATGAAGCCGCCCCGCGACAGGTACTCGCGCAGGATCGTCTTTTCCTTGGCGGTGAGCGTCTGCGGCTTCACCGCATCAAAATCGAACTCGCAGAATGGCGCGGAAGCGGAGAGCAGTTCCTTGATGGGGACCTTCTGCCAGGTCAACCGGTGATGAAAGACCTCATCGGTCGCGTTCATGTCCCGCACGGTGGTCTTGGACTGGATTTCATCAAAATCGCGCACGTCCTGCGGGCGCGAATCCTTTTCCGGGGCAAGGACGGTCCATGTGTATGAAGGCTGTTCCGCGCGTCCGGTAACCGGCAAAGCGACACCGAGCAGCAGAATCAACCACACAAGTCTGAAGTCGTGAAACATGCGCAATTTGATCTCCCAGCTTACGCCCTCATCCGAACCAAGGACAAGACCGTCTCCGGCCCTCAATGCATCGTTACATAAATGTAGAGGTTCACGTTCAAGGCATAATCTTCCGGAACCAGTTCGGTATCGGTGGGAAAGGGCCACACCAGGGGGACCCACTTCTCGTCGTCGCAAAAGTAGTTCGCATAGACAAACGCACACGGATGGCCCCGATATGAAACAAGGGTAAAGTCGGGCAGCTTCGGATTGGCCTTTAATTCATTCCGCTCGGCCTGGGGAATCTTGGTCGAATAGTACTGATGGTAAATGGGATGCTTTTCCGTGATTTTCTCCACGGTGAAGTTCGGATCTGACGCGGGAAGATCCTTCGTGACAAAGTCGATGGCCGGCCAGTTTTTGACACTCTTGATTTCCTCCCGGGTGTAGAGGTAGGCGTCTTCACTCAGGATCAAAAAGCCGCCCCGGATAAAAAATTCCCGGAGGACCGTTTTTTCGCGTGCCGTCAAAACCATCGGTTTCACCGCGTCGAAATCGAGTTCGCAAAACGGTGCCGAAACGGAAAGCAGGTGCGACAACGGCACCCGCTGCCAGGTCAATTGCTGATGAAAGACCGGCTCGGTGCGATTCATCGCGGTCACCGCCCGACTCGTGATTGATTCATCGAATTCACGCATGTCCGCGGCCCGTTTATCGTTTTCCGGCACAACCGTCGTCCAAGTATAGCTGGGTGTTCCGGCCCGCGCGGTAACGGTCCAGAAGAGGACCAACAAGACGAGCAAGCATCTGGACCTGAGTTGGTGAGTCATGCGGGGGCACCTAACTTAAGGCCCATTATGGACCAGGGACAAGGCCTGCCATCGTCTCATAAGTCTGTTCTTTGTTTTGATCATGAAAAAATCGGATATTCGCCTCATATGCAGCTCTCACCAAGCGACTTTTTACAGCTTTCACGTGATTGACATAACCCCTTCCCCATCCGTATCCTGCGCCATGCGTTGGATGGCCTTAATTGCACTGGTAGTGTTCTTGCCCGGCCACATGGCTTGGGCCCAGAATACCGTGCCTAAAAAGACGCATACCCCAATCGGCCTGCCCACCCCAACCGCTGAACCGGTCAACGGCGGCAATTACGACAAGCCTTTGCCACGTGAACAGGAAGGGCCGTCGGATGCCGATGTCGGCCCCGTCCAGCGCCATTTCGTCCGGGCCTCCCAGACCGACGACCTTGAGGAAACGCAAAATGAGGACAACGCCGCCCTGGCGATCCATGAGAAAATCGCCATCGACAAAAAAATCAAAGTGCCCCTGATCCATGACGTCCAGGACGACAGCAGCTATAACGGCACGGGCAATCCCGCCTTGGCTTACGAAATCAAATACATTAACTGGGGCGCGGTGACCCAAGCCCAATTACGGGCGCGTCAGGGCCATTACTTTACTATCACCTGGGCAAATGGTGGTCCCACCGGCGATTTCACGGCCCGCTTCGAATACCGTCAGGTCAAGAGCAAGGAAGTCGTGCGCACCCTGATGCAAAAGATGCCCAAGGTCTCGGGCACCACCCGCTCTTATTTTGCCGTCGTCGACAAGGCGTATCTCGCGTATGGTCCAGTCTGCTCATGGCGCTTCACGATCCTCAAGGGGGACACGGTCGTCGCTGAATCGAAATCCTTCGTCTGGTAACCACGCCCATGCTCATCGATCTCTTCGCTCAAATTTCACAGGGCAATATTGCCCCGGTGCAGGAAAGCATGGGTCCTTTTCACTTGATGCAAAAGGGCGGCTACCTGATGGGCATCCTGTTCCTGTGCAGCGTCGTGGCGCTGGGCGTTTTCATCGAGCGGATGTACTACTACAAGAGCTCCCGGATGAACGTCAGTGAATTCCTCTCAGGCGTCCTGGCTCTCGTCCGCCGCCAAAGTTTCCCCGAGGCCATTGCCCGTTGCGAAGAAGGCCACGGCCCGATCGTCACCGTGGTGCGCACCGCCATCTACAAGCGCCACCTTCCCGCCGCCGAGCTGCGCGAGATCGTCCGCGAAATCGCCCAGCTCGAAATTCCCCGCCTTGAAGCCAATGTCTCCCTTCTCGGTACGCTCGGCTATGTCGCCCCGCTGCTCGGCCTTCTTGGCACCGTCACGGGCATGATCGAGGCCTTCATCCAGATCAACAAGTCCAACGGGACGGCTTCCGTCGCGGAACTTTCCCAAGGAATCTATCTCTCGCTGATTACGACCGCCGCGGGCCTGTGCGTCGCGATTCCCTGTTATCTCGCCCATAATTTCCTCGTCGCCCAGATTCATGGCCTTGTCGCCGACATGGAACGGGCCGGCATCGAGACGATCCATACGCTTACCGACTTGCCTCGCAAAGACATGGTCACCGTGCCCTTCAGTTCCGTTTCCGGTCCCGAAAAGGAAGTCGGCGGCGACAAGGAACCTCAAGCAAAGAAGGCGTAGGCTGTACGTCTCAGCCCGCGCATCAGGCACCTCCTGTAGAAGGCCATGCGCAAGTTGATCCTGAATCTGCACCTCTATGGCGCGTTGATTGCCGGGTTGTTCCTCATCATCTTGGGGGTTACCGGCAGTATCCTCGCGTTTCAGCCCGAGCTCGATCACCTGCTTAACCCGGGGCTGTACAAGGTTGTGCCGAAAGGCGAGGTCCTGCCGTTGAGTGCGATCCAGGATGCCCTGCACAAGGCCTATCCGGACAAGAAGGTCGGGCGGATTTGGTTTCCCCAGAAAGCGGACATGTCCTACTCGGCCCAATTCCAGTCGACGCAAGTCTTCGTCAATGGCTACACCGGGGAGATCATCGGGACCCGGGAAACACCCACCGTCCTCGACAACATCCGCTCGCTGCACACCAGCCTCTGGCTCGGTATCATGGGCAGGAACATCGTGAGCGTGGCCACGGGCTTTTCGGTCTTCCTGATCATCACCGGAATCTACCTGTGGTGGCCGGTGCGCCAGGTCGGCATGAAAAGGGGTCTTTCCTTCTATCTGCATTATGCTCTCGGAATCTACTTTTCGCTTCTCCTTCTCGTGCTGGCAGTTACGGGGCTGATTTTGACGTTTGACGGCATTATTGGACCGTTTAGTTACACGGTCACTCATTCCACCCCGCCGCAGTTTCAGGTTTCATCGACGGTGATACCGGGGGCGAGCCCCATCACCGCCACCCAGGCGCTGGGCATTGCCACCTCCCGTTTTGAGGGAGCGGCGCCCGTCGTCATCTTTATTCCGTCCAATCCGAAGGGTGCGTATACGCTGAGCTTGAAGTATCCCGGCTATTTTCGCGATTGCCGCGTGATCCTCGATCAATACAGCGGCGCGGTCCTTACCGCAATCGATGCGCGGAATCCACCGGGGGGGCTGGCCATCATGTCCGCGAATGGCGCGCTGCATACGGGGCGGATTTTCGGCCTGCCGAGCCAGATCGTGATGTCGCTTGCAAGCCTGGTGCTGGCCGTGCAGACGATTACCGGATACTGCCTATGGTGGAATAAGCTGCGGAGAAAAAGTCCGTCATCCTGATCTTGTCGAAGGATTAGTTTAGTTGTAGCCGCGGTCTATGACCGCCGAGGACGAGAGAAAGTGCTCTTGCTCATGCGGTCGGCGGTCATAGACCGCCGCTACAGAAAGGCATCGCCTCCGCTCAGGATGACGGAAGCGGAATTAATCCGAATTGGGCTTGGCGCCATTCGACTTGGGGGCGGCGCCGAGGCGGGTGAACATCTTGCTGAAATCGCTGGTCGGCTGGTTCTTGCCGCTCAGGGCATTCGATTTACCGACGAAGACCACACCGTCGTCCATCGCCAAGCGGTTACAGTGGAGATCGCCGTAGACCTCGGCCTTGCCGCGCAGTTCAACACGGCCCGTGGCGTAGACGTTGCCCTGGACCTTGCCGTAAATGAGCACGTCGTTGACCTTGATCTCGGCCTTGATCATGGCTTCCTCGCCGATGGTCAGGGTGCCGCCTTCGGACTCGATCGTTCCTTCGAGGCGGCCATGCAATTGCAGTTCGCCGGAAAACGCCATCGCTCCCTTGAATTCGCAATCAGCCGTCAAAACCGTGGTATTACGGGATACCGCGGGTTGTCCGGCCCGGGAGGCATCGGAAGGGAGGGGGGGACGTTTGTTGGAGTCGAGGAAGGTGGACATAGTAAACACTGGTTCTAGAGCAGTGCAGGAGCGAGGTCAAGCCGACGTGAAGCGGCGATGCGAATTTCACCATTCACGGCGTTAGTGTCTCCAAGGCCGGGCTCCGTCGGGACGGCGGCTGAGCGGGCGATACGGAGATCGTCCCTCCAAGGAAAGAGTACCGCCGGAGGTACGACGCTACCGCGGTGAATCACGCTCTCACGAGCGCGGTTGATTCAACCCCTTCAGGGTTGGCCGCAGCTTGGACCTATACCCAGGGTAGTTCGTTCCTCACAACCCTGGGCTATATGATCACAACCCCGTTGGGGTTGCTGACGGGGGCACCGTCGAATGGAGTGCGACTGCTACCGGGAGGGGAAGCTCCGCCGCTAGGGACAGCGGCGGCCACCTTCGGAAGGTATGGCGGCTATCAATCTTACGACGAACTCAGGATCTTGAGGATGATTTCCTTGGAGTCGCGTGCGATGATCTGGCGCTTGACGGGGTGGACGATGTGGCCCAAGGCAAAGTCCCGCAACTTCCGCATGTCCTCTTCCTTGCGCACGGGGGGGAAGAGATAGAGCTCCTCCATGGCGAGGTCGATCAGGTCGCGGCCGGTCTGGCCCATGAAAGTGACGAGCAGCTTCCGGAACTGGCCGGCGAAGCTCTCGTCGAACTCGTGCGATTCCTTCAGCGAATGCTCCGCGAGCTGCGCGACCTTCGCCATGGTGCGGTTCGACTCGAAGACATCCTCGCTGCGGAGCGCCCGGTCCAGGACCAGCACCGAGAGGTTCAGCGGTTGCCGGAAATCGGACGCCTCCAGGTTTTTCTCCATGAAGACGACGAGGTAAAAATTCTTGGCGAACAGACGCGCATAGACCGCGTACTTGTCGTAGACGAGCCGGAATTCCTGGGTCATCACCTTCGTTTTCCAGCTGAACATGGCCAGTTGGTAGAGCTGCAGCGCGATCCGCTTGAGGATGTCGTTGCTGTACTGGCCGGGCACGTCGCGTGCGATGACGTTGTGGAATTGGTCGAAGACAAAGGCCGCCTTCACGCCGGGAAGGGCGGTCACCTTGCGCAGGGCATCTTCAAGTTTTGTCGCCATGGCTAATCAATCACCGCGTTCACCGCCGCCTCGAGATCGTCCTGCACGGCGTCCTTGCGGCGCAGCAGCGCGATGAAGCTTTCGTCGTGGCAGAGTCCCACCACCTGGTAGCGCTCCGTGTCGATGGTCCATTTTTCGCACGAGCCGAAGCCGAGCGTGTCGCCCACCGATTTCACCCGGTCGGCGAACTCGACCAGCCAGTCGGTATTTTCGCTCTCGCCCGATGCCTTGGCCTCCTCGGATTCGTAGACCGGCTTGGCCTTGCCTTTCTCGATATGGACGAGCTTCAGCAGACCGGCGATCGCCTTGTAGCGGTCGAAGGGACTGGCCGGGCCGAGCTTCTGCGCGTTGAAGGCGGGAATGACCGGCAGCTTGCCGCTGGCGGTCGGGGCCATGGCGGGATTGAGGAGGAATTCGAGCTGGTCCCAGAGCGAGCGCTTGATTCCCAGCGGGAGGGGCGCGACGGTCTTTTCCGCCAGCTTCCATGAGATGATCTGGGCCAGCGCTTCCTTGCCCCAGAGCGCGGCGTAATTCGCCTCGATCAACTCGCCTTCCTTGAAATAGAGGAAGGCGGCCTCGCCGTTGGCGTCGGTGATGGTCAGCATGCAATCGCGCAACGGGAGACATTCCTTGCGGATGATTTCCTCGAGGGATTCCTGGCTCGCCATGAGCGCGAGTAAACCACAGCCGCTCTGAAAAGGAAAACATTTCCCTGTGGTGGCGGACGTGTCGTCCTGGGGAGTGGGGAATTTTTTGGGGGAAGGAAGGTGGGGCTTCCGCACCGGAGGGGGAAGCGCAATAGAGTTACGCGGACAGGAAACGAGGGGGAGGCCGCAATGCGAAGTGCCCGATTTACTATCCCTTCGTTACTATAAATTCCGTTAATTACTTCTAAAATTCCCCATCACTTCGCTTATCCTACCCCTTCTTCCCGAAATTTTTGTGACCGGGTCTTGGGGTCGTCCGTCTTTAGGAATTCCCGCGAAAAGGCGTATTTCATTATTTGACATTTTTGCGTCAAACCCGTAAAGTATCTGCATGCTAAACATCCGTCTCCTCTTTCGTACCGCTCGCAAACTTCGCCGAGACGGTTTCACGCTCGTTGAACTGCTCGTCGTCATCGGAATTATCGCCATTTTGGCCGGCATCGCCCTCGGCCCGATCACGTCCGGTATCGAAAAAGCCAAGGAAAATGCGGGCATGCAGACGGCCCGTTCGATCAATTTGCTGAGCTTCTCCTACGCCAATGATAATAATCAGAATTATCTTCCGGGAAGCACCGGCGGCGCGTCAGTTGCCCCCAGTGGTACAGGCAGCGCTTCTGTCGGTACCAGCGAATATGTTGCCAATGCCCTCCTTAACAACAAGTATGCCAACGATGCTACGGTTTTTGCGATTGGGAATACCACCAAGTACACCGGTAGCGCCCCTTATGACTTGAAAGCAGCCAATATCGGTTGGGACTTCACGGCTGGCACCGCCAACACAGTCGGGCTCACCAGTTCGGCTCCCGATCAGACGCCTATCGTTTTTTCTGATATCGGCAGTGCAACAGTCACAGGTCCAAGTGGAGCTACTGGCGGGCTTATTACAGGGCTTGCGAATTCGACTCCCTTTCAACAAAACGGAGTTGCCGTTGCCTACAAATCCAACAGTGCCGTGTTTATTAAAGCCACCAGCACTGCAAGCGGGTCCACCGTTAATAACTTCATCAGCACTTCCTTCAGCGATACATGGAGTGGTAACTATACCATCATCAAGCCGTAATTAGTCATCTTCGCATAAAGCCCTCGTTCCCTTGCCGGGACGAGGGTTTTTTGTTTTCCCCTAAGAGCCGTGCCTTCGATTATGGCCGCGGTGAATAGCTCAAGTACCGACAGTCCCGCGCTGCCGACGTGGGCGCTCCTGGGCCCGGGTGTGCTGCTGGTGGTGGCCGCCGCCCGTTCCCTGCCCCGGAAGAAAGTTGCCTGAAGCAACACCCCTTGGAAGGGAGGACCTCTGTGCGAGCCGGATGAGACGGAAATCGCCCCTCCAGGGAAAGAAGGCAGCCGCTACAGGGCCGCCTCGTCCACGGCGCGGGCGGCGCGTTGGCCGCTGACGATGGCACCCTCGATGGTGGCGGGGAGGCCGGTGTCGGTCCAGTCGCCAGCGAGCCAGAGGTTGGACCATTCGGTCTTGGTGCCGGGACGGAGCGGCTCGGTGCCGGGGGTGGCGGCGAAGGTGGCGCTGCGGGCCTTGTAGACCATGCGGTGCAGCACCCTGGCCTCGAGGGTCTCGGGCAGGAAGCGGCGCAGTTCCTTCATGGTGAGGTCCTCGAGCTCGACGGCGGTCATTTCGACGAGGTCGCGCGCGCCGCTGACGACGGCGGTGATGACGTGGCCGGTCCCGGCCTCACCGGCACCGTGGATGTGGTCGCGGCTGAAGACCCAGTGAACGGGGGAATCGAGCAGGCCGACAAAGGGCTCCTTCAAGACGGGGCGGTCGAGCCAGAGGTGGAGGCTGACGATGGGCGCGTCTTCCATCCGGCGGCAGGCCTGGGTGAGTTTGCTTTCCGCGGGGAGCAGGCCGCGGAGCACGTGCCACGGCAACGCGCTGACAACGGCCTCGGGCTGTAAAGTTGAACCGTCCTGCCATTTGATTTCGCGCAGCGTGGAGCCCTCGAAATTGAGCGCGGCGACGGGCGACTGCAAACGCAGGGTGCCGCCGCACATCTCAAGCAGGCGTTTGACCTCGGGCGCGAAGAGTTCGCTGAGGCCGACGCGGCTGAGAAGGATGGCGGAATCGTCGGGGCCGCCGAGGAACGAGCGGCGGATGACGGTGGCGAAAAGCCGGGCCGAGGCGGTGGCGACCGGCTCGTTGAGCGCGGCGATGCAGAGCGGTTCCCATAGGGCGCGGATGAGGTTGGGCGTCTGCCGCCAGCGGCGCATCCAGGCCTCGACGGTTTCGTCTGCGTGGGGCTCGAAGCCGAGGCGCATGCGGACCGCGAGCCCGACCGCGGCCCACTTGTCGCCGGCGGAGAGTTCGCCGAAACCGAGCAAGGCCGAGAGGAGATGGAGCGGCGCCGGAGCGGTGGCCGCGAGAAGGCTCGGGCCTTTTTCGCTGACAAAGGGGACGGCCATGCGGGGCGGGGAATAGAGGCGGTCGCGAACGCCCAACTGGTCGAGCAGGTCTAGCGTGGCGCGATAACAGCCCATGAGGACGTGCTGGCCGTTGTCGAGGACGAGGCCGCTCTTGGTGTCGACGAAGCTGTGCGCGCGGCCTCCGAGCAAGGCGCGGCCCTCGACGAGCGTGACGTCGTGCCCGCGCAGGGTGAGTTCCGCGGCGGCGGCGAGGCCCGCGTAGCCTGCTCCGAGGATGACGACTTTTTTCGGCTTGGGCGGACGGGCGGGGGCGCGCTTCTCGCCGGCCTTGGCGCGGAGGACGAGCCGGGCCTTGGCGAATTTGCTGAGCTTCACCGGCGTGCGCATGACGTCGAAGTCGCGCTTCTCGATCTCGTCGAGCAGGCCTTCGTAGACCTCGCGCATGATTTCGGCGGCGATGAGCTTGGGCCGGTCGGACGGCACCATCAAGCGGTGCGCCTTGGCGTAATAATGGCGGGCGCGATGATGTTGAAAACGGAACAGCTGCCGCATGTTCTCCGACCAGTGGCCCTGGAAGATATCGGCCTCGCTCACGCCGAAGGAGGCGAGTTCGTCCAAGGGCAGGTAGATGCGGCCGAAGGAGGCGTCCTTTTTGACATCGCGCAGAATGTTGGTGAGCTGGAAGGCCATGCCGAGCGCAACGGCGTAGTCGCGGGTCTGGTCGTGGCGGCAGCCGAAGATGTCGATGCTGACGAGGCCGACGGCGCTGGCGACGCGGTAACAGTATTGATCGAGCAGGGCGAAGGTGGGATAGCGCTCGATGGTCAGGTCCATCTCGACACCGTTGAGGATTTCCTCGAGGGGCGTCGGCGCGATGAGGTAGGTGCGGATGATTTGCGCCATCTCCTGCCCGAGTGGAGTGACGGGTTTGTTGAGATAGGCGCGGCGGATTTCCTCGCGCCATTCGCCGAGCTGGCGGCGCTTTTCCTCGATGGGCAATTCGGTTGAATCGGCCACGTCGTCGACCACGCGGCAGAAGGCGTAAAAGACCGACATGGCGCGGCGTTCCGCCTCGGGCAGAGCGGCGAAGGAAAGCGCAAGGTTCGATTTGCTCGACTGGGTGATGGCCTCGCTGCCCGGCAAATGGGGCATGGTGGCGGTGGAAGCGGGCTCGCTCATGAAACCAAGGCCTTGAAAAAGAGTGCGACCATGTCGGCCTTGCCGACTTTGGGGCGGGCGTTGAGCGTGTCGAAGTTCATGGCCTCGATCTTGCGGAGGATCTTCGTCCCGCCGAGCCACGTCAGCCGGATCTCGAGGCGAAGCAGGCCGCGGAGTTTTTGCGTGAGCGGCTCACCGCGGTCGAAGATGGCCTGGGTGCGGTTGACCTGGAAGGCGAGGAGCTTGCGATAGTTGTCGTCCGCGCGATGAGCGAAGAGCGCCTCCTCAGTGACGCCGTGCGTCTTGCGGTCGTCTTCCGGCAGGTAGATGCGGTCCTTCTCCAAGTCGACGCCGACATCCTGCCAGAAATTTGCGAGCTGCAGACCAGTGCAGATGTGATCCGCGAGCAGATGAAATTCCTCCCCGCGCACGCCGTGCAGCAGGAGGACGAGACGGCCGACCGGATTGGCGCTGCGGCGGCAGTAATCGAGCACCTCGGGAAAATTGGCGTACCGGCGCTTGACCACGTCCTGCTTGAAAGCGGAGAGGAGGTCGGTGAAGAGACTGCGCGGGAGTTCGAGCTCGCGGATGGTCTGGTGCAGCGCGATGAAAATGAAGTGGAGGCCGGGCGTGCCCGCGGGCGAGAGCAACTGGCGCTCCCAGTCGTCGAGCGCGGCGAGGCGTTGCCCGGGCGTCATCACGTCCTGCACGCCCTGGGCCCTGGCGCTGCCGGCGTAACCCTCGTCGGCGAGATCATCGGCGTAGCGGGCAAAGGCGTAGACGGCGTGGACATGGGGCTGCATCTCGCGCGGTACGAGGCGTCCGACGGGAAAATTCTCGTAGTGGGCACGGGCCATCTGCGTACAGGCGTCGTAGGCCTCCGCGATCGTTTTCGCGTTGGGGTCGACTTTAGGCTCGTCCATCATGGTTCCGACAGGCATACCTCACTTTAGCATGAAAAGCCCCCTTCTTTTCCAGAACCAACCTGCGTTTGAAATTTCGGACGCCCAAAATAAAATCCTGGTCTGTCCGGAGCATGGAGCGCGTATTTTGCGCTGGGAGCATGAAGGCCGCGAAATTATCACCTGGCCGAAGAACGCGGACTGGAGCCAGATTCTCAAGGTGCGCGGGGGCAATCCGGTCCTCTTTCCGTTCATCGCGCGTCATTTCGTCGATGGGAAGATCGGGTTCTGGAAGGACAATCTCGGAACGGTCCGCGAATTGCCGCAGCACGGCTTCGCACGCGACGCGAAATTTTCGGTGATCGAAGGCGAGTCCGGGGACGTGCTGCGTATGCGGATGATCGATTCGGCGGAAACGCGCGCGTTCTTTCCTTTCGCCTTTCAATTCGACGTCGTGGTCGCGTTGTTGCCGGCGTCACGTCTTGAAATCCGGTTCGAAACGACCAATACCGGTGATACGCCCCTGCCCTATTATGCGGGTCATCATTTTTACCTGGCCATGCCGCACGGCGAACGGGCCGATTGGACGCTGGACCTTCCCTGCGCGTCCTGGGGACGGCAGAATCCGGATGGCTCCATTGTGCATGAAGCTGCCAGTTCCGCACAGCTTCGCCTCGACGATCCCGCGATTATCGACCGCTTCCAGATCAGGCCGACCAGCGCAAAAGTCACGCTCAAGAACGGCGCAAAAAAGCAGCAACTGGTCTTCGAATTGGACCACGTCAACTCCGTGCCGTGGTATGCAGTCACCACTTGGACCCAGGCACCCGAATCAGATTTTTACTGCGTCGAGCCGTGGCTCGGCCTGCCCAACGCAATTCACCACGGCGAGGGGCTGCGCTGGCTGGCCCCGGGCGTGACCGAGATCGCGACGTGTGTCCTTGATGGCAGCGGATGGTAGTCGTTACTCCACCGCTGTCACTGTGACTTGCCGCGAATCGGCGCGGCCCGAGTCATCCACCGCGCGGATGACGTGCTGGCCGGGTTGCAGTTTCCAGAGCATCGCGGAGCTGGGC
>Ga0068863_100001152_pt1 | contig 26387 bp, 22 predicted proteins | sample KBSSwiS62_FD_66596 | JGI IMG/M metagenome (GOLD analysis project Ga0068863, IMG submission 66596) | Switchgrass rhizosphere microbial communities from Kellogg Biological Station, Michigan, USA - KBS Switchgrass S6-2 | ecosystem: Host-associated > Plants > Roots > Rhizosphere > Soil ... | reverse complement strand
GACGGTCCCGACGGCGACCGCCACAAGATCGTCAAGCCGTGGCCAGGACTCATGATGAGCCCCGCAGGGGCGTGTTTGTTCTGCACCTGCCCTTCGTTCGTCCGTGCGGACAATCAAGATCAAAAAAACACGTTTCGGCATGTCAACATCGTTGACTATCTTGTGAGAATCTCGTGACGCGACGCGAAACGCCGGATCTGTCGGAACGGCCTGGCAGATTCTCAGGCATGCCTGAACGCCCGCCCGTGCCCGCTGCGATGGTCGACCGTCTTCGCTCGCTGCTGGACCGCTTCCCCGACTGCCGGGAGGAGGACGCGTGGGTCGGGGTGCGCTGGCGGGTCGGCGATGCGACCGTCGCGCACGTGTTCGGCGGCGAGGATCAGCTGTTCCGGGTGACCTTCCGGGCCGAGCGCTCCGAGCTGATGGCGTTCGAGCGCCTGGGCGCGCCGTACTTCCGAGCCTCCTGGGGCGAGAACGTCGTCGGCCTCCTGCTGGATGGCGACACCGACTGGGAGGAGCTCGCCGAGCTCCTGACCGACTCCTACTGCCTGCAGGCCCCACCCCGGCTCGCCGACCAGGTGCCTCGGCCCGGTCCCCCGCGCTGACCCGCGGCCTCGCGGTAGGCGTGCCCTTAGGCAGTGCGGCTTTCGCGACAGCCGCGCCCCTCGTGACAAGGGTCACGCGACCGGATTGTTACCGTGCGGGCGTGCAGGTCGCGCGCGAGAGGTCGTCCTCAACGACGAGGCAGCCGCGCGACCGGGAACGGATAGATCCATGAGGCTTCTGGACGGGCGGGCGATGGCCGCCGAGATCGGCCGGCACGTCGTCGACGAGGCGGCGCTTCTCGCGGACGCCGGGGTGACGCCGCGGCTCGCCGTCATCGTGCCGGGGGACGACCCGGCGGCGCTGTCCTTCGCGCGGGTGCTCGAGCGGACGGCCGCCAGGATCGGGGTCGCCTGCCAGTGCCACCGACTGTCGGGCAAGCCCGAGGAGTTGACGGACAGCCTTGACCGGCTGGCCGCCGACCCCGCGGTGCACGGCGTCATCACGCAGACCCCGCTTCCCGCCGGCATGACCGCGGACGAGGTCGGCGCCCACATCCCGCCCGCCAAGGACGTCGACGGGATGAACCCGGTGAGCTTCGGCCGGCTCGCACTGGGGCTGCCCGCGTTCGCCCCAGCCACAGCGGCGGCCGTGGTCGAGGTCCTCCGGCGCGGCGACATCCCGATGTCCGGCGCGCGTGCCTGCGTGATCGGCCGCAGCCCGGTGGTCGGCAAGCCGGCGGCGCTCCTGCTGCTCGCGGAGAACGCGACCGTGACCATCTGCCACACGCGCACCAGGGACCTGGCGACCGTCGCCCACGAGGCCGACATCATCGTGGCCGCCGCGGGGCGCCCCGGGCTGGTCCGCGCCGGATTCGTCCGCCCCGGCGCCACGGTCATCGACGTCGGCACCAACGTCACCGACCACGGGCTCGTCGGCGACGTGGAGGTGGGCGCGATCGCTGGCGTCGCGGGCGCCGTCTCGCCCGTCCCCGGCGGCGTCGGCCCGGTCACGACCATGCTCCTGCTGCGCAACACCGTCCAGGCTGCCCACCGCGCCCAGTGACCAACGCCCGCCATGGATCAGGTCGTCTGGGCGGCGTCACGCTCGGCTATCCGCCCGAGGCGCGAAAGATCGACGCTAGGGCGCCAACGCCCGGGACGTCATGGGCACGTGAGGTCGAGGCCGGGCGCGAACGGGCGTGGATCGACGTCGACGAAGCGCGCCCGCTCGAACCCGGAGGTGGAACGGTGCGGTGGCGTCGAAAATGGCGCTGGTGAGACGGCGTGACTCTTCTGCGATCTCGCCGCCGGGCGTGCCCCGCCAATGGCCTGTCCATCGGGGTCCCCGGCGCGGAGCCTGGCGCACCGGTTGGCCTGGATCAGAAGTCCTGTCCGCCGTGTCACCCGACATCAAGATCGTTTTAGCCCACCCATCGGCGTCAACAGCGTTGACTATCTTGGTACCGGGCCGGTACATCCGGCGGCTGCGCCACTGTCCTGGTCATGGCGCGGGGGTCGTCCCCCGTCACTGGCCCGCGGCGGCGCGCAGGAGAAGGCGGACCCGGGCGACGGTCCGACCGGGCGCGGACTCGAACCCGATGGTGCCGTGGTGGCGTTCCTCGATGATGCGATCGCAGCTGATCACCACGGAGACGTCCGGGTCGTCGTCCACTGTGAGGATGGTTGCCCTGCTCATGGGACAACCCGATTGGTAATGAAGCCAGTGGATTTCATGATCCGTACGGTCGTTCGCGCTACTGCTACCCCCGTGGACACGGGCGGCAGCAGCGGCCCCTCCTCGTCAGCCCGCCCCCCGACAGTCGGCGAACATCCCGCCTGCCCGATGCGATCGGCGTCTACGGCGACCGCGTCCGGGACGTGGCCGTCGACCACGGCCGCTCCTGGCACACCTACTGACCGTCGCGGGCGCCGTGATCCGGCGCGGACGGCAGCTCGTCGACGCCGTCGGCGGGCTCTGCGCACCGGTTCAGTGCCCAGCGCTGTCGTGCGCCGGCCCAGCGCGGGGAGCGAGCTGCTTCCAGGGCTCGCTCGACGGCCTTGACCGGGCCCGGCACCGGGACGACCCCGTCGAGACGACGCGCCGCGACGACTATCGGGCCGACACCGAGGCCGAAGACCGTTATCCCGCGCTGCTTGGCGAGGATGACCTCGATGGCGGTTCCCTCGTTCACACCGATCGCGATCATCGCGTCGGAAGACTCCACAACGGCTTCGTTTCGCTTCTCGCCGATCCCCGTACAGATCGCGACGCTGAGATAGGGATTGGCCTCGGAGCGGTCATGTCCCGGGAGCAGGCCGACGCAGAATCCCCGCGCTTCGGCAACACCGAGCGCGACGCCTTCCATCACCCCGCCGCGGCCGCCGCAGACGACGCACGCGCCCGACTCCGCCAGCAGTCTGCCCACCTGACGCGCGAGGTCGTACTGCTCGGCCGTGGCATCCTGGGCCCCTGGTCCGATCACTCCGATCTGGATCGTCGTCGGCGCTCCGTTGTCAATCCCGGGCATCTCGCCCCCTTGCCGCAAAGACGTGGTGTAGTTCGCCCTACGAGCGCCATTGGCGCGCGGCAGAGTCAGACGGTGATGGTGCTTGCCGTCAAGGTGCTTCTCGCCCCGCGCTCATCCTGGCTGATACGTCTTTTTCGGGCGGGTCGATCCGGTGGGCGCGGGACATCAGTTTGGGCGGGATCGGCCATCTCGAGGCGCCCGCGGTGCCGTCGGTCAGCGGGGCCGGCCGGGCTGGGCCTCGACAGTGGCGCCGGTGGCGGCGGCGAGGCGTTCGAGCGCCGGCAGGCACTCCTCGAGCTGGCGGGAAAGCGGGGGCTCGAGCTGGGCCACCAGCCGAGCGACCGAGTCCGCCCGCTCACGCTTCAGCCGTTCGTGCAGCTCGCGCCCCTGGGCGGTCGGAGCCACCGACACGGCCCGCAGGTCGGCGCGTGCCGCGGTGCGCACGACGACGCCCATGTCCTCCAGCTTGCCCAGGACCCGGGAGAGCATGGTCGGGTTGAGGCCCTCGACGGCGACGATGTCGGCGACGCCGACGGGCCCGCACGCGACGACGACACCGAGCACGGAGGCCTGGGTAGGCGTCAGACCTTCGGCCGTCGCGTCCGCGTTCAGGTAGCGGGCGAGCTTCGAGATGACCCGGCGCAGGCGCTCGGCCGAATCGGGATCCATGGTCGGCATCCCCCCAGAGCAGTTGATTGCCTATCGGCAAGCAATAGACTACCGTCGGATCCGTGGTGGAGAACGTCCGACACGACCTCGAGAGAGACACCGACGGGATCACCGCCCGGGATGCCGTACGCGAGCGTGCCGTCGTCAGCGACAGTGCCGGGACGCGGCTGGCGCCGGCGCCGCGGGCGTCCCGGCATCGCTACCTGATCTTCGCGATCGTCTCGGTCGCGCTGTTCATGTCCTCGGTCGACCTCACGATCGTCTCGACGGCGCTGCCGACCATCGGCCGCGACCTCGGCGGCGCCGGGCTCAACTGGACCGCCTGGATCATCACGATCTACTCGCTGGGACGCGTCGTCACGACGCCGCTGGTCGGCCGGCTCAGCGAGATCATGGGCACCCGGTCGATCTTCATCGCCGCGGTCGCGTTGTTCACCGCCGCGTCACTGCTCTGCGGCCTCGCCGTGAGCCTGCCGCTGCTGATCGTCCTGCGCGCGATCCAGGCCGTCGGTGGCTCCGCCTTCGTCCCGGCGGCCACCGGGCTCGTCGCGGACAGCTTCGGGCGCAACCGCGACCGCGCGGTCGGCCTGTTCAGCAGCATCTTCCCGATCGGCGCGATCGTCGGCCCGGTGCTCGGCGGTGTCCTCGTGACCTACTGGTCCTGGCGCGGCGTCTTCCTGATCAACGTTCCGATCGGCATCGCGATCGTGGCCGTGGCACCCCGGGTGATCCCCGTCGGGACGCCGAAGCCGTCGGCCCGCTTCGACCTGCCGGGCTCGGCGCTGCTGTGCTCGGGCCTGCTGTGCGCCGCGCTGGCCGTCACCTACCTCGGCGACGCCGGCAACGGCCCGACCGACCCGGCGTTCCTGGCGCTCGCCGCCGTCGCCGTCGGCACCGGCACGTTGCTGGTCCGCCGCTCCGGCCGGCCGGGCGCGATCCTGCCCCGCCGGCTGCTGCGCGGCAACGGCAACGGGGCTATGAACATCATCAACCTGCTTTTCGGCGCCGCGGCGATCGGGATGTCCGCCCTGGTGCCGCTCTACGCGCAGGACCGGTACGGCCTGAGCAGCCTCTCAGCCGGGACGCTGCTGACCGCGCGCGGGATCGGGATGATCGCCATTGCCGGGATGGCGACCTTCGCGCTGCGGCGCACCGGCTACCGGCTGCCGATGGTGGTCGGCTACCTGCTGAGCGGCGCGGGTCTGGCGATGCTCGCCGCGCCGGTCCCGCACGGCATCTCCCCGCACCTGTGGCTGTCGGTCTCGTCGCTGGTGGTCGGCATCGGCATGGGCACCGCGCTCCCGGCCTCGAACAACGCCTCGATGCAGATAGACCCCTCCCAGGCTGCCTCCGTCGCCGGGCTGCGGGTCACGCTGCGGCAGCTCGGATCGATCGCGGCGGTCTCGGTGACCACCGCTCTGATGAGCCGCGGGTCGAGCCCGGGCCTGACCGAGGCCTGGGTCTTCGGCGCCTTCGGCGTACTGCTCGTCGCCACGCTCGCGCTGGTGCCCCTGGTGCCGGAGCACCGCTCCAGCTGGTGACGCCACGCTGCCGCCGCTGGCACCCCCGGCCGGCGGTCCGGCGCCCGCGCCCGCTCGCGTCCTGCGGCCATCGGCCCGCGGCAGCTCGTCCTGGCCACCCGGGGCGACGGCGTCGGGATCAGCCCTTCGATAGCGTGCTTTCGGGGACGCCGTCACTCGTCGAGCCCGGCGCGGTCGCCACCGAGCTGACCGACCACCTGCGCCCCGCGATCCGCGAGGTCGCCCGCAAGCGGTTCGCCGGTGTCGAGACGCTGCTCGCCGAGGACATCGCGGACGCGATCGCCTACATCGTGACCCGGCCCCGCCGCGTCGCCGTCAACGAGATACTCGTCCGCCCCATCGAACAGACCGGCTGACCGCCGGTTCGGGCCTCGACCAGCGTGCGCCGGCGCGGGCACGCTGGTCGAGCCCCGAGGCCCGGGGTGGGGCGGTCAGGGCTTGCGGGCTACCAGTCCGTGGCTGGCGACCGCCTTCGGGTTCGTGCCGGGCTCGGGGCGCCACAACGGGCTGGAGACCAATCCCGGTTCTATCAGCTCCAGCCCGTCCGCGTACCGGCCGAGCTGTGCCGGGGTCCGCGGGTAGTAAGGGTCGCCGGCCTCGCCGCGGCGCCGGACGACCTCGGCCACACGGTTGGCGTCCCCCTCGGCGGCGGGCATCGTCCCGTCGTTGACGACCAGATAGCTGCCGGCCGGGAGCGCGTCGACGAGCGCCTTCACAATCGCGTACGCCTCCTGCAGGTCGGCGACGTTACCGAGCACGCCGAGCATCATCAGCCCGATCGGCCGGGTGAAGTCCAGCACGTCACGCGCGGCGGCCAGAATGGCCTCGGGGTCACGGACGTCGGCGTCGACGTAGGCTGTGGAGCCCTCGGGGGTGCTGGTCAGCAGGGCGCGGGCATGCACCAGGACCAGCGGGTCCCGGTCGACGTAGACGATGCACGCCTCCGGCGCGATCGCCTGGGCGACCTCGTGGGTGTTGCCCGCCGTGGGCAGGCCCGTGCCGATGTCGAGGAACTGGCGGAGGCCGGCCTCCTCGACAAGGAAGGTCACCACGCGCCGCAGGAAGCCGCGGGACTCGCGCGCGATGTCGATGATCTCCGGGTAGATCTCCCGGATCTGCTCGCCGATGGCCCGGTCGACCGGATAGTTGTTCTTGCCGCCGAGCCAGTAGTTCCACACCCGGGCGGAGTGCGGCACGGTGGTGTCCAGCACGGGCCGGTCCTCATCGGGACCAGACGACGCATTTGGTGTCAATGGAACTCCCCGGGGTGAACCGCCTGATAGGCATCACCAAACTAGACCATCCGGAACGGACCGTCGGAGCCTGCCCACTCTGGGCGCCCAATTCACGCCGCTCCGTCCCGCCCCGGTGACCGACCGCGGCGGGGCGGCGGGCGTCGCGGCTACGCGCGGGCCAGAATCTCGCCGTGCGGGATGGCGATCCAGGCGTCGGGGGACCGTGACCAGGCGCGCCAGGCCTCGGCGATCCGGTTCAGGTCGGCCTCGGTCGCCCAGCCGGCGGCGAGCAGCTGGCGGGCCAGGTCGGACGTGGTGATCCGGTCCGCCCACATGCCGCCCCAGCAGGCGGCGTCCTCGCCGGCCGGATAGCACCAGACGCTCGCGCTCGCCGTCACGTCCTCGAACCCGGCCGCGTGCGCCCAGGCCAGCAGGCGGCGACCAGCGTCGGGCTCGCCGCCGTTGGCCCGGGCGGCCCGCTGGTAGAGCGCGAGCCACTCGTCAAGCTCCGGCACGCGCGGGTACCACGTGAACGCCCCGTAGTCCCCGTCCCGCGCCGCGACGACGCCGCCGGGCCTGGTCACCCGGCGCATCTCGCGCAGCGCGGTGACCGGGTCCGCGACGTGCTGGAGCACCTGGTGGGCGTGCACGACGTCAAAGGTGTCGTCGGCGAAGTGCAGGGCATGGACGTTCGCGACCACGCAGTCGACACCGCCCAGGCCCGCGTTGCCCGGGCCGGTGTTGTCCAGGCCGCGGGCGGCGACCTGCGCGCGGGTCAGCTCCAGGGCGGCCTCGTTGAGCTCCGTGGCGGTGACCCGCCCAGGCGCGACCAGCTCCGCCAGGTCGCAGGTGATCGTCCCGGGACCGGCGCCGATGTCGAGGACCGACTGGCCGGGGGCGAGGCGCCCCAGCAGGTAGGCGGCCGAGTTCTCCGCCGTCCGCCACCGGTGGGAGCGAAGGACGGACTCGTGATGGCCGTGGGTGTAGACGTTCGCCGAACTGGTCACCTGGGCTCCCCTCGTGCCACGTGCTACGTCGACCGCCATCTTACAATATGAGCCAACTGTCCCACATTCTGAGATTTCAGCGGAGAGTGCCAGAGAGAACCCGTATCTCACGGTGGGCGGCTATCGCCAACGGAACGGGGCCAGGTCGCCCAGCCTCGCGACGGTGCGGCTCAGGCGGCCTGGCGCCAGGCGTCGGCCAGGGCCGTGAAACTGCCGATGCGGCGGGCGCGGTCCAGGCTTGGCGTGACGACGACGATCTCGTCGGCCTGAGCCTGGTCCTTCATCTCCAACAGGCGCTCGGCGACGGCCTTCGGCGTGCCGGTCACCATCCGGCCGTCGGCCGGCCCGGGCAGGCCCGCGGACGCCCGGAACGCCGCCGACTGGGCGAAGGCGCGGACGTCCTCCGGCCGCAGCGGTTCCCGCACGCCACGGCTGATGTTCTGGATGGTCAGCGTCCAGGCCGCCTCGAACTCCCGGATCGCCTCCTCGTCCTCGCTGGCGAACGCCAGCACCGACATCGCCGAGTACGGCGCCGCGCCGGCGGTCCCCGGGGTGAACTCGCGCCGGTAGGAGCGCAGCGCCTCGAAGGCCAGACCGGGGCTCATATGGTGCGCGAACACCGCGCTCAGCCCGTTGACGGCGGCGAACCGCGCGCCGTACCCGCTCGACCCCAGCACGAACAGCTCGGGCACCTCGTCGATGACCGGCGCCGCGACCAGCCGGGAGTACGGGTGGCTCGCCGGGAAGCCGCCGCCGAGGAACGCCAGCAGCTCGCCGACCTGGCCGGGGAACTCCGCCCCCGGGTCGGTGGTGACCCCGCGGCGCAGCACGTGCGCGGTCAGCGGGTCGGTGCCCGGCGCCCGGCCAAGCGCCAGGTCGATCCGGCCCGGGTACATCGCCAGCAACGTCCGGAAGGTCTCGGCGACCTTCAGCGACGTGTGGTTCGGCAGCATGATCCCGGCCGCTCCGACCCGAATTCGGGACGTGAACGCCCCGACGTGCGCGGTCAGCAACTCCGGGGCGCTGCAGGCCAGGCTGGTCATGTTGTGGTGCTCGGACACCCAGTAGCGCCGGTACCCGGCCGCCTCGACGGACCGGGCGATGTCCACCGCACCGGCGATCGCCGCGCTCGGGCTCTCCCCGTGCTCGATCCCGACGAAGTCCAGCACCGCCAGCGGAAGCGATTCCTCGAAGACGTTCACTTTCAGCCCAAGACCCGCCCGGCCGGGCTCATTCCCACTGCTGGGTCGGCCGCGCGGCACCGGTTCACACCTGCTGTACACCCGGAAGCGAAGTCGGGTCCGACCACAACGGCCGATGTGAGGATCGGGCCGGCTTGGCCAGTCTGAACTGCGGCAGTGACCGCAGTGACGTCAGGGTTTCGGCCATCATCCCGCTGATGCGGTCGTGGTCTCTGGTCGGAGCCCGTCCTGGGCCGTCAGTCCTCGATCATGACCGCGCGCGCCCAAGCGGGCAGGTCCCCCGGCGCGGCGCCCTGCGCACCGTCGCGCAGGAGGCCCACGACGACGCGGATTCCCGGCGGCGGCTGGTGCGGCCACGGGGTGTAGCCGTCGGTGAGCACGATGACCGTCGACGGGCGGGGGCGCAGCGCCGCCGCGGCCGCGATGCCCGCGCCCATGTCGGTGCCGCCCCCGCCGACGAGGCTCACCTGACGCGCCTGGCTGACCCGCCGCGCGGCGTGCACGGCGGTGTCGACGGCGAGGACGCGCACGCCGCCCGCGCGCAGCCCGGCGCGGGTCAGCACACCGTCGACCTCGGCGAGCGCCCGGGCGAGCAGGCCCTCGTGCATCGATCCCGAGGTGTCGCACACGATCGCCACCTCGGGCACGGGCCGACGCATCGTGGGCAGCACGACGCCCGGCACGGCGCCCGACCGCCTCGACGGCCGGCGGTAGCTGTAGTCGACCGCGCCGGCCGCGAGGCTGACGGCCGCGCGGATCTCGGCGGCGAGGACGCGGCGCCAGTCGACCCGGGAGGGCAGCACGCTCTCGGCCCATCGCAGCCAGCCGCCGGGGACCGTGCCCGGCTCGGCCCCGTGCTGGCGCTGGATGTCCGCGGCGACGCCGAGCCGCAGCAGGTCGCCCTGGTCGCGGGAGAGCCCGGGGTTCGAGCCGTCGCCGGGGCGGTCGCAACGGTCCTCCCCCGCGTCGGCGCCGGAGCCGCAATCCCACCGCCGAGGCCCGTCGGTGGCGACCCGGTAGTAGGCCTCCGCGAGCAGCCCGTCCGGCCCCCCCAGGTCTGCGGGCAGGTCGGGGGCCGCGGCCGGCCGGCAGCCGTCGGCCAGCAGGTCGTCGTTGATCTCCGCGTCGGCGCAGCGGTTCCAGCGGGCGCGCCCGGCCTCCTCGGCGACGCGGGCGGCCTCGGCGCGGCCGGCATGATCGCGGAGCAGATGGCTGACGAGGTGGATGAGCAGCCGGCCGAGCTCCGCCGGTTCGAAGCCGGGAAGCAGGTCCGGGTCGACGAGCAGCCGCCAGTCGCGGTCGACGGCGATGGTGGCGCTGCCGGCCGCCGGCTCCGCGGGGCAGGCGAACAGGGCCCGCGCCAGGTAGGGCTGGCGGTTGACCGCCCAGAGCCGCGCCGCGGCGAGCCTCGTCTGGTCCGGGCCGGCGAGGGCGCTCATCCGAGCAGGCCGGCCTCGCGCAGCAGTGGAGCGAACGTCGCCACCTCCGGCGGGACGGGTGCGCCGGCCGGCTGGCAGCGGGCCAGCGCGCGGGCGGCGGCCGCGGCGACGTCGGGGGCCGCGCCTGCGGCGCGGCCGAACGCCCGCCAGCCCCGTTCCCAACGCCCCGCGCCCGGGTCGGCGGCGACCGCGGCCGCGATCGAGGACAATGCCGCGTAGGCCCGGTCGCCACGGGCAGGCAGGACGAACGAGTCCGGGTCGGCGAGCACCGCCTCCGGGTCGGGCAGGTCCGCCTCGGCGAGCCAGGTCAGGAACTCCGCCCCAGTGCCGAGGCCGACGCAGCCGCGGACCAGCAGCGAGACGACCTGGTCGTCGACGCCGCCCGCGCGCGCGGCGGCGAGCAGCCGGGCCGTCATCTCCCAGGTCCGCGGACTGGGCCAGGCCCGGCCAGCCGTCACCGCCGCGTCGGGCACGGCGAGCGCCAGCTCGGGGCGCACGGTGAGGAAGCCGGCCACCCAGCTGCGCGTGACGGGGATCCGTTCGACCCAGTCGGCGGGCAGCGGCGGCGGTGGGACCTGCGGCCAGCCGGAGACGAAGCCGTCGGCGACGGCGCGCGCGTCCAGCGGCCAGTCCAAGTGACAGAACCGGTTGGCCAGCGGTGCCGACAGGTCCCAGCCGTCGGCGGCCTGCTCCGGCGGGTTGGCGGCGGCGACGACGGCCACGTCCGGGGGCAGGCTGAGGTCGCCGACGGTCCGTTCCAGCACGACCCGCAGCAGCGCGGCCTGCACCGCCGGGGGCGCGGTGGAGATCTCGTCGAAGAACACCAGCCCGTGCCCGGCGTCGGCGAGCCGGGTCGCCCACCGGGGCGGGGCGAACTCGACCTGGGTGGCTCCGGGCGGGCCGGTGACGACCGGCAGCCCGGCGAAGTCGGACGGCTCCCGGATCGAGGAGATGACGATCTCACACGGCCAGGCCGCCGCGTCGGCCATCGCCCGGATCGCCGAGGTCTTCCCGGTCCCGGGCGGGCCCCAGAGCAGCGCCGGGACCCGCGCGGCGACGGCGAGGCCGAGCGCCCTGATTACGGAGAACTGTCCGTCCACATCCGCAGTGTGGCAGGCTCTGGCGATGTGCACCCATTCGGTGGCGGGGCCGCGCGTCCTGATTACGTAGAACCGTGGCTGCTCAGCCCTGACCTGGCTGGCCCTGGAAACGCCGACGCGTTCGATGGCGAGCTGTATCTGCGTCTACTCGGAGAAAGGACTCTGCTTTCCAGCGGGGGCCCCGCTTCGTTCGGCGATGCGCTCGTCGAACAGGCCCGGGTCCTGGAAACCGTCGCCGCGGTGACCAGCGCGGTGGCCCGTCGGGTCGTCGACGACTACACCCGCGCCCGTGCCGTGCGGGGCCTCGGCGGGCCACCGCAGTTCCCGCCGCCGTCGGGGTCCGGGCCGCCCTCGATGGCGCGCGGGCCCGCCCGCCGGATCGTTCCGTGCCGCCAGGTCCTGTCGTTGCCCACCGGCGAGTTCGAGGTGCGCCACGTCATTCTCGGCCAGCACGAGACCCGGCTGGCTATCACCTTCAGGACCAACGCCAGGCTCGCACCGGGCGCGCGGAACCGCCCCGCGATGATGCCGGCAGGCGTCACGAGCATTCCCACGATCGCCGTGACCGACGACCACGGGAAGACCGTCAGCTCATCGGCGTTCTCGGGCAGCGGCACGGCGGCCCAGTGGCGCGGATTCCTGACGCTGCGTCCGGCGCTCGCACCCGACACCGCGTGGATAGAGCTGTACGGGGAACGCATCGAGCTGCGCGTCGACCAGGACGGCCACCCAGTCACGATCGAGCACTTCACCGGTGGGGACCTTGTCGGGCGCTGCCTGGACCAGCGCCTGGCGGCGAGCAGTCTGCGGCCCCACGGCCGCGCGCTGTCGGACGGCCTGCAGGCGCTCGTCGCCGCAGGCCTCGTCGACCCGGCCGGTCCCGCAGTCGCCGAGATCCTCGCGGTCCACCAGGCACTCACCCGTCCCGGCGGCTCTTTCACCGGGTCACCAGGATCAACAGGGTCGCAGGGAACAACGGGGCGGCCCGGGCATCCGGCGGGGCCGTGGTACACGCTGCTGGCCCGTCGCGGCAGCGCCGACGGGCCGGCGGGAACCCTTGTCATCGGCGCCGCGACGCCGACCTTCGAGGGAATCAGCGCCGTGCTGCTGGACCTCGTCTCCACCGCGGACAAGTTCACCTGCGACGTCGAACTCACCGGCCCTGCCGCGCTTGAGCCGACGATGGCCTCCTCCCTCGACGCCGTCCTCATGATGTTCTCCGCGGTCGACGACCGCGGCAACGTCTACCTGGGCCAGGTGAGCAACTGGGGCGGCCAGGACGACGCCATCTCCGCGGCCATCGACTTCTGGCCGGCGCTCGACCCGGGGGCGACCCGCCTTGTCCTGTTCGTCAACACCGACCGGGCACGTGCAGCGATCACCGTGCCCCTGACCTGGGGCGCCGCGACGTGACCATGAAGACCTCCTGGTGGACGGGGCTGACCCCGCTTGACGAGACGATCCCCTGCGGCGGCGGGCATCGGCTGCGCTGGGCCGACGGGGAGCTGCGCACGCCCGACCATGACGACCCAGACGGCGAACGGACCCTCGCCGCGCTCGGCGGCGCCCGTTCGCCCTGTATCTCGATTCTTGACGCCTGGCAGCGCCACCGCGCGGACCTCGACGTGCTGCTGCTGGCCAGCCGCGGCAGTGTCGACCCTCTCGGCCGCCATCTCTCGTCGGGCCAGGCCGTCCAGGGCGGCTGGACACACGGGATCGCGCCGCCGACGGCCGCGCCACCCGCCCCAGCGGTGCAGGCCTTTGGCGGCGGGTTCGGCGGCGCCGGGGCTCCGCGGGCCAGGTTCTACTACGGCAGAGGCGGCCCTGCCCCGGGGCCGGAGGACCCTGAGGAAACCCTGCGCACGCTGCTCGGACTGCCCGGGACGCTGCCCGACCGGCTTGTCGCGACGGTCATCGCCACGTGGGCGCGGCGGATCGACGACGGTGACCCGCGGGTCACCGAGGCGTGGCCCGCACTGCACGCCGCCCTCTACGGCCGGGCGCTCGCCGCCGTCCGCGGCTGGCTAGGCGGCGGTGCCGTCCTCGCCATCCGGCTTGCCGACGCGCCGGCCGTCGCCCGCCGGCCCGACGGGCTGCTCGGCATCGAACTTCCGTTCCGCTGGCTGCGCGACGTCTGGGCTCGCGGCCTGACGACCATCGCCGGTCGCTTCTGCCTCACCGCCGAGCCAGGCCGGTCCGGCGACTGGACGTTCACGACCGTCACCTCCGAGTTCGGCGAGCCTCAGCGACTTACCCTGCGCGCCGCGTGACGGAACGCGGTCTCCCACCGCCGCGGCCGCTCCCACACAACCCAGACCGCCACCGCCACCCGCCAGCCCAGAGGGTGCCTGAACACCTCGCGTCTGATTGATCGGCCCCTTCCGCTTCGGTGGCGACTGTCACACGGCAGGTCGACCCACTTCGGAACGCGCACCGACTACTACTCGTTGTAACGATGACCGAGCGCCGCCCCTATCTGGAGACGCCCGTGCCTATCGCCCCTGTCCTCCGCCCGTCCGCTCCGTCCGCCGAGCAGCCGCCCTCCGCCGAAACCGAGAGCCCTCGCCGGCGCTGGCGGCACGACCTGGAGGCGTCGGTCGTCGTCTTCCTCGTCGCGCTGCCGCTCTCGCTCGGGATCGCCGTCGCCTCCGGCGCCCCCGTGACCGGCGGGATCATCGCCGCCGTCGTCGGCGGGGTCGTCGCCGGGGCGCTCGGCGGCGTGCCGCTGCAGGTCTCCGGGCCGGCGGCCGGCCTCATCGCCATCGTCGCCGAGATCGTCGCCTCCTACGGCTGGCAGGTCGCCTGCTTCGTCACGGCCGCGGCCGGGGTCCTGCAGATCGTGCTGGGCCTCAGCCGGGTCGCCCGCGCCGCACTGGCCATCTCCCCCGCCGTCGTGCACGGCATGCTCGCCGGCATCGGCCTCACGATCGTCATCGGGCAGCTGCACGTGGTGCTCGGTGGCACGACCGGGTCGTCCGCGGTAGAGAACCTGATCGAACTACCTGGGGAGCTCGTCGACCTCCGGGTGCCGGCCGCCGCCGCGCTGGGCCTGCTGACGATCGGGGTGACCGTGCTGTGGCCGAGGCTGCCGCGGCCGCTCCCCGCCGTGCCCGCACCGCTGATCGCTGTCGCGGTGGCCACCCTCGCGTCGGTCCCGTTCGACGTGCCCCGGGTTACGCTGCCGTCGAACCTGCTCGACTCGCTGGCGCTGCCCCGGCTGCCTGACGGGCGGTGGGCGGGCATCGCGATCGCCGTGCTCACGGTCGCGGCGGTCGCGAGCATCGAGTCGCTGCTGTCCGCGGTCGCCGTCGACAGCATGCGCGACGGCCCGCGCGGGAACCTCGACCGTGAACTGGTCGGCCAGGGCGTCGCGAACACCGTCTCGGGGCTCGCCGGTGGGCTGCCGGTGACCGGGGTGATCGTCCGCAGCTCGACGAACGTGCGGGCCGGCGCCCGCACCCGCGCCTCCGCGATCCTGCACGGGCTGTGGATGGCCGCGTTCGTGCTGCTGCTGGCGCCGCTGGTACGCCAGATCCCGCTGGCGGTCCTCGCCGGGCTGCTCGTCGTGATCGGCACCCGGCTCGTCGACCTGGCCGACATCCGAGCGGTCGCCCGCCACCGCGAGCTGGTGACCTACATCGCCACGGCGGCCGGGGTCGTCTTGCTCAACCTGCTTGAAGGGGTGCTTGTCGGGATCGGCGTGGCGCTGCTGCTGGCGCTGCGCCGGGCGCTCACCGCCCCGGTCCACGTGCACGCGCCGGCCCGGCCTGGACTGCCGTGGCGGGTCGTTGTGGAGGGCACGCTGACGTTCCTGTCGCTGCCCCGGCTGACCAGGCAGCTCGCCGGGATACCCGCGGACGCGCCAGTCCGCCTGGAGCTGCTCGTCGACTACCTCGACCACGCGGCCTACCAGACGCTCGACGACTGGGCCCGCGCTCGCGAGCGCGCCGGCGCGCAGGTCGTCATCGACGAGGTCGGGCCGCCGGTGCTCAGCCGGATTCGCGACGGTCTGCCGCTCACCCGGCGGGTACCGTCGCCGCGGGCCCCGCGCTGGCTCGCGCCGTGGTCCGACTGGCAGGACGGGCACATCCACGACCGGCGGAACCTGCTCGTCGGCGTGGACGAGTTCCACCACCGGACCGCGCCCCTGCTCCAGGACTCGCTGCGCGCGCTGGGCCAGGGGCAGCGCCCGTCGACCCTGTTCATCACCTGCAGCGACTCCCGCGTCGTCCCGAACGTCCTGACCAGCAGCGGACCGGGTGACCTGTTCACCGTCCGTTCGGTCGGCGCGCTGGTGCCCGGCCCTGACGCACTGGGCGACTCCACACTCGCCGCCGTCGAGTACGCCGTGTCGGTCCTGCGGGTGCGGACCATCGTCGTCTGCGGGCACTCGGGTTGCGGCGCCATGCGCGCGCTGCTCGATGCCCAGGCCGACGGCGGCCGCACCGGCCTGGCCGGCCCGATGCCGCACCTGGAGCACTGGCTGCGCCACGGCGAACAGGTCCTGGCCCAGGTGGGAGCCCGGCCGTCCGGTCTGGACGAGGCCAGCAGTCTCGATGACGCTGACCGGCTCGACGACGCTGATCACCTCAGCCAGGTGAGCGTCGCCCAGCAGCTCGACAACCTCCGCCTGCTCGGTCCGGTCCGCGAGGCCGAGGCCGACGGCCGCCTGCACCTGGTCGGTATGTGGTTCGACATCGCCACGGCCCGCGTCGTCATCCTCGACGAGGACACCGCGAGGTTCACGACCCCGCGCCTCCTGCCGAGCGAACGTCTCGCCGTCGCCGACGGATGACGCAGGCGGCCGAGCCCCACCTCCGAACCGGCGCGGAACGGAGATGGGGCTCGCCGGGCTCTCCCTGAACGCCTCGCGGCAGCATGGCCGGGTCGGGCGTCGCCCCGGAAAGCGCTGCCGAGGAAGGGGCTCGGCAATCAACCGCCGTGCGACCGGATGTACCCGGTGTCGGAGTTATGAGCCCGAGTTCGGTTGTGGGCTCCTCGACGTCAACGCTTTCCGGGACAGCCGTCCGACGCGTTCCCACCAGATTCGCCGCCAGCCCGATGTCCGTGCCTCCTCTCGCCTGTCATCACATTGACGAATCGGTCGATCACATTTCACGGTGCCGATCCGACTCGTCCGCTGCCGCCGTCGCACCCAGCACAGACGGTCCACGACCGAAGCTCGACAAAATTATCGTTCGACGGCACCGCGAAGCCCGATCCCGTTAACCAGCCTGTCACGGGAGACGAGCACAACACCCGGATTTCGGTCAAACCACCGGGCAATACGCGATAGAGTCCGGGAATATCCCCTGGAATTTCGGGGGCGTGCCCGGCGGGCGCCGCGGTTTAGGAGCCGGCCGAAGGTCTGGTACACATCGGCGCGGGCCGCCGGCGACGACAGGAGGGTCCCTGGTGGGCAACGAGAACCTCACGCAGGACGGCGTCGCGGCATTCCTCGACCAGTGGGACGGCTCCGAGATGGGCCGGCGCGGCGGCGACGAGGCATCGGACCCCCGCGCCGCGGCCAGCGACCCGGTGCCCGAGATCGACCAGCGGATCGCGGACCTGCGCACGATGCTGGACCAGGGCCTGGCCGCCGGCGTCGGCGTCGGCCACTCGCTCGGTATCCACCTGCGGGCCCTCGAGGCCGGCCGCTCGGTCTGGACGCTCCAGCCGTCGCCGGCCGCCGCCAACGCGCTGCTCACCGTGCATGGTGGCGTCATCGCCACGCTGATGGACACCGCGATGGGCAGCGCCGTCTACCTGGGACTGCCAGCCGGCGCCCTCTACACAACCCTGGAGCTCAAGGTCAACTTCATCCGCGCGGTCAGCCTGGACGCGGATCCGCTGACCTGCGAGGCGACGGCCGTCCACGTCGGGCGCCGGACCGCTACCGCCGAGGCCACCGTGACCACCGCCGCCGGAAAGCTTGTCGCGCACGGCAGCTGCACCTGCCTGGTGACCCCGGCCTGACTCTCCTCGGGCCGATCCGGCAGACCAGCGAGGGCGCCCCCGGCCCTCTGCCTGAGAACCCGAGCGGCTCTTGGCCACCGTTGGCTGGGAGCCGGCTAGAGCAGGTTCAGCCCGCGCAGGTCAGCGACGTACTTGCCGATCAGCGCGGGCAGTCTCGCGGCCCCTGGCGGGGCGCCAAGGCCCGCCTCCCGGCTGGCGGCGCGGAAACGGTCGGCGGGAATTGCCGGGTGGCCGATGGCCACGCCGGACCGGCGGAACGCGGCCAGCAGCGGGAGCAGCGAATGGTTGCGGCGCCGCTCCGGGAGGGCCCGAAGCGCGGTCTCGAAGCGGCGCGACCAGTCGTCGTGGTCGGCTATCCGGGTGATCGGGCAGCCGGCGGCGATGAGCAGGTCGACGATCCGGTCCAGCGAGATCGCGGCGTCGTCCGGGCTGACGACGTTGTAGGTCTGGTGCCCGGTCGAGGACCGCTCGCCAAGCGCGGCGATGGCCGCCGCGGTGACGTCGACGGGTAGTCCCGCCGCGGCCGGGCGCGCCTGGCCGCCCACCGGACCGGAGTCGCCGGCCGCGGCTGGGTCGGTGCCCGCGGCCGGGTCGGTAGGGGCGTCGAAGGTGCGGGGCGCGAGGCCTGTGGAGATGAGGCTGACCAGCAGCCGGGTGAGGACGTCGGCCGGGTTCAGCTGGCCGGCGTAGCGGGTGTGCGCGAGGATCAGATCCGGCCGGAACACGGCGACCGGCAGGCCGGTCCGCTCGTGGGCGTCGCGGAGCAGGACCTCGCCGGCCCACTTGCTCGCCGCGTACCCGCTGGCATAGGGGCCGTCGAGCGCCCGCACCGGGCTGGCGACGCGGATGTCGGTGTCCTCGTCGCACGCCGACGCCTGCGCGGCGACGGCCCCCACTGTCGAGACGTAGCTGAACCTCTTGAGCCGGCCGGTCAACGCGAGGCGGATCAGCTCGGCGGTACCGGCCACGTTGGGCGCGAACAGCTGCTCGTAGGGCAGCAGATGGTTGACCAGCGCGCCTGCGTGGACGATCAGGTCGACGGTCTCGGCCAGCCTCCGCCAGGTCGCCTCGTCCAGGCCGAGGGCCGGCCCGGCAAGGTCGCCGGCGAGGACGTCGAGCCGGCCGGCGGCCAGTCGGGCGAACCGTCCGGCCAGTTCGGGATCGGTGTCGAACGCGCCGGCGAGCCGCGCGCGGGCGACGCCAGCGTCGGCGCCCCGGACGACGCAGACCAGCGTGCCGCCGGTCGCCGCGAGCCGTTCCAGCCATTCCAGGCACAGGAAACGGCCGAGGTAGCCGTTCGCCCCGGTCAGCAGCACGACGCGTGCCGGATCGGCCGGCATCGCCGGCAGGGGCGCGGCGGTGATGAGTGTGCCGGCGTCGAGGCGGCCGAGGTCGAAGGTGTCGAGGTCAAGGAAAGCACCGAGCGTGAGATCACTGGCCCTGACCTGGTCGCTGCCCGCGCCGTGCACGGTCGCGAACGTCGGGCCTCCCGCCGCGGACCGGGTGGCGCCGGCGATGTGGTCCGCCAGCCGCCGCAGGTCGTTCGCCGGGTTGTTGACCTCGCCGACCGTGACCTCGACCTCGAAGATCTCCGCGAGCAGGGTGGCGAGCGTCAGCGCGGTCAGCGAGTCGCCACCCAGGTCGACGAAGCGCACCTCGGGATGGACCGGGCCGGCGGTGTCGCCGAGCACCGCCTCGGCCGCCCGCAGCACCGCGTCGAGCACCGGCTGGTCGCGGCCGGCGCGGCGCAGCACGCTCACCGCGCCGGCCTCCCGGGCGGCGAGCTCGGCGTACCGCTGCTCCAGCCGTTCGCCGTAACGCGCCCGCAGCCGAGGGCGCAGCAGTTTGCCGGCGTCGGAGAGCAGGCCGCCCGCGGTGCTGAACGGCTCGGGCTCGATCAGGACGTCCCGGGGGATCTCGAAGGGCCGCAGGCCCGCGTCTGCCGCCGTCCGCCGCAGCGCGTCGCCGATCAGCTCGCCGAGCCCGCCGGCGGCGGCGCACTGGTCGACGGCGAGCGGGCTCGGCACCACGACGGCCAGCAGGTAGGCGTGCTCGCTGCTGCCGTGGACGAAGATCTGGTGGATCAGCGGGTTGGTGACGAACAGCGCCTCCAGCCGGGACAGGGCGACGAACTCGCCCTGGGACAGCTTCAGCACGCTCGCCCGGCGGTCGATGTAGACCAGTTCGTCCGGCCCGGTCTGGGCCATGATGTCGCCGGTCCGGTAGAAGCCGTCGCCGTCGAAGATCTCCGCGGCGAGTTCGGGACGCCGGTAGTAGCCAGGGACGATCGCGGCGGTCCTGACCAGCAGCTCGCCGCGCGGATAGGGCCGGTCGGTCGACAGGTAGCCAAGCTCGGGCACGTCGACGAGCTTGAAGTCGAGGACCGGCGGCCGGGCCACCTTCCCGTCGACGAGTATCCGGCCCGCCTCCGTGGAGCCGTAGCCGTCGTGCACCGGCAGCTGCGCGCACGACTCGACGAACGCGGCCATCTCAGCGGACAGCGGGGCGGAGCCGGTGCCGATCCACAGCAGCCGGCCGCCGAGCACCCGCTCGCGCAGCTCCCGGCGCACATCCGCCTCGAGGGCGGCCCGCTCCCCAGGGCCGGCCGTGCGCCGGTCAAGCTCGCTGTGGTAGCGCTGGAACAGCAGGTCGCACAGCCGGGGCACGAGCCGCAGCGCTGTCGGCCGGGCAAGGGCGAGATCGTCGAACAGCGTCGACAGGTCGCTCGTCGCCGCGAACAGGCAGGTCCCGCCGGCGGCCAGCGTGCCGGCCAGCGTCGCCCGCGCGGACACGTGGCTCATCGGCAGGCAGTTGAACGAGATCACCGGCAGGTCGTCCGAGCTGGGCCAGAACCCCGCGCGCCAGGCCATCTTCGCCAGCCGTGCCGGGACCATGGCCCCCTTGGGCGTCCCCGTGCTGCCGGAGGTGTAGATGACGCTGACCAGCCGGTCGTCGTCGGGCCCGGGCTCGACCGCGGCCGGTGGCAGGCCCGCGCCGCGTGCCACCAGGTTGGCCAGCGAGTCGATCAGGACGGGGCTGCCGGACGGGGCCAGCCGGCGGCGCGCGGTCTCGACGGCGGCGCGCCGCTCGCCGGCCCCGGCGTGGCAGTCGAAGACCACGAGGCGCCGCAGCGACGCGCTGGCCAACGCGCCTTCGACCGCGACGGGTAGCAACTCGGCGCTGACCGCGATGACGGGCGCCCCGGTCTCGGCGAGCACCGACGCCAGGTGGGCCGCCGTCGTGCTGGCCTGCAGCGGCACCGAGACCGCTCCGGCGCGCACGCAGGCCAGCTCGATCGTGACGTAGTCCGCGCCCGTGAACCCGAGGACGCAGACGAACTCCCCCGGCCGCAGCGGGAACTCGGGATGGTGATGCCAAGCAGCGGCGAGCGCGCCTGCCCGCGACCACAGCTCGCGGTAGCTGACCGTGTCGTAGCGGTCCGCCAGGCGCGGCGCGGTACGGCCGGTCGCCGGGTCTGCGACCAGCTCCGTCGCCCGCTCCCCTAGCGCCGGCCGGTCGGCGTATCCCTCCATGATCGTCGCAAGGATCCGCTCCAGCGACAGCCCCGGCGCGCGCAGCGCGGCCCTGACCTCGGCGAGCGGCCGGGCCGCCAGCACCTGCGCGTCGGTCGCGTACAGTTCCTCGACCCAGCTTCGGTGCCGCTGGTCGACTTCGCCTCCGAGCCGGTCGTCGACACCGTCCCGGCGCGACGCGGGGACCCCGTCGCCGGGCCGCCCGTCGACCCCGCCCGCCAGCGAATCCGTCTCCACTGCCTGCCCGCTTCCTACGCGTCGCCGACGGCCGCCGGCACGGGTTCGTTCTGGATGGTGGTCAGAGCGCCGCGGCGCGGTGGTCGGCCCAGCGTCCGCGGCCGCTGCCGGCGGCCGAGGTCCGGAGCCGGGCGGGGTACGCCCGGCTCCGGACCCGGGAGCCGGCCGGGCCGCGGTGGCGGAACGACCGGGCTCAGCAACCGACCGGGTCAGAAACCGTAGGTGCGCTTGAACTCGGCGAGGGTGTCGACGAACGCGTCCAGGTGCTCGTCCGCCAGCCGGTCGTTCATCATCAGCCGGATCACGCCCAGGTCCTTCTTCACCGCCGGGTAGCCGAACATCGGCACGAGAAACCCGCGGTCGAGGAAGCCCGTGCGTACGCGCAGGGCGATGTCCCTCGTCGGGATGGGGATCGACGTGATGTAGGTCGGCGTCGGGTTGATGACGCAGCCGATGCTGGTCAGGCGCGCCCGCAGCGCGTCGACGCGGTCGAGGTAACGCTCCATGATCGACGGCTCCTGTGTCATCCGGCGCAGCACATGGACGATGGCGCCCGCCGTCGGAGGCTGGATGTTGGTGGTGAACAGCGAGGTGCCAGCCATGTAGTGGAAGGCGTCGAGGGCGTCGGCCGGCCCGGCGAGCGCCCCGCCGGACAGCCCGACGCCCTTGCCGAACGACACCATCAGGAAGGTCACCCGGCGCAGCGCCTCGTACTCGTCCGCGAACCGGTGGCCCCCGTTGCCGTAGACCATGAAGCCGTTGGCGTCGTCGGCGAAGCTGATCGCGCCGAACTCCTCACACAGCTCGACGATCTCGCGGATCGGAGCGATCGTGCCGTCGGCCGAGTACACCGTCTCGAAGCCGACGAGCACCCGCCGGCCGCGCAGCGTCTCCAGCAGCTCCCGCAAGTGGGCGACGTCGTTGTGGCGGAAGGCGAACAGGTTGCGGCCACGCTCCAGGCCCTGAGTGCCCTTCCAGACGCTCCAGTGCACGTGCCGGTCGAGGACGAGCACCGCGTCGGTGTTGTCCACGCTGGCCCGGTCGTCGAACGAGAACCGGGCGGTCATCGCGTTCACGAAGCCGACGTTGGCCAGCAGGCCGGTGGCGAAGGTAAGCGCCTTCTCCCTTCCGGTGATCCGCGCGACCAGCGCCTCCAGCTCCTGGTGCGGCCGGGAGACGCCCTGCACCAGGCGGGAGCCGCCGACGACCAGGCCGTAGGTGGCGGCGGTCTCGGCGAAGACCCGGCGCACCTCGGAGTCGTGCTGCCAGCCCAGAATCCCGATGCCGGCGAAATTGATCATCTTGCGGCCGTTGATGCTGATGACGGCGTCGTTGACGCCGTCGAGCTCGGGGGGCATCACGAAGTCTCCGCTTCGCCGGGTCGCGCCCACCCAGCCGGAGAAGCCCCAGCTCAGCAGAGCCGGAGCCGCGGACGTCGTCGTCACGATCGTGCCTCGTTTCGGAGCATGCGGGTGAGGTCGTGGCTCGCGCGGGCGGGTCGGACGGAAAGCAAGCGGGCGGATCGGCCAGGCAGCGAGTGGTCGAGACAGGCGATCCGTGGGCGGGCAGGTCGGGCAGGCAGCGGCCGGGCGGATCGGGTCGGGCTGGATGCTGGTAGGTGGGTGCGGACGGCCGGCGCCGTCACAGCAGCGCGCCGATCCGGGCCTCGGCCGCCGCGGCGGTGACGCCGAAGTCGGCCAGGTCGTACCGGTGCGAGCGCACGCGGGCGTCCTCGGCCAACACCGCCTTCATCGCGGGGCGGACCGCCTCGGGCAGCTCCCAGCCGAGGTGGCGGTAGATGTCGGCGACGACCGCCAGCGGGTCGGCGGTGAACGTGTCGAACTCGACGTCGTAGAACTTTGCCGGGTCGTACTTCGCCCGGTCGGCGGCGAACGTCGCCAGGGCTCGCTCGGCGAGGTCCAGCAGCGCGGGCCCGATCGCCGCGCCGTGGAACGTCGCCGATACGCCCCCCGCGAGCCGGCTGACCATGCTGCACGCCGAACCCAGCACGGCGCCCGCCGGCCGGCGGTGGGTCACGATGACCCGGGCGTCGGGATACGTGGCGAACAGCGCGTCGAGGCACGGCAGGTGGCTGGAGGACTTCAGGATCCACCGGCGATCGCGGCCGTTCAGACCGATCAGCTGCAGGTTGCGCCGGTGCCGCCGATAGGCGCCGGTCCAGTCCTGGCCCGCGAGCCACGCCGAGTACGAGGGCACGGACGCGGTGAACTCGAAGTACGCCGAGAGCATCGACTGGCGGGTCAGCAGCCAGCACTCCTCGACGCCGCCGGGCGTGCGGTCGTGGATGCCGCGGTAGTCGGGGTTGCGCGCGAAGAACCCGTCGACGCCCTGCGCGGTCAGCTGGAAGACGGGGTCGGCTGGCCAGTCCGCGAGCGGCGGCCGGGGCTGCGGGGCGTAGGTGAGCCACAGCTCGAGGCCCTGGTTGGCCGGGTCGGCGGTGAGCAGCCGATGCAGGGTGGTCGTGCCGGTGCGCGGCAGCCCGATGATGAACACGGGACGGTCGACGGGCACCTCGGCGTGGTCGGGATGCTGCCTGAAGCCTGCCTCGCTGAACAGGCGGGCGGCCAGGATGCCACACAGCTCGTCGCGGATCAGGCGGACGCCGTCCGGCGTCAGGTCGGCCTCTTTCTCATAGGAGGTCAGGACGACCTCCAGGCCTTCCAGGTAGTCGGGCGGTCCGAAGTCGGAAAGGCCGGTGATCGCGGCGGCCGCCGTGTGCAGTTCGTCGGCGGAACCGATGGTGTCCATTGCGCCTGCCCCTTGTCCGGGTTTTCCACTGGGCCGGTTGGCATTTGCCCCTGAGCCGCGAGCTGCCCGGTCGGCGGCTCGCCACGGTGCGAGCCGCCGACCGGGCCGGCGCGTTGCCTGCGTGTGTCTGGACCGGCCGTCCAGGGGCCACCGGCCGGCTCGGTTCGGGTGGTCTCAGGTCGGCAGGTCGGTGAACGCCTCGGCGAGCAGGCGACGCTCGGCCGCGGCGACCGTGACCGGCCGCCCGGCCGCGATCCCGCCGTCGACGCCGATGTCCTGGCCGGTGACGAACGACGACGCGTCCGAGGCGAGCCACAGTGCCGCCGCGGCGACGTCCGTGACCGAGCCGGCCCGCCTGATCGCCTGGTGGTCCGCCAAGGCGCTCGCGAACAGCGGCTCCAGCGCGGACGCAGTCCGGTCCGCCCGCTCGGCGTCGACGCCCGCGTTCTTGGCGAAGATGCCGGTCGGGATCGGCCCGGGCGAGATGCTGTTCACCCGGATGCCCCGCAGGCCCAGCTCGACAGCCGCCGACCTGGTCAGCTGCAGCACACCGGCCTTCGCCGTCGAGTAGCTGAGGTCCGACCAGCCGGCGCGGTGACCGCCGATGCTGGACATGTTGATGATGCTGCCCGACTCGCGCGGGATCATGATCCGTGACGCGTGCTTGAGGCCGAGGAACATCCCGCCGGCGTGCACGGCGAGGGTGTCGAGGAACGCCGCCAGGTCGGACTGCGGCAGCGGCAGCGGCCTCGCCACGCCCACGCCCGCGTTGTTGACCAGCACGTCCAGGCCGCCGAACTCGGCGACGGCCGCGGCCATCAGCGCCTCGACCTCGCTCTCGACCCGGACGTCCGCCGGCACGAACCGGGCTCGCGGGCCCAGCTCGGCGGCGAACGCCTCGCCGACGTCCTTGCGGCGCCCGGCGAGGACCACCGACGCGCCGGCGGCGACGAACACCTCGGCGATCGTCGCCCCGATCCCGCTGGTGGCGCCGGTGACCACGGCGACCTTGTCCTGGAGCACACCCGGCTGGCCGGCAAGCACGCCCGGCTGTGCGTCCTGAGCAGCCGTCGTGTCCTGAGCACCCATCGGGCTACACCGCCTGGCTGGCGGCCGGGGTCCGGCACGCGGCGACGAACCTGGTCAGCTCGTCGACGCGGTCGCTGCGCGCGTCGACCGCGCGGTTCAGGACCCGGATCAGGTGCTCGTAGGCGTCGGTGTGGTCGTAGTGCGCCGCGTCGGCGATCTTCAGCGCCCACCGCCAGTAGCCGCGCATCGTGTCGGCCAGCGGCATCCGGAAGCCGGCGATCACCTCCCGGATCGGGTCGACCACCCGGTCGCCGTAGCGGCGCAGCGTGCGTTCCACCAGGTCCGCGAAGAAGGTGAAGTGCCGGGCCTCGTCGCGGCTCAGCCGGTTCAGCACCTCCACCAGCACCGGGTCGCCGACGACGGCGCGCAGCTGCTGGTAGTAGATCTGGGTGGCCTTCTCCTGGACGAGCGCGTAGGCGAACAGCGAGACGCCGTGCTCGAGCGGCGAGGTGAACGTCTTGCGCCCCTCCACGGCGAGCTCGGCGCGCAGCTTCGCCGGCTCGGACAGGCCGGCCGCGACCTGGTAGGCGAACAGCGCCCGGGCGTGCGCATCCTCCTCCTCCGCCCAGCGGACCGTGAAGTGGTACAGCTCTCGGTTGTGGGTGAACTCCTCGACGTCGACCGACTCGTCGAGCGGGAACCGCCGGGCGTAGAGGCCGAAGTAGCCCGGCAGGTGGTCCTCGATGTAGGTGATGAACTGGACCGCCGAGCGCTGGCCCTCGGTGAGCCGGCCGGCGTCGGCCCGCGCCCAGGCGAAGGCCGACTCGACGTCCCAGCGGCGCTCGATCGGCGACGAGCGCATGAAGGTGTCGACGGCGTCGGCGACGTCGGCGGGGGGCAGCAGCGGCCCGGTGGCCTGGCCCACCGGCTCCGCGGCAACCCTGGGGTCGCTGTTGACAGTCATGTCCGTCCTCCCGGAGCGGCGGTGGGCCTCGCCCGAAGGGGGCCCGCAGGGGCGCGGTGGTGCCTCGGCCGGAAGTCCCGGTAGGCCCTGGGTCTACCGGGACTTCTGGCAGACGAGCGCGTAGTGCTTGGTGGTGTAGCCCCAGCCGGCGTTCGCGACCTCGAGGTAGCGGCGCAGGGTGGCGAACATGCCCGGGGAGATCTCCTCGATCGCGTCGGCGTTCTCCTCGACGTTGCGCATCCACTCGTCGATCGTGCGGCGGTAGTCGTCGGTCAGGTCGTCGACGCTGACGACGGAGAACCCGGCGTCCTCGGCGGCGGCCACGAGGTCGGACAGGGGGCGCATGTCGCCCCAGCCGAAGATCGAGTTGCGGACGAACTCCAGGCCGACGGTCTTGTCGAACGTCTCCCGGGTGGCCGCGTTGCGAAAGCAGCTTTCCGAGACGTAGTACCGGCCGCCGCGGCGCAGCATCGACCGGGCCCGGCGCATGACGTGCGCTAGGTCCGGCATGTGGACGATCGAGCCGAGCATCGTCACCGCGTCGAACGGGCCGTCCGGCAGGACGGCCTCCTCGAAGTGGCCCTGGACGGTCTGGACCCGCTCCGCGACGCCC
>Ga0068863_100001151_pt1 | contig 26399 bp, 31 predicted proteins | sample KBSSwiS62_FD_66596 | JGI IMG/M metagenome (GOLD analysis project Ga0068863, IMG submission 66596) | Switchgrass rhizosphere microbial communities from Kellogg Biological Station, Michigan, USA - KBS Switchgrass S6-2 | ecosystem: Host-associated > Plants > Roots > Rhizosphere > Soil ... | reverse complement strand
TTTTCCTTTGATAGATTCAATCGAAACTTTATTAAACTCACAATATACAACTCGGTATGCGGTGTGTCTTTCACCGTCTACTGTTTTATACGTAATTCTGCCAGAGTGGGAGATTATACAGGGTGTCATGAGTTTAATAAAATTAGGTAGACTTAACGCTGCCTACCAGAACGTCGGTCATCTTACACTGCAGTGCGGGACCAAATCTATTCTTTCTTTGCCGCTTCAATCTGATACGGCATCCACCGACAGTACCTCGTCGTAAAATGACTTGGATCACTTTCTTCTTGCATCAGAGGAACATCTGGTTCATATGTCACTGGCAGTCCTTGTTCACCAAAGACAACCAGATCGACAATATTTGGTTCCTTAACAACAACCACCATTGCAGGAAGCTCCTTTGCATCTGAACTAACCTGGAACCAAACAACTCGACCAACTGTGGGTTCAATCATGTATTCACTCCTAGATGAATCGGTTCAGTTTACGCCACTCAGACATCTTCATGTCTAGCATATCGGAGCTCAACTTAGCACAAAGTGCATCGTACTCTTTCAGCCCTTGAATCAGCTTCTCCCGATCATTTGCAAGCTCCTCACGAAGAGTTAGATCAGGATTGTTCGTTTGAGCTTGATTTTCACAACCCATACGAGCTGCACTTCCCATGATTTCCGACATTGTTTACTCCTAGGAATTAGTGAGCCTTTTTACTTCATGCTCAGGAAGTTCGATTGTGCAGCTCAGTTCAGCTAACCTGTCTTAACGTACCGACTGTTCACGGTTGAAGCACAACCCAATTACAGAGCGCTCACATCCAGCTTGGCATCTTCGTCGATCCACTTCTGGAATTTGTTCTGCAAACGTTGCACACATTCTGCAGTGTCATCCAGATTCTGAGTCGCAGTCATATACACATTCAACTGATCGACCAGAACAGCCAGAGCTTCCTTGTTTTGCTTTGCCTTCGTGGGCTTTTGGAACAGATCAAGATGGTTCTTAATCTTCATTTCAGGCTTACCAGTAGCTGCAACCATGACTTGCATGTAATCCTGGAAGAATGCTTTCCAATCTTCTTCAGGAATTGCACGTGCGCCACGTTGAGCAGGCGGCAGATTGGCAATGAATTCAAGACTCAGCTTGTCATAGTCAATCGATTCTGCAGTGAGGACTTTGGTTTCGTCTGCACCGAAAGAATCAATCAGTTCATCCAGCTGGCCCTTGGCTTGGTCTCGGACGATTTCTTGAATTGCATCGACAATGAGTTGCTTGACCTTGTCAACAACAACTTCATCAACTTCTACATCCTTGCCTTCAATCTTCTTCGTTGCCTTGACAGTGTGATCAGGACGCTGAAGATAAGCAACCATTTCTTCGACAGTTGGTTGCGGAAGTGCAACGGTCAAAGGAGGTTGTTTCTTAGTCTTGCCGATCTCCTTTCCTTCTTCTTCAATCTTGCGTGCCTTGAAATTGAACTTGGTAGATACCGCTTGTGTCATGTTTTTGCCTGTAAAGGGTTAGGGTTTTGCAAAGCCCTCTGAATTGAGGGAATGTGTAGTCTCTCACGCCTTTGAGCCTGTGTCAAGGGGGTTAGCTCTTCCTTCTGCTTCTGCTTTCAGATAGTCAAAGAGACTTACATCATATCCAGAACCGTAGAGCATTCCGTGTGCTTCTCTCTTTCGCAATTCACGCTCTCGATTATTTGGGGCAGAATTAATGTAGGCCATGGCTTCGATCCTTAGTAGTTCTGTTTCACTTGGTTCATCAGTTCGGAGTGTCATGTTCTATCCTTTCCATCAAGTGGCATTGGTCTTGGAATTTGGTAGTCATCAAACCTAGCCAAGACTTTTTCAACCCATTTCCACACATTATTAAGCATCTTCATACTCCAGTTCTTCTTGATCAGACTTACTCACTCGGCCTTTCTTGACCATTGTTTCCTTCTTTCTCAGGAAGTATTGTGCTTTCTCTTGCAAAGTTACTCCATGGATTTCAGGACTTTTAGCTGCTCGTGTAATCGAATTATAGATTTCTCCCTTATCTGGCTCGCAAATGATGAATAGCTCTTGCCTCGCTCTGGTAACTGCAGTATAAAGGAGTTCGCGAGATAGCATTGAGTTGTGTGAATAATGGAGAAGTATGAATACTCGCTTCCACTCGGAGCCTTGAGCTTTATGTACTGTGAGAACATACGAGAAAAGCATCTGGTTAATGTTTCCCGCGTCTGAAAAGGACCGACTAGCTCCAGTGTCAATAAACTCAATCGTAATGGTGTGACTTGCACTATTCCTAGTTTGTTCTTCTCCATCACCATTTCCTCCTACAACTAGAGAATCCAGAATATTGTGTGCATCTACTGCACTCAGTTCATCTCCTGGTTTATAAGATTCTGCATCACGGCCCCAGCGATCAAGAGTCTTTGAAGATCTTTCTGGTATCGGACCAGAATAGCCTGGAGTAGCTTCGATCTTCGTGATTTTAGCCTCCATTCGATCAACAAGCACTCTGTCTCCAACCGCCCAATATGATTTTTGGTAGCGTGCAATAACTTCAAACACTTCAGCATCTCGCTGCTTCCCGAGATAGTCTGCAATTGATTTATTGAGTTCAAGAGTTCCAAAGGATTTATTGAACGGACAAAGGATGATATCTTCGTCGACATTGTATTTTCCTGATTGAATCAACTTAATCAGAAACAACTGTGCTACCTTGCACGCATTGCCACTTTCTTGTTTCTTTTTCCATGGGTGGATTGTGACCTTTCCATGTTCTCCTCGATCGTCGACGAAACCTTCAATCGACAATGAATTTCTCCCACGCGAGTCAGAAAAACCTCTACCCTCCCTGATTTTGTGGGCAAGTGTAATGATCGGACTTTCAAGGGCTTGACGATACACATGGGTAAGTTCCACCGTTTGAAGTTGAAGAAGTTTGAATCCTAGAATGCTAGGGCCAAAAATTGGAGGAAGTTGGTTAAGATCACCCAGGAAAATAAATTGAGTAGCAGCAGGATTAGGCAAAGCATCGAGTAGAACATCGTGGAGTTCAGAAGCGACCATTGAGGACTCTTCCACAATGATACAAGAAATATGAGGTAAAGGGTTAGACGCAGTGAACGATGGTTCAAAGCGCATTGTTTTCTTTCCTGCTGGATTTCCTGGTTCGAGTTCATAGATTACTGGCTCGTATTGGAGGAGTTTGTGATATGTGAGGCAGTGTCGTTTTAGTTCTTCTGGAAGGAACTTTTTGAGATTGTTAACAGCTTTGTTAGTGAAGCTAATGACAACGATGCCAGGTGATTCTTTACTGAGCCACTTCGTGGATTCTTGGAGCGGACTAATGTGTGGAAGTTTAACCAGTTGCCCGATAACTTCTCTAGTTGTCGTTGTCTTGCCTGTACCAGCCGCTCCGATAAGGTTAAATGACTTCGCACGCATGGCGAGTTCAATCGCTTCCATTTGCCGTTCATTGTATTCAAATCCTGGAATGGTTTTGTGGAATGAAGAATCAGCAGTTAGAACATGCCGAGTTATTTGGGTTGTGAGACCGGGGGCCGGAATGTGGCCATTTAGTCCAGAATTACTCGTCGTAGGGATTGCGGAGTTCCTCAGCTGGTGGTTTGCTTTCGCTTTGGCTAGGAGTTCCTGGAGTTTGAGTTTGTTCATAGTAGGTTAGGAGTTCTTCGATGATTTTACGAATAAGTTCTTTGTTTGCTTCTGGCATGTTATCAAAATACCAGTACAGCTTTTCATGAATGTGTTCGACTACTTTCTCAATCTCAAGCTGAGGCAATTCCATCTTGGCCTCCTTGATTCTGACTATCTTGCTTATATTTGAACCGTTTCGCAAGAATGTTCCATTGTGCTTGCGCTTTCAAGAAAAGGACGCGACTTTGGAAACTTTCCAGTTTCGGGGCCGGCGGTAGTTCTACTAGTCCTTCCACTTTTTTGTCATATTCAGAGTAGAACAATGCTTCTTCTGGTGTCTGGCTATCCGTGAAGTTTCCTCCACTCACTCTGCTCACAATAGTGAAAGAGGAATAGAAATCCCGAATGATAGCTGCAATGCCATCCAGTCGTTTCGAGATAAAGAACATGATTTCGTTCCCGCGATCAACGAATTTAACAATCGCTTCCCGTAGATCATCGACGTCATCAATGGTCCATTCCGATGCCTCTGTATCACCATTGAGGAAGAGATTACGAAACGTTTCAATCCTGCCCGGAGGCACGTTGTCTTCCAATTGCAGGCTAATCCAATTCCATACTTTCCTAGTGTCAATCCTTTTGAATACGTGTTCTGATTTGATCTCCCGGAGGGATTCCTCCATTGCACGTTGTTCAGCTTCACGTTGGTACTCTTTGGATTTAGTTGCCCAAAGATGTCGAATTTCGTATGCGCTATCAATCCAATGTTTGAAGTTTTCCCATTGGATGTTTTCATTCAAGCCGGAAATGGAATAGAGGGGAAATTGCAGCCTTTTACTGGAGAGATAGAAAAACCACTTAGTCAGGCCAAGCAATCGACCTGCACTAGCGGCTGCAATTGGAAAGGCTGGAAGAGTTGCTCGATCTTGTTTTATTGAGTCTAGGTGAAACATGGTTGCTGAAACGAGAAGCCGCAGGCGTAGTTGCTCTGCGTTAGTTCCAACCCAACCTTGATTTTGAAACCAATGGAGACAATCTTCTAATTTTTTGATGAGAACGATTGAAGAAAGTCTGTAGAAAGGATGGAGATAAACTGCATCTGAATGTGCCTCCATGTAGGCTAGTTGACCCTCGAAGATTTTACATTCGAGATTTCCAAGAACGACTCCACTGTTCTGACAGTAGATTGTTTTTATGATGGAATCGAATGGTGGTGATGTGTGGATTAGTGCAGACATTAGCACCTCACTTTCACAGCAAAATTGCTGCTGATTACCAGAAGATTGTGATTTCTTCTGGCAAGGTAGCAGGAATTTCTAGGATTGAATGAATTTTCTCAAGTTCGTTTGATTCTTATACTCATCAGGTTCACCTTCCAGGATGAAGTTCTTCTGTGCAATCAGTCCTGCCCTTTCGTGTTCGAGAACGATTCGATTCAGTTCAGACTCCATGATTTCTTCATCCAGATCAGCTACAGCCTGACCAATATCATAGAGTCGAATTTGATTGGCTGTCATTGGTTCTTGTTTCAACCAAGCAAATGGATTCCAGCTAGCAATACTAAACTTCATCGGATTAGTCCTTTTAAGATGATTGATTGAATCACATCTGCAACAGCCTTAGAAGTTTCCATTTCCTTTTTAGGCTGTTGATTTGTTGGCGGCAAGTTAGTTGTGCTAGCACAGCCTGCTATCATGATACTTGCCAATACCAAACTCGTTAATCGTGTAGTGTGTTGCATAAAACCATGCATCGACTGGTCGATGTCCTTGTTTACGAAGGAGAAAGTAGGATTGAATGATTCGATTCATGACCAAATCCTTCCATCAAAGTTTTTGTAGTTATATGTGAATTCACCATTCCATTCGAGTGCTTTGAAGTATTTGAATTTCACATGCACTTCTCGTCCTTGTTTGTTGATTGTGTGATCTATGAAATCTGGGTTGCAGTCCTGCATTTCTTCATTGTGTCGTGCAATGATTGCATCACGAATTTGTTGTGTGGTGATTTGTGGTGCTTCGATCATAGCTATTCTCCTGTCTGGTTAATGAATCTGATTTCTTCAGGCTTGACGTTAATCGGATGTGCTCCATCTACGTGTAACGTGATTAACCTCCTATCTGCGTGGATTGCGATACACTTTCCAAAGCTACCATGCCAGTAGCTTGTAAGATCGTGGACTTGGTAGGTGTTTCCTAGTCTTGCATTCTCTAGGAGAATACCAGGATTGAGAACAGGACTAGTCATTCTTTCTCTCCTTAAAATAAACATCACACAAAACCGCACAGCATGCAATGAGAGTCAATGCTAGCAGTGCGAACCATTCAAGCCAAGTTGTTTCCATAGTAGTTCCTTTCATCTTAGAAGTTCATTTGCCACGCCGGCCCGGCCGGCTATGTCCAAATTACGTAAAACACCAAGAAAAATCGTACCAGAGTAACAGAACACTAGCCCCATGTCAATAGGGCTAGGAGTCTATTACTAACTAGTATTCGTTTGGGTTTCTGCAACCAGATTTGCAAACTTGATACTTGTCTAATTGTGAACTAGCTTTGTATCGCCCACAATTGAGACACTTATCAATATCCATGTCATCACATTCTTCACATTCTTCTAATCCATGACGGCAGGTATATGGCAGATAATAATCGTCGTTATCATCGTCATAATTTCTCATGGTTCTTTACTCCTATAGTTGATTAACATTCAAAGATCATCGAATGTGTATTTCTTTTGTCCGATTCCTGCCATTGCTGCATTACGTGGTTTGTATTCTAGTTCGTGAATGATGCACTCACTTGGGCAAATGAGTTTCAGTTGCTCCATGAATTCAATTCCATGCGGCCTAATTCTACTGATTTCTCTTTCCACCAATGCATGACTACACTCATGTGCTACATACCAGGCTTTATATGTTCTTTCTCTTTTCATTGCCCAAGATGGCAATGTGATTACTTTGGCACGATAATAGCATCTGCCTCTTTGTTGTTTGACAAAGTAGAACCTCCAGCCTTCAGAATGAAGTTTCTTGCAGGTTGATTTCACAATCTCAGGTAAGTCACGAAGGATGGAAATATCAAGACTTCGATCAACCATTTTCGGAACAAAATAGTCTGGATTAAAATCATAGTCATTAATGTCTGTGTCATTCATTGTAGTTTCCTTTACTGATTGACCTGTAACACGGAACACGTACCGAAATGGGGGTGTGCTCCTTACTCCTCCCCTTCCCTGTCATGTATTGTTGTGTTCTTATTCCCCTCTTCCCTATTCCATCCTTCCTATGTGTGTTCTCTGTATTAGGATGGTATCCCTCATAGTGCGTTGGATTTTTTGAGGGGGTACTTTGATTTTAAAGAGATTCATACAAACAAAGAATTAAAACTCTTTAAAATCAGTGTAGAGGATAGATAGACTAATAGAGAGATAGGGGAATAGATAGGAAAGAATAGGTGAGGGGTTAAGAGGGCCAGAGGGAGGGGAGGGGGAATCTGGTACGTGTTACACGTTACGGGTCGGAGGGAATTGGAAATTACAAATTTGTGTGCTTACGAATCAAATCGCCTTTAGAATCGTAGAGATTGACACAACAGAATCGACGAGTGAGAGAATCGTAAACTGCAATGGCTGATTGAAAATCTGGACAGAGACACATACGAATTCCAGTAGCATCAATGATTTCAGAATTGTCGAAATAGATTTCGTACATAAAATCTCCAATTAGTGCGAAATTGCACTAGAAAGCCAGCGATTAAACTGGCTCGAATAGTGGAATCTCAGAGAGAATCGAAGTCAATCTTTTCTTGTTTTCGGTTCTTCATCGATTCCAGTCGACTGACAACGAATTCTCCGAACTGAGTTTCCAGATCGGAATCTTCGATCTTCGACAGAATCGCATCGCAATCATCAGGAGAAATCACAGTTGCTTTTCCAGACAATTTGAGAATTGTTTCCTTGAATCGATTTGCAACCATTTGATATGTTTTGTTTGAACTGAATTCCGGCCGAGAAGCAATTCGCTTCCAAGTCGCCGAACTGGTAAATGCAATCTCCAAATCTTTCTTGCCGAGCCACAACGAACCGCGATTCATGAAACTCTCGACCAAATTCGGCCGATCGAACATCGTTTCATCGATCTCGAAACTGTTGGGATTTTCAGCGCAGAAAGTCTTGAGAGTTGCTTCAGCTTGAGACAAGAGAGCAGATTCCACCAAAGCGCGGAAACTCTCAGGAACTTCTGGTGCAACGAGATTTTCCATCGGAAGAACAACAGCAACTTCTCTCTTCGATTGCTTCGTTGTTTCATTCCACTTTGCGGAAACCAGCTTTTCCCCAACCGCAACAATCGCGGCGGCGGAAATGATAGAAGTGTGAACACGAATAGCCATTGTAATCTCCAAAGAGTTGAGGGAACAAAAGATCGTGTGATTTATTGTATCACACATGCGGGAAAATACATTTTAAGGCACCAATATAGTGCCCTAGGTATGTATTCTCTATTCTTTACTCACACAAGGTGTAAATCGCAACCAAAATGCATCCATACCATTGCCTGTTGTGACATCATTGCAAGTCGCAATTCGTAGTCAGGGAAGTCGATATGCCAGATAGAAACCATGCTGCACTCACTCAGTAGTTATCAATGACTCAACTATAGCACACCCATTCAATCTTGCAAGTGCTATCTACATCTTTACAATGTAACAGCACTCACACATTATCCACACGTTATCCACACTCACCATATGACACTTACTCTCACTCAGCAAAACAAACTACGAAGTGGGGGAGGGGCCTTTTTAGGGGGAGGAAAGCGGAAATCCTATATGACATCTCCCCAAAAAATCTAAAATTTTTTCATGCCAGTGAATTCGTGATATTTCTAATTTCCTACTAGAGTCTATTATAGAGTGAGTGAATTAGAAAGTGAAGGAGCACGCATGGCCGCCCGAGACCAGATTTTGGAAATGCTAGCGCAAGGATTAAACAGCACCCAAGTGGCGAGCGCTCTTGGAGTGTCCGATTCATATGTCAGCCAGCTTTTGAGTAACGAAGACTTTGCAAGCGAACTTGAAGGGAAGAAAGTTCAGCAAGCTGCAGAGGACATAGAGTTCGATCATAAGATTGATGCAGTAGAAGCAACTTTTCTGGAGAGGATTGAAGCTAAAGCTCCTCTGGCAAATTTGCAGCAATCTTTGCAAGCTTTCGCAGTTCTGAACAAAGCAAAGCGTAGGAAGGATACTAGTGTCAATCGTGGAGCTGCACAGATTGGGACTGTTGTGAATCTCCAGTTGAATGTGAATCTTATTCCTCAGTATCTTGTGAATGGAAAACAGGAGATTGTGGAAGTGGAAGGAAAGAGTATGGTTTCTGCTACTGCTACGAAACTGGATGAAATCCTTGCAGCACGCAGGGGAGAAACTTCCGGCCGGAAATCCATGCAACTTCCAGGAATCACGAAAGTTGAACGAGCTGCAGGAGTCTTGGAGGTTCTAGAAAATAAGCCGGTGCGGAAACTTCCCAAACTCATCCGGCAAGACATGGATGTTTCTAACATTCTGTGAGCACAATGAGTGTCACACAAGAAGAAGTTGCCTTCAAGACTGAACAAGTCTCTGAAGTCGCAAAACGAGATTTCAATTTCTTGGCAATGCTTAGCATGCCAGGAGACTTCTTGTTCAACTTCCCTGCATTCTACCTTGTACTGTTCACGCTGCTCACATCATTTAAAGAGAAAGTTGAAAGGTTTGCTATTGGCATTCCACGGGGATTTGCTAAAACTACATTTATTAAAATTACATGCGTCTGGTACATCCTCTTTTCTCACAAACAATTCATCCTTATCATCGGAGCCAGTGAAAAGAAAGCAGTAAACATTCTCTCTGACATCTGTGACATGCTCTCTGGAAGTGGAATCCGGAGAGTTTTTGGTCATTGGGATGCAAACATTGATGAGAACAATCAAGTAACGAAGGTCTTCCATTTTCGCGGTAGGGAGATTATTCTTTGGGCCGCAGGTGCTGGCACTTCCGTTCGAGGAATTAATAGAAAGAATAAGCGCCCTGATGTCATCATCATGGATGACGTACAGGAAAGAGAAGATGCACCGAATAAAGAACTTGCTGATGCATTGCTGACTTGGATGCTCTCCACGCTGATGAAGGCGCGAAGCCCATTTGGTTGTACTTATATCTTTGTTGGCAACATGTATCCACAGAATTCGATCCTCGAGAAGCTAAAGAATAACAACCAGTGGACTTCTCTCATTGTTGGTGGGATTACTGCAGAGGGTGAATCACTTTGGGAAGAGCTCAGACCAGTTCAAGAACTCTTAGACGAGTATGAGTCTGACACAAACATGGGGCACCCTGAGGTTTTCATTGCTGAAGTACTGAATTCTACAGATGTTGCTCTTGCTAGTGGGATTGATATAACGAAAATCCCAGACATGCCAGAATATCTTCTTTCGGTTGATGCTGGAGAAGGTAGTTTCATTGTGATCGATCCTTCAAGCGGTAAGAAATCTGGGGATGATTGTACCATCTCTCACTACGAACTAATGGATGGAAAGGCGGTATTTGATGAGCTCATCTATGGTACCTTCACACCTCTTGAAACAATTAAGAATGCGATCAGTCTCGGTTTACGTAGAAACACTAGAACCATCGCAGTTGAGGGAGTGGCTTACCAAAGTACCCTTCTCTTCTGGTTCGATAAATACTGTGAAGACGAAGGAATTAGCGGTTTCAATTTTGTCGAACTTAGTCCAAAAGGACAAGCTAAAAATAATCGTATCAAAAAAGGCTTAGTGAAAGTTCTAGCTGGTGAAATCTATCTCCACCCCAATGTGCGTTCACTAGTCATTAGTCAAATCGTAGACTGGAATCCACTAAAGGTGAACAATACAGATGATATCATCGATCCAATTGGTTATGTCGAAGAAATCATTCAACACCACGGAGAAACTTTAATCCGAGACCTGTTTAATATTGACGATTCAAACACAGTCAAAGCAGCCCACTCTGACGAAATTGAAATGTCTTTCTAACTTCCCAAGCCCTCAACTCCCAAATTAATCCCAAATGGCTACTAATCCTGCTTCAGCTCGTGGAACTCTTTCTTGGGTGCAAGGTGGTAAAGCTCCGGCCCAGCCTTTTACACCCTCTAGGAGTTCACCAGATGTTTCTTCTCCCCTAGTTTCTACTCTCACTATTGCACAGAGAACTACTTTCCTCCAATATGCTCGTAGATTTGCAGAAAATTCGCAACAAGTTATTGGAGATTTTCGTTCTCTGCTCGAGTTTCGTGATCGTGCTTATCAAATGCAGCTAGATCAAACTGCAGCAAAGTTGCGAGACTATCAAAAATTCATTGCTGGAAGCGCCAAGCGGAAAATCCAAGACATCACAGTTCCTGTTGTAATGCCGCAGGTTGAATCTGCAGTCGCTTATCAGGCTGGTGTCTATCTTACTTCTTTCCCAATCTTTGGAATCTTTGCTGATCCTGCAAACGAGGAAGCTGCAATTCAATTCGAGGCAGTGTTTGGAGAACATTCAATCCGTTACGGTTGGGCTCGTGAGTTAATCAAAGTCTTCCGTAATGGGTTCAAGTACAACTGGGGCCCCGCTTTTGTACATTGGAAGAAACAGCAAGTGCAAAAGGTGACAACTTCAACCTCACCAAACACTGCAGGAGTCGCTCAGTTAAAGAATCAAACAGTTGGTGGCAACTGTATTGAATCTCTCGATCCATACAATTGCTTTATGGATCTTTCTATCGATCCAAGCAAGTATCACGAAGAGGGGGAAGCATTCGGTTGGAACAAGATCATGAATCGCATGACCTTCAAACGGTTTGTGCAATCTCTTGATCCAAGTAAAACAACCAATCTCAAAGAAGCTTACGAATCTGGTTGGGCCGGCATTAATGGAAATGGCTATTCTGCCACAGACTATTACGTTCCAATGATTAACCCATTCATGCAACAAGGTAGATTTGCCTACTTTGGAATGAACTGGTTGCAATGGGCTGGGATTTCTGGTGGAGCAGACAACCCGAACAACGCAATTGATTACAAAAACTATTACTTGGTCACCTATTTTGTTTGCCGGGCCTGTCCTGCAGACTTTGGAAAGGGTGGGTCAGGTGCAAACATTCCAACAATGTACTTTGGTATCATTGTCAATTGGACGTATGTAATCTATGTAGAAGAAATCATCACCGCAAATGATTATCTCCCTGTCTTGATCATGCAGCCAAATGAAGATGGGTTAGGATATCAAACGCAGTCAATGCTGGATACATCTCTTCCCTTCCAAGATATGTCCAGTGCACTTTGGAATATTTCTTTGGAATCGAAGCGCAGGTTGGTCTTTGACCGGCTTGTTTACAATGCAAAGTTCATCAACAAGGAAGATATCGATCCTGCAGCAGCAGTAGCTCGCATTCCTCTCCGTAATGCTTCACAATTCAAGGGAGAAGACATTGGCAAAGCGCTGTATCAAATTCCTTACCGTGAAGACAACATGGGAACCAATCTCCAGATGTCAGAAATGATTTCTGGGATGGCAGATGTAGCATCTGGGCAGAACAAAGTTGATCGTGGTCAGTTCCAGAAGGGCAATAAAACCAAGACAGAATTTGATACTACGATGCAGAATAGTTCTGCTAGGCAACAGCTCTCGAGCATTACGATTGAGCACCAATTCATGACTCCTGTGAAGGAAATTCTGAAGACTAATGTCTTACTCAATCAACAACCTGGTCCGATTTTCAATCGAGGCAATGAAACTGTAGTCAATGTTGACCCTGTCAAACTTCGAGATTCGATGTTGAATTTCAAGGTGACAGATGGAATGTTGCCTATGGATAAAATCCTCAGTCCGGACCTGATGACAGTGTTTTTGCAAACCGCGCAAGCAATGCCAGTTCTCATGACTGAGTACGATATTGTTGGAATGTTTATTTACTGGACACAACTCAAAGGAGGAAGCTGGCTCAAAGACTTCAAACGCAACCCCCAACAGCAACAACAGTTCCTTCAACAATTCCAAGCAACATCAATGGCACAAAATGCAACTCCTCCAGAACCTGGTGGTGATGCAGGACCCGGAGTACAATAATGCCGAGACCAATGGGTAGTAGATTTTCAAAACTTCATCTAGAACAAGGAGAGCTTAACGCAGGTAGGTGTATTAATATTTACAATCAAGCGTACCTGCAAAATAAAGTTGCAGACTATGCAGAAATGGTAGTGAGTTTTGAGTTCGATCCAGAAGTTAGTTATGAGGTGAATTTCCTCAATCTGGAGAGAGTCAAAGCTAAGCTCGTAGTCCTTGAAGAACTCATGGACGAACTTGTTATTCCTCAATCTGAACTTACTGGAGAATAAATCATGGCATTCCTCCCTGGTGTTTTCAATTCCCTCGGTTTTGGTCAAGCTCCACAGAATAATCAAAATCAACAGCAACCACAGAACAATCAAAATTCTCAACAAGGTGCACCGCAGAATAATCAAAATAATCAACAACCAAACAATGGAAATGGTTCTGGGGGTCCTGCTCAAGGTCAGCAAGATCGCAATCAGAACTCTCAAGTGGATGTCACCAATCCGCTTGACCCATTCATGGCATTGATGACTCCTAGCAAGGAAGTTCTGGAATCCCGCCAAAATAAACAAGCAACTCAATCCAAGGGCCTCTTTGGTGATGCTTTCACGCCTGATGCAGTTTCCAAAGCTGTTGGCGGGATTGATTTCACGCAAGGAGTGAATCCGGAGTTGGCATCCAAAGCACTTGCTGGCGATCAAGCATCTCTCTTTGAACTCTTGAATGCAGTAACTCGCAATGCTGTGAGCTCTTCTGTTCAAATGAGTCATGGCATGGTTGAAAAAGGATTCTCAACTGGAATCGAACGTTTTAGTGGTGATATGGATTCGCGACTGCGTGATTACTCGCTTCGGAATCAGAATGTTGACAATCCTGCATTAAAGCACCCAGTTGGAAAGGCACTTCTTTCTACTGTTTCTCGCCAAATTGCAGAAGCAAATCCGAAAATGTCAGCAGATGAAGTTCATTCCAAGGCAGTTGAAATGTTTACTCAGTTCACTGGTCTCATGAGTTCTGGACAGAAACAAGAACAAAACAAGAATGTTCCTGCAGAAATGGATTGGATGATGTTTGCTGATGGTGATCAACAAGCTGCACACTAGTTTTCTTTTCTCTTTTTAAACTTAAGGAGCCAAAATGGCTGTCGGTCTTATCTCTACTGCAAACCTGCCACAGGATTTGGCGCGTAAATCATTCTCTGCAATGATTACTCGACTGATGCCTAATGGCTCCGCCCCTCTGTTCGCACTCACTGCACTTCTGAAAGATGAAACTGCACTGAATATTGAACACGGGTATTTCACGAAGACGATGATTTTCCCGTTAGCCGTTATCAACGGTGCAATTGCTGACGGTACTGTCACTGTTTTCACTGTTCAATCTACTGCTGATCTTGTAATTGGTGACCTGCTTCGTGCAGATTCAACTGGTGAAGTTGTTCTCGTTACTTCGGTTCCGAGTTCGACTCAATTAGTTGTTCAGCGTGGAGTTGGTACTGTTGCAGCGGCTGCGATTGCAGATACGGTCTCACTCTATTCAATCGGTAATGCGTTTGAAGAAGGTTCGATCCGTCCGCAAGCAGTTGCAATCATTGCAGTACGTTATGTGAACTACACTCAAATCTTCCGCAATTCTTGGGCAGTTAGCAAAACTCTTGCTGCAATGCCGATGATTGCTGGTGATGGAATGGTTGCAGAGTCGCGCAGTGATTGTGCTTCTTTACACGCTCTCGCAATTGAGAAGTCCCTGTTCTTCGGTCAGAAGTTCATCGGAACTCGCAATGGTCAACCTTTCCATACTCAGGAAGGTATCATTGCACGTGTGACTGCAACTGCTCCTACTCAGATTGTTACTCTTGGTGCAACCACCAATTGGACTCAATTTGAAGCTGCACTTGATCCGACTCTGCAGACTGTGACTGATCCGAAGAGTGGAAATATTCGCACCATGTTTGTTGGTGGTGTTGCTCAACGTGTGATTACCAATATTGCACGGTTGAATTCCACGTACATGATTGAAACCACGACAACTTCATGGGGCCTGCAAATCAATACCATTCGCACTCCTCGTGGTGTGTTTGAAATGATTGCACATCCGCTGTTCAATGCTTATGGAAACACGAGCACCTGGGCAAAGATGGCAGTTGTTGTTGATCTGAATGCATTCTCTCTTGCGTATCTGCGTCGCACTAGCAACGTTGAATACAATGAAGATGGTGCACGGGTCGATAACGGTGTTGATGCACAAGGTGGCACTCTTACTACGGAACTTACCAATCTCATCAAGAACCCGTTTGCATTTTCAGTGATCTACAATTTCACTGCGGCTGCGGCTGGTTAAGGAGAGGTTGAATGACTACTACGGTAAAAGTTGATTGTCCGGAACACGCAAGCTGGGAAGTTGATGTTGTTGTGACGGATGACGGTGTAGAAGTTCAGCATCATGTCTTGAAAAAGGGGGAGTCTGAATTCTTCACTGTTTACGGTCAACGTGAAGTCACGGTGAAAGAAGTTCAACCGTTGTAAGAAAGGATAGGACAATGGCAACCGTTCGTTGTCCTTCCAATGTTGGTTCAATCACTTTGGTCACTAGTGGGGTTTTGGCTCCTGCTAGTGGCCTTATTACTTGCACCGCTGCGGAAGCGACTGATTTAGTTTCACCTTACTCCAAAGGACCCAATCCTGATGGAGTTGTAAAAACCAATCTTGCAAACGGAAATACTGACTTTCAACTCCCTCTGAGTATTACTAGCATCACGATTAACGGAAACGTTTATCCAGTGACTGCTGGTGTAATTTCTGCAGTTCCCCCTGCGGATGCTACAATCTTTGGTCAACTTGCAACCTATCGGACCGGGTTGTTCTTGCTTGTGCAAGGTTAAATGGTCTCGTTTCTAGAAACTTTTGGAGAAGACGCGATGCTCAATTCGATGAATTACACTCGGGACGAGAAAGTAATCCGTTCTGGTGAAGTTGTAGCTGCAGATGCAAATCTGAAAGATCCTGATGTAAAGGTGTTCTATCATCAGGTTGCAGGTGCTGTAAGTTACCTTCCTGATGGTGCAGAAATCAGGTATGTTGGCGGCCAGTATTCTACCAAGAATCCGGCGATTCTAGAATTTCTGAACGCCATCGTAGATCGTCCTGGGTCGCTAGTTTACTCTCGCCGGCCAGGAAGCCCAATTCACACTGAAGCAGTTGAAGCAGCTTTAGAAGTTGCACAACCTGCAGGAAACGCTGCAAACTTGAATACCCAAAATACTAAATCGCCGGCGGCTGCAGCATTACTTGCTCAAGTTGCTGCACATCAGAAAGAGAAACCTGTTGTAGCAACTGAAGTTGAAGTTGCAGCAGGAAACTCGGCTAAGCAGTAAAAGAGAGAAGTAGCCATGACGACTTTTGCAGATATGCAAGCGCAAGTCAATATCTACACCAAGCGACCTGAGCTGGTGGAATTGACTAACACTGCAATTCGCATGGCTACTCTTCGTGCTCACCAAGTTGATTTCTTTTCCCGTGACCAAGCAAATATTCCACTGACTTATACTCCCTACACAAGTGGGCAAATTTTTGTAGACATCCCAAATATCTACACTCTCACCAGTAATCTTCGAACTCCGAATTCATTGCAGTCTCTAGATGCAACTTCGTTGATTCCTGTAGAGTTTCTAGAGTATGTGGATGACTACAAAAATTTCTGGGACAATGAAGGATGTTTGAAGAGAAGTGTCTATACTCTACTTGGAAACACTCTCCGAATCCGTAGCATTACTAACACTGGAAAACTCCAGTTTTACTATTTCCAGAATCCAGTAGTTGCTGGCCCTATTGCATACGCTTCTTGGATTGCAGATTTATACAAAGAAGATTTAGCAATGTGGGCTGCAGCAATCGTTTGGATGCGATCTGGATACCAAGAAATTGCACAACAAGTGAATATCACTCAAATCGAAGCGTTTAAACAAATGCTTGTTGAGTCTCACTTGACGGTTAAAATCTAAGGAATAATATGGCCTACGTTCCTAATGCTCAAGATATCTCACAACCAACTGGGGATAAAGCAGTTGCATCTGCGGCCCCCGAGTTCCGAACTCTCAAATCCTTCACCAATGATTTGCAAGTTGCATTAGCTGGGTTCGAGGCGGAACTTGCAGCAATTTTGGCCGGGATTGGAGCAGGAGATAATTCTGCTGCATTAGCTGCAGCTCTTGCTGCTTCTGGTGGTAGTAATATCGTTGGATTCATTTCTGACGTTACTGGTGCAGTTCCGCGGACCAATCAATCTAAAGGACGTGAACGGCGTTCTATTGAAGATTTTGGTGCTCTTGGTGGAATTAATGACGACACTACACCATTTGCAAATGCAGCAGCTTGGGCAGCAGCTTTAGGAAAGCCTGCAGAAATTCTTTTCACTAAGCCGAAATATACAATCTCTGCGTCTCCGAACTGGAATGTTAGTCACCTTGTTCTGAGTGCAGTTGGACAAGTTGAAATTGCTTGCACTGGAGTTGGTCCTTCCATTAATGTTGATGGCACTGCAGCGTGGGTGTACGGTTTTGAAATGCAGGGTTCTTGGATTCTCACTGGAAATGCAGCTGCAAACTTCAATGCTACCTTCACTAAAGTTTCTCATGCAAAGTTTGGTCCCATTCGTGGACGTGAATCAATTACTGCAGCGATTGAATGCAAACTCTTAGTTTGCTGCGAGTTTGATAAGCCAGAATGTTCTGTTAATTCTGATCCTGGGATGGTAACGAAGCCAGTGAATGGAATCGTTTTTGATTCTCTTGGTGGCCTGGCATCGACTGCAAATATCCTCTTCAATCCAATCATGGAAGGTGTATTGGGGAATGGATTGAGTTTTGTTGAAGCTGATTTCAACACTGTGATTGGTGGAACCTCTGAAGGAAATGCAGTTCGTGGCGTAGCAATTGGAACTCTTGCAAAAGGAACAAGAATCATTGGCATTGCTTGTGAAGTCAACACTACAGAAGATGTGTTGAATCAGGGTGTTGGAACGATCATTGAGGGTGGGTATTTCTCTAAGAAAATTAATAACGTTGGTGCAAAGCGTGCACGGATTAGGAACGTTCGTTGTCAAGATTTAGTCTTTGATGCAACTAGTACTCAATGCTTGGCAGAAGATATTGAATATTCAGCATTTGCAGCAGGTGGAGCAATTACGGATGCCGGTGCAGGAACGAATCAGAATACAATCAAGCGGAAGTATAATGTAAATCTTGCAACCTTCGGGAATTTTGCTCCTCGTGAATGGGCAAATCCTGTTGTGGCTCCGGCCCCAATTACGGTAGGTGCAAGCCCGTACACGTACACAAATGCTACTGATTTCCTTGAGCAGATCATTGTACGTTCTGGAACTATTTCACTCATTGAATTCAAACGCGGGGCTGCAACTACTAATATCGGTGCAGCCAATAATCTTCCTGTAGCGAACATTTTCACTCTCATGCCAGGAGACCAGTTGAAAGTAACTTATTCTGTCCTGCCGGAAATGGTCCGCCTCCCAATGTAGGAATTGCAATGGCCATCCAGCGATATAAGATTGCTCTTGGAAATGCACGATTCCCTCTAGTTTCTCAGTGGGCTCAGAGAGCTGTAATTATTCCTGCAGCCGATCTGACGACTAGAACTTTTCGTGCTTATCAAGGCAGTGAAGAAAATCTGGATTATGACATCCCGCAAATCCTTGCTGGAGAAAATTTCGTTCCTGTTGCAAACGGAGTGAAAAGTGTCAGCTACCATCGAATCATCAATCCTACTGTCAACGACGATTTCGATCAAATCTTCCCACTCCGAGACGCAGACGAGAACACAGTCTTGTTTTCTCCTAGCAAAGGAAAGAACTACCGCTACGACAAACTTGCCGGACTTTGGAACGACCAGCAACTCGCAACAATGTGGGCAGCAGAAGTCCCAAGTCTCACCCTCTCTACAACATCAACTGACACTCCAGCAACGGCGAAAGTTTCACGTGCGTATGTTGACGGGAAAACATTCGTTGCGTACTCAAATCTAGCACTCACTAATGTTCCTGGTCCAACTCAAACTGCGGATGGGAGTATTTACTTCTGGAATTCTGCTGTTCCTCAGCTGGAACGAGTAAAGATTGAAGTACCTGCTGCAGGATTGATTCAGAACTTAATTGATCCTGCTCGAATCACGGCAGTTGGAAAGGTTGGTGGAGTTAGCTCTTCTAATGGATATCTTCTCGTTTGGTCCGGCCTCACCGTTTACTGGGCACCATTTTCTGGTACGGCATTTGATTTTCAGCCGTATGCCAATGGTGAAGTAACTGGTGCAGGGAATCAAATTCCAGAAGACATTCAAGGACCAATTACAGCTATCATTCCGATGTCAGGCGGCTTCATTATCTTCACTACGAAGAATGCAATTGCTGCTTTCTACAATGCAAACAATTTTGCATCACCTTGGATTTTCAAAGCAATCTCAAATGCTGGAGGAATTGAAGGGTATGAACAAGCTGCAGTTGAGGGCAACCTTGGCGGACTCTACGCGTACACAACAGGTGGTATGCAACGTCTCACGCTTAATGCAGCAGAATCAGTCTTCCCAGATGTTACCGATCTTCTCGGTGGAAGATATCTTGAAACGTTCAACCCAGATAGTATGGAGTTCTCTGCAGGCGCAGTGTCTTTGGAGTTCTTCACAAAAGTCACTTATTGTGGGCAGCGATTTCTGGTGGTTTCTTATGGTAGCTACCCTGGAATCTATTCGTTTGCGTTAATCTATGATGCTTCTCTCCAACGTTGGGGAAAGTGTAGGATTAAACACGTTGACGCATTTAGTTATTCATACGGGACTGAAGATGCTCCTCTCACTTACGATATGCTTTTGGATGTATCCTACGATGATTTGGGCACTACCCCTTATGATAGCACAATCATTCAAGGTGGAGCATTAACCTACCCGAGGCAGAGTGTAGCTTTCTTGTTAAATACAGGAGAAGTGAAACTCGCTGTGATGGATTATCGAGCACCAGATGATGATTCAGTTTCATGGGTTGCAATCGGAAAGAATCAATTCACTCGAGCGAGACTTGCCACTCTTCATACACTCGAGCTTGAAGGTCTTACAGTTGATGAGCGATCCAAAGTTGCAAACTGGAGAAGTGTCAACGGGGCTACTTTAGATACTGCTGTTGTTGGATATAATAGAGAGACAGCATTTCCTTATTCAGAATTCGGATTCGATCTTCCAACGGGAAAAAATCATACGTTCTATGTACAAGGGCAGTTTGCTTTAACTACTCTCATTGCATACATTAGTAATGATGGAAGTTACTAGGTGAAGCCATGCCAGACTTCAATATAACTACAGGGCTACCTCAGTTACCCTCCGGCCTCCCGAATAAGGACTTTGAATTAGTCAAGCCACTTTATCTTTCCATGAATGCCCTAGCAAAGGGCGTTTCTGTTCAAACAGGGAATGTGAGTTTTGATCAGGCAGAAATGTCTGCACAGAATCAACTCTCCACATTGCTCACTCAGAATCACAGAAAGATTTATGTTCTTGCAGATGGAGTGACGCTTGCTTATGGCAAGATGATCAATCTCTATCTCAGCAGTGGAAAAATTGCAGGAAGATATGCGGATTCTACAGACAATACAAAGCCTGCGCACGGAATTGTAAACAATCCACTTGGCATCAATGCTGGAGACTTTGGAGAAGTAGTGCTAGTTGAAGGGTATTCTGCAGGAATTGGTGGAACTACATTCGGGCACTATTACTATCTCTCTACGAATGGAGATGTTCAGTTTGGAAGACCTGCTGCTGCTGGAACTATCATCCAAGCAACAGGATTTGGATTAGGGACTGGGGGATTCTACATGCACATTTCCCCGTTATTCCTTCAAAATTGATGAAATTCAGGAGTTAACATGGCTGATCCAAAACGTGTTGGAGTTGATAATAGTGGATTGCAAGGTGTTTCAGCCTTGCTTGATTTACTTGGGGGTCAGAAATCTTCCAGCACTACCACTTCTGACACCAGTGCATTATCTGGTATCCTTGGCAATCTTCAAGGAACTAACTATAATGACGTGCTTAAGAGCATTTTTACACAAGCTGGTGGGCAAATTCCAGGTCTCACTGCTGGGCTTAGTAATTCTATCGGTGCTAGGACTGGTAACAATTCTGCAGTTTCTACTGCTCTTGGTAAGTTACTTGAATCTACCGTGATGAAAGCGGCAGATCGGACTGCTCAACTGCAGCAGAATAATCAACAGATGCAACTCCAAGCAGCACAAGGAATTGCAGGTGGAAATAAACGTACTGATCAAACTAGTGGCACGAACACTGGAAAGGCAGCGCAGAATCTTGCCATTCTTCAACTCGGTTCAAAATTGCTAGGTTCTGATACGGGGAAAGGAATTCTGAACAAAGGAAAATCTGCTCTGGATTCAGTGTTTGGAACAGGTGATGCAGCCGCTCCGATTATTGGACCTGACTTCAATCCTGGAGTAGGTTTTGATACTGGGGCCCCGGCTCAATTTACTGATGCAGGCTTCAACTTTGGCTCTGCTTCTGATATTGGTGGTGGCTTTGGAAGTTTCTTAGATGCTGGCGGCTCAGCAGGAGATTTGCTTGGTGATGTAGGAAGTAACATTGTTGGGGATGTTGGCGGAAATGTTGCAGGAGATATTCCTCTTGATGACATTTCTGGCTTCTTTGGAATGGCAGATGGTGGTTTAGTTGGTCGTGATGAGAAGAAATTATCTAATGATGGTGATTTTCCCGATGATCCACTTGATGCATCCTGGGAAATGGATGATAACCGGGACTATCCAATGGGTGGAGTGGTTAAAGGTCCAGTTAATGCTCCTGGAACTCCACAAGCTTATGCGGATGGTGGCAGGGTTGAACCGAAAGTTGGAACTAAAGGTCCAGTTAAATCTGGTGGAACTGGTGGTGGTTTAAGTTCTGATGCAGTAAAAGGTTCCAGTTCAGGAAACCAAGCTGCAGTTGTTCTTGTGATTGATCCAAAAGATTTAGACTCTGGCGTTAATCCCAGAAAAACTAATGCACTTCGTGAAGATAAAGCTGGTACATATGCTGATGGTGGCATTATTCGTTCTGGTGGTGGTCGTAGAAGTTCTGCTCCCACGTACGATCCTTTACAGCCACAGCAAAATCAAGCAGTTCAATCTCCTCGTGCAGCATTAAATCCTGGTCGTAGACAGGATGAATTAACTTTTGGTCCTCTCACTCTTGATTCTGGTCCTGGTCAAGAATCAAATACTTCAGCAATCAATTCCATCGATCCTGCACAATCCGTAGCAGTTGGGAATGCTATTGGTAATGCAGTTGGAAATGCAACGATGAGTGCAGTTGTTGGTCCAATTGGAATGGCAGCAATTAATGCTACTCAGTCAATCACTGGAGTTACTCCTCCACAATCTGCATTAGCCCAAGCGATCGCTGCAATCTCTCAAGCTCTTGGATTGTCTGGAACTGACAATGGAACAGCTTCGCAAGCAGTTGGCGATCAAGGTCCACAAGGTAGTTCTGGAATGGCAGAAGCTATTGGTGCTCCTGGAACATCTACTGGAATGGGAGCAGTTGGAGAAAGTGGAGACTCTACTTCTACTGGAACTTCAGGACCTGGAGATTCTGGAGCAGGTGGGGTTGGAGTGGGGGATTCTGGGACGGGTTATTCTCGTGGAGGACAAGTAGCAGGTCCTGGAACTGGCACGAGTGATTCAATCCCTGCTAGGCTTTCACAAGGTGAATATGTGATTCCAGCTGATGTTGTGCAATCTTTGGGTGTTCGATTCTTTGATGAATTGAAGAATCACTTCCATACTCCTGCGGCGGTGCAAAATGGCAAGTAATCCTATTCCTGGCTCTTCTAGCAAATTCATTTCTATCGAAGAAATGAAGCCCATGGTTGCTGATGCAGCAGCCGAATTTGGCATTCCTGAAGATTCTCTTTGGAGAAAGATTAGGGCTGAGAATTCAGGAAGTCCTGAAGGTGCTGCAAATCTTACCAAAGTAAAGGTGGATGCAATCAGTCCTAAGAACGCTCGAGGAATCATGCAAGTTACTCCAATCGCATTGCAGGATGTGATTGAAGCTGGTTTGATTCCTGAGAATACAAAGTTGGAAGGTTTGCAACCTCAAGATCAGATTCGAGTGGGTGCAGCATACATTAAGAGGTTGCGCAACTATTCGACTGATCCTGCAGTTGAAGATGCAATGTATAATTTTGGGCCGAAAGCTCGGTTCCAAATGGACAACCTTCCAAAGGAAACTAGGGATTATCTAAAAAAAACGGCAGCAGTTATCCCGACGGGTCGTTAGGAGAAACCATGGCTGATGATGCAGGTAATGTTGGAACTGGAATTCCTAATGGGGGCTTGTTCGATTCTAGAACCCTTCTAGGAATGCTTCTTGGAAATAACCAACAGCAAAATGCAAACATTCAACAAGGTGCGAACGAAGTAAGTGCCGTTCAAAAAGATGCCGCTACAAAGCGAGCAGCAGGAATTGTTGGGCAACAAGTTGCCGTCCAGGGAGCAGCGGATATTGCAGCTCGAACTGCAGAGATTTCATATCAGCAACGGGTCCTTGGGGAGCAACTGCAAAAGTCTTTTAATCTCGATCCTTCTGTCACAGGAAATGAGATTGAAACTTCTCTAGCAACTGCACAAGCTGCAAAGAATGCTAGAGTTTCAGCCCGGGCCGAATTTGACCAAGCCAATTCAGTTGGCCTCCTTGATGATCCTCTGCAATATCTGGTCAACCAAATCAAACTTCCACAGCTTGCTGCAAAGAATAACGCTCTTGCAGATGCAGAAGACACAGCACTCCAGAATGTTTCTACAAAGACTGCAATGCTTGCAGCAGCTAAGAACACTTTAGTTGCCAACACTGCAGACCAGATGAAGAGTGTTGAACTCGACACTGCGAAGAACAATGCCACTATGGCACAAGCCAAGCTTTCTGAAGAGGAAGCTAGAAATCTTTCTGCCAATGCAAGTCAGAGATTGCAGCTTATTGCTCTCACCGATAAGATGGGAGACAATGCTAGGTCTACGATTGGCACGATCATTACTCTGCAAGATCGAGAAGAAAATGCTCAACTTCGTAATCTTGCAAAGAAAGCTCAATCTGATGCAAAGGCCTTAGAAGCGGAAGATACTGCTAGGTTAGATGCACGACTCAAGATGGTTTCTGATTCCTTAGGAATGCAGGAGCCAATGACAGTTCGTAGACTTAGAACTCTGCAGAATAAGAAAGATCAAGATGTCTGGCTGACTGCTGCAACCACCGGCCAAATGGGCGAAGATTTGCAGAAATCGTTAGGTTTCTATCTTGGCAACGGAAGCAGGAATGGTATTACTGCCACTGGTGGTGCTTCAACCTATCTTACTGCTCAGAAACTTGCAGAGGCTGGGGCCGGCTATCAAGGCACAGTAGAAAAAGCTGCGATGGCTCAAGGAAAGAAGATGAATTCTGCAGAATCAAAAGCTGCAGGATATTCTCTTTATGAGAACTCCGTCATTGATTCCATGCGGAGTCCAACAGACAAGACTGATCTTTCTTCTTCACAGTGGGATAAGGTCTACAATCCTTATGTCGCTCCAATGAAAGCCTTTACTGGAGCAATCAACGTTCGTCCTGAACTTGCAGGATTGAAGAATAATCTTGTCACACAAAACATTCAAGCACTTCTTTCTACCGACTCAGTCAAAGGTGAGAATCTTACTGCAGAGCAACAACAGCAGATTTTCGGTGCTATTGCAAAGCAAGTAGAAACCAAGCAAGTTACGCCACAGAAGGCGGCCGCTGATATTTCTGTCTTTATTTCCGCAGCTTCTGCATGGAATCGCCAGATGAATGGATACACTCTGTTCTCTTTGCCAGTGCAAGAATCGTATATCTACACTATGGATGGAGAAGTCAATCGTAGAAAGGTTGACCTCATGAATCCTTCAGCATTAGAAAACGCTCTGATGAAGCGTGCAATTGAAGCACGGAAAGTGAATCCGCCGTTTGGTGACACTCCGTTTGGTATGCGATAAGAAAGAAATAAATGCCTGATTATTCCTCTCCAGTTGTTCTTGGGTCGGATACTATTGATGCGCAGACGGGAACATTTTCCCGTATTACTGATGCGTTGACTAAAGGTATTCCAGACGCAGCAATCTCTGGTGGATTATCAATCTACAACACTTTCCTTGACTACAACGGGAAAGAAGCTGTAGATACGGCTGATGTCATTCGTCGATATGATTCTTCTTGGGGAGATTACTATGACGATAACAAGGAAGCAATTGATTTTGCTGGATTTGTTGGCACAAGTTTCATCCCCGGCGGAATTGGAGTTAAAGCTCTTAAACTTGCTCAGAGCGGTGAGGCCCTCGGTGCGATTGGTAGAGGACTTAACTTTGCCGCAAGTAGGAAAAATGCCTATTTTGAAAAAGCAATGGCGGAGCTCGGCCGAACTGGCGGAACTATTACTAGTTCGATTACAAGCGCCAAACGTGCACAAATGGCCTGGAGTATTGCCGACAATACGCTAACCAGTGCAGCGGCAGAACTTGCAATTGCTGCAAGCATGAATGATTCTCCCATTTTCGAAGGCCAGGATTACAAAGATTTCTTGATCAACATTGCAACTGGTGCTGCGTTTGGTGGAGTTGTTGGTGGACTTCTAGAAGCAGGAGCAAGTCGTGGTATTCTCAAGCAAGCGCAAAGTAAGATTGAGTCTAATCGTAGGTTATACGATACAGTATTTGATCCACAAAATCTGGGACTCACTAAAGCAGATGAGACTCTGACATTTACGGAGAACATTCTTAAACTACCTGATGATTTCTGGAATACAAACTTCCAATATCGTCAGGATGGTAAGCTGCGGACCGTAGTATTGGACACCAGCGACGCTTTCAAATCCATCAAAACCCGTGCAGAAAAAACTGCCTTTGATACTCTTGCGCTGAAATTCAATGATCTTGCAGAAGGTGGGGAAGTCACCGGGCAAGCGATGTTTGAATTCATCAAGCGGCAGGTGAAAGCAGGACGTGATCTTGGGCAGGATGCAGATACTATTTCTGACACTGTTCGAGGCTATCTGCAAGGAACCAAGAAAATCTCTAATCTCACTGAAGAAGCTGCAACTTCTGTTGCACCAAAACAATTCTTCATCAATGAGAAGCCTACAAAACTAGATGAGCTGTTTTCAGAAACTAGGGGAGCTAACACAGGTAAACAAGCTTACTATCTTCGTACTGATGATCCCACCAAAATTAAATTTGGTTCTGTAGCGAGACTTGGATATGATGATGCAACGGAAGCGTTCGCGGATGGATACGACGCGGTCTTCACGAAGAGCGGAAAGATTGCGATTAATCCCAAAAGTCAAGTTATCAGTAAGACGCCAGATTTCGCACTGTCAAACAAGTATTTTCTCGATTTGGAAAGCGGAAGTATCACTCCAAATGCGCCTGTTGTCGGGGCTGATCTTGTCAAAAGAGGGACAGATTTCGTACAAGGACCGAATTCGGTTCGGATTGGTAAAAGAGAGTTTCCGCAGGCTGCATCTGTCGCAACCAAACTTGATCCAAAAGATTCACTCCAGCAAACAACCCGCTACATGTGGGCAA
>Ga0068863_100001144_pt1 | contig 26481 bp, 20 predicted proteins | sample KBSSwiS62_FD_66596 | JGI IMG/M metagenome (GOLD analysis project Ga0068863, IMG submission 66596) | Switchgrass rhizosphere microbial communities from Kellogg Biological Station, Michigan, USA - KBS Switchgrass S6-2 | ecosystem: Host-associated > Plants > Roots > Rhizosphere > Soil ... | reverse complement strand
CGGGCGCGTTTCAAGCCGGCGTCCGGAATCAAAGCAACACGAGTCCAAGTCGGCGCGCCACGTCAACATCCGGCGGCCGGCGAACGGCGCTAAATCGTAAGGCACTGGGCACCCGCAAGTGGGCCTGTCACCTGCGATTTTTCGATTCGGCTATATTAAGCGCAGAAGGTCAAGCAGACTTCTTCGCATCCCGCCTACGAGCAAGGCGCGGCGCTGAAATCCATGAGGATTTTTAGGTTTGTCCTCCACTGTTACTACGATCGACTCCGATCTGAAGTGCGTCCGCCCGCACTTGGCATCGCCCGTTTTTACTCGAACAGTCAAATTTTGATACATTCCCCGCTGCGCAACCGAAGCAACGACGGAAAGGACGAAAGTCCATGAGTCGTCGCAGCGGTCAGAATGGAACGTTAATTAAGCAAACTGGCTGGTGGAGGGTGCGTTTTCGCCTCGATCATCCAGGAGTGGATGAACGGAAGCATGTGTCGGTCAAGGTGGCTCCGGTAAGCATGAAATTACCTAAGCCCGAACTCGAACGTCGGGCAAAGGAAATCGTGCAAAGCGCGGGAGCCAATTCAGAGGAACGGTTCAATCGTGTAGTGCTAGGGGAGGTTAGCTTTCGTGAGCAAGCCAAGATTTATCTTCAAACGGCGGTCTCTAGGAAGCGTAATCCTCTTCGCGACACGGTTTCGGTCGAAGGTGCCATGAACAAGTGGATTTATCCAGCAATTGGAGATGTTCCACTCGCTTACGTGGACAACCTCATTGTTAAACCGCTCATTGAAAAGATGTCTGCTTCCCTCAGTCCACGGACGGTGAATAAGTACGTAGAGTACATCAAGCAGGTCGTGAAGTCGCTTAAGGCACCGAACGGCGAACCAGTCCACAAACGGACCTGGGATGCCGAAACGATGGATTTGCCCGTCGTTGAATTTTCGGAGCAAATGCGACCGTCTCTTAAGGCAAGCACGATTTCAGGACTCATCGCGGCTAGCGGCGGGCAGGAACAGGCCTTGTATATCTTGCTGGCGGCTACCGGGATGAGAATCTCAGAGGCTCTTGGCCTCGAAGTGCGCCATTTCATCAACGATGGCCGCACGGTCAAGGTCGAGCAGCAGGTCGAGAAGGACTGTCCTCACATCGTGAAATATCTCAAGACGAATGCCTCTAAGCGAGAATTCGACCTGCACCCGGATGTCGCAGAGTACCTGCGGCAATACACAGCCGGAAAATCAGGGCTGCTATTCCACACGGCAAACGGCACACCGCACCTTTACGGAAACCTGGAGGATCGCTGGCTGACTCCCCGTCTCACCGAGATGAAATTGGATGAGAAGGGAATGGGCTGGCATTCGTTCAAACGGTTCCGTAAAACGTGCCTGCGTGGCGCTCGTTGCCTGGAAGACCTCAACAATTTCTGGATGGCACACAAGCCGAAGACGATGTCCGAACTCTATTCTCATCTCCATGAGGAGCTTGAAACGCGCCTTGTGGAGGCAGAGCGTGTCGGCTATGGCTTCGCTATTCCGAAAACCGTTGCTGTTGTTCCTAGTGTTCCTAGATTTTCTGGCGCGGTTTCGGTTGAAGTTGCTGCGTAAGTGATAGAAAATACTTGTAGTAGCCAGATTATGGGCGTGTAGCTCAGCTGGGAGAGCACCTGCTTTGCAAGCAGGGGGTCGCCGGTTCGATCCCGGTCACGTCCACCAACTTTCTCTTTTGTCTTTATTGAGTTAGCTGCCTCTGCGCCACTGCGCTAGAAGCTGTCTGATTCTCGCTGTGCCCAATTTTGTGCCCACCTAGCCTTGCCATCGCACTGAGCACCGCGTCTTCAGAAGGATGAACGTAACGAGAGGACATGGACACATTGCTGTGTCCTGCGATTCTCGCCAGCGTCCACGCGTCGCAGCCCGACTCACCCAAGCGCGTAAGGAACGTATGGCGGAGGCTGTAAAGCACGAATGGGCGGATTGGCTTTTCGTTATTCTTACCGGCCTCTTCTGCCAACGTCTCGAACGCCCTCGCGTGTTGTTTCTTGAGGCTCGAAGATTCGACATGTCCGCTATGGGTCGGCGCAGTCCATATCCAGCCTTCTGCGGGCTTGCCAGCCGTTTCCCATCGTGTTTCCAGGATGCCGCACACGCGCGGCGTCATTGGGAGCACGCGCCTCGCCGCCGAAGTCTTGCCGTGCGTAACTAGTAGGACGCCGTTCCGCCCGTTCACCCAGGTAATCGCTTCCCAGCGCAGCCGAAAACATTCCTCGGGACGCAAACCTGTATCGCATAGCACTGATGCGATGGAAGCGACAGGCTCCGGGGCTGCACTCAAATACTTGGCTTCCTCATTCGGAGTTACCACTCGTTCGCGGTGTCGCTCGCCGGGCAAGAGTTTGACCTTTGCCGAGGAGTCAGCTACGCCCCACTCGACGGCCAATCTAAGCAAGCGCCGCACGATGCGAAGCGAACTGTTGATAGTGCTCACTTGCAATCTTTTGGTTTGCCGATATGCCGCAAAGTCGGCCAGCGTCTCACTCGTGATCTCGTTTAGCTTGGAATCGGCGAGCGGCTTATAGCCTTTGATAGCCCGTAGGCCAACGCGATACCAGTCAAACCATGTTTTAGGAGACGCTTTCTCGAATGTCGCCCTAGCCCACGGTTCGAAACGGTTGTCGATAAACTCCGCGAGAGTGGGTGACGGTTTCTTATCGCGGAGTCCAACTTCTCCTCTTGCCAATGACGTGCGGTGTGCCGCTTCCATCTGACGTGCAACTTTGTCGTTACCCTGTTTGGTAGACTCGCGGACGAGCTTTCCCTGCCACATGAACTTGTACCAGTAGACGCCGCACGCGCCCCGCTCTCCGCACTTGCCGCACGTTCCGTTCACGCCTTTGGCATTGCACGCGCGTTTGTAGATCATGGCTTCTCCTTCTTGCCGCTGCCTTTCGGCCTGCCGCCCCTCTTGCCCGGGCTCTGGGCTGGACGCAGCAGCAGGCTGCCACCGAACTGGGGATCAGCAAACGTACCGTCATCCGTTACGAACGAGGTCAGCACCGGCGTCACGGAACGCGCTCTCGCCTGTTGCTGCGCCTTTGTGAGCTGGCGTCCGTCCATGAGCCGCGGCTACGCGATTACCGCTCGTGCTTTGGACGCTAACTCGCCAAGAAGTTCCTTTGAAACGCTACTTCCGTGTTTGCAGCGAAAGATTGATGTGATCGAGCGCGATGGAGTGATATGGACGGGACGACGAGGCCCTTACGGCGGATTTTTGCTCTGTTTTGGGGCATATTCCGGGTTGCCCGTCATTCGCCAAGAGGTTCAGAGCTGTCCACTTGTGGACGGCCAAGTCCGCAAGCGAACAGCGCGTCGCAAAGATCAGGTTCTGTTGGCCCTTGCCTTCAACCTCTTACGGGTCATCTTCATGGTTGAAGAATTGCACGATCCAGTCCTGCAACTCTATGTTGGCTGAGGGTCGCCATGATAAGCCTGCTTCAGGACATTCGATACAGTTGGCGGACCATTCGCAGGGCACCAGGGTTTGTGGTCACTGTTGTTTTGACACTAGCGCTGGCCATCGGCGCCAACGCTGTAATTTTTGGCGTGCTGAATGCGATGATTCTGCGACCGATGAATCTGCCGAGGGAGCAGAGCCTCTACGGAATTGAGCGCGTCGGTCAGGACGATCCGGTACAGTCCTACCCCGACTATCTCGACCTGCGCGACCGCAATCGGAGTTTCGAGAGTCTGGCAGCTTATCGAATCACCGAGGCTGGGCTGGATAAGGGCGATGGCGCGTCGCGGGTCTTCTTATTTGAAGTCACCGGAAATTACTTCGACACCCTGGGCATTCAGCCGTACCTTGGCCGATTCTTCCACGGCTCCGATGAGGGAGGCCCCAACAGTGCTCCATACATCGTGCTCAGCTACTCCTGCTGGCGCAATCGTTTTCAGGACGACCGACGCATGGTGGGCCGTATCGTTCAGGTCAACAAACATCCTTTTACGGTCGTCGGTGTGGCGCCCCCTGAATTCCACGGGACTCTTTTGTTCGCCTCTCCCGACCTATTTCTACCAATGGTGAACCAGGAGCAGATAGAGGGTCGGAATATCCTCGCGGCCCGCGACATCCCTTGGATTTACTTAGCGTTGGGGCATTTAAAGGCAGGTGTCACTCCGGCACAGGCCATTTCCGATCTGAACTCGGTCGGAGAGTATCTTGAAAAGACTTATCCCAAAGAACATGGCCAAGTGAGGTTCTCGTTGTCGCGTCCTAGTTTGTACGGCGACTACCTCGGCAGTCGAGTAGAGGCATTCCTTACGGGACTGATGCTGCTGGCCGGGTTAATTCTGCTCGCCGCCTCAGCCAATCTGGGCGGCCTGTTCGCCGCACGTGCCGCCGACCGGTCACGTGAAATTGCTTTGCGCGTCGCGCTGGGCGCGAAGCGAGCACGGATTCTCCGAACGCTTTTTACCGAAGCTTTACTGATTTCCCTCGCCGGTGGCGCTCTCGGACTCTGCGGCAGTGTTCCGCTATTGCACGGGCTTAGTGCATGGCAACCTCTACCCAGATATCCCATCAGTGTGCCGGTGAACCCTGACGCAAACGTGTATGCGGTAGCGTTGGCTCTGGCGCTGGTAAGCGGAGTCCTCTTCGGCATCGTTCCTGTGCGCCAGGTGCTCAGGACCGATCCTTACCAAATCGTTAAAGCCGGATCAACCCGCACGTCAGCGCGGCGGATCACGCTGCGAGATGTGTTGCTGGTAGTGCAAATTGCGATCTGCGGAGTGCTGGTCACCTCATCCATGGTCGCTGTGCGTGGACTTGTCCGTTCGCTGCACAGCAATTTCGGTTTCGAGCCACGCAACGCAATGATCGTATCCACGGATTTACGGATGGCGGGCTACAACGGCGACAAATTGCTCGAAATGCAAAAACGCATGATTGAGGCCACGCAGTCGATTCCTCGCGTGGAGTCCGTAGGCTTGATCGATTGGGCGCCGCTAATCAGCGGCGCTTACAGCGACTCGAATATCTTTACTGTCGAAACGGCCGATCTCAGGCCATCCAATGCCACTGCTGTATCGTTTCTCTTCAAGATATCGCCTGAATACTTTTATGCTGCGAGCACGGCTTTAGTCTCTGGACGGACGTTCACCTGGCATGACGACAAGAACGCGCCACGCGTCGCAGTAGTGAATCGCGAATTTGCAAGAAAACTCTTCGGATCCCCGGCGAAAGCAATCGGCGGATTTTTCAAGATCGATGACGGAACGCGTCTCCAAGTGGTCGGCATTGTGGAAGACGGAAAATATAAAGGCATTACGGAAGAACCACGCCTGGCCATGTTTCTTCCCATCCTGCAATCGCCATCCCCCGAGACAATACTGGTGGTGCGCTCGAGGCTCGATCCGCTCCAACTGACGGCGACAATCAGGGATACGCTGCGAGATCTGGATCGAGGCCTGCCTTCCTACATCGAGACATGGAGCAGCGAACTGAACAACTTCGCTTTCTTTCCTGCGCATGTGGCCACCATATCGCTCGGCGTGCTGGGCGTGATGGGCATCATGCTGTCAATTACCGGGATCTTTGGAGTGGCTGCGTACTCGCTTAGCAAGCGGCTGAAGGAGTTGGGAATTCGTGTCGCTCTTGGCGCACAGCCTAACGAAGTGTTGCAGGCCGCGTTGGGACGAGCCGTCAGATTATTGGCCTTCGGTTCCGCAGCAGGATTGCTTCTGGGAATTCTGGCGAGCCGGGTGCTGGCTTCTATCGTATTTTCGGCAACTCCTCGCGATCCGCTGGTATTAGCTGGCGTTGTTCTGGCCATGGCATTACTGGGGATGGTGGCTATGTGGATTCCAGCGCAACGCGCCCTGTCCATTGATCCTGCCATCCTGCTGCACGAGGAGTGAACCGCATATCGGTGTGGTACATAGGAGCAATGATTCGGCACAACGAGAACGACCGACTCACGATGAATCCCTGCACGCCTAGACCATCGGCCGGTCCGTATGTGACTCCCCAGTTGAAGCGTGCGATCGCTGCGCGCTGGAAAGTGTGAGTGCCGTGGGTGCGCATTCACCTGTTGCGGGCCCACCGGTCTAACCCGGCCGTCAATGCGGCAGTCGACAGCCCCGAATCTCGCCGCCTACGCCATCGTCACTCGGAACACATCCTCAACCTGATGCGCGACGGTATCTCGATGCGCACCAGACGAAGGCACCGGCTGGACGATCCGAGGCTCACTGACGAGGTGCGTGCGTTGCTGGTGGAGGCGGCCAAGGAGAGCCAGTCGAAGGCGTGGTTCCGACGGTCAGAAGAGCAGCGCAAACAGGAGAAGTTGCGGATGCTCATCCGGCTTGGACCCGTCACCGGGCGCTGCACACCGACAGGTCCGGACAGCGAGTCAGCGGAAGGGCACTCTCACCCTGCGAGAGTGGTCCTTGGTCCCTTGGCGGTGCCCGCAGCAATTCAAGCAATCCGCCGCCAAGTGTGCGAGAACTTCTACCTGCGAGAGATGTGCGATCCGGAGCTCACGGTGCGCACCATCCGGCGTGCGCACGTCCTTCCGCGCCAGATCGCCATGTACATCGTCAGGCAGTTAACGGGAGCGTCGCTGCAGGATATAGGCCGCGAGTTCGGCGACAGGCACCACAGCACGGTGCTCCACTCCATCAACAAGATCGAAGCGATGCGTCGCACGGATGAACCGTTCAACCGCACGATCACGCGATTGGTGGAGTTGTCGCTCAGACCTGAGCATTGCTGATTGCGACGCTCTGGCTCGATGAGCTACTGCAGCTTTGCATACTCCACCTTGGCCTGCTTCAGGATAGCAAAGTCCGGATTGACAACTTTCCACAGCGCCAAGATCTTGATGCGCTCGGCGTCATGGCCAACCTGAAAGGCAGTGATTTCAGTGTGGAAGACCCATCCGGCTCAACAGGCGGGCATATCGCGGGTCAGATTTCAAGCCATCAAAGGCCCGTACTGATTTCAGTTTCGCTATAAAGTTGCTCTTCTCCGCATAAGCCTTTTCGAGCCAACCGAACGCTTTGTCGTTCTCTCCGGCGAGCGCCCAGGCAATAGCAATGAATCCAGGATCAATATAGTGGCGTTTGGCCTGTTCCTCTTGCTGCATGGCTACACGTTTGTAGGCTCCGCGTGCTCCGGACTTCGGGTATTCGGCTTTGGCTGCCCTGACTAAGGCCAGGTCGTCAGGGTCTGCCATCAAGTGCGCGCCCTTTTCCCACTCCTCAAGCCACAGATCGTAGTCTCCGTTCCAAAAATAGGCCCGCGATAGTGTGAAATGTGCAGGTCCAAAATTAGGATCAATTTCGAAGTTCTTCTTCGACTGTTCTATTGCCGCGTCGAACTGTCTCATCGACTCAACGTATTCCTGCGCCAAATTGTCGAGGGCTACGAGATTCAAGGGGTCCAGTTCCACGGCGCGCTTCACATGCTTTAGGGCCTCTTCGCTGACGCCGAGACAATCGAAGTGAAGGCTGTACAGCACGTGGGTCCGCGCGCTGTTAGGTTCCAACTGTAGGGCCCGTTCGAACTCCTGCGCTGCCGCTTGCCACTCCCAGGCCCAATCATGGTTCCCGCCAAGTACCGCATGCGCTTCACCCAGTGTTTCGTCAATCGCTAGCGCTTTTCTGGCATTGAAGTTCGATGGGGAGATCGTCTCGCCAGCTGGAACGTAATCGTAATCGGAAAGAACGAAATAGTATTCCGCAAGACCGAGGTATGCCAAAGCATAGTTCCCATCCTTCTGTATCGCCTGTTGAAAATAGTCTTTGCTCTTGCGTAGAGACTCCGGCGTGCGTTTGTCCCAGTAATAGCGCCCCTGCAGATAGAGCTTGTACGCTTCTGGATCGGCGGTGCCGCCGCTGTTCATCCTGGCTTTTTCTTCGCCGTTAAGCCGCTCGCGCAGGTGATTCGAAATCTCCTGAGCGATCTCACGCTGCAACGTCAGCGCATCGGAGAGTTTGCGGTTATACTGATCGCTCCACAGGCTCCGATTTGTCCGCACATCGGTCAGTTCAACGCTGATCAACAACGCATCGCCGCGCTGCGTGACGCGTCCCGTGACTACGCCTTCCACATTCAGCTCGCTGGCTGCCTTTTGAGGGTCAACATCCTTTGCCTTGTAATGAAAAACCGAACTCCGCGGCCGCACCGCGAGATTCGGCAACCGCGACAAGCTTCCGATTAAGCTCTCCGTCAGGCCGTCGCTCAGATATTCAGTGTTGGGATCAGCGGTGACGTTCGTGAAAGGCAGCACAGCCAGCGATTCGATGGAAGCAGGACGAGCCGAGAGCCACCGGTTGACGCCAAAGATCAAGATTACAATCAAGATCAACACGCTCGTCGCTGTCGCCAGCACTGCCTTCTTGTGGCGGTTCAAAAGACTTAGCGCAATTTGTTGATCGGAGCTCGTTCCCGAATCGATGGCCCGAGAAGCGCCATGAACCGCGCTTGCACTGGCGTTCATCGCAGCTCCGTATTCTCCCTCCGCTTGTGGATATGCCACGGAACGGCTGGACTCCGTGTCCCTTCTTAGCCTTTGAAGGTCTGCGCGCAGATCCGAGGCATGCTGGTAACGCAGTTCGCGGTCCTTCTCCAGCGCGCGTCCGATGATGTGTTCCAATTCGGAGGGAATCTCATCGTTGAATCGCGCCGGGGCCACGGGCGCTTTGTGCAGGATCGCGTCGGATATCGCGGCTGAAGTATCGCCGCGAAAAGGAGGATTGCCTGTCGCCATTTCGTACAGCACCACTCCAAAGGAAAAGAGGTCCGTGCGCGCATCCAGCTCTTTGCCCAGCGCCTGCTCCGGCGACATGTATGCGATCGTGCCCAATGCCGCGCCCGGGCTGGTCAAATGCTCGGGGTCCTCGCTCAGCGTGTCCATCGTTTCCCCTCTCCCGCTGGCAACCTTCACCGGCAAGACTTTTGCCAGTCCGAAATCCAACACCTTGGCGTGGCCACGCTTCGTCAGAAAGATGTTCGCAGGCTTGATGTCACGGTGAACGATTCCTTCGGAATGGGCCGCGTCTAACGCGTCGGCGACCTCGAAGGAAACTTGGATCAACTGTGCCAGTTCTATCGGGCGTCCCGCGATCACATGCTTCAGCGTCTGGCCATCCAGAAATTCCATGGCGATGAACGGCTGCGCTTCATACTTGCCGATTTCATGGATCGTGCAGATGTTGGGATGGTTTAGTGCAGAGGCTGCTCTCGCCTCGCGGCGGAATCGCTCGAGTGCCTGCGGATCGTTGGCAAACTGGTCAGGAAGGAATTTCAGCGCTACAAAACGGCCCAGGTCCGTGTCCTCGGCCTTGTAGACCACACCCATTCCGCCCCCGCCGAGTTTCTCCAGTATGCGGTAGTGAGAGACGATCTGGCCGATGATGGATTCGGGCTCGGCCATTGCGTCGTCATCTTAGGTCGGAGGCCGGAAGGTGTCAAAGGTTGTACGGCCGCAGAGAGCCAATATATCCACGCGCTGATCGCGACAGTCAGGAACGGTACGTTTGGTTACCGGAAACATGCGGGCGGACGCGGACGTGAAATTCCAATAATCTCTCTATAGAACACATCACTAGGGAAAGTTATTAAAAAGACCGTCCGCCACGTCCGCACGCTCAAAAGGCGAGGGGCGAAATTATCACGAGCGGGACCTTGACGGGCCTACAGATTCCAGTTTCGTACTCGATCTTGCCCGTTCGGCTCGACGAACGAGATCAGGGGACTTCATTCGATGGCACTGATCTTCAAAGTTGGGCCGCGGTCCTTTCCAACGAAGATCCTCGATGGTTTCAAAGACCGGTACATCCAGTCGTAGGGTGGCAAGGGTGCGAAACAACAAGGCGTCGTTCCATGAATTGCGTAGCGATTCGGATAGCAGGCGGGCTTTGCGGATCGACGGATGCCACTCCTGCCAATCTTTCGGAATGTCTTCAAGGTGGGGGTACTGGGAAAGGGTAAGAGCCGCTGCCTTTGAGCCCCAACCAGGTACGCCTGGGAATCCATCCGCGCTGTCGCCGACCACAGCCAGGTAGTCCGGAATTGATTGCGGCAGTACTCCGAATTTAGCTACAACGCCGGCTTCATCGCGCAACACGTCGCGCCTGCGGTCCAGTTGAATGACTCGTGAGCCCACTACACACTGACTCAGATCTTTGTCCGGCGTACAAATGAGCACCTGCCTCACGCGCTCATCCCGCGCTGCTTTGCCGGCAGCAGATGCGAGCGCATCATCAGCCTCGAAGTAGACCATTGCCCAGACCACTAACCCCATTGCCTCCAGGGCTTCCTCAAGAATCGGAAACTGCGAGAGTAATTCCGGGGGCACACCTTCGCTGGTCTTGTATCCAGGATAGAGGTCGTTCCGAAAAGACTCGACGACATGGTCAGTTGCAACTCCGATGTGGGTTGCACCATGCTCGATCATTGACAAAACAGAAGCGATGACGCCACGTACCGCGCCGACCTCCTGGCCGCTCACATCTGCCGCAGCGGGTACGGCGAAAAAATGCCGGAACAATTCATAGGTCCCGTCAATCAAATGCACATTCATGTAGCTGCGGTCCGCTCCGCACGCGATCTTATACGAATCCACTAGACATTTCGGGGGATTCTTCTCCTGCTGCGACTCTCATCGAGTGTGTACGCATCGGCGGGTGACGGACGAGATGCGGGGCGATGGCTCTCGATATCCGCATCCGGTTCGGCCGCGCGATCCGTCGCCTCCGCGAGGAACAAAACATCAATCAGGAAGAGGCTGCCAAGCGGTGCGGAGTGCACCGGACGTACTACGGCGGGATTGAGCGAGCCGTCACGAACGTGTCGCTGGTGAACATCGAGAAGGTCGCCAGAGGGCTGAGGAATTAGGGATAGCGGTACTTGTCCGATTAGCGCGTTAATCGGGCGTTGAGGACAGTTTGCGAAAGTTGGTGCACGACGATGCGAGGAGCGTGGTACTAGATGATGATTTGAACGTCGCCTGCAAGGAAATTCTTGAGGTCTGGGGGTTAGGCTTTTCGTGTTATTTCAGCTGTCCGATAACCGCGTTAATCAAAGTACAATCACCGGTTACGCCGATTCGCCGTCCTTAATTTTTGCTTCCAGACAGCGATTGCACCAACCTTGCTTGAACCAGACTTGCTGGCCCGGACAAATATCCTTTCGCATTCTCCACCCGTAGTCTTCCAAGGGCTTGAACTTATCGCAGTTGGGGCATTGCCACAGCGGGATGCCCTCCCGCTCGCCGTCAGGTTCAGGCAACGCTACCGGCATATGGGCCTCCATTCTCTCGAATCGTTATAAACGATGGTTTTAAGCAGTCGTGCGCCGTACATCCACACGAGGAGTTTGTTCTAGCACGGACTCCAGACACGGAGTTTAAGCACCCGTAATCACGAGAGTATATTCTAAAAAATAGCTTACCCAACATAGCGTCAAGGCATCGGTCGTAGGCTGCCCACACACAGAATACGGAACCAACTGCCCGACACAAATTACCGGACAAGTCCCGTACCAGAACTTCACCTTACCGGTAACCGCGTTAATCAGGAGTTGTGCCAGATTCGCCAGTCATAAGCCCTGTTCCCCACTCTTCTCTGACGACCGTTTGCGTTGGCGCGCCCAAGGTGAGTGTCTGAAAACCTGAGCCGCTGGACCCACCTCTGTGCCAGTTTGTCCCTCCCCCGGGCCCGCTCATCCCAAATAATTTGCTTTCCGGAAATCATCGTCCAAAATTGCGGAAGCGTCATAGGCGACGCCTTCCTGGCCTCACCGGATAAACAGGAGCGCAACCTTGGATATAGTGAAAACCGGCACGCCCGCGCCTGACAGTCATTCGGCTCAAGGCGAAGCACACCACGTAGAATCTCTGCCTCCGCTCGCCGTCCCCGTGCTAGTCGCGCTCTGCACTATCAAACTGCTGGTGCATCTCTTCACGAGCGTTCGCCACTACGGCTACTTTCGAGACGAGCTTTATTACATCGACATGGCCCGCCATCTCGACTGGGGCTACGTCGATGCTGCACCGCTGATCGCCGTGTACACGAAAGTCGCGATGCTGATGGGCGGTTCGCTCGCTGCCCTGCGGATCCTTCCCGCGCTGGCCGGCACAGCACTCGTCGCGCTCACCATCCTGATCACACGTGAACTCGGTGGTGGCCGGTATGCCCAGCTGCTCGCTGGAAGCATCATTCTGCTATGCCCAGCTTTCTTGATCGGGGACAGCCTGCTTACTATGAATGCCTTCGAGCCGCTCTACTGGATGGGCTGCATTTGGGTCGTCGCGCGTATCTTGCGAACTGGAGATTCGCGGCTCTGGCTGTGGTTCGGTGTACTTGCTGGCCTCGGTCTTGAGAACAAGCACTCCACACTTTCTTTTGGATTCGCCGTTGCAGTGGCTCTTCTTCTTACGCAATACCGGCGCGAGTTTGCACGCCCCTGGATCTGGATCGCAGGCGCGATAGCTCTCGCGCTTTTCCTTCCCAACGTCATCTGGCAAATCCGCCATCACTTTCCGACCATCGAAGATCTCGCAAACGTCCGCCGCGAGGGCAAAAACGTCATCCTCGGCCCACTGGCGTTCGTCAAGGAACAGGTTATGGACATGCACCCGATCCTGTTGCCGGTGTGGCTGGCGGGTCTGGTCTGGTTCCTCCGCGACCTCCGCTGGCGCGTCCTCGGCCTTAGTTTTGCCGTCTTTTTCGTTTTGATGGACGTCGCTCACGCCAAGAACTACTATGTTTTCCCGATTTATCCGATGGTCTTCGCGGGCGGCGCCGTGGTGATCGAACTGTGGCTGGCACACCGTGCTGCCTGGACACGCGCGGCTGTCATCGCCGTCGTTGTGCTTGCCGGTCTCCCCGCCATTCCAATGGTGACGTGGATGCTGCCGCCGGAACGTCTCCTCATGTATCAAAACGCTATCGGCTTGAAACTCTCCAAAGCCGAGGTGCACCAGGAGTCACTTCTGCCTCAACCCGTTGCCGACCAGTTCGGTTGGCCCGAGATGGTGAGTGAGGTGGCTGCGATCTACAATTCGTTGCCAGCCGATGAACGCGCCAAGACCGGCATCTGGGCCGGGAATTATGGCGAAGCTGGCGCGATTAACGAGTTCGGCCCTCGCTACGGCCTGCCCACTGCATGGTCTCGCCACCAGAACCACTGGTACTGGGGTCCGCCACCGCAAGTCTACAAAAACCTCATCGTTATTGAGTGGGGTCTCGAAGATGTGCGGGAGAACTGCACTTCCTTTCAGGCCTTCGAGCACTACCAGCGTTTCGGCATGGGAGAGGAAAACACACCGATGTACCTCTGCCGCGACGTCCACTTTGATATCCAGAAAATCTGGTGGCACTCCCACCACTGGAACTAAGCAAGGTTTGCTGCGCTGCGACACTCAGTGTCCCTGGGACGGGCTATTTGTGGCCTTTAGCCTGGTAAACATTCACAAATCCTGATTTGCATAACCGGTAACTTTGGTCCCAGTACCCTGGCTGTGCGCACGATCCCGTGCGTCTGAAAAAAATAAAAAAAGTGAAAAAAGGTCCGCAGGCTCCGAAGGTGTCCCCGCGATCCCTTGCTCTCCGTGCCGGACAACTCGGGCCACTCCGCACTGCGGTCAATCAACCGATTCAGTCGCTGGGGAGTCTGGATCGGTGCCACGTCGCTTCTACGCGTATTGCGCATACGTGTGCCAGTGTTAGACTCTTGCCAATTGAGGCAACCCAGCGATGCCAAACCAGGTCGGCACCAGCCAGGTGATTCGCTTTGCCACGTTTGAAGTTGACCTTCAGGCGCAAGAACTGCGCAAGGCAGGACTGCGACTGAAACTAAGCGGCCAGCCGTTCCAAGTGCTGGCGATCCTTCTGGAGCAACCGGGCGTGGTTGTCACGCGGGAGGAGCTACAAAAACGGCTGTGGCCGGACACCTTCGTTGACGTCGATCACAACCTGAACACCGCGATTAACAAGATTCGCGAAGTGCTGGGTGACGCGGCGGAGAACCCGAGGTTCGTGGAGACGCTGCCGCGGAGGGGATATCGCTTCATCGCACCGGTAGAAGACACTTACATCTCTTCCGGGTTGGCCAGCAGCAAAATGCCAGTGCAACAGCGCAGTTGGATTCTGCGTCTCTCGATTCCGTTCCTCTCGATTTTGCTACTTGCGGCGGTAGGTGTGTTTTTCCTTAAGCGAATAAAATCTCCGGCGCCGCCAATACAGCGAACTCTCACACGGCTGACTTTTGACGATGGCCTGCAAATCGACGCTTCCTGGTCACCGGACGGCCGCTTTCTAGCGTACAGCTCCGATCGCGGGGGAAAGTTCGACATCTGGGTGCAACAGGTCAGCGGCGGCGATCCCGTGCCGATAACCAAGGGACCGGGGCACCATTGGCAGCCGGATTGGTCACATGATGGCAGGTACATCGCGTATCGCTCCGAAAACGATGAGGGAGGCCTGTACATCGTGCCGGCACTGGGCGGCGCGGGATTGGAACGCAAGATCTCATCCTTCGGATACTACCCTCGATGGTCTCCGGACAACTCACAGATTATGTTCCGCGCATATCCTACGTGGATGGTTTCGGACGGCACATATGTGGTGGACGTTGACCGAGGAACGTCGCACAGGGTGTTAGCCGACTTTGGTTACGGTCGGAACATCTTTGTGATTTCAGCTGCGTGGCACCCGGATGGTAAGAGGATTTCGTTTTGGGGATGGGAACAAGGCGCAGAACCCAGTTTCTGGACAATGCCCGCTACAGGCGGACATGCAATTCGATCGGAAATCACACCCGAAATTTTCAAGCAGTTTGGAGATGTATTGGCAAACGCCGGTGATTTTGAATCAAGGATGGATTTGGAATTCTCATGGTCGGCTTCGGGAAAGGCGATTTACTTCGAGCGTGCATTTCGAGGCGCCAGGAATTTGTGGAAGATGTACATCGATCCAAACACGCTGAAGGCCACCGGAATTGAGCGTCTGACGACAGGACCAGAGTATGACAGTCGGCTGGCGCTTTCCCCCGATGGGAGGAAATTAGCTTTTACCGGAGGAACACGTCGCATTCGGGCCTGGCTATTTCCATTCGATGCTACTCGTGGGCGGCTTGGGGGTCCAGGCCAGGCGGTGACTTCGCCCGGAGCGGAGGCCTGGGCAGAAAACCTGTCGCAAGACGGCAAGAAATTGGCTTATTGCAGTGTGCGGGGAGGCAAATGGGACTTGTGGGTAAAATCACTGGCAGAAGACAGGGAAGCGCCCATCGTAGCTGACGACAACCAGCGTGCCTTTCCCCAATGGTCGCCTGACGGAACACGCCTCGCCTACTTGCGCGAAGACAAATCCACGCCCGGCAATAGGCAGATCATGATTTGGTCCAGCCAGAACCGCCAGGAACAGGCACTTACCGCTCTAAGTACGAAGGTCCCGTTACCGTTCGATTGGTCCCCCGATGGCAAGCGGCTTCTGGTGACTCAAGAGAATAGCGATAGTCACCGGTGGGATATCTGGCTGATGCCCGCCATCATTACAGGATTTCCTCGGGGACCTGAGGCGCGAAAGATTACTTCCCATCCAGCTTATGACCTTGCCCAGCCGCACTATTCTCCGAATGGCCGATGGATTCTATTCCAAGCGATAAGGGAGATGCCGACCGTGGAAGCCAGTATCTATGTTGTTCCGGCGACCGGCGGACATTGGACTCTAATTTCCAAAAGCCAGCCTTGGGACGACAAACCCCGGTGGTCGCCCGATGGAAAGAAAATCTATTTCATCTCAGCCCGGGGTGGCCTATTCAACGTGTGGGGAATCCGCTTCGATCCAATTAACGGACAGCCAGTTGGAGAGGTCTTCCAAGTGACGGCATTCAAGAACCCGAGCCTGATGATCCCGGCGGATAAGATTAACTTCGTCGAACTTTCGCTGACCCAGGACAAACTCGTGCTGGCGATGGAAGACCGTTCTGGCAGTCTCTGGGTGCTCGACAACGTAGACCGATAGGTGCGCTCAAACACTATCGAAATTCTCGGCTCGCTCGGAACGCGTGACCGGTCGGTCCAGGAAACAAAAAATACAAAAAACAAAAAATCGCGCCGCGCTCGTAGGCTTGTTCCCGTCCCGGCACCCCTCTAATACGGACAACTCGGCTGTGCCCAGTTTTGTGCCCACCACCGAGCCCTACCGAGTGCTACCGGCACTCAAGGAGTCGCGCTTATCTCCTCGGCGATGTTGCACTTGTAGCGTTCAGTCGTAATTTGTGGCAGTCCGTGTAAGTTGTTGATTCTTCGTGCGACCAATCTTTGCAAGCAGGGGGTCGCCGGTTCGATCCCGGTCACGTCCACCATCTTTTCAACAACTTGCAGTTCATGCGCATCCTGAGGAGACGTGTTTGTGACGTCGTTTGTGACGTGACCGTCCGATTGTGGCCCGTCAGAAAGGCCTTCAAGAGCGTTCCTTTTTGCGTTGAGGCGGACATGAGAGTAATGAGCTAACATCCTTGCCGAAACGTGGCCAGCGATACTCATAATTGTTTGTTCGCTGGTGGAAGATTCGGCAAGCTCTGTAATCGCGTGGTGCCGAAGATCGTGGAACCTGAACCCCCTTAGACCCGCTTCTTCCGTTAAGCGTCTCCAGGCCGTCCTCCAACTAGTCATTGGCCGTGTGGGATCGGGTGTGGTGTTACCTTCCGCGCGCGGGAAAACATACCACGCAGGGCGTATGGAACCCCCGGATAATCTCAGTGTCCTTTCTCCAAGCTCCAGAATCGCCCTCCAGGCATTACGATTCAGGGGTACCAATCTTTGCCCAGCCTCAGTTTTGCTCTTTTTCACCGTAATAACTCGTTCCTTAGAGTCAATGTCTTGCCACTGCAAAGCGCGAATTTCGCAGGCTCGCATAGTTGTATTCAAAGCAAGCGTCATAGCAAGCCTCGCAATTTGCCACTCTGGTTTGCTCAAGGCGGTTTTCGGGAGTCTTATTTTCTGTTCTGGAGTCGCAGGTGGCCTATGGGTCCTGATAGGCTGCCCACCGAGCGGTTCTCCGCCAGGGAGCTTGTGTTGCTCTTGGGCGCTCTCAGGACGGTATTTGCGCAGAAGCTAAAGGAGGGGAACTTCATCGAGAAGGACGAGTACCAGGAACTAATGACCTACACTCGGCATGAGTGGGTACGTGTGGAGAGGCTAGAGAGAAAAGCAGGAGGTTTTGGTGACTTCACCTAAGCGCAAAGTGCGGCTGTACTCGCGACCTGCTGCACCTTCCGATAGTCGAATCGGAGTGTCGGAATCGATGGATCACATTTTGCTTCCACGCTGAAATGCCTCACTCCATAATTTAGAAACCTCCTCCAGACAGGCACCTAGATCATTCTCGCGCAAAAATCTGCACCTACGACACCCACTCAAGTCACGGACGCATTCGCGGCCTCGCAATAACCAAGAAAGTTGCCAGAAAGCCTAAAGCCAGCAGAAAAAGACTCTGCGGCTCGGGAACTTGGGTCACCGCGACCTCGCCCCCCGACGCCACCAGCGGAGCGGTGTTGGGAAGCCCCAAGAAGAAAGGCTCGCCGTATGTTCCGGGAGCGGGAAGGAGTGGAGGCTGTAAGAATGCATGGAATGAACCATCCATCTGAATTGTTCGGCTGGAGTCGGCAGTGCTGAACTGAAAGAAATTCAAAGCGCCTGCAGGATAGCCATACGGGTTTCCCTCGAGAGCAAAGATAGCGCTGTCGAAGATCGGGTAGCTGCCTCCAAAGTCGTCGTTGATGTTGATGTTCGAGAAGGTCTCGGTGCTTGTGTCCCAAACGAACGAGCCCTCGACCGTGCGGAATGGCGGGGCTTGGTAGGCGAACTCTGCTAGGAATGTAACCTCGAACGAATCAGCAAAACAGGGGGCCACCACGGACAAACACAGCGGCAAGAAGGCAAAAGCGCGAAGTTTGAGCATTGTACGCCTCCTGGGTCAGCAAGAGTATACGTGTCAAAGATGGTACCAAATCTGCGCGTCGCGCCCCAACCGTTTCCCCGATGGCTCCGCCCCGTCAGCGGCATCACTGTCGTCGGCGCGAACTGAGGTGCGTTCCCTAACCTTTTGACTCGGCTATAATCCCAGCAACTCAGTGAGCGCCGGGAGAACAAGGTCATGGCAACCGACTACGAGCGCGGGTTTCGGGATGGAGTGCAACGGGCGGCGCAGAAGGTGTGTAGGCTGTGCCAACAGGGCTGGAAGCTAGAAAACCGAGAGATACCCAGGACCGATGGCTCCAGCAAAGTTTACCTGTGTCATCAACATCCAGACGGGCATTGGGAAGTTTGCGCTGCGATGGAGATTCGCGCTCTGACTCCCGGGTACTGGAGACAACTCCCGCTAACCCCGGAGACGATGGCTGCCTTGTTCCATGAGGGCTACACGCGACTCGCTCCGAAGTTCAAGTACAAGATTCGTGACGACAGTCATACGGCATTGACAAGGGTTAACCGATACCAGACGGCTCTCCAGTACATTGCCACTCACACTAAAGACAGGAACACCCGTGATGACGCGATCGATGCTCTCGCGGAGGGCGAGCCATTGCAGCTGTGGGATCCTCTACCGTGGGACCAGGCGTACGAACGGAATCGAAAGCTGACGATTGCGGTTTGTGCTGAGATGTTAGAGAAGTTTGGCACAGCCTGATATTCACTGAGTTCGTGAGTGGAGGACGTGATGGAAGACGACAGTAATTTTCACCTGACCGATATTCGTTACAGATTGGAGAAATTGGAGCGCTAGAATCGAAGCTTGAAGAAAATGATTGCCCTTGTGGCACTGATTGGTGTCTCCGTGTTCCCAATGGGACAAGCGAGTTCACACCCGATTATGGAAGCTGAAAAATTTGTCATGAGAGACCAGCCAAGACGGCAAAGCATCTTATTTCCGCGAGGGCGACTTAATGTTCCTCGGAGATCAGGGGAATAGCTGGATGGACGCCGAGACACTCACCATAAGCAACCAGAAGGGCCACACGGACTTACGAGCAAGGGGTATGTACATCAGCGCCGGGATTCCATACATCTCTGTGGAGATGGTTCCCGACAAGGGGCATTGCGAGTCCTGGGTTATCTATTTTAGGAGACAAAGGAAGAGGCTAGATCGCACTTGATACCACCGAAGGCCCGCGTCTACATCGGGAACCGGGCATGTGGGCGCAAACCTTAGAGGTGTGGCCTCACCAACGCGAATCTCCGAGGTGCGGACTTGCAAAGTGTCAACCTTGACGGAGCGATTTTGACAGATGCCGACTTGCGGGACGCCAATTGCGACACGACGAAGTTTTATCCGTATCAGATGCCAAAGGATGCCGGAAATCCTTGTGGCGCCAAGATTACGGAGACGACCGACATGGACATGCCTCCGGCAGCGAAGTTTCGGCGGTGGTGAAGAAATGAAGTTTTTCTCAGCAACAGAGCAACAGAAGGAATTCAATAAGGAGAGCAGGGCACAAAAGCCTTCTCCTCTTTCGCGCCCTGCCTGTCGATTAGTTCGAGAGCGAGAGTAGCACGAGCGTCAGGCCGAACACCGGCTTAATCAATTAGGAACTTCTTAGAACGGCGATTGGACAGAAGAACAGTAATGGGACTGGACTAGGCGCAGTTGACCTCTGGTAAGTGATCCGAATGTCGTATTATCCGTGCTCGGAGCTAAGACAGGCCTCCAGCAACGTAGGAAGATCAACGACGCCGCAGTTTTTCTAACTGGCGGGCCGTGAGGAAGTCAACCGAGAGCCCGGCGCTCTACAGCGCCCAACTTGGGGTGACGTGTCATACCCACTCCCCATGCCGCAGGCATGGCTCTTTCATCGCTCTGCGGCGCGAGGCGTTAACCGGCCAACTGACGAATGAATCGCACGATGATTTCGGCTGCTTTCTGTGGCTCCCGCTGGAGCACCAGATGGGGGGCAGGAATCAAGGCCAACACGGTGTCCGGTCGAAGGCGTTGAATCTCCCTAAGGGACTCGGCCCGCACCAAGCGGTCACTTTCGGCTTGGATATACATGAGGGGGGTCTTTGTCCGGGCGAGATCGTCCCTCGCGTCGCAGCCCAGAACCGCTTGAATGCGTCCGGCTAGAACCCCAGGATTCACAAGTCGTAACGCTTGACGGACACCAACTTCAAGATTACCGGGCGAACTGGTTCCAATGAGGAAGTGTTCGAGTGCCCAGCTCGGCGGTGAAAGGCGAAATAACGGTGGTCTTGCCAGCGCCCTGACCAGCAACGACCAACTCCCCGTAGGGTTCGTGATGAACCCAGCGCACATGACAAGCCCTGCCAAGTTCGGCAGGCGTGTGGCCGCAAGCATGGCGGCTAACGGAGTCGAGAACGATTCGGCTACGAGAAGGAATGGCCTGCTGCTTGGGAATACCCCCCTGACGCAAGGAACAAGTTCAGGGTAGGAAAGAAATCGGTCTGTCGGGTACCGCGCGATGTTGACCTTCAACGTCGGTGGAAGAGCGGAAATCAAATCTACGAACAGCGTCCCGGTACCGTCCAGACCTGGCAGAAGCACCAGCGTGTCTACGGTCAATTCTTGGCCATCCGTTGCTTCTTAACCGAACGAAGAGCAGAGACGATCAACCATACGGACGCTGCAAGAAGGGCGACCGCCACGATGGAGAAGAGATTTCCGCGTGAGGCATAAGCGTGACTGTATTCAGTGTGGTGGTCGGCTGCGAACCAGTTATACGTCGCGATGTTGAAAGACCAGCCTGATCCGAGAAGTAGGAGTATCGCGGCCAACCAACGCACAACGTTTGGCGATCGGCTCATTTTCTTATCCTCCTGGGTCGCTAGTGAAATGCAATTGCCCAGCCTGGAGGAAGCGGCCCATCTAGCGCACCTCGCTTCGGACACGTGCTGCACTTCTCAAGAACACCCCTCGCAAAGCTATTGCATTGGTTTATTGGCGTCCATCGACCTGTTGGCGTGCCGATCTTAAGTGCGTTGTTTACGCATGCCTCATCTACGCCCGGAACATCCTTGCATTCCCCGGGAGAGACGGCGTCCGCAGACTGATCCGTCACCGCCGTCTTAGTGAAGATCGGGCATGCAGGCAGCGGCCCGTTGTTGGCCGGTCCCATCCCAGCGGTTACTGTGTCGGTTTTGATGAAGCAGTGCTTTAGGCCTGTCAGTCTTGAGAGAAAGTCTACCCACACGTTTACTTGGGTAGTCCGGCAGCATTTCTGAACTTTGAGTCCAAAGGGATCTGCGAGATTCACCGCGTTGTTCTTCACATATCGATAGAAATTAATTCCCGCGTCGAATCTCATCGGGTCTTCACTGGTAAACCGCCCGGCACTTGCGTCGTAATAGCGGTTCCGTGAATATTGCAGGTTGGTTTCAGAGTCGAAATCGCGTGCTGTATAGCGAAACGGATTTGCGAGCGAGCCGGACGAAGCGGTGACGTTGCCGAAGGAGTCGTAGGTGTAGGTCTGAGCCAACGCTCCAGCACTGTTGCTCAACGAAGTCACAGAGCCAAGCCCATCAGCGTCGTAATAGCTGGTCGTTCCGCCGCGGAGCATTGCAAGAGGCTCATCAATCAAACCGCTCTGGGCATAAAGAGCAACGACTGCGCCAGTAGAGTTCGCTTCCTCGATCAAATTATCGAGGTCATAGACGTAGACCGATGTGCCGCTCGACGAGGATTTGTAGATTCTTCTCCCAAGGGGATCGTATTTGAAGCTGACCGTTCCACCGCTTCCCGGCAGCGTGACGCTTGTCAACCGGTTTTCGAAGTCCCAGGCATACGTTGTGATGCCCGTCGAATCATTTTTCGTCAATGCGTTCCCGTTCAAATCGTAGCCATACGTCGCGTTAGATGTGGAGTTCAGTTCGTTCGACGAATTGTAGGTGTGCGACGCAACACCCGCCGAAGAGAGCCGGTTGCCGACAGGATCATACGTGTAGCTCTCCGCCGTTCCGCTGCTCGGTGTCGCCGAAAGCAGCTGGTAGATGTTGTCGTACCCGTAGTTCGTCGTCACGCCATTCTGCATATTCGTCTTCGCTGTCCGGTTGCCTGCATTATCCACCGTGTACGTAGCCCCGTCGATAGTACTTCCGGCCAGTTGGTGCAGCACGCTCTGCAAATACGATAGATTGTTATAGGAATAGATCGTTGTAACGTTGTTCGGCCGCGTCAGGCTCGTGCGCCTGCTCAGGGCATCGTAGCCAAACCCGAAGGAACCGCTGCTGATCGCCACAGCTGGTGTCAACGCCTGAAGGCGATTCATAGTGTCGTAAGCATACGTAGTTGAACCCTGCTCCGGGTCTGTGAAGCCGGTCCGGTTGGACGCGGCATCGTACGAATACCCTGTCGTGAAGGTCTTGGTCGGTAGAAAATTGTAGTTCGTCGTGGTGCCAATCAAGCGCCCCATATTGTCGTAGGCGAACGCGTACGTTCCTGTTGGATCGGTCACCTGCTGGATTTTTCCGACGAGATCGTAGACATAGTCCACTTCGGTCGAGTCCTGATATTGCTTGCGGGTAAGCCGATTCAGAACGTCATAAACGTACTGAATGGTTTGTCCCTTGCGGTCGGTCTTGCTAGTCAAATTGTTATTCGCGTCGTAGCCGTAGGTCTCGACGTTAGACGACGGGAAATTTGTCTTTTTCACACGCCCGAACTGGTCGTATTCAAATATGGTTTGATTTTGGTTGGCGTCGGTAATCGATGTCAGATTATTTTCCGTGTCGTAGCCATACGTCGTCACATGGGGAGGCGTCGAAGCGTCGCTGACGCTGAGCAGTCGATCTGCATCATCGTACGCGTAAGTGGTCGTTTTCCCGTTTTGATCGGTCACCGCAGTTCGCCGCCCGCGCCAGTCGTATCCGAACGTTGTGGTGCTGGTACGGTCGGGATATGTGATGGTCGTTAGGCGGTCCATCGTGTCATAGGCGAATGTCGTGAGGTTGTTCGCTGCGTCAAGGACGGATGTGCGGTTTCCATGCGCGTCGTAACCGTACGTGGTTACGTGGCTTTGCATGTCCGTAATCGTGTAGATCAGACCTGTGGGTGTGTAGGTTAACGTAGTCACGTTGTTGCGCGGGTCCGTAATTGTGACCAATTGGCCCAGGGTGTTGTAACCAAACTGCGTCACGCTGGCGTTGGTGCTTCCGTTTGGTCTGGGTTGCGTCACCGATGTCAGGTTTCCGTGGCCGTCGTAAGCATTCGTGGTGACATTACCGAGAGGATCGGTGACGGTGAGAGGCTCGCCAAGACTGTTGTACGTATACGTGGTGGTAGCGGTTGAGGTAGTCGCATCTCCCTGGACCGTTTGAGAAGTTGTGTTGTTCGAAGAGTCGTACCTGTAAACAGTCCCGTGGCCCAGGGCGTCGATACTCCATGCGACATTGCCTTGACCGTCATATTGCCGGTGCACGCTACCGCGAGTAGTGCAGCTCGAACAACCCGACCCTTGAGCATCTGTGAAAGACCACTGCCCACCGAACGGAGATGACGTGTAAGCCGTGGTGTTGCCAAGCGAGTCTGTGAGCGTGACAGAAAACGCCACTGTGAATGTCGGCCCTTGTCCCGTAATGTTGTTTACGACGATGCTGATCGGTCCAGTCGTTGCCTGGTCCGGCACCACCGCTTGAATCTGGGTATTGCTCCAACTGTAGATTGATGTCGAGGGTGCTCCGTTGAACATCACGGTGCTGTTAGATTGCGTTGTGCCAAAACCCGAACCGCTGATGGTCACAAGGGTTCCCGGAGCACCGCTCAGAGGAGCGACGCTGCTGATTACCGGATTCGGCAACGATGAGCCCGCAGTGATCGAGACATTGTCGAACGTAGCTGTATTGCCGTAAATGATTCCCGTCACAGCCAAACCGACGTAAACGGTCTGCGAGGAAGGAATGGTTTGCGTGGTGCCCACCTGAGTCCAAGTGTTTCCATCGGATGCGTAATACGCCGAATAAGTATTCGTATTCCGAATCAACTTAACCCAGCCAAGCGAACCGGAGCCTACACTGGCTGAACTTGTTGACCCGCCTGTCAGGGTGCGGTAGTCGAATTCGCCTATGAATGCTGGGTTGCCATAGGGAAACGCATACATGAATGCTTCTGTAGAGGTCGCACTCAGAGATTGACGGATCATCACACCTGCTCGCGCATTCGAAGTGGCGCTCGCGACCCTCGCAATAATTGTCCCGTCGGTAGAAAGGGGCTGATAGACAAAATGCAGCGAGTCCGAAGTGGCTCCTCCCGATCCGCCGCTTCCTTGAATTGTGAAGACGCCACCGGAATAGCTGGCGCTGCCTTTCGTAGCCGGGTTGCCAATGTCCAGATCGAGCCATCCTGATATCAAGGGTTGACTCTCCACTGTGAAATAAACTCCATTGCTGCTTTGCATATCCGGGCCGCGCAATACGTTCAGGTACCCGGACGTTGCGCCAGATGGAATCGTAACCATCACTGAAGTGTCGCTCCAAAAACCCACAGGAATCGAAGCCTGATTCAAGGTGGCTATGCCGACTCCCTGCGTGCTGCCAAATCCGCTACCCGTGATAATCACCTGAGTACCAGCGGATGCTGTTGTGGCTGAAACCGAGGTGATCACGGGCGCGGGATTAGTCGCAGTCGCGATTGAAACGTTGTCAAAGGTCGCCGTGTACGCCTGTCCGCCGTTATTTGATGTGCTAGCAATTCCGACGTAAATCGTGTTTGGCATTGCAACCGGTATCGGGCCTGCCACGAGTGTCCAGCTCGTGTTATCAGGTGATATGTAGGCGATGAAGTCGCTCCCGATACGGACCAATTTCACCCAATAAGGCAAGCCCCCACCGGAGCTGACGACCTGGTTCGATGTTCCGAACAGAGACCTGTAGAACGTTCGAGTTCCTCCAGCGTACTCACACAGGAAGACATTCTGATCGTTCGCATTGAGGCTGGCGGTCATCATCACGCCTGCCATCGCATAGGAATAGCCTGTGTTCACGACTCGCGCGATGATCGTTCCGTCGCCGGTCAATGTTTGGTAGACGAAATGGTACCCATCGACGGCGTCGGCTGTGTTCCCGCCTGCGTAGACAGAAAAAGCACCGCCCGAATAGCTGGCATTCCCGGCAAAATGTACAACCCCAACATCTTGGTCGAGCCATGTTTGCGGCAGAGCGTTTGTTTCGACGGTGAAATCAATAGGAATGCTGTCGTTCATGCTCGGTGCGACAGACACAACAAGATATCCAGAGGTCGCTCCAGTTGGAATCGTTATCGAGATCGATGTAGCGCTCCAGGAATTGATGGTTGTCGCAGTCCCATGGAGCAAGACCGTACTGCTTCCCTGCGTAGCGCCGAAATTTTGCCCCGTTATGACGACCTGGGCTCCGACTGGTGCCGTCGTAGCGGAAACCGACGTAATAAGAGGCGCCGGGTTCGATGCAGGACTGACAGAGACATTATCAAAGGTATAGGTATAAGGGCTTCCCGCGCTTCCGCCGGCGACCGCGAGCCCAATGAAGATGGTCTGGGCCATATTGATGGATTGACTCGTGCCAAGGCGTACCCAATTCACGCCATCAGCTGATATGTAGCCTGTGAATGTATTTCCGCTTCGTGTCAGCTTCGACCAGTACGGCGCATTTGCTCCGGGTGGATAGGGAGCACCAACGTAGCTGGACGCCGCACCGATGGTTGCCCGGTACAAAAAGTTTTCGTCGCCAGTACAAATGGCAGTCGCAACTCGCTTCGCGCCCGGATCGAGAGTCTCCCGCATCATAACGCCAGCCTCGCCGTACCCGTTACTGATGCTGACGATCCTCGCGATGATCGTGCCATCTCCGGTCAGCGTCTGAAATGCAAAATGAAAGTTGTCGGCAGTAGAGCTTCCCGAATAGTCTCCTCCCTTGCTCTGCATCGTGAATACATTGTTCGCGTAAGCAGCACTGCCGGGTGTGTTGGGTCCGATTTCCTGATCCGACCATCCTTGCGGCAGAGCAGTGGACACCGTAAACGTCGGACTATTTACCGTCACTCCCGAGGCGGTCACGGCGAACGCTCCCGAAGAAGCGCCAGTGGGTACGCTTACGGTGATCGAACTAGGGCCCCAAATGAGGACTGAACACGTTATGCCGTTAAGCTTCACGACGCCTTGCGACAAACCGAAATTGCTACCGCTAATAGTGACCGGAGCGCCGATCGAGGCAGACGTTGGAGAGATACCTGTGATCGTTGGTGGAGGGACCACTGTGAAGGAGACGCCGTTGGAGCTTACTCCAGCGGCAACGACTACGACGTTGCCGGTCGTCGCTGTGGCAGGCACAACCGCTACGATGCTAGTTGCGCTCCATGCCGTTACCGTTGCCGATGTCCCATTGAAAGTCACCGTTCCCGAAGCCTGCGGGCCCCCAAAGTTCGTACCCGTAATTGTCACCGATGCACCGGGAGCGCCAGTCGTCAGAGACAGACCTGAAATGGAAGGCGGTCCTGTGAC
>Ga0068863_100001143_pt1 | contig 26482 bp, 21 predicted proteins | sample KBSSwiS62_FD_66596 | JGI IMG/M metagenome (GOLD analysis project Ga0068863, IMG submission 66596) | Switchgrass rhizosphere microbial communities from Kellogg Biological Station, Michigan, USA - KBS Switchgrass S6-2 | ecosystem: Host-associated > Plants > Roots > Rhizosphere > Soil ... | reverse complement strand
TCGCAATCCGGTAATAAATCGAACCTTCACTGTCGTATGTGAAGCTTTTCTGCTGCAAGCGTTCGATTAGCTTCACCATCTCCGGAATGTGGTCCGTGGCCCGGATCCAGTTTTCCGGTGCCTCAATGCTCAGCGCCTTGCAGTCCGCAAAAAAGGCCTGCACAAACTTTTCGGTGTACTCGCGGATTCCCACCTTCGCCGCCGCAGCGTTGGCGATGATCCGGTCATCCACGTCGGTCAAATTCATCACGTGGTTCAGCTTCAGTCCGCGCTGCTTTAAGTACCGCCGCAATGTGTCCTGAAATACAAATGTGCGGAAATTGCCGATGTGCGCGTAGTCATAGACCGTCGGGCCGCAGGTATACATCTTCACTTCGCCGGCCACCTGCGGTACGAACGGCTCCGTCTTGCCGCTCAACGTGTTGTGCAATTTCAGTTCGTGCATGTCTTCGTCGGCCCCGGACGCTAGAAAAGAAACTCCAGATTGTAGCTGACCCCTGCAAACGGCCGCAAACCAGGATCATTTTAAAAGTGTGTGAGCAAAGACCGCTTCGATCTTCACGTCGAAATCGCCCCGGCCTTTGGTACAGGGCTCGAGTACAGCTAATTGTCTCAACACGGCTAAATTTGCCCGCGTGCCACAACCGCCAAAAACAATCTACCTTGGGATGTACGCAAAGCCGCAACACTGTTCGAGGAGACGAACACGTTATGAGAAATCTGCTGAAAGCTGCCGCATTTTCGGCGTTCCTGCTGGCAGGCATTCCCACAAAAGCGCAAGTTTCTATTGGCATCCAGATCGGCGCGCCGCCACCCCCGCGTGCCGTCGTTATCATGCCCGCGCAACCGGAGCCCGATTTCATGTGGGTCGGCGGTTATTGGTATCCGGTTGCCGGACACTATCGCTGGCACGAAGGTTATTGGAGCCGCCCGCCTTACGCAGGCGCTCGTTGGGTTGCCCCTCGCCACGATGGGGGCCGTTTTTATGCCGGCTATTGGGACGGCCCGCGCGGCCGCTTTGACCACGACCATCATTGGGACAACGATCGCAAAGTTCGCGACAACGCTCGTTTTCGCGAACATGAGGACCACGGTCATGGTCACGCCTACGGCCATGATAAAAATGACCACGGCCACGCGCACTAGCCAACGACTCTAAATAGTTCCATTGATTCTCTTTCGACGGAGCAGACGTCTTCTGCTCCGTTTTTATTTGCGTTTCAACTTGACGCTCGTCACGCGAAGCTTGTACAAGGCTAGGCCGCCTTGAGTACTACAGCCTTTCCTCTATTGCCGCACATCTCTCTACTGCGCAACTTGCAAGGTTGTTTCGGGTTTATACGTCATACGAGCAATGTTCCGCGGTAGTTGATCGAAGGGGCAGGCGCTGGTCAAAAAGGAGATCGCCCGAAATGAAGAACTTGTTGAGAGTTGCGTTGCTTTCTTCAATGCTCTTGCTGGGCGCGCATCATGCAGCGGCGCAAGTCGCCATCGGCATTCAGATCGGGCCTCCGCCCCCGCCACGACACTATGTCGTGCCGGTGAGCCCTGGACCAGGGTACTTTTGGGTGGACAGTTACTGGTATCCCGTAAACGGCCGCTACGTCTGGCATCGTGGCTACTGGACTCGCCCTCCTTACGAGGGCGCTCATTGGATTGGCCCTCGTCACGAAGGCGGCCGTTTCTATGCCGGCTATTGGGACGGCCCGCATGGCCGTTTCGATCATAACCATCACTGGGATCGCGACCACGACCGCGATCACGACCGCTGGCATCACTAAACACTTGCACTCTGTTAATTCGAACGGTCCGCGTCGAATCTGAAAATCCAGCGCGGGCCGTTCGCTCTGGCGAACTCCGCTACGGAATCGCCGCAGCCAGCTCAGGCTCCCGGTTTCTCCTTGCTCTCATCTCGAAGCGCCCGTAGACGTACCAGGCAAACCACAACAAGCTGCTCCAGAAATAAAGTCCTAACTGCAGGGGTATGTGCAGCGCCAGCAGCATCAGCAAGATCCAGTTCAGCACGGCGAAAATCCCCAGCGCGATTCGCGTCGTAGCGCGAATTTTCTTTGGACCGCCCAAAATGGCCAGGGCCGCAAATACCATCGCAGGCATCAGCACCACTTCGTCCGTCAGCCAGCCGTATGGCGTGGTCAGAATCGACACCACCATTACCGCTAATCCGTGATCCCGCCAATCCCAATTCGTCCGGTATTTCACCAAATACCAGACGCTCCAAATCAACCCGAGCGCCATCGGTACAAACTGCAATCGGAAGTAGGGACGAAACAACAGCAGCCGCAGCACTCCGCTCGCTGTGGGAATGAATTCATTTTCGATCGCCGCGGTGTGCAGGAACCGGAAATAGTGCTGGAACGCAGCATGGTCAAGGATCAGCGCGATCCCCGTTGCGGCCGCGACGGCAACCGCGAAGCCTCCGGCCACGGCAAACTTCTTCCGTGCCAGAACCCAGATCAGAAAGGCCAGCCAGAAGAAAACCAGCAAATGCGGTTTGGCGAACGGCAGCAGCAGCGCTGCACCTGCTAAAAATGGCCGCTTCTCCTCCCACACCAGAAAGAGAACAATGCCAACGAGCAGTAACAACCCGATCTGCGCTGCCAGCAGACAACCCAATACAGGCGCGAACGTGTAACCGATCACCACGCACAACGACCGCGACTCTTGCGTCTTGCCAAATGTTTTCCAGGTCAGCCGGACGGACGCGATCAACGCCGCCACTGATGCCGCCATCCACAGCACCCAACCCCAAAACGCGCTCACTAATCCCAACGGCAGAAACAAGAACAACGACCATGGCGGTGTTCGCACCACCACGGGCCGGTCCGCGGCGTAGCCCTGTTCCCACTCCAGTTCCAGAACTTTTTGTGCGTCGTATGGATCGCCGCTATGCAGCAAAAACTGCCCCGCTGCCCAATATTGAATGTAATCACGCTGTGCGACATTCTGCCGGACGCTGTCAAAGTGGCGAACCACGAAGAAACCAGCGATCGCCGTAATCACGATGCCTATCAGCAGCTTTCGCCAATCTCTTAGCATGCGACGCCGATCTCCTTTTTTCCCAAGGAACCGCGGCACCAGCGACTAGATTCTCACCGGAGCATTCTTCACTTTTGCCTTGTAATCATAGGCCGGGCCTGGTTCCGCTCGTTTCTGCAGGCTTGGACATCGTGCGCAGAAAGTAATTTTGGTCAGCTTCTCGCGATTGACGCTTCTCCCATCCACGGTTACAGTCCTGGGTTCTGCTCCTATGGAGGATCTTCATGTTCCGGCCTCTGCCGCTCGCCGCTTCCCTGCTCTCGCTAATCGCCGCTCCGCTTCTCGCACAAACTACCGCCCCGCCGTCTTCCAATCCGCTGAGTCCCGAAGCTCTCCTCAGCCTTCGCCACCTCTCCGATCTCGAATATTCTCCGGACGGCACTCGCATCGCCTTCCTCGTCACCGAACCGCCCAAAAGCGACCAGCGCCCTTGTCACATCTGGCTCCTCGAACCTGCGGCCGGCTCTTTCCGCCAGCTCACCTACTCCGAGAAAACCGAGAGCCACCCGAAATGGTCACCCGACGGAAAATCGCTGGCCTTTCTTTCCAATCGCGACGCCAACCAGCAAATCTACCTACTCTCGATGACCGGCGGCGAAGCTCAGCCACTCACCAAGGGCAAGCGCAACATCAGCCGCTTCGAGTGGTCACAGGATGGCAAACAGATCGCTTTCATCGCTCCCGACGCGAAGACCGAAGTGGAAGAAAAGAAAGAAAAGGATAAGGACGACGCCCGCGTCGAAGACAAGGATGAAAAGCCACCACGGCTCTGGCTGTTCGATGTCGCCACAAAATCGGAACGCGCCCTAACTCCGCCAAGCTTTGCTGTCTCCGAACTCGCCTGGTTTCCTGATAACCAGTCTCTCGCCATCGTCGCCACGGATCATCCTGAATCCGACCGCAACACCGACCGCCTTTTCCGCGTGGCAACGGCTTCACCGCCTGACCCAAATTCCTTGCCTGCACCAAAGGAACTCCTTGCGCCACCCGGCCCTTTTAACGGTATCCAGGTCGCTCCCACCGGCAACAGCATCAGCTTCATCGGCTCCCGCCAAGACGGCCCCAGCCCTCATGATCTCTGGCTGCTTCCGGCAGGCGCGCCGGCCGCCAAGAATCTCTCCGCCGTCAGTCTCGACCGAGCCGTCTTCGCGCACCGCTGGAAAAAAGACGACAGTCTGATCCTCCTCGCGGCCGATGGCTTCACCCGCAAGCTACTCCATTACACGGCCTCCGGCACGCGTGAAGACCTTTCTCTCTCCGACACCATGCCCTCTTCTTTCGCGTTCAACGACAAAGGCGATCTTGCCTTCGTCGGTGAAACCGCCACCCAGCCACAGGAAATCTGGCTTGCCGTTTCCGGTCAGCCGGCAAAGGAATTTCCTAACTTCAACAGATCCTTCAATACATCGGTCTTGCGCAAGCCCGAAATTTACAAATACAAATCCTTCGACGGCCTCCAAATCGAAGCGGCCCTCCTCAAGCCGGCCAACTACGATGGCAAATCCAAACTTCCTCTCATCGTTTTGATCCACGGTGGCCCCACCGGCGCCTGGGAATCCTCCATCGAAGTCTGGGGCCAGTTGCTCGCCACGCGCGGCTACGCGGTTTTCTATCCCAACATTCGTGGCTCGGTAGGCTACGGCGAGAAATTTGTCGAAAGCAATCGCGCCGACTGGGGCGGCGCTGATTTCCAGGATGTCGCTTGGGGTGTCGACGATCTTTTGGCCAAAGGCATCGCCGATCCGTATCGTCTCGGCATTGGTGGGTGGTCCTACGGCGGCTACATGGCCGAATGGGCCATCACGCAGACTCCCCGCTTCAAAGCCGCGGTTTCCGGCGCCGGCATGGCCAATCTTATTTCAGAGTACGGCAGCGAGCAGCATCCGTCCTACGACGAATGGTTCTGGAGCGTTCCTTACGAAAAGCCGGAAGGCTTTCTCAATCATTCGCCATTCCTGTTTCTGAAGAACGCCAAAACTCCAACACTAATCCTGCAGGGTGATGCCGATACCGTGGACCCGCTGGGGCAAAGCCAGGAACTCTATCGCGGACTGAAGCGCTACGGCGTGCCAACCGAACTCGTCGTCTATCCGCGCGAACCGCACGGTCTGCGCGAAGAAAAACACCTCGTCGATCGCCTGAACCGCATCGTCGCCTGGTTTGACAGATATTTGAAGTAATTCCGGTTACCTACAATCAGCGATGGTGAGGATGTTACTTTGGTGCACGCGCTCGTTTCGCGCATCCTGCAATTTTCGCCAGCGCCGTCGAATATTCCGCAATTGTTTCCGGCACAACCCTGCTGTGCACAAACTGCCCGTCTTTGCGGCACTCGATCAACTTAGCATCCATCAGAATCTTCAAATGATGCGAAATCGTCGCGGGCGTCACTTCCCGCAATGTGACCAGGTCTCCACACGTTAGATCGCGTCGCGTAGAAATGGCCTCGAAAATCCGCAACCGCGTCTCGTCCGCCAAGGCTTTCGAGATTCGCTCAATCTTCTTGGTATTCATCGCCGAGTAGTCTATCCGAAAACTCTTCGCGTTCGTCGCGCTATCTGCCGCTTTTTCAACTCACTGCAAGCGGCCGGACACTTTTCCAATCTTGCTGCAACCGTTTGGTTAGACGTTCATCTAAGTATCGAAGTTGCTCGCTTCCCGCGCCGCGAATGCCCAGTGGGGGCGCACCACGCGGCGCACTTCGACATCGCAACTAATCTGGAGGCTCTCATGAATCGCTTTCAAAATAAGGTCGCCGTTATTACCGGCGGCAACAGCGGCATCGGTCTCGCCACCGCCAAGCGCCTGCACCAGGAAGGCGCCAAGGTGGCCATTTCCGGCCGCAGCCAGAAAACTCTGGATGAAGCTGTGAAATTGATCGGCAAGGATCTGTTGGCGGTCAAATCCGATGTCGCGAAGCTCCCGGAGCTCGACAAGTTTTACGCCACCGTCACTGAAAAGCTTGGCAAGATCGACGTCTTGTTTGTCAACGCCGGCGTCGCCAAGTTCGTTCCGGTCGCCAATGCTGACGAAGCTCACTTCGACGAAATTTTTGATATCAACGCCAAGGGCGCCTACTTCACCATCCAGAAAGCCCTTCCCTACTTGAACGACGGCGCTTCCATCGTGCTGAACACCAGCGTAGCCGGCATCAAAGGCACTCCAAACGCCTCCGTCTATTCCGCGACTAAGGCTGCGCTGCGTTCGTTTTCGCGCACGCTTGCTGCAGAACTAGTCGATCGCGGCATTCGCATCAATTCCGTTGCTCCCGGCCCCATCGAAACGCCGATCTTTGACCGAGTCGGCTTGTCCAAACAACAAGTCGATGAATTTGCCAAAAGCATTCTTGATAAAGTTCCTCTCAAGCGCTTCGGCACGTCGGAAGAAGTCGCCAGTGCCGTTGCCTTCCTCGCTTCCTCCGACGCCTCCTATATCACCGGCGTTGAACTGCATGTCGACGGCGGCATGGGCCAGGTCTGAACTTAGGTAATCACTTCAAAATTTTAGCGTGAGCTTGCTCGGATTCGCGGTCACCGAATCCGCAAGGAGGGCGGCCTCAGCCCCCACCGCCCTCAATCTTCTCCTCAATGTTTCTTCTGTCACGCCAGAGAAAAATCCGTCTCATACAACCGAACAGCTTCCCTGACGTTCACAAACTGCGCACATAACGCGTCTTCTGCTGGCTCGCTTCTCCCTAGAAACCGTACCCTATCTATGCACCTGAACCTTCATGCACAGCGCCAACCCATCGGAAATTACTGCACCTTTACCTCAAAACAGTTCCGCACACACGAAAACGACAATTCGCCTGGAATTCATAGTCGCTTTGGCGGCCTTTGCGGCGCTGTCCGCGCGATTGCTGATGTTGATCTCTCGCTACTCCGTGAATGTCTTTTTCATGGACCAATGGGAATTCAACGAAGCCACGCTATTTCAGCATCATTCCCTGTGGGAGATGTTTCGCTGGCAACACGGCCCCCACCGTCAGGGGCTCGGCGCCGTCGTCGCTTTCCTCGTCGAACCGCATTTTCACTGGAATTCCCGCGCCGAATCATTTCTAGTCGGCGTCATCGTGATTCTGGCCGCCGCCTGTGCGCTGTGGCTCAAGTGCCGCCTTTTCGGCCCGCTGACGATTTTCGACGTTTGCATTCCTTTGATCCTGCTCACTCCGCTCCAATACGAAACACTCTTTATCACCGCAAATCTCGCACACGGCCCGCTGCCGTTGCTGCTGATCATTTTCTTTTGCTTGGCTTGGACCATTTCCAACAACGCTGTTCGGTTGGCCGTGGTCCTGGCCATTAACTTTCTGGCCCTTCACACCGGATTCGGTTTCTTCCTGGGCCTCATAACGCCCGCGGCGATCGTCGTGAATTATTGGATGAATCTGCGCTACGTGGCACGCGGATGGCTGCTCTCTTCCCTTTCCCTTCTGGTTTCGCTGGCTTCGCTCGCATCGTTTTTCGTGAATTACCGATTCGAGACTTCAGTAGATTGCGCGCCAAATCTCGTTCAGTCCCCGCTCAGCTACGCGAAGTTTCTTTGGCTGATGTTTGCGAATCCGTTGGGCGCAAAAGGAACCGGTTTTTTCCCGATGTTCGTCGGCATTCTGACGCTCGCCGCAATGGCAGGCTCGTTGGTGGTCAGCATCGTAGCTCTGCGTCCGCAAAGCAATGCCGCCGATCGCACCAGAAACCTGGTCGTCGCGGTTCTGCTGGGTTTCTGCTTGCTGTTCAGCGCGAATGCGGCCTACGGCCGATCATGCCTGGGAATTCAGGTCGCTCAGGTTTCGCGCTACGTCATTTACATGGGATGTGGATTGCTCGGCCTATATCTCTTTTTCTTGGCTTTGCCTCGGTCGGTATTTCGCAATTGCCTGCTGACGGCCTTCGCCGTTGTGTTGCTGGGAACGAGCCCGATACGTTGGCAGGACCAGGCTGTGATGCGTTTTGTAAGTTCGGCCAAGACAAATTGGAGAGCCTGTTACTTCCAAATTGAGGACATTCGCAGATGTAACCACGCGGTTGGTTACGGCGTATATCCGAATACCGATCGCGATCTGAAGGGCAAACTCCAGTTTCTCAAGCAAACCCAACAGAATCTGTATGCGACGCAGTAATTCGGCGGCCTTTGGTCCGCCTGCCCAGGCCAGTGTTTTTGCTACTGGTTCACTTTGTCGGCGGCGTCTTTAGCTGCCTGCTTGGTCTTATCCGCCGCTTTTTTGGTGGCTTTGGCGGCCTTGTCAGCTGCATCTTTCGCGAAATCTTTGGTCGCGTCGGCCGCTTTCCTGGTTTCGGCCGCTACATCGCTGGCAACTTGTTTCGTCTTGTCGGTCGTCGCGTCATAGGCCTTTTTGGTAGCGTCCATCGCATCCGAGGTTGCTGTCTTGGTTTTGTCCACGGCGTCGGATGTAGCGGCTTTGGCTTTATCCGCCGCGTCCGATGCGGCAGTCTTCGCGGCGTCCGCTGCGTCGCTGGCTGCTTCCTTTGTCGCATCGGCGGCTTCGGCGGCTTTCTGCTGCGCCGCTTGGGCATCATCCTTCATTTTTTGTGTGTCAGAATGGCTGCATCCCGCGGACACAAACGCGATAACCAGCATTGCCAAGCAGATCTGTTTGAAAACCATCTTCTTCCCTCCGTCCGGTATCTCTCGGGGCGACTTGCGCGGCGCGATAACTCGCGGGCTGCTGTGGCGGCGGCTCTTGCGGCGACTCATTCTAAACCGCGGGGCGGTCCCTTCGTCTATTTTTTTGTATCGGTGCGCCGGAACCAGAGACGCGCATCTCTCGTACCATTCATGAGCTAACCTGGAGGCTCGTATGCCTATTGCGGCGCACGCCAAATCCGTCGGCGCCAAGCTTCTTCTCTTCCCCGTGACGGCCGGCATCTTGCTTGGCCTTTGTTCGGATGTACCCGCTCAGTCTGGCCGCGCTGTCGCCCGCGACGCCTCAATTAGCAAACTGCAGCAGGACATCCCCGCCTTGCTGAGCCAAGGCAACGTCCCGGGCATGTCCATCGCCGTCATACGCGGCGGCAAAGTTTTCTGGCACAACAATTTCGGCGTTAAAAACTCAAAGTCTGCTGAACTCGTCGATGACCACACTGTTTTCGAGGCCGCTTCCCTGAGCAAGCCCGTATTTGCCTATGCCGTTTTCAAACTCGTGGAACAAGGCAAGATCGGACTGGATGTGCCTCTCACCAAATATCTACCGAAGCCATATATCGAGGGCGACGCCCGCTTGGAAAAAATTACCGCCCGCTTGGTGCTCAGTCATCGCACCGGCTTTCCCAACTGGCGCGGCGACGGAAATCCTCTCACGATTCATTTCACGCCCGGCGAGCGGTTCAGTTATTCCGGCGAAGGTTTTGTGTACCTCCAGCGCGCCGTCGAACAGATCGAAGGCCAGCCCTTGAACGACGTGATGAACAATCTGGTGTTCTCTCCGCTCGGCATGGCCAGCAGCAGCTATGTCTGGCGGCCGGAGTTCGACCAACACACAGCCACCGGCCACGACAGCGACGGCGCGCCACAGGATTTGTGGAAGCCCAAAGAAGCCGGAGCCGCTTCCACCCTCAATACAACGGCCCACGACTACGCACTTTTTGTAGCTGCAATCGTAAATGGCGTTGGATTGAAGCCGGATACTTTTCGCGAAATGGAAACTCCGCAAATCGCCGTGGACCCGGAATGTACCAACTGCACCGAGCGGACACCGAAAGAGCTTTCCAAAACAATTTTCTGGGGACTCGGCTGGGGCATCCAGAAAAGCGGCGACGAAACGTCCCTTTGGCATTGGGGCGACAACGGCTCCTTCAAATGCTTCGTGGTCGCCAATCCGGCACGTAAGTCCGGAGTCGTCATGTTCACCAACAGCGAGAGCGGATTAGCGATCGCTCCAGCGATCATTCGCAACGCGACCGGCCGTTCACCTCTGATGTTTGGCTGGATCAAGTACGACGCTTATGATTCCGCCGCCATGAAGTTTCGCAAAGCCGTGCGCGAAAACGGCGTCGAGGCTGCAACCCAGGCTTACGCAAATTCCCTTAAGGACGGCACCATTCCGGAAGGCTCGGTGAACTCCGTGGCGTACCGCCTGCTCTGGCAGAAGCGAACGGCAGACGCGATCCAGCTGTTCAAGCTCAATACCGAGTTGCATCCGCAGTCTGCGAATACCTTCGACAGTCTGGGCGAGGCGTATATGGAATCCGGCGACAACACCTTGGCAATTGAGAACTACCAGAAATCCTTATCCCTTGACCCGAATAACTCCAACGCCGCCACTCGCCTCAAAAAGCTCGGCGCAAATTGACGTGCGGCAAATCAGGTTCGCGAATTGGCTCGCTACTTCCTGACCTGAACCAAAACTGTACTACTTTACTGGTGCCTTACGTAACTTCTTCTTATCCCGTATCCCAGCAAGTTGGGGCAAGGCGGAACATCGCGAGCGGTTTCGCTAAGTCTTTTAGATTCTGCACTTACAAAATTGGGCGATTCTAACCCTTTTAGAATCTGCACGTACAAAAAAGGGGCAGGGGGCCACCCCCCCGCCAAGCGGCCTCTAGCCTGCCGACAAACTTCCTTGCAGGCCGACGCTTATCCTTCTCGTAACTTGTGACCGGCCAGGTTGCCGAGACCATCGTAAGCGGCGTATTTATACATTTCGCTGAGGGTGGGGTAGTTGAAGACCTGCTGAATGAACTCATCAATGGTCAGGCCGTTGTCGAGCACCATCATGCCGATGTGCACGAGCTCTGTTGCGTTTTCGCCGATGATGCTGACCCCCAGAAGCTTTTTGTCTTGCGGCGAAAAAATCAGCTTGAGTAACCCGGATGTGTCGCCTGCAATGTGTCCTCGCGCGTTGTTCGCGTAGCGAGCGCGGCCAGCACAGTACGGAATTTTCTTCTCTTTGCAGGAGTCTTCGGTTTCGCCGGCCGCGGAGATTTCCGGAATCGTGTAAATCCCCATGGGCAGCATGGACGCCACGCGTTGTTTGTATTTGAATCCGAAGGCATGGCAAACGGCGACTCTGCCCTGTTCCATCGATGTCGACGCGAGCGCGGGAAATCCGATTACGTCGCCCGCGGCATAAATGTTAGGCAAGGAGGTACGGTAGTTTTCATCCACAGGAATGTACCCCCGGTCATTCAAAGCCAGGCCTGCTTTTTCCAGCGCCAAACCATCCACAGCGGCGCGGCGACCGGCGGCAAACAAGGCGGCTTCGACTTCCAGTTTCTTGCCGCTTTTCATATGAAGAGTTGCGCCGCTGGATGAATTCTCCACTTTCACCGGACGCTCGTTGAACCAGAACTCCATACCAAGTTCTTTTAGACGGTCCCGAAGAGCGTTGGAGATTTCAGAATCCAGAAACGGCAGCAGGCGATCGCGGCCATCGACTAGCGTCACTTTCACTCCGAGGGCCACAAAGATCGAAGCATATTCACAACCTATGACGCCGCCGCCAATCACTGCGAGCGATTTGGGAATGCGATCCATCTGCAGGAATGTGTCGGAGTCGAAGGTGTGAACATCGTCGAACGAGATTTCTGCCGGCCGATGTGGCTTGGAGCCCGTGGAGATGAGGATGACCTCGCCGCGCAGCTTGCGTGACTTGCCGCCACTGGTGACGGCAACGGTATGGACATCCTCGAAGGACGCTTCTCCTTGCACATACTCGATCTTGTGCAGCTCCAGATTCTTGAGGATGCGGCGGCGCTCCATTTCGACGACTTCGCGCTCGTGGTGCATGAAGTCGTGGACAGTGAGGTTGTCCTTGAGCGAATAGTCGATGCCATACAGGCCGCGTTGGGACAAGCCGGAGAAGTAGAGAGCGGACTCGCGCAGAGTCTTGCTGGGAACTGTTCCGGTGTTGATGCAACTGCCTCCTGGCACACCGGCGCGTTCGATCACGGCGACTCGTTTGCCAAAATAAGCCGCCTGAGCGCCGGCTTTCTCGCCGGCCGGTCCGCAACCGACGATGACCAGATCGAATGGTTCGGTGTCTGCCACAGAAGCCTCCGAGCAATTGCACGGCAGTCTGCCATATAAGGAAGAAGGAAGAGCAGAAGTTTTTGACCGCGTTGGTCCAAAGCGAAATCAGCAAAACCAGGTTGGGCTACACAGAACCTTGGGCCCGGAGGGCTTACCGTTCGAGGTTAAGCTACCGTGTCTATCGTGGACGTTTTGCCGAAGGGGAGAGTACAGGACTCCTATAACCGCCGACCTACTGGTTAACAGGTTAGCAGTTCTTGACATAGAGTTTTTTTGCCCCATAGTAGATGACGTCCTCATTTACTGGATTGCGGTTAATCCCGACCGCGGTATCGAACTGTTTTGGAGGTCGCAAGAACCATGAATTCCCCCAGCCGAATTCTGAAGGTGTTGGTGTGCATCTGTTGCGGAGCCTTGGCGCAAGGCCTGTCGGCACAGACCACGGACGTCTTGAAATTGTCCAACAACTTCTTTGTGACGGGCGACTACGTTGTTGGCGGTGTGGGCTTGCGCGGGTTAGGAACTGTCGATCCCGCAACAGGCCGCAGCCTCGCGACGGGAACAATTACGATTCCCGATAACAACCAGCCGAATCCCTCGGGCGTGCCTGCAGGCGCGGACATCGTCGCGGCTTACCTGTATTGGGAAACGGTTGAGAAGTCCCAATCCGATTTGGCTGGAAAGAGTGGTTTTTTCGGATACGTTATCAATGGAAGTCCGCGTAGCTTTCCGATCACCGGCGTAGAAAGACTCGGCAACGACAACGCGCCATCTTCCTGGAGCGCGGGGGGTTGTGCCGGCTCCAATAACGGAACAACTACATTGCGGGCATACCGTGCCGACGTGCGCCCATACTTGCTGTTGGATGCGAACGGCAATATTCAGACTCCGAACGCAACCACGCCTGTAACTTATCAGGTCAAGCTGGCGGACAGCGGGAGCAACGGAGGCGGCGCTCCTTTGACACTGGGGGCAACCCTCGTGCTGATTTATCGCGTGAACTCGCAAACCGTTCCGCTCAATTCGATCGTGCTCTACGATGGCGCAGTGGCTCCAGGCAATTCATCGTCCATCATGAGTCAGACCATGAACGGTTTTTATCAGTCCTCGAAGAGTTCGCCGGCGGTCAAGATCACGCACATCGTGGGCGACGGTCAGTCCAACAAAAGTCAAACTGTAACGCTGAACGGCCAAAATCTTCCGTTTCCTTACGCGAACCATCCAAACGTTGCGTTTCCCGGCATCTATAACGGTTCCTGGGATAATCCCACGTGGTCGTCGAGCGACCCGGTCGGTTCGAAAACTTTGATACCAAGTGGAGCCGTATTAGCGAACGTGAACCAGGTTTTCTCAACCGTGGTTCCGAACGGTTCCGGCAGCGGTTGCGTGGACTGGGGAGCAATAATCTACAGCACCACGGTGCAAGACAAGGACAACGATGGACTGCTCGATACATGGGAAGACCTTAAGGGGTACACCGATCTGATCAGCGGCCAGCCCGTTGCCTTACCTGAAGCGGACTCGAATAAGAAAGACATTTTTGTGCAGGTCGACTACCTGGTGAACTATTTAGCCGACGGCGTCACCGTGGAGCACTCGCACCTGCCGAAACAACAAGCATTGGACATGGTGGGCGATGCGTTCGCGAAAAGGAATATTAATATCCACTTTGATGTCGGAGGTAAGTACAACAATCCGGGCGACTTGGCAAGTCCCGTCTGTAAACTGACGCCGCCTGCTGTAAATAATCAGCAGACTTGTCCTGATCCTTACATCATCCAGGGTGGTACCGGTGGCAAAGCGCTTCCGGAGAATAATTTCGTGTGTAGTGACAGTGGAGTGCCGCCACTGTGCCAATTTCCAGACCAGCCCACCATCGGTTGGAAAGGAGACTTCCTCGCCCTTCGGGACAAATTCGCGACCGTACCCAATAGCAATCCCCCAGTGCCTATTTATCCGCGGGCGCAAAGCTATCGTTACGTGGTTTTCGGACACGCATTGGGAGAAGAAGAGTCGTTTTGGACGACGATAGATCCTTCGCTGCCACCGGACTCATCGATTCCACAGCTGTTTTCAATTTCAAACGCGCCTGGACCTTGGACGGTGACGATCCAATCGCCGCCAGGCATGCTGAGGCCCGGGGACTGCGCTAACTCCGCGAATCCTGCGTGTCTCAACGACGCGAACGTGAGCCGAGTAACGATTTCCGGAGCACTTTCACAGCCGGCCCTGAACGGAACCTTTTCCTTCGCCAATGCTTCCCCCGATCCAGCGAACCCCTTAAAAACGACGTTCACAATCAACGCGGCCAGCCTGCCAGGCACCACGACTCTCAATTTCTTGAACGAACCGCAACTGGTGGTGAGCTATCTTGGCCCGACGACCAGTTCTGGCCACGCCGACTTTGGCGGTGGCGCAGACGTGGGCGTGATGTTTGGGCTTTGGGAAGCAGACAACTCCGCTAACTGTCAGGCAGATCCTTCCATCCCAAGTCAAAACTATTGCACGAATCACGTGGGAACGCTCACGGCACAAGCCGGAACGCTGTTGCACGAGCTTGGTCACACATTAACCCTTACCCACGGCGGAACGTATTACGTCCCACAAAGCGCAACACCGTTCGTTGCGACTTACGGGTCGAACTGCAAACCCAACTACCTTAGTTCGATGAGCTACCTGTTTCAGATTCGCGGTTTTCCGCTGACTCCGGCCCAGCTCCAAGCGGGGCAGACCCAGGCGGCAATCGATTACTCCGGCGCGTCGTTGCCAAATTTGCTTGAAACGAACCTGAGAGAATACCTGGGGATAAACAACAACAACGCAACCCCCTATTTAACGCGCTGGTACGCCAACCTAACAGGCGATCCCCTGGACCAACTGCTTGGAGGCAACACCACCGCAACCGCCCATTGTGATGGCTCACCTATTCTGGATGGCGCACAGATGGTGCGGGTGAACGGCTCGAGCCTCACTCAAGTTGACTGGAACAACGATGGGACTATTACACTGAATACAAAGGTTGCCGACCAGGACGTCGACTTCAACGGAAGCGCTACCAATACATTCCTTGGGTTCAATGATTGGGATGCTCTTGATTTGCGCCAAATCGGTGCTCGCGCCGGTGCGTTCGGATTTTCTGGTGGCAGCGGAGGCAGAACGGGTGGAGGAGGAGGCCGGACCGGCGGAGGCGGTGGCAGGACCGGCGGTGGCGGAGGCCGGACCGGCGGAGGTGGCGGAAGAACCGGTGGTGGCGGAGACGAGCAGGATGCGGAAACCGCTAACTCCACAGCCGATTCACCGCGTACCGTAACAGCCAGCTTGAGCGGGCACAACGTTGTTCTCAACTGGAGCGCGCCAGAATTCGGTCAGATTCGCAGATACGATGTGTGGCGTGCTGTGGGTTCGTTCATCTCGGTGCAAGCCATTCGGCAAGCGGTAAAAGCTAATCCGTCGCTGTTCACCAAACTCACTCCCAACGGAATCAACCCGGTGCTACCTGCAACGATACCGGCAACCACCTTCACTGACACAAACGTCAAAAACAATACGACCTATACGTACTTCATAACAGCCACTACAAAGCTGACACCAGCCAATCCGCAAGGAGTGCAGAGCGGTCCGTCGGATCCACCGACCGTATTTAATGTTAAGTTCTAATCCGCGATTCGGGGCCTCCTTCACTGGCCCTCCGACTCCAGGTTGTGCCGCGCCAAGCCGGCTGGCTAGGTAGTTTTCGCGGTGATGTTTCGTCAGGCGAATAGGTTGTTAGAGTAACGCCCCTTACTGTTTAGAGGTGAGATCGGCGAGGCGTTTCCTTGCGTCTTGCAGCAGTGCGCTGCCGTCGCCTTTTTCTTGAAGCGACACAAATTTCGAAAATGATTTGGCGGCTCCGGAACTTCCAAGTCCCTGCTGTGCTCGACCCTTGTAGTAGTATACGGGCGCGAGAAAGTGGTAAGTCGGCGTGTCATCCGAAAATAGTTCAAGTGCTTCGCCGCGCCGCTGGAGGCAGCGCTCAAATTCGGAATCCGCTTCCACGAAAAGACCCGCATCGAGGTAGGCACGGCCAAGATCGAAGTGAACCAGCCAATCGTCAACTAGTTTCTTAGCATCATCCAAGAGCGGCAATGCGCGCTTCGCGTCGTTTTCCTTCAAAGCCGCTTCCGCGAGAATCAATTTGGAGTAGGCTTGCGGTTCGGGCTGGAGCTTTGAAGCCAATTCCTCGGCCAATTTTCCAGCCTTGGCGGACTGACCCGCCTCTATGAAGGTTCGAGCCGCCAAGAAACTGATTTTGGGCGCCTGGCTGTTAGCCAAAGCTTTGTCTGCGGCCGCGAGAGACTGCTGGTTCCTTCCATGCAGGCTTTCCGCGCGCGAAAGCATAGCAAGATGTTCTGCGGCCTGTTCAGTATGCTTTTCCGTAAAATCTGCGGCGACCGCCTTTTCGAGAGTCTGCTGTGCTTCGCGGTACTTGCCTTGATAGAGCGCGAGGTTGGCTAAGCCGGAGGTAGCGATCGAGGCACCTCTAGTGCTGAGCTTCTGGAGTTCTTGATACGTCTCTGCCGCCTGTTGCAATTGATCCTGCCCCAACTGAGCGTGGGCCAAAATCTGGAAGCCATCCTCGTCACTCGGATTGAGTTTCTGCAGTTGGCGGGCTTCGCGTTCGCAGGTCTGAAAGTCTCCGGCATAGCAGGCGTATAGAGCGAAATTATTGCGCGCGATCAGATCCTTTGGCGCGATTTCCACGGCCTTGCGCGCCTCCTCCACTGCCTTTGGCACCTCGTGCATGGAGGCGTAGCAAAATGCGAGATTTTCGTGGGCAATATTATCGACTGGGTACTGTTGAAGTAATGCGCTGTATTCCTCCACGCATTTTTGCCAATTTGAAGTTCTGGAATAATACAAACCGCGGATTCGGAAACGCTCACGCTCGGTCATGCGATCGATATGCTCCATAGATAACTTAGAGTACTTTTCCGCGTCTTGCAGCCGGCCCAAGTTTCCGGCTGCGGACGCCATGCCTGAATAGGCGCGGGCGAAATTGGGGTCCAGTTCTGCGGCCTTAGAAAAAGACTGAAACGCCTCATCGAAATTTCCTCCGAATTGTTCGCGCATGGCGATGCCGTATTGGTGGACGGCCTCGAGAGATGCGGCAGTAAATGCTCCGCCCGCGGCCTGAAGCTGAGCCGATTCTGAAGTCGTGTCGCCGAGAGCTTTGCGAATCGGCGCAGCCAGCTTAGGAATCGTAAGGAGGACTTCATCTTTATTTGCCGCGGTGGCTTCCGCTTTAGCGACAACGTTGCCGGTCTGCGCATCCAGAGCGGTGGCTGAAATGTTGTACTTGTCGCCGCGGCGACTGAGTTCACCGGTTATGACGGCGTTGATGCCTTGGCCGAGAGCCACGAGGCGGGCGGGTTGTTCGTCAAGTTTGTCGGAAGGGTGCGGGAGCTGCGCAGCGAGTTTTTTCGCCGTGCCGCGATTGAAGGCGTTGACGAAACTGGCACCTTCCAGCGCCACGTTGAACATCGGCTCCAAGGTGTCCTCAAAAATCGGGTCGCCGGTGTGGTTGGTGAAATCGGCGACCAGGACACTCACCGGCGGATGCGCCACCTTTGCCGGACCAGAAAAGAATTTCTTCGGCAAGCCGATTGCCGCAACGCTAATCAGCAGAACAATCGCACCAATCGTGGTGTACTTCCAGATGGGCTTCTGCGCGGGTTGCGGGACGACCAGCGCCTGATATGTCGTCGAGCCGGCCATGGAAGGCGAAATTCCGAGCCATGACTCCAGAGCCTGTGCGAATTCCGCAGCGTTCGTGAAGCGATCCTGTGGTTCGATTTCCAACGCTTTAGCGACAATGTCGCTCAGCGGCTTGGGAATTGTGGGATCGATTTCGGTGAGCGGTTTGGCTTTCTCTTGAATGCGCCGCCAGAGCGTGGCGAGCGGTGTATCCGAGTGATAAGGTGATACGCCATTCAGCAGTTCATAAAGAATGGCACCGAGAGAGAAGAGATCAGAGCGCTCGTCGAGTTTTTCACCTTTGGCCTGTTCCGGAGACATGTATTCGGGCGTGCCTACCAGGGCGCCGGTTTGCGTCATGCCGGGCAGATACGCGGAGCGCGCGATTCCAAAATCCATCACATAGGCGCGTCCGTTGGCGTCGAGCATGATGTTCTGGGGTTTCAGGTCGCGGTGGATCACACCTTCGGCATGCGCGGCCTCGAGAGCGCGGCAAATTTGCAGAATGATTTTGGCGGCCTCTTCGGGCGGCAGCTTCCCTTTTTCGCGCAAGACCGAGCGCAAGTCGCGGCCGTCGAGGTACTCCATGGTGATGTATTTGTAGCCCTCGGCTTGACCAAGATCGAAGATGCGAATGACGTTCCGGTGCGTAACTTGACGGGCGAGGATGAGCTCGTGCTTGAAGCGCTGTAGAATTTCCGGATTGCGCGCCAATTCGGGGCGGATGAGCTTCAGGGCGACGTCTCGTTCTAGCTCTCGGTCGTGCGCTTTGTAAACGGCTCCCATGCCGCCTTCACCAAGAAGCTGTAGAACTTCAAAGCGTTCTCCGATGATGGTGCCCGGCTCAATTGCGCCGGGAGTCGCAGATGCGTTTGCAGGCACTGCTTTTGTAAACGAGGAAGAAGGAGTGCTTTCGGCGCCCGGCAAGGGTTGCGTGAACGAAGAAGAAGGAGTGATTTCGGTTGAGCCCGCGAGGGTCATGTCCGAACCAGGGAACGGAGTAGCGCACTTCACACAAAGAATTGCGCTGGCCTGATTGTCAAAGCCGCATTTCGTACACTGCATGGCTGGGGGCCAAGTAGCGCGACGACCCACTGCAACTACACTAGTGCCATAGTGCAGTCAAATCAAGTATGGTTCGCGAAAAAAGGGGACAAGTCAGCACGGGAAGAAGTAATCCATTCAAGATTCTTTCAGATTGCCGGCCCAGTCGGCGGTTGTTTGCGCGAGTTCGGCGAGAACGGAGGAGTCGGTTTTGCCGGAACGTTTGAGGACGTGAAAGCCGTGGTCCGCGGATTCAATGATGTGCAGTGTTGCTAGTTCTCCGAGTTTTTTAACGACCGGCCGGAGGAGTTTGAGATCCGCGAGCGTGTCCCGTGTTCCTTGCAGAAAAAGCATGGGCATCGGGACTTTGGCGAGATGGTCGGCGCGCTGGGTGGAGGGACTGCCGGGAGGATGGAGTGGAAAACCAAAGAACACCAGGCCGCGAACAGTGGCAAGCAAGATTTGCGCGGCGGCTTGAGAGGTCATGCGGCCACCCATGGATTTTCCGCCGGCGAGCAGCGGAAGGCCGGGCGCCGCTTCACTGGCTGCGCCAAGAGCAGCGGCTACCGTCGCGGTGAGTATGGCAGGGGAATCGGGTCGGCCGCTGCGCTTTTCCATATAAGGGAATTGATAACGGAAGGTGGCAATTTGCAACTCAGCGAGTTCGCCGGAGAGGCTCTCCATGAACGGATGACGCATTCCTGCTCCGGCGCCATGGGCGAAAAGCAGGAGCCACCGTGAGTTGTTGGGACGAAGAAGCAAGGCAGAAACTTCGCCGGCGCTTTCCACGAAAAACGTGAGCGGTATACTCTTCGCCATTCCGCGAAATTTTAACAGACGATCCCGGTCATGGTCAGTGTGTTTTTCACGTAATGCCTCGCGACGCAGCGGAGTTTCGGATACAGTAGCGCGTCATGAAACAGACAGTTTGCACGGTTCTTTCGCTATTCGCTTGCACCGGCCTTGCTGCGCAGCAGCAAAATCCATTTGACGCAAAATCAGGCGAGCGGTTCGCCAACTTGGCGTTAGCTTGTGTGCACAAAGAATATCCGAACAAGCTCAGCCACTCGCTGAACAGCGACGCCGACGTAGCTCCTCCCCGCAAACTCACTCCGGCGTTTTACGGATGCTTTGACTGGCATTCTTCGGTGCATGGCCACTGGCTGTTGGTGCGTCTGGTCCGGACTTTTCCGGGGGCGAGCTTTGTGCCCGCGGCCCGCGGAGCTTTGCGGCAAAGTTTAACCGCACAAAATATCGAGCAAGAAGCGGCCTATCTGCGGGCGGAAGGGCGCGCCAGTTTCGAACGCCCCTATGGGCTGGCGTGGCTGTTACAACTTGTAGCGGAAATTCGGGAGTGGGACGATCCACAAGCCAGAGAAGTGGCAGCGAACCTCCAGCCGCTCGAGCAAGCTGCCGTCGAGCGCGTGAGCAACTGGTTGCCGAAACTCTCGAATCCTATCCGCATCGGGGAACACAACCAGACCGCGTTTGCCATGGGCCTGATGCTGGATTACGCACGCCAAGCCCACAACGAAAAGTTTGCCGAGCTGATTGCGTCCAAGGCACGCCAATTTTATTTGAAGGACAGGGAGTGCCCTTTGACTTACGAACCCTCTGGCGAAGATTTTCTTTCGCCGTGTCTCGGCGAGGCGGACTTGATGCGCCGCGTTTTGCCACAACGCGAATTTGCGAAGTGGCTTGGCACATTTCTTCCGCAAATTCCCGGCATGAGCAAGTCTGGATGGTTGACACCGGTGGTCTCGCCGGATCCAAGCGACCCGAAACTGGCGCACCTCGACGGCCTCAACCTGAGCCGTGCTTGGATGCTGGAAGGAATCGCATCCGCGCTGCCGACGAATGACAAACGCCTGGCGCAGCTTGGCCAAGCCGGGGACGCACACAAGCACGCCGGCCTTGCGGCGGTTACCGGGGAACACTACGAAGGGGGGCACTGGTTGGGAAGTTTCGCGGTGTATTTGGTCACGCAGCGCGGACTCCCCCACGCGGACTAGAAACGTGGAAGCTTACGAAGAAATTCTCAGTCAGCGGCGGCCAGATACCGCTGACATTTTCTGTTCGAAGGGTTTTTGTTCGAAAGGCGTGGGCGATGCGGCCGGGCTGACGGCCGACCCGGGAAGTCTGCGAAGCCGCGCGCAAATTCCGCATCCCGCTGCTCGTGGACGTCGCCAACAAGACACAGGTCGTAGATATGTTCGCTCCCGAATATCCCGACGTGGATTTTATCCTGCCGCATCTCGGCAGCTTCATGGACGACTGGGGTGCGCACGCGCGTGTCATCGAGCAAATCGTGCGTTATCCAAATGTCTACGCGGATACCTCTGCGGTGCGGCGATTCGATTACATCGTGGAAGCCGTGCGCCGCGCAGGACCGCAAAAACTTCTTTTCGGTTCGGACGGCCCGTGGCTACATCCCGGCGTGGAACTACAGAAGATCAAATTGCTCGGCTTGTCTCGCTACAGTGAGGCGCTCATCCTCGGTGGCAATCTGATGCGGCTGCTGCACAAGCGGCGCAGTCACGGCGACTTTACGGCCGATCCGGACTCTCCCGGGCCTCCATCAGCGCCCCGATCAACAGCTTACCGCTCCGGGGTTCGAGCCTCTACCACGAGCGGCTGACCTTCGCCTTTGCCCCGTTGCGTCAACCATGCCGCCAGTCCTTCCGCGAATTTCTCCGGCGACAACCGGTAACTTGCTTCGATCTGGCCTTCCGCAACCGGCAGGGTATCGTCAAACTCCGCTGCGTTCGTAAAGTTGCGCATGCAAAATTGATCGAGCCACTCCAACGGACATGCCCGGCGCCGGCCGCCGATCACGACGTCGACTAGAAACTTTTGAGCGTACATGGCATCAGATTACCATTGCTCGCCGCGGGCGGCGTGCTGCGTCAAACTGTTAAGATAGTGATTGGGAGCTCTCACCTGTGAAGCTGCGACCTCTTTCCTCTGCTCTTTTTCTGTTCGGCATCGGCGCTCTCGATTCACATCCGGTCCGCGGCCAGGGACCGCACGCTGCGGTGCTGCAGCTGGATGCGTGGCGCAAAGCGGTGCTCGCCGGTGACACGCAAGCTTTGATTCCGCTCTACACCACAAGTCCGCGAATTCTCGGTCCCGGGCAATCTGCTTCCAGTCTCCAGGCTGAAATCGGTTACTGGGGGGGGTGGAAAACCAAAGGCCTTAAAACTCTGTCTGCCGAAATCGAAAGCGCTCAAGAGCCACAGCCCGGATTCCACGTGCTAGCAATTCAACTAACGCTGGTCGCCAACGAAGGCAGCGTTTCCAGAAAGTATTTCATCAAGGTGGCACAGGGTTACGTAGACCAGGGCGGAACCTGGAAAATCGCCGCCGAACAGCGCGAAGACCCCACCCGTCTTAAGGGTCCCGCCGAAAAAAAAGATTTGTATCCCGCCGAAGCGGACGCGCCGAAGGAGATCGAGGAAGCGCTACACACCGCCACGAAGTCTCACAAACGGGTGATGCTCGTTTTTGGAGGCAACTGGTGCTACGACTGCCATGTCCTCGACGCCGCTTTCCATTTGCCGGAAATTGCGCCGACCCTCAATCGCAACTATGTCGTAGTGCACGTGGACGTGGGCGAGTACAACAAGAATCTGGACATCGCCAAGAAATACGAAGTACCGCTCGAACGCGGCGTGCCTGCTGCTGCAATCCTGGACGGCACTGGCAAGCTGTTGATCAGCCAGAAAAATCAGGAGTTCGAAAAGGCGCGTTCCATGGCCCCGGAAGATATTCTGGCGTTTTTGAACAAGTGGAAGCCCGCGGCTGAGCGCTGAAGCTGTTGCGCTCAGGCGATTTACAGCACCAAGCGAATTTCGGGATCGACGACCACGTGCGTGGCTACTTCGCCGTTGATAGAGTATTTGTCGCCGTGTTCATTTCGGAAATGAAAGAAGCGGCTGATGTGATAGTCCTCGTCGAAAATCGAAAATACTTTTTCGGTTTCGGCGTGAGACATCTTGAACGCAGAAATTGGCACCGGTTCGCCGGGCTTCGCAGCCAGGCTGGTATACAAGCGGTACAGTTCCTGCAGGGAAATCATCGGGGTGGGACTTGCGGCGTGGGCGGCCATAACCTCACCTTCCTTCCGCTAACAGCTAAAAGCATTTTACACCCTATGGCCGCGTCCGGCGCGCAACGTTTCACTTTGTCAACAGTCCGCGGATCCTCTATCCTTTTCCTGCGACTAAACGAATTGAACCTGCCAGATCGTTCGCACAAGGAGGAAGAACATGGCGATTGCAGTCGGACAGGCCGCGCCAGATTTTTCACTGAAAGATCAGTACGACAAGGACGTAAAGCTTTCGGATTTCACGGGAAAGAAAAATGTCGTGATCGTTTTCTATCCCCTGGACTGGAGTCCCGTCTGCACCAAAGAGCACGTCTGCCTGGTGAACGGCATGAAGGACTTCGCGGCCCTCGACGCCGAAGTGCTCGGTGTGAGTGTCGACAGCGCCTGGTCCCACAAGGCTTATGCCGAAAAAATGGGCATCAAGTATTCCCTGCTTGCGGATTTCAACCCACGCGGCGCTATGGCCGATAAGTTCGGCGTGTACCTTCCTGAAAAAGGAATCACCGGCCGCGCCATCGTCATCGTGGGCAAGGACGGCAAGGTCGCCTGGCTGAAGAATTACGACATCCCGGTAGTGCCGGACGTGGACGAAGTTGCTGCGGCGCTGCAGAAGGTAAAGGTAGCCGGCGCGTAATATCGTCTGATGAGAGTATTGTTTAGGCCTGATCGGCCGCTACACGATTGATTGGTTCGGCTGCAAGCAGACCGTCGAACGCAAACAGGATGCTGATCTGCAATTTGACAACAGCAAGAACGAAAGTCAGTTGATGCACTGGGCCACGGGAGTGCGTTTCTCGCAAATTTCCCGCGACCGGTTGCGCGAAGTGTTTTTGGCTTATGAAAAATTCCATTTGGAGCAATGGGATGTTTTCGGGCCGGATCCCTTGAACGATATGATCGCGGGGGAAGCCGGACGCCACATGGGAGCACAAATCCGGTCGCTTAGGATGAACCGAAACAACTTCATCACGATTCTCGACGAAGGATTTCGCCAAGCCCGCGCCTGGGTGGGAGCGTTACTTAGGCTACGCCGGGCTGAACTAGACCAGCAAATTCGGGCTGGTCCGCCGCCTGCCACATTCTGGCACTGGTTTACGGAAGTGCCCTCCACGGATTCGGCGCATCATCCATACGCGGCGCCGGCGGTACGCAAAATGTTCGCTAGCGGTGTGTCCATGCCAGAAGTGCTCAGTTCTCTTTTGGTCGGGCGTTACACTGAGGTTTACACACTCCCACTCGAAAGCGAAGTGTGGGAGCGAGCCCATGGACGAGTGCCAGTTTCGCCACTGCAACTACAGATGGCGACAAGTGCGCTTGATGAAGTGTTCCGGAGGCTCGCCACGCAAGAACAGGGTGTCCCTTTGCCGCCATCGCGGGAAGCCGAGGGTGAAGACACATGTATCCAGGGCCAAAAGCTCTGCCATCAAAACATTGTCCCGGATGATGGGAGGTGTCGCTATCTGTGGCTCGATAACTGGATTTGCTACTGCTGAAAGGGAGCGCTCAGGACGTAAGGCTGGGCGAAAAAATTCTGAAGCCGGCAATTATTCGCTCCCGCGAATCGAGCCAAGTAGAAAAGGCGATGCCAGCCACAGCGTTAACGTAACAGCCCCGCTGACGATCAGCGGCCAGCGCAAGGGATTGCTTCGAATCAGACCATAGGCAGCAGCCAAGCCCGGAATAAATCCGAACCAGATAAAACCAACCATCACGATGTGGTTCGCCCACTCGGCCGAAAGCAATCTCGTCAGCGGCGCAGACAACCTCTCGGCGCTCACGCCGGGAATGCGCAGCAGCAGACTGAGCGTGATATTCGCCAGCAGAAAAATCGCAAATGCATCGCGTTCTTCTTTCTGCGATGTTTCGTCCGCCTCCGCGAAAGGCTCGCGCTCTGCCGGGAGCATCCGCAGCCACGCCGTCACCACCGGCCACGCCCCCGCCAGCAATAGGACCAAATACAAAACCAGCGCCACGCGATGGTCGAGCCCACCTGCAATTTGCTTCGCAAGAATCACAGCCGTCAGAACTCTAGCGACCGAAGTCATTGCGCGCCACTACGCCGCCCTTCATCACAAACTTCACCTTCTCCAGTGTCTTCACATCAGAGAGCGGGTCACCATCCACCGCGATTAAATCGGCGAGGCGCCCTTTTTCCAGTGAACCCACTTTGTCACTCCAGCCGATCAAATCTGCGGCGTTCAACGTCGCCGCGCGAATTGCATCCAGCGGCTGCATGCCCCACTCCACCATTTTTCCGAACTGCCGGGCGTTATCTCCATGCGGATACACGCCGGCGTCGGTGCCGTACGCGATTTTCGCGCCGGCCTGAAAAGCCCGCTTGAAATTCTCGCGTTGCAACCGACCCACTTTCTTTTCCTTTTCGATAGACTCCGGCAGCATCCCGGCCTTTGCGCCTTCCTGCAGAATAAAGTCGTCGTTGTAGATGTCGAACACCAGGTACGTTCCATGCTGCTTCGCCAGCGTAATGCCCTCGTCGTCAATCAAGCTCGAATGTTCGATCGAATCTATGCCCGCCCGAATCGCATCCTTGATCGACTGAGTTCCATGCGCGTGCGCCGCCACCTTGCGGCCCAGCTTGTGCGCTTCCTCCGCGATCGCCAGCATCTCTTCTGGCGTGTACTGCGGCGTGCCCGGCTGATCGCCTTTGCTCAAGACTCCGCCTGACGCGCAAATCTTGATCACGTCGGCGCCGTACTTGATCACTTCGCGAACTTTCGCGCGCGCCGCCCACGGCCCGTCGGCCACGCCTTCCGACTTGTGGTGATATTCCGCCGGCAGCAGGTTGTCATCGCAATGGCCCCCAGTAATGCCCAGCGCCGGTCCGGAGACCAGCATGCGCGGCCCTTCAATCTCTCCAGCGTTCACGCCGTCGCGAACGGCAATGTCGCTGAAGCCGGCCGCACCCACATTGCGAATCGTCGTGAATCCGGCGCGCAATGTCAGCCGCGCATTCTTTGTGCCGGTAATGGCGGACCGCGGCACGGAAATCCCTAATCCTGCGTAGCCACTGTGCGACGGCTCGCCGGTAATGTGGGTATGGACGTCAATCAAACCGGGCAAGCAGGTAGCTTGCGACAGGTCGATCGCAGCCGTGTTTGCCCCGGAGGCGGGAGCCACCGAAGAAATAACTCCATCCGCGTCAAACGTGACCACTTGATCGGAGAGAAGTTTTCCGGCCCGAACATCCAGCAATTTCCCGCAGCGCACCGCGCCCGGTGCCGCCGCCGCAACACCCCCTGCCAGCAACCACACATTCAGAACAAAAGTAAGTTTCCTCATGAATCCCTCAAGCTCCGTCAGAATCACAAAAGTGCGCAACGAGAATAGCTCGAAAAGCCCAGACGGCCAATGTTGTTGGAGTTTTGTTGATTATAGGCCTTGTTACTTTGCCTGATCTGGCGTAAGCGAGCGCAAGAACACCACCAACTGCCACCGCTGCTCTTCCGAGAAGCGCTTCTTGAAGCTGGGCATTGGCCGGTGCCCTTCGCTGATTTTGTAGAACAATTCCCCGTCGCTCACCGAATTCATATG
>Ga0068863_100001141_pt1 | contig 26504 bp, 24 predicted proteins | sample KBSSwiS62_FD_66596 | JGI IMG/M metagenome (GOLD analysis project Ga0068863, IMG submission 66596) | Switchgrass rhizosphere microbial communities from Kellogg Biological Station, Michigan, USA - KBS Switchgrass S6-2 | ecosystem: Host-associated > Plants > Roots > Rhizosphere > Soil ... | reverse complement strand
GTCCGCGCGATCAAGAACCGCTTCGGCGCGGTCAACGAGATCGGCGTCTTCGCGATGACCGAGAAGGGCCTGAAGGGCGTCAGCAACCCGAGCGCGATCTTCCTGTCGACGCACGGCGAGCCGGTGCCGGGCTCGTGCGTGCTGGTCACGCTCGAGGGCACGCGGCCGATGCTGGTCGAAGTGCAGGCGCTCGTCGACGCCGGCGGGCCGAGCCCGCGCCGGCTCTCGGTCGGCCTCGAGCGCGACCGCCTGGCGATGATGCTCGCGGTGCTGCATCGCCACGCCGGCATCGCCGCGCTCGACCAGGACGTCTTCGTCAACGCCGTCGGCGGCGTCCGCATCAGCGAGCCGGCGGCCGACCTCGCGGTGATGCTCGCGATCCAGTCGAGCCTGCGCGGCAAGGCGCTGCCGCGCGGCTTCATCGCCTTCGGCGAGGTCGGCCTCGCCGGCGAGGTGCGGCCGGCGCCGCGCGGCCAGGAGCGCCTGCGCGAGGCGGCCAAGCTCGGCTTTTCGCTCGCGATCGTTCCCAAGGCGAACGCGCCGAAAGGCGCCTCCCGGGGCGTCGCCGCGAAGGCCTTCGAGGGCCTGACGATCCACCCGGTCGAGCGCATCGAGGAAGCGATCGACCTCGTCCGCACGCTGTGAGCGGGCAGTGAACGCGCGCCTCGGCTGGCTGCTGGCGGCGCTGTTCGCCTTCGCCGCGTGGCGCGCCTACGATCTCGCCGGCCTCGCCTTCGCGGCGAGCGCGATCGTGTTCTGGCTGCTGCTGCAGTTCAACCGCGCCGTGCGGGTGATGAAGAACGCCGCCGCGTCGCCGGTCGGCCACGTTCCGAGCGCGGTGATGTTCCACGCCGGCCTCGCGAGCGGCATGACGATGCTGCAGATCGTGACCAAGACGCGGAGCCTCGGCCGCAAGGTCGAGGGCAGCGACGACGACTGGCGCTGGAGCGACGACGGCGGCGCGAGCGTCTTCCTCCATTTCGAGCGCGGCCGGCTCGTGCGCTGGCAGATCGAGCGCGCGCCCGAGCCCGAGGCGCCCGCGCCGGCCGGCGGCGGCCGGGACGAACCGGCCGCCTAGAATCAGCGCCCCTGATCACAGCGATGGAGCGCCTCATGTCGATGGCCGACCGCGACGGCAAGATCTGGATGGATGGAACGCTCGTCGACTGGCGCGACGCGAAGATCCACGTCCTGACGCACACCCTGCACTACGGCTGCGGCGCGTTCGAGGGCGTACGCGCCTACAACACGGTCAACGGCACCGCGATCTTCCGCCTGTACGAGCACACCCAGCGCCTCTTCAACAGCGCCAAGATCCTGCGCATGAAGATCCCGTTCTCGTTCGACGAGGTCGTCGAGGCGCAGCGCACGGTGGTGCGCGAGAACAAGCTCGAGTCGTGCTACCTCAGGCCGCTGACCTGGATCGGCTCCGAGAAGCTCGGCGTCTCGCCCAAGGGCAACACCGTCCACCTGATGGTCGCGGCCTGGCCCTGGGGCGCCTACCTCGGCGAGGAAGGCATGAAGCGCGGCATCCGCGTCAAGACCTCGAGCTACACGCGCCACCACGTCAACATCACGATGACGCAGGCCAAGGCGGTGTCGAACTACACCAACTCGATCCTCGCCAACATGGAGGCGCTCGACGACGGCTACGACGAGGCGCTGCTGCTGGATGCGAGCGGCTTCGTCAGCGAAGGCGCGGGCGAGAACCTGTTCATGATCAAGAAGGGCGTCGTCTACACGCCCGACCTCTCGGCGGGCGCGCTCGACGGCATCACCAGGAACACGATCCTGGCGATCTGCAACGACCTCGGCCTGACGCTGGTCGAGAAGCGCATCACCCGCGACGAGGTCTACATCTGCGACGAGGCGTTCTTCACCGGCACCGCCGCCGAAGTGACGCCGATCCGCGAGCTCGACCGCATCGAGCTCGGCACCGGCTCGCGCGGGCCGATCACCGAGAAGATCCAGAGCGCGTTCTTCGACATCGTCAACGGCCGCAATCCGAAGTACGCCGAGTGGCTGACAAAGGTCTGAGCAGCATGCCCCACAGCGACGGATCGAGAGCATCGGTCGAACTGACCGCCGCCGAGCTGCAAGGTCCCGGCGTCGTCTTCTGCCCGAACCCGAAGATGCCGCTGTGGAGCAACCACCCGCGCGTCTTCATCGACGTCGCCACCGCGGGCGTCGGCAAGTGCCCGTACTGCGGCACGGAGTACCGCCTCAAGCCGGGCGAGAAGGTCCACGCGCATTGATCGACCCGGGCGCGAGCGGGCCGTGAAGCGAACGCTCGTCATCGCGCCGCAGTGGATCGGCGATGCCGTCATGGCCCAGCCGCTGCTCGCCACCCTCGCCGAGGGCGGCGAGCGGCTGACGGTGGCGGCGCTGCCGTGGGTCGCCCCGGTCTTCAGCGCGATGCCGGAGGTGACCGAGATCGTCGAGCTGCCGTTCGCGCACGGCCGCCTCGACTGGACGGCGCGACGCCGCGTCGCCGCGCAGTGGCGCGACCGTTTCGACGTCGCCTACGTGCTGCCCAACTCATTCAAGGCGGCGCTGGTGCCGTGGCTCGCGCGCATTCCGGAGCGCGTCGGTTACGCGGCCGAAGGCCGATCGCCGCTGCTCAGCCGACGACTCGCCGCGCCGCCGGGACGCCCGCCGATGGTCGCGTTCTACGGCGCGCTCGCCGGCGCCGCCTTCGACAACCAGCGGCGGCCGCGTCTTCGCCTCGATGCGGCCGTGCTCGACGACACGACGGCACGTCAGGGTCTGCAACGCGGGCGCTACTGGACCTTCGCGCCGGGAGCCGAATACGGCCCGGCCAAGCGGTGGCCGCCGTCGCACTACGCGGCGCTCGCGCGCGCGCTCCACGAAGCCGACGGCACGCCGATCGCCCTCCTCGGCTCGCCGGGCGAAGCCGAGCTGTGTGCCGAGATCGCGGCGCAGGCGGGCGCTGCGTGCCGGATCCTCGCCGGCCGCACGTCGCTGCTCGACGCGATCGCGCTGATCGCCGCATCGCGCGGCCTGGCGAGCAACGACTCCGGCCTGATGCACGTCGCCGCCGCCTTCGCGGTGCCGCAAGTCGCCGTCTTCGGCTCGACCAGCCCGCTGCACACGCCGCCCCTCAACGAGCGCGCGCGCATCCTCTGGCTCAAGGAAGAGCTCGAGCTCGACTGCATGCCGTGCTTCGACCGCACCTGCCGCTTCGGCCACTACCGCTGCCTCAACAGCATCGCCCCCGCCCGCGTCGAATCCGCCCTGCTCCAAGCGGCCAGCGCTAGCGGGGCGCCACCGGCGCCCACCCCTCCCTCTCGGAGGGAGGGGCTGGGGAGGGAGCGATCCTGATCCCGCGAAGCAGGGAAGTTCACGCCTAAAGCGTGAACTTCCCCGCGTAGACAATCGGCCCCGTCGGCGCCCCCGTCGGCGACCCACCTGCCGGTTCGATCGTGACCGCGAGCGTGTCGGCGCCGGCGAGCACTTTGCCGCGCAACGCGACGACGCCGCTGCCGCCGGGCAGCACCCCGAGCGAGCGCGGCGCGCCCTGCGCCGGCACCGCCCACAGCTCGAGCGAGCGATCGGCGCGCAGCGCGACCGGGGCGATCGGCCGGGCGACCAGCGTCGTGCCGTCGCCGCTGATGCTCGCGACGATCGGCGCGCCAGCAACGCCGCTCGCCGCCGCGCCGGTCGCGGCGAGGACGACGACGACCGGCGGCGCAACCGCGCTTGGGTTGGCGAGCAGGACCGCGAGTCCGATCGCCGCGACGCTCGCGAAGGCGGTGAGGCCGCGCCAGAACGAGAGCCGCTCCCAGGCGCCGGCGACAACGCTCTTCCTGCGATCGAGCCGATCCGAGATGCGCCGCCAGACATCGCCCGACGGCTCGACCGGCACCAGCGCGGCGGTGAGCGGCATCAGCCGCTCGCTCCACGCGAGCGTCGCCTCGCGCAACGCCGAATGCGCCGGCAGCAGCGACTCGAAGCGGCGCCGCGCGCCCCCGCGCAGGGTGCCGGTCACGTACTCGGCGGCGAGCGCGTCGGCGAGGTCCTTGCGGCTGTAGTCCATGTCACTGGCCGCTTGCGCGCTCGCCGCGCACGGCGGCATCGAGGCAGCTCTTCAGCGTCGCCAGCGAGCGGCGCACCCACGACTTGACGGTGCCGAGCGGCTGGCGCATCTGGGTCGCGACTTCGGCGTGGCTGAGCCCCTGGAAGAAGGCGAGGGCGACGCTCTGCCGCTGGCTCGGCGAGAGCTGTTCCATGCACGCCGCGAGCGAACGCGCCTCGGCAGCCCGGCTCAGCAGATCGAGCGGGCCGGGCGATTCGTCGGCCACGGTGTCGTACACGTCGTCGTCCTCGCGGTCGCGGCCCTCGCTCGCTGGAGCGGCGGCGCGCATCTGGGGCTGGGTCTGCAGGCGGCGCAGGCTGTCGATGGCGCGGTTGCGCGCAATGCTCGTGAGCCACGTGAGGGGCTGGCTTTGCGCCGCGTCGAAGCTGCTCGCCGCCCGCCAGACGTTGACGTACACCTCCTGCAGGATGTCTTCGGCCTGGGCTCGGTCCCGGTTGATACGCAGCACCACGGCGAGCAGATGCGAGCTGGTCCGCTCGTAGAGCGTGGCAAAAGCCGCACGATCGCCGACTCCGGCGCGAGCCAGCAGGCGCGACAGATCATGGCTGCGCTCGGTCCAGTCGGTGGGAGATCTGAGCATGGATGCGGGCTGCAAGCCGGTTGGTCTGCGCCTTGCGTGCCTTCCTACAATTCCAGCGCCCGGAAGGTTAACCGAAGAAAATTCATGGCCCGTCCCAAGCCGCCCGCACCGACCCTCGTTTCCGCCGACGACATCGAGCACGAGCTGTACGAGGCGATGCGGCGCGGCGACATCGAGCGCCTCATGGGCCTGTGGTCCGACGACGACGAGATCTGCTGCATCCACCCCGGCGGCGAGCGGCTGGTCGGCGCCGCCGCGATCCGCGCCTCGTTCGAGGCGATGTTCGCCAACGGCACGATCGACGCGGAGCCGCAGCGCGTGCGCCGCCTCGAGTCGCACTCGAGCGCGGTGCACAGCGTGCTCGAGCGAATTCGTGTCATGACGCCGGCGGGCGAGAAGTTCGCGTGGGTCGTCGCGACCAACGTCTACCTGAAGTCGTCGCAGGGCTGGCGCCTCGTCGCGCACCACGCCAGCCCGGGCACGCCGGTGGAGGCGCAGGAGAGTCCCGAAGCCGCGTCGACGCTGCATTGACCGACCGCTGGTTCGATGAACGATTTCCGCGCGCCGCGCTGGCTGCCCGGCGGCCATGTGCAGACGATCTGGCCGGTGCTCTTCAGCCGTCGCTTCGATGGCGCCGCGCCGATCTTCCAGCGCGAGCGCTGGAAGACGCCCGACGCCGACTTCGTCGACGTCGACTGGCAGGGCAATGATGCCGACTCGCCGTTGCTCGTCCTCTTTCACGGCCTTGAGGGGTCGTCGTCGAGCCACTACGCGCAGGCCTTCGCCGCCGAGGCGAAGCGGCGCGAGTGGCGGTTCGCGGTGCCGCACTTTCGCGGCTGCTCGGGCGAGATCAATCTGGCGCCGCGTGCGTACCACTCGGGCGACCACGAGGAAGTCGGCTGGATGCTGCAGCGCTTTCGCGCCCTCCACTCCGGGCCGATCGTCGCCGTCGGCGTCTCGCTCGGCGGCAATGCCTTGCTTCGCTTCGTCGAGGAAGCGGGCGCGAGCGCGGCCGAACGCGTGCGCGCCGTCTCCGCCGTCTCCGCGCCGCTCGACCTCGCCGCCGGCGGCCGTGCGATCGGCCGCGGCTTCGGCCGCCAGGTCTACACGCGCATGTTCATGCGCACGATGAAGAGGAAGGCGCTCGTCAAGCTCGGCCAGCATCCCGGCCTGTTCGACGCCGAGGCGATGCGCGCGGCGCGCGACCTGCGCGATTTCGACGAGATCTTCACCGGCCCGCTGCACGGCTTTGCCGGTGCCGACGACTATTACGCGCGCAGCTCGGCGAAAGCGCACTTGGACCGCATCCGCATTCCGGCCCTGGTGCTGAACGCGCGCAACGATCCGTTCCTGCCCGCCTCGGCGCTGCCGCGCCCGGGCGAAGTCGGCCCGTGCGTGACGCTCTGGCAGCCGGCGCACGGCGGCCACGTCGGCTTCGCCGACGGGCGCTGGCCGGGGCACCTCAAGACCCTGCCCGGCAGTGTCGCCGGCTGGCTCGCCGAGCGCCTCTAGCGCCGCAGGCGCGCAAAATCACGGCATGGACGCCATCGTCGCCGCCGCCCTCAAGAAGTGGCCCAACGTTCCGCATTGCTACGCCTGGCTCGCCCTCGACGCGCGCGGCGACTGGTACATGCGCGACGACCGCATCCAGGCGGCAGGCCCGTTCCCGCGCGTCAAGGGCAGCCGCATCGATCACGAGAAGCTGCGCGACTTCATCGCCCGCAACTACGCCTGCGACGACAGCGGCGCGTGCTTCTTCCAGAACGGGCCGCAGCGCGTCTACGTCGAGCTCGAGGCGACGCCGTGGATCTGGCGCCTGCAGCCCGACCCGACGTCGAGCGTCGTCGTCACCAGCCACACCGGGCTGCCGGCGTTGCCGCGCGAGACGTTCGTCGACGAAGCCGGGCGGCTCTTCCTCGCCAGCGACCTCGGCTTCGGCATCGTCCATACGCTCGACATGAACGTCGCCAGCGATCTGGTCGAGCGCGGCTTCTGGCGGCCCGAGGACGCTCGCTTCGATGCGCTCGTCGAGCGCTTCGCGTACCGCCTCAGCCCCGCCGCAGATCGGCGCGCCGCGGGCGAATGAAAAAGCCGGCGTGAAGCCGGCTCGTTCGGTGGCAAGAGGATCTTATTTCGACGCGTTCACCATGTAGGTGACGACGGCCTTGATGTCGGCGTCGCTCGCGCTCGACCCGCCCTTGGGCGGCATCGCGCCCTTGCCCTTGATCGCATTCGTCGTCAGGGCGTCGATCCCTTGCGCGATTCGCGCCGCCCATCCCGCCTTGTCGCCGACCTTCGGTGCGCCGGCGATGCCGGGCGTGTGGCAGGTGCTGCAGACCTGCGCGTAGAGCGGCGGCGCTGCCGTCGCCGCCGCGGGCGCAGTGGTCGCGGCGGCAGCGGCAGTGTTGGCGGCGACCTGCGTCTTCGAGCGGCCCGCATCTGCGTTCGGCGGCGCGTCTCGCACCTGCGTGTTGAGCGCGGCCTGAGCCGTCGTCTCCGGCTTGCCGGCGTTCGGGTCGGGCATCGGCGAGCCGCCCGTGTTCGGCGCGGCGGCGCCCGACCCGGGCGTGCCGCTGCCCGCGGCCGTCGTCGTCGGCGCTGTCGCTGCGGGCGGTGCCGGCTCGGTGAAGCTGGCCCCGGCCTTGTTGGTCATGAAGACGACGGCACGCGCGATCTCGTAGTCGCTGAAATCGCCGCCGCTCTGCGGCGGCATCTGGCCCTTGCCGGCCACCGCCGAATGGATCAGCGCGTTGAGCCCGGACTTGATGCGCGCCGCCCAGGCGCCCGCATCGCCGAGCTTGGGCGCGCCGAGCGCGCCGGCGGCGTGGCAGGCGCTGCACTGGGCGGCGAAGACCTGGTCGCCGCTCTTGAGCGACGCGAGATCCGAGGCGTCCTTCACCTCGACGACCCCGACCGGCCGGATCCGCTCCGCGACCGCCTTCGGGCTCATCGCATCGCTGCCTGCGGCCGGGCGCTTCTCGGCGGTGACGAACATGACGAGAAGGATGATGCCGAAGATCGGCACCACGAACGCATAGAGGACCGCGAGGATGAGCTGTTTGGGTGTCTTGATCGGGCCTTCGTGCGGGCCGTCCATCTCGTTGCTTTCGTGCGCTGCGGTCATCCGGTCCTCGAGCGTGGGGTGACGCGAAGAAGACGGCAGGCGCCGCCCGCAAGAACTCGATTCGCGTCGAACCCGAAATTATAGGGTCGACACCCGGGCCGACCCGTCGCCGCGGCGCGTCGCTGGTAGACTGGAAAGGCGCCGCGCCCGTAGCTCAATGGATAGAGTACTGCCCTCCGAAGGCAGGGGTTGCAGGTTCGATACCTGCCGGGCGCGCCACTCACGAGTCGAAGCTGTCCAGGCAGGCGGTCAGCGCCCGGAACTGCACGGCGTCGCAACGGTGAAACGCTTCGGCGAGCTCGACGCGGTGCTGCATGCCGCGATAGCGATTCAGGCCGAGGACGGCGGCAGCGTAGTCGCGGTCGCCCATCTCCGAGGCGTACATCCGGATCAGCCGCGCCTTCTCCGCAGCGACCGCGCCGATGTCGACGGCCATGTTGGGCCAGAGCGTCGACCAGACTTCATAGGCGAGCACCTCGCCCTGCCAGCCGGCGAGCCGCGTGGCGATGCCGAGCGCGACGGCGGTGGCCTGGTGGTCGGCATGACCGTCGGCAGGGAACGGGCAGAGCACCTGAGCCGGCCGGAAGGTCCGCAGCTCTTCGGCCAGGCGCGCGGCGATCGCCGCTTCGTGGTTCATCAGCGAGCCGTCGGCGAAGCCCAGCTCGACGACCGAGCCGAGCGTCAGCACGTCGCGGACCTTCATCATCTCGGCGCGCCGGATGTCGCGCAGGTTCCTGGCGACGCCGGGATCGTCGACCGCGCCCGAGCTGTCGGAGACGAAGACGACGCGCACCTCGCTTTGCAGGGTTCGGTGCAGCAGCAGCGTTCCGCCGCAACCGATGACCTCGTCGTCCATGTGCGGCGCGACCACCATGACGCGTTGCCGTCGCAAGGTCTCGAGTTGCACCGGAAGCCGGTGCGTCGCACGCCTGACGCTGAGCAGGAATCGGCGCGCGAAGGCCGAGCGGACCCGGTTGGTGATCGACTGCACGTGAGATCGAAGTCAGACGGTTCGGACTCGCGCCGCGGCCGGCAGCGCTGGTCGTTCGTTGCGATGGATGTCCTGACTCGCGTCAGGGCTTTGCATAGAAGTTGAACACGTGCCGGTTTTCTGGGTTGGCGAGGAACTGGGAAGACCTTAGGGGCTCGAAAGTCAACGGACGGAAGCGCGCCAGGGACTGCAGGGTAACCAAGTCGAGCGGGCGGTGTTCTAGAACGTCGTTCCACCCGATGATAAGTTCGCCCGCTGGCCGCAGCGCGGTGAAGCAGCCGTCGAAGGCACGCTCGCAGGCGGCACGGTCGTCGAGGCCCCAGCCGAAGACGCCGTTGCAGATGATCAAGTCGAGGCTGGCGGGCGCGATGTGGGCATCGATGCTTTCGAGCCCGGCGACGATGTGCCGGCGCGCACCGAAGCGCTTCTTCCACGGGTCCGGGTCGATCGTCCAGTACACGCGGCCCGGCAGCATCCGTTCGTAGTGCCCCGTGTACCAGGCGCAGCCGACGAACAAGACGGTCTTGATGTCGAGGCGCGCCGCGTAGGCCGGCAGGATGACCTGCTCGAGCGTGTCGCGATCCGGCGTCCGCATGCGGTTCGGCAAGCCGAGCGCATTGCGCGCCAGGATCACTCCATAGCCGACGATTTCAGACAAGGGGCGTGCTTTCAGCGCCGCCCAGATTCTCGAAACGAACACCTCATCTCCCGGGTCGGACGATTCTGGCGCGCTTGGGGCAGAGCCCGCGTCGGACAGGGCCGCGCGGTCCCACGAGAGTCGGGCGCATCGGCGCGAGCCAAAAGAAAAGGCCGCGGCGCGAGCGCCACGGCCTGGTCGTCGCGCGGCGAGCCGGCCGTGCGGCCAACTCGCTTCGCTCAGATCGGGGTCGAGGTTGGCGCCGCCGGCAGGGCCACGCCGCCCGGGCCGGCGGTGAACGTCAGCGGCGCGACCGGATCCTGCTGGCCGACGCCGGGTTTGGTCCAGTCGCAGACGCCGGTCGGGAACACCGCGTTGAGACGCGCCTGTTGGCCGGCCGTGAAGGTGATGCCCGTGTAGTCGGTGAAAGCGACGGGCCTCAGCTGGCACTTGAGGATGTTCTCGGCCTGCGGGCCGCCCGCGACCTGGCGCGGCGACGTGAAGACCTTCAGGTTGGTGTCGGCGTCGCAGACGGCCTGGTCGGTGATCTTGGTCGCGAAGTTGACGTCGGCCGTGAGGTAGCAGAAGTCGACCGCAGTCGCGGGCTTGCCGGCGACGACCTGCGCCTGCGTGCGCGCGGCATTGAGCGACGGCTTCGGCGCGCTCGTCAACAGGTTCGACAGCCACGTGTCCATCGTCGTGAACGAGAACGTCGTCACCGCCGCGACCTGCGGTGCCGTCGTCGGCAGCAGGCCCGAGCCGTAGCGCCAGATCACCTGGTTGGCATGGCCGCCGGCATCGGCGTCGAGGCGCGCGCGCTCCTCGAAGCTGCGCCAGTTGTAGTGGATCGGCGATCCGGTCGAGCCTTCGTCGAAGCCGCGCGAATCGATGATCGCGACCTTGCCGAGGTTCTTGCCGTTGGAAAGAATGCCGGCGCGGTAGGCGATCGGCAGGGACGCGGCATCGGCGACGGTCCGGCCCGCCGAGCGGTTGTAGTCGCCGTCGAATCCGCCGACCTTCTCGTTCAAGGTGACGAACTCCTCGGCCGTGATCGCGCCCGAGAGCAACGCCTTCAGGCCGTACTGCACGCCGACGTTGTCGAGCGTCGAGAGCGCGCGAACGCTCGCTCCGCCCGGCAGGCCGGTCGTCGTTCCCCAGACCGCCGCCGAGAGATCGGCGTCGCCGCAGCGCGTGCCGGTCGGGTTGGTCACCGGGTCGTAGACGAGCGCCGCGGGCAGCAGGCAGTTGTTGCGCGGCGCGCCGCTCGGCGCGATCGTTCCGGTCGCCGAGGTGACCAGCGTCGGGACATAGTTGCCGGGCTTGCCGTTGAAGCCGAAGGCGTTGTTCCAGCCGTGGCAGCCGATCGCGTTGCGATGACCGTTGATGGCGGCCTTCTTGGCGTCGATCTGGGCTTGCGTCAGGCCGGCCATGAGGGCGGTCCATTCGGGCGCGACGTACGCGTTGACGAGCAGCACGCAGTCGGTGACCTCGAGCCCGGTAGTGATCGAGTCGGGGTAGTCGCAGCTCGGCTGGATGCCGTCGAGCAGCCCGGGGTAGATCGTCGAGACGGTGTTCTGCTGGATCGAGCCGCCCGAGCAGCCGTTGGCCACCGTGTACTTGATCTCGCCGTAGTTGTCGACGATGTGCTCCTTCATCATCATCGTCGTCTCGGCGACGAGCACGCGGTTCGAGTTGTAGAGCGAGTCGGTGACGCTGTTGTCGGCGACCATGAAGCCGAGGCGAAGCGCGGTGTCGTCCCAAATCGGCGTGCCACCGGTGAAGCCGACCACCCAGTTCTGCTCGGAGCGAAACTGCTGGCGCGGCTGGCCGGTGGAGGCGCCGTACGTGTAGAGCAGCTTGCCGTTCCATTGCGGCTGCGGCGCGGTCGCCGTCCACGTCGGCTTGGTCGGGTCGAACAGGACGGCGATGTCGTAGATGCCGCGGTTGATCGTGCCGCGTTCACGGCGAACGATGTACGGCACCGTCACGCCGTGCGACGTCGTCGTCGACGCGACCGATGCGGCCGGCGTCGTTCCAGCGACGTAAGGTTGGAAGCACGAGTTGGCCGGCGTCGCCGTTCCGGCCGGCGACGGATCGGGCAGCACGAAGAGACAGCCGCCGTCGGCGCCGAAGTTGACCGAGGCCGCGGTCTTGGTGCGGTAGAAGAGCTTGAACTCGGTCGCTATGTTGCATTGCGCGTCGGTCGCCGTCGTCGGCAGGCCGCTCGCGTTCGAGCCCGGCGTGTTGCCGACCGCGGCGACCGCCGTCGGCGTCGCGCAAACCCACGGCCCGGCCTGCGCGCCGAGCAGCACCGGCCCGCCGATTGGGTGGTTGTTGATGACCAGCTGGGCGCCGACGGCGCTGCCGTCGGTGTACGTCGCGTTGATGTTGTTGTTGCCGTTCTTCAGCCCGGTGACCAGGCCGACGATCCGGCCGCTCGGCAGGGTGACGAACGACGACGTGATGTCGGTGCCGTCGCGGTCGATCTTCAGGCTCGCCGGGGGAACGAACCCGGGCACCTTCACCTCGACCAGCGCCGAGCCGCCGCTGATGAGGTCGGCGCGGTTGGAAAGCGTCGTGAGGGTAGTGCCGCTGGTCGGCGGCACGGCGGGGGCGTCGTTGCCGCCGCAGGCGACGAGGAAAAGTGAGGCAACGCCGGCGGCGCACGCCGCGGCGAGAGAGCGAGGCAGATTCACGATTGTCTCCAGTGCGCTCGCCGGTCTAAGCCGGGAGTCGTGCGAATCGCGCCGAGGAAGTCGGTGCGTAGCGCAAGCTTAAGAGTCGGCGTGGGAAGCGAAATCAGGGCTACCCATGAGGCGCCCAGCTCGGCGATGGCTTGCCGGCACGTCTCGGCAGGCGCCGCGGTCGATTCAGCTCGGCGCCGTCTTGCTGCCCGGCTGGCCGGTCTTCTTGTTGACCGGCGCCCGCGTCTTGCTCGGCGAGACGGGCTTCTTCGCGGACGAGGTCGCCTTCTTGGTGCCGCTCGTCGGCTTGGTGGAGTCGGCCGACCCACCTCGTTTCGCCGCGTCGGCGCTCTCGGCCGCGCCGCTCGCCGATCCGGGTAGCCCGGTTGGCACCAGCGCGGCCGGCGTCGGGTTCGGAGGGGCTTCGAAGCCCGGCCCGTTGCCAGGACACAGTTCGATCCGGGGCGTGATGCCGGCGATGGTGTTGCCGAGGAACCAGAAGTAGTACTGCTTGGTGTTGATGCGGATCGTTTCCTTGCCCGTCGCCTCGCCGGTTCGGGTGAGGTACGCCACCGGGACCACCCAGCCGCGACTCGAGGTGGTGTAAGCGTCCAGGGCGCAGGCACCGGGCTCCGGCGCACCGAAGTTGACCTCGGCGTTCTTCTGCGGATTCCTGATCTTGAAGGCCAGGTAGTCGGTGATCGTCTTTTCGTAGTTTCGCGGTGGAGGCGTCCTGACGACTTCGGTCGTCGTGGTGTCGGTGCTGGCGCAGCCGATCAGGGCGGCGCACAGCGCCGAGGGAATCACCAACTTGAAGGGCGAGAGCGGGTTCATCGTTTCAGCATGCTTTCAGGTCGCCGAGAGTACTCGGCCGGGCGCGTCTCCATTGAGCCCCATTCCGCGAGCCTCCCAGCATCCCTTGAACGCGGGGGGGGGGCACGTAGGACCGGAGCCATTCTCCCTTGACGCGCCTCAGCGCGCAGAGGTGAAGGTGAAGGCCACCGTCTCAGAGAACACCGCTGAAGGCCGCGCTCTCGGGGTGAAGAACGGATTGACTCGACGCAATGCGCGTGCGGCAATCGAGACGCGCCCGTGATCCGGGCGCTTCGTTTCTCCAATCATCCATCTCGCCGAGGTCAGATCGACCGCCCGGCGATCAACAAAGGAGTTCCAGATGGCGATGCTTTTCGACAGACGCAGGCCAGCGTCGATGCTTCTCGCGCTGGCGGCAGCCGCGCTGCTCGCTTCGTGCGGCGGTAGCGGTGGCGGTGAATCGGCGGACTCGGCCAAGATGACGCCGCTGGCGGCGAAGAGCCAGCTCCCCGACTCGCTGCCGGTCCCCGCGCGCGCCGTCGACGAGCAGCGCGACGCCTCCGCGCACACGACCTCGCCATCGGCCCGCGAAGCCACGACCGACCAGAAGGCGGCAGTCGACCACGGCAAGCTGTACATCGTGCAGCTGATCGAGGATCCGGCGATCGCCTACAAGGGCGGCGTCGCGGGGATGCCTGCGACCAAGCCCGGCAAGGGGCAGAAGATCGACCCCAACAATCCCACCGTGGCGCGCTACGTCGGCTACCTGACGGGCCGCCACGACACCATGCTCGCCAGCGTCGGCGCCAGCAACCGCAAGGCTTACAGCTACGGCTACGCCTTCAACGGCTTCGCCGCTGAGCTCACCGACGCGCAGGTCGCCCAGCTCGCGATGACGACCGGCGTGCTGGCGATCGCCAAGGACGAGAAGCGCGCGCTCGACACGTCGTCGACGCCGGCGTTCCTCGGCCTGAGCGGGGACGCCGGCTTCTGGAAGACGACCGGCGCGACCGGCGAAGGCATCGTGATCGGCATCGTCGACGGCGGCATCTGGCCCGAGTCGCTCAGCTTCTCGGACCGCACCGGCACCAACGGCAACGCCTCCAAGGACGGCAAGCTGGACTATCAGCAGATTCCCGGCTGGCATGGCCGCTGCACTCCGGGCGATCAGTTCAACGGCTCCGACTGCAACCAGAAGCTGATCGGCGCCCGCTGGTACAACGCAGGCTGGGGCGGTGACGCCGGTATTCGGGCCGAGCTGCCTTGGGAATTCGTCTCGCCGCGCGACTACGGCGGGCACGGCACGCACACCGCGTCGACCGCCGGCGGCAACGCCAACGTTCCCACCACCGGTCCGGCCGCGGTCTTCGGTCCGATCAACGGCATCGCGCCGCGCGCGCGCATCGCGGCCTATAAGGTCTGCTGGGACACCGGCGCCGGCACCAGCTCGTGCTTCTCGAGCGACAGCGTCGCGGCGATCGACCAAGCGGTGGCCGACGGCGTCGACGTCATCAACTTCTCGGTCAGCGGCAGCACGACCAACTTCCTCGATCCGGTCGAGGTCGCCTTCCTGTTCGCCGCCGACGCGGGCATCTTCGTCGCCACCTCGGCCGGCAACAGCGGGCCGACGACGTCGACGGTCGCCCACCCGGGGCCGTGGCTGACAACGGTGGCGGCGGGAACGCACAACCGCGACGGCAAGGGCTCGGTCACGCTCGGCAACGGCGCCACGTACAACGGCGCCTCGGTCGCCACCGCCTTGTCGAGCAAGCCGCTGATCGACTCGATCAACGCCGGCCTGCCCGGCGCCGACGCGGCCAAGGTCGCGCTCTGCTACGCCGCAGTCGACAACAACGGCACGGCCGTCCTCGACCCGGCCAAGGTGGCCGGCAAGATCGTCGTCTGCGATCGCGGCGTCACGGGCCGGACGAACAAGAGCATCGCGGTCCAGGAGGCCGGCGGCGTCGGCATGATCCTCGTCAACACGAGCGCGAACTCGCTCAACGCGGACTTCCATTCGGTGCCGACGGTCCATTTGGCGCACACTGATCGCCCGGCGGTCAAGGCGTACGCGGCGCTCGCGGGAGCGACGGCGAGCATCGCCCAGGCGACGATCGTCTACGACGCACCGGCGCCGCTCACGGCCGCGTTCTCGTCGCGCGGCCCGCTCCTCGCCGCCGGCGGCGACCTGCTCAAGCCCGACCTCATCGCCCCGGGCCAGGACGTCCTCGCGGCGGTCGCGCCGCCCGGCAACCACGGCCGTTCGTTCGACCTCTACAGCGGCACGTCGATGTCGAGCCCGCACGTCGCCGGCCTCGGCGCGCTGATGAAGCAGCTCCATCCCGACTGGTCGCCGATGGCGATCAAGTCGGCGTTGATGACCACGGGATACGACGTATTGGACGCCGGCATATCCGATGCGACCCGCATCTTCCGCCAGGGCGCCGGCCACGTGAGCCCGCTCAAGGCTGCCGATCCCGGCCTGGTCTTCGACCACGGCTTCAACCAGTGGCTCGCCTTCCTGTGCGGCACCGGCCAGCTGACCGCGTCGTACTGCCCGGCGATCCGCATCGATCCGAGCGACCTGAATGTGCCGTCGATCGCGATCGGCGACCTGGCGGGCACGCAGACGGTGACGCGGACGGTGACCAACGTCGGAAAGGGCACTTCGACGTACAACGCGTCGGTCGCGGGAGTGACCGGCGTGACGACCGTCGTCAGCCCGTCTTCGCTGACGCTCGCGCCCGGAGCCACAGGCACCTTCAGCGTGGCCTTCACCAGAACGTCCGCCGCCGTGAACACCTATGTGGGCGGACAGCTCACGTGGGCCGACGGAACGCACAACGTGCGTCTGCCGATCGTCGTGCGGCCGGTGGCGCTGGCGGCACCGGCGCAGGTGAACGGCACCGGGGGACCGATCAGCTACACGGTGAGGTTCGGCTACACCGGTCCCTTCACGGCGACGGGTCGCGGCTTGATCGCACCGGCGATCACGGCGGGAACCGTCGCCGACGATCCGACCGACAGCACCTGCTCGTTGGCGTCGCCGAACGCACAGAAGATCGACGTCGCCGTTCCGGCAGGAACGACCTACGCCCGCTTCGCGCTGTTCGACGCCGACGTCAACCCGGGCTCGGACATCGACATGTGCGTCTTCCGGGGCGCCACGCAGGTCGGCTCGAGCGGCAGCGGCACGTCGGCCGAGGAGGTCAATCTGGTGGACCCGACAGCGGCGACCTATACCGTCGTCGTCCAGGGCTGGGGCGTCGTCGGCTCGAGCCCGTTCAAGCTGCACACCTGGCTGCTGGGCAGCACGGCTGCGGGCAACATGGCGGTATCCGCGCCGGCCGGCGCCACCGTAGGCGGCTCAGGCACGATCGGGCTGACGTTCAGCGGCCTGGCCCCGAGCACGAAGTACCTCGGCTCGGTGGTTTACGGCGGCAGCGCCGGCATGCCGAACCCGACGATCGTGCGGGTCGACACGCCCTGACGGCCTGACTCGCTCCTTTTCGACGCCCCGCGGTGAAAGCCGCGGGGCGTTTTCATGTCGAGGTGTCGGGCAGCGGCGCGATCGCGCGCTCCGCCGGGCAATGCAGCCACTGGCCGCGCGAGCCGACGTGGTATTCGAGCAAGGCCGCGTCGGCCTGGACCCGGATCAGGTAGCCGCGGATCAAGGCCTGCGTGTACATCCGTCCCGGCTCCGGGCAGCCGAGCGAGCCGTCGCGCCAGGTCACCGCTTCGCTGTGGACGACACGGATCCGGCCGGCATCGACCCCGCTGCGTCGTTGCGCATCGGCGAGCACCTCCTGATGGAGCGATGTCATGTCGAGAGCCATGGCGAGCAGGACGGCCGTCGTGATCATCGCCAACCGTATCACCGATCGACTGGAGCCATGCGCGGGATCGCGCGCCGAGCAGCCGAATGGCGCTCAAGCCTCGCCGCGCGCCTCGCGCGCAATCGACCGCGGCACTTCGATCGGCATGTCGAGCAGCAGTTGCGCCATTCCCTTGCCGAGCGGATCGAGCCGACGCGACGACGGCCCGCCGCCGTCGAGGGCCTGGTGCAGGACGAAGTTCATCGCGTGGATGCCCGGAAGATGGAAGCGCTCGACCTCGCCTTGCACGAGGTGGCCGAGCCAAGCCTTGACGCGGGTCGGCGTGAGTCGCTCCCAGAGCAGCGGCAGCCACTCGGCGCGGCGCGCGACCACGCCGACGTTGGAGAGATCGCCCTTGTCGCCGCTGCGCGCCCAAGCGAACCGGATCAGCGGCAGCGACTCGACCGCTTCCAGCCCGCCGGTCGCGTTCGTCGCGGGCAGAAGCGTCTTCGCCGCCGCACGCGGCGCGCCGCCACCGCCGAGCACGACCGCGACGGTTTCGCGCCGATCGCCGATCGCGAACGACGCCGGCGCTGCCGCCTTGTCGAGCAGGAACGAGAACGCCTTGACGAGCGGCGACACCGACGGCCGGCCACCGCCGGGGCCGGTCGTTCCCGGCGACCACGACGTCCCGGCGGGCGCGATCTCGCGCGCGAACAACTCGAGCGCGCGTTTGTCGGCGTGGTCGGCGACGACGCGCAGCATGACCTCGCGGCTGGCGCGCGTGCGCGAATGCGGCCCGTACGAGCTCTCCGCACCGATCACTTCGACATGCGTCGCCGTGAAGTCGGCGAAGCCCGCCTCGCGCAGGAGCCGGCTCGTCCGTTCGACGATGGCGGCGCCGGTGCGCTCGGCCTTCTTCACCGCGTCGATGCCGACGATGACGAGCGAGCCAGCGCAGCGAAAGCCGGCCAGGGCGGTCGCCGAGACCTTGTACGTGCCGGTCGGCGCCATGCCGCGCGCGCCGGCGACGCGAACGTGATGAACGCCGTCCTGCTCGATCGTCACGTGGCGGAAATCGCAGACGACGTCGGGCAAGACGTAAGCGCCCGGGTCGCCGATCTCGTAGAGCAACTGCTCGGCGACCGCGCCGCGCGCGATCAGCCCGCCGGTGCCTGCCGGCTTGGTGATGCGGAACGTTCCGTCGCCGCGGCATTCGGCGATCGGGTAGCCGATGTTGGCCCAGTCGGGCACCGCTTCCCAGTCGGTGAAGAGGCCACCGGTCGCCTGACAGCCGCATTCGATGATGTGACCGACGAGGCTGCCGGCAGCGAGCAGGTCGGGGTTGCCCGCGCCCCAGCCGAACTCGTGCACCAGCGGCCCGAGCGCGAGCGCGCTGTCGACGACGCGCCCGGTGACGACGATGTCGGCGCCGTCGGCGAGCGCGGCGGCGATCGGCATCGCGCCGAGATAGGCATTGGCGCTGAGCACGCGCGCGGGCAGGGCATCGCCGCGCTCGATGTCGCGCGTGCCGGCGGCGGCGAGCGCGGCGATCTGCGCGCTGACGTCGTCGCCCTCGACGACCGCGACTTTGAGCGCCAGACCTTCGGCGGCGATCAGCGCCTCGAGCGCCGCCACGCAGGCGCGCGGATGGATGCCGCCCGCGTTGCTCACGACCTTGATGCCGCGCTTGGCGATCGCGCCGAGCACCGAGCGCATCGCCACCTCGACGAAGTCGGTGGCGTAGCCGAGCTCGGGGCGCTTCAATCGCGCCGCGGCGAGGATCGCCATCGTCGTCTCGGCGAGGTAGTCGAAGACCAGGTAGTCGACCGCGCCCGAGGCGACGAGCTGCGGCGCGGCGACGCGGCTGTCGCCCCAGAACCCCGAGGCGCCACCGATGCGAACGATCTTCTCGGCAGCCATCGCCGTCTCCCGTTGCCGTAGCGCGAGGTTAGCAACCCCGCGCGCTGCTTGTTGCGGCGAGGCGCCGCTAAACTGGTGCGGCCCGCCGAACGCGAACGACACGTGGACCTTCTCGACCCTTCGTCCCTGCCGGAACGCTTCGCGTCGGTCGAGGCGCTCGACGAATTCCTCACCCGGCCGACGCGCGCCCTCGTCGACGACCTGGCGGCGGTCGACGGCGACCTCCTCGTCCTCGGCGTCGCCGGCAAGATGGGGCCGACGCTGGCGCGCCTGGCCAAGCGCGCGTCGCCGAAGCGCCGCGTCGTCGGCGTCGCCCGCTTCAGCGACCGCTCGGTGCGCGACCGGCTCGGCGAGCACGGCGTCGAAACGATCGCCTGCGACCTGCTCGACCGCTCCGCCATCGCCGCGCTGCCCGACGCGGCGAACGTGATCTTCGCCGCCGGCCACAAGTTCGGCGCGAGCGGCGCGCCGGCGCTCACCTGGGCCATGAACACGCACGTGCCGGCGCTCGTCGCCGAGCGCTATCGGGCGGCGCGGATCGTCGCCTTCTCGACCGGAAACGTCTACGGCCTGGCGCCCGTCGGCGTCGCGGGCGCGGGCGAAGCGACGCCGCCGGCGCCGGTCGGCGAGTACGCGCAGTCGTGCCTCGGCCGCGAGCGCATGTTCGAGCACTTCTCGGCGAAGCACGGAACGGCGGGCCGCATCGTTCGCCTCAACTACGCGATCGACATGCGCTACGGCGTAGTCTTCGACGTCGCCGCGAAGGTCCATCGCGGCGACCCGGTCGACGTCACGATGGGCCACGTCAACGTCATCTGGCAGGGCGACGCCAACGCGCAGGTTCTTCGTTGTCTCGCTCATTGCACGACGCCGACGTCGCCGATCAACGTCACCGGCCCCGAGACGATCTCGATCCGCTGGCTCGCGCACCAGCTCGCCGCGCGCCTGGACACGGCGGCCGAGGTCGTCGGCCAGGAGGCGCCGACGGCGCTGCTCTCGGACACGACCGCAGCCACGGCGCTGTTCGGCTATCCGGTCGTTCCCCTCGGCCGCATGCTCGACTGGGTCGCCGACTGGGTGAAAGCCGGCGGCACGAGCTTCGGCAAGCCGACCAAGTTCGAGGTTCGCGATGGCGAGTTCTGACGTGCTCGCGATCGAGCGGCTCGCCTTCGACGACATCGCCGGCGGACTGGCGCTGTCGGATGCAGCGGGCTGGAACCAGAGCGCCGACGACTGGTCGTTCTTCATCGCCGCGGGCGCTGTGTTCGGCGTCCGCGACGAGGCCGGAACGCTGGTCGCGACGGCCGCGGCGCTGCCCTACGACGACACCGCCGGCTGGATCTCGATGGTGCTGGTCGACCCAGCGCATCGCCATCGCGGCATCGCCAGCCAGCTCGTCGACGCCTGCGTCCGGTCGTTGCGCGAGGCCGGCCGCAGCGCGGTGCTCGACGCGACGCCCGCAGGTGCCGCCGTGTACGCGAAGATCGGCTTCGTCGCGGGCTTCGCGTTCGAGCGCTGGGAGGGAGAAGGCGGGGAAACGATCGCGGCGACGACCTCGGAGAGCGACATCGCGGCGGCGCCGGCGCAGGCCGACACGCTGATCGCCCTCGATCGCAGCGCGAGCGGCGTCGATCGCGCGCTGCTGCTTCGATCGTTTCTTGCCCGGCCGGCCACGCGCGCGTGGCTCGCTCCGCGCGGCGACGGGTTCGCGCTGCGGCGCGCCGGTCGCCGGGCTGCGCAGGTCGGCCCGATCGTCGCCGGCGACGACGCGGCCGCGCTCGCGCTGCTGGCGCTTGCGCTCGACGACGTCGCCGGCCGCGTCTTCATCGACGTCCCGGTCGATCGCACGGCGATCGCCGACGCCTTGACGCGCCGCCGCTTCGTTCGCCAGCGCCCGTTCGTCCGCATGGCCCTCGGCGACGCGCGCGCGGCGGCAGCGCGCGAGCGGGTCTTCGCGCTCGCCGGCCCGGAGTTCGGCTGACATGGCAACGACGCCTGCGCCGCTCGCCATCGCCGCCCTGCGCGAGTGCCTGTTCGACGGGCTCGCGATCCCGGCGCACCCGCTCGCCCTCGATTCGTCGCGTCGGCTCGACCGGCGGCGCCAGCGCGCCCTGGCGCGCTACTACCTCGACGCCGGTGCCGGTGGCCTCGCCGTCGGGGTCCACACGACCCAATTCGCGATCCGCGAGGCGGGCCTGTTCGAGGAGGTGCTGACAATCGCCGCGGAGACCGCGCGCGACTGGCCGCGCTTCGCCCGCCTTGGCGCCGCGCCGCGGCCGCTCCTCGTCGCCGGCGCCTGCGGGCGCACGCAGCAGGCGCGAGCGGAGGCGCGCCTCGCCCGCGGCCTCGGCTACGACGCCGCTCTGCTGAGCCTCGCCGCCTGGAAGAGCGCGAGCGAGGAGGAGGTCGTCGACCACTGCGCCGCGGTCGCGCAGGAGCTGCCGCTGATCGGCTTCTACCTGCAGCCTGCGGTCGGCGGCCTCGACCTGCCGGCGTCCTTCTGGGCGCGCTTCGCCGGCCTCGACAACGTCGTCGCGATCAAGGTCGCGCCCTTCAATCGCTATCGCACGCTCGATGTCGTTCGCGGCGTGATCGCGGCGCGCGCCGAGGACCGCGTCGCGCTCTACACGGGCAACGACGACCACATCGTCCTCGACCTGATCACGCCGTTCCGGGCCGACCGCGACGGCCGGCCGGTGACGGTGCGCTTTCGCGGCGGGCTGCTCGGTCACTGGTCGGTGTGGACGAAAGGCGCGGTCGATCTGCTCGAGCGCTGCAAGGCGAGCGCGGCGGCGCAGGACGCCGGCGCGGCGAGGGCCGTCGATCGCGAGCTGCTCGCGCTCGACAGCCGCGTCACCGACTGCAACAGCGCCTTCTTCGACGTCGCGAACGACTTCCACGGCTGCATCGCCGGCTGCCACGAGGTGCTGCGCCGGCAAGGTCTGCTCGAAGGCACGTGGTGCCTCGATCCAGGTGAAGGGCTGAGCCCCGGGCAGCGCGAAGCGATCGACCGCGTCTGTCGCGAGCACGCCGACCTCGCCGACGACGCGTTCGTCGCCGAGCACCTGCCACGCTGGCTCGACTGAGCGCAGGTTCATCCGACAATGCACCGATGACCGAAGCACCGCCGTTCGCCCCGAAGCTCAAGGTGCTCGGTGTCGAGGCGTTCGAGCAGCCGTTTCGCCTGCGCCTGCCGTTCCGCTTCGGCGTCATCACCCTCACCCAGGGCGTGCAGGCGTTCGTTCGCGTCCACGTCCGCCTCGACGACGGTCGCGAAGGCTTCGGCTATGCCGCCGAGATGCTCGCCGCCAAGTGGTTCGACAAGAATCCGGCGCTCAGTGACGCGCAGAACCAGGACCAGCTCAGGAAGGCGATCGAGGTCTCGGCCGCCGCCTACCGCGAGGCGCCGCTGTCGACCGCGTTCGATCTCTACGCCGACAACTACCGCTACCAGCTGCGTGCCGGTCGCGAGCTCGGCCTGCCGCCGCTCGTCGCCGGCTTCGGCAACGCGCTCGTCGACCGCGGCGTCCTCGACGCCGTCTGCCGCCTGCTCGGCGTCAGCTTCTGGACGGCGATGCGCAGCAACCTGCCGGGCATGGTCGCGCATCCGATCCTTCCCGACCTCGGTGCATTCGACTTCACCGCCTTCCTCGCCGGCCTGCAACCGGTGGCGAGCATCGAGGCGCGCCACACCGTCGGCCTGGTCGACCCGATCACGGCGGCCGACCAGCCGCCCGGCACGCGCGTCGAAGACGGCCTGCCCGAGACGCTCGCCGAAGTCGTCGCGACCTACGGCCAGCGCTGCTTCAAGCTCAAGGTCGGCGGCGACCGCCGCGCCGATCTCGATCGGCTGGTGCGAATCGCCGGCGTCCTCGACGGCGTCGCCGGGCCGCTGCACGTCACCCTCGACGGCAACGAACAGTACGAGGACGTCGAGTCGGTCGTCGAGCTGTGGAGCGCGATGGAGGCCGAGCCGGCGCTGCAGAAGCTGTGCGCCGCGACGCTCTTCATCGAGCAGCCGATCAAGCGCGCGGTCGCGCTCTCGCGCAGCATCGCGCCGCTGGCGCGCCTGCGGCCCGTGATCATCGACGAGTCCGACGGCGACCTCGACGCCTTCGTTCGCGCCCGTGCGCTCGGCTACGGCGGCGTCTCGTCGAAGGACTGCAAGGGCTTCTACAAGTCGATCGTCAACCTCGCGCGGTGTCGCCTCTGGAACGCGGAAGACGGCGGCGGCGCCTTCTTCCTCTCGGGCGAAGACCTGACGACGCAAGCCGGCCTCGCCGTGCAGCAGGACCTCGCCCTCGTCTCGCTGCTCGGCCTCGCCGACGTCGAGCGCAACGGCCACCACTTCGTCGACGGCTTCGCCGGTCGACCGCTCGGCGAGAGCATGGCCTTCCTCGAAGCGCACCCCGACCTCTATCACGAGGCCGACCGGCAGGTTCGCTTGACCATCGAGCACGGGCGCATCGCGCTCGGCTCGCTCGAGTGCGCGGGCTTCGGCAGCGCCGTCGTCCCCGATCTCTCGACGACGCCGCCGATGGCGAAGGCGGACTGGCCGCCGCCCGACCGCTGATCGTCGCGCGACACGGAACTTCGCGATGGATGCGATCGACCTCGCCTTCTACCGCCACCAGGGCCACCTCACCGTCAACGGCGTCTTCCGTGCCGCCGAGACCGACGCGCTGATCGCCGACATCGAGGCCTGGGGCGAGAGCTTCCTCGCCGACCTGCCCGCCGAGCAGCGCGGCTGGTACATCGACGGCGGCGTCAAGGCGCGCACGGTGCTGCGCAAGCTCGACAACCCGCACGCGCACCGGCCGGCGATCCAGCAGGTCGCGCGCGATCCGCGCCTGGTGGCGCTCGTCGAGCAGATCCTCGGCGCCGGCGTCTCGGTCTACTTCAGCCAGATCTTCTTCAAGGCGCCCGAAGGCGGCGGTCCCAAGCCGGCGCACCAGGACAACTTCTACTTCGGCCCGACCGACCTCGACGGCATCGTCACCGCGTGGCTCGCGCTCGACGACGCGACGCTCGAGAACGGCTGTCTCTACTTCGGCGACGGCACGAACCAGGGCCCGGTCTACGACCACATCGCACCGCCCGACGAGCCGTTCAACCTGCAGCTTCCGGCAGCGGTGCTCGACAAGCAGCCGATGGCGCCGGCGCCGGTGCGCAAGGGCGGCGTGAGCTTCCATCACGGCAACACCTTCCACCAGTCCGGGCCGAATCACAGCAGCCGATGGCGCCGCGCCTGCGCGCTGCACTACGTCAAGAACGGCGTCGAGTTCGCAACGCCGGCGCTGCCTTACGACCACGCCCTGAAGCTGCGCATCACCTGAAGCGGCCCCAACGGGGCCGGCCCCTCCCTCTCGGAGGGAGGGGAGCGAAGCGGGGAGGGAGCGATCCTTGGAGACTCCCTTGCGGAGCAAGGGAGGGAGCAATCCTGTCGCGGCGAGCGGATGGAACAAGCCGCGAAGCGGCTTATTCCATCCCGAGCAACTTATAGATGCGTCGGGTGTAGACGCCGAACGCTTCGTGCGTCTTCATGTCGAGGGTGCGCGGGTGCGGCAGGTCGATCCTGAAATCGTCGGCCATGCGCGCCGGGCCGGCGGTGAAGACGACGACCCGGGTGCCGAGGAAGACCGCCTCCGAGATGCCGTGGGTGACGAAGAGGATGGTCTTGCCGGCTTCCTTCCAGATCCGCAGCAGCTCGAGGTTCATCTTCTCGCGCGTCAGCGCGTCGAGGGCGCCGAACGGCTCGTCCATGAGGACGAGCTTGGGGTCGTGGACGAGGGCGCGCGCGATCGCCGCGCGCTGCTGCATGCCGCCCGAGAGCTCGTAGGGCCGCTTGTCCTCGGCCCCCTTGAGGCCGACGAGCGCGAGCAGGTCGCTCGCTCGCTCGCGGCTTTCCTTCATCGGCAGGCCGAGGATCTCGGCCGGCAGCAGGACGTTGTCGACGATCGTTCGCCACTTGAGAAGCAACGGCTGCTGGAACACCATGCCGATGTCCCTGCCGGGATCGAACGGCACGGCGTCGGAGCCGATCTTCACCGTGCCGGCGTCGTGCGGATGCAGGCCGGCGAGGATCTTGAGCAGCGTGCTCTTGCCGCATCCCGAGGGGCCGACCAGGCAGGCGAGTTCGCCGGGCATGACGTCGAAGGTCGCGTCGGAAATCGCCAGGTGCGCCTTGGCGCCCTTGCCGTAGGTCTTGGCGACGCCGGCGAGATGGATGAAGGGTTGCGCGCTCATCGACGGTCGCCTGCTGCTCAGCTCACGCGTGCGTCGGGAACGACGAAGGCGCGCTCGAGCGCCAGCACGGTGCCGTAGAGCAGCATGCCGATGACCGTGATCAGCAGCACCGCCATGAACATCGCCGCGGTGTCGAGCGTCACCTGCACCTGCAGCATCAGGTAGCCGAGTCCTTTGTCCGAGCCGAGGAACTCGCCGACGATGGCACCGGCGACGGCGAGGATCGCCGCCACCTTCATTCCCGAGAAGATGTACGGCAGCGCACCGGGCAACTGGATCTTGGTGAACACCTGCCAGCGCGAGCCGCGCAGCGTCCGCACCAGGTCGAGCAGGTCGGGCTCGACCTCGCGCAGCCCGCGCACCGTCGTCAGCAGGATCGGAAACACGCAGATCGAGAACGCGATCATCATGTTCGGCACGACGCCGTACTTGAACCAGACGATGATGAGCGGACCGAGCGCGACCTTGGGGATCATGTTGAGGCTGACGAGCAGCGGCATCATCAGCGCCTCGAGCGGCTTCGACCAGGTGAAGGCGAGCGCGAGCAGCACGCCGACGACGAGCGCGAACGCATAGCCGCCGAAGATCTCGGTCGCCGTGACCGCCGTGTTGGTCCACCAGTTGTAGCCGCCGGCGCGCGGGCCGAAGAGCGTCGCCGCGGTGTCGACCGGAGACGGCATCACGAACTTGGGAACGTCGCCGAAGCGGACGAACAGGTACCAGACGAGCAGCAGGGCCAGGTGCGAGAGCACCGCCATCAGCGTTCGCGTCCAGCGGTCGTCGAGCGTGGGCATGTTCGGCGGTGGCGTGATTCGGGCGGCTGCCGATGATAGAGGGCGGTGCCTCGGGGTCATTGCTCTCCTTGCCCGTGGAGGGCCGTTGCTAGACTCCTGCGCGACCTGCAAAGCAGGACTTCCCCAGGAGACGACATGCCGCTGTTCCACCGCCTCGTTCTCGCCGCCGGCCTCGCCGTCGCGAGCCTCGCCTCGGCGCCGGCCTTCGCCCAGCAGAAGGTCGACTTCATCCTCAACTGGGTGCCGGGCGGCGACCACGCGCCGTACTACTACGCCAAGAAGATGGGCTGGTACAAGGACGCCGGCATCGATCTCAACCTCGAGCCCGGCAAGGGCTCGGCGGTGGCGGTGCAGAAGGTCGCGGCCGGCGCGAATCCGATCGGCCTGGCCGACATGCCGAACGCGCTCACCCTGCGCGGCAAGGGCGCCGACACGGTCGGCGTCTTCAACGTCTACGCCAACTCGCCGCAGGGCCTGTACTGGCTGAAGAGCTCGGGAATCAAGTCGGTGAAGGACCTCGCCGGCAAGAAGATCGGCAACCCCGCCGGCGACGGCGCGCGCACGATCTGGCCCGCGCTCGCCAAGGCCAACGGCATGGACCCGAACTCGGTGACGTGGGTCAACATCGACGCCAACTCGAAACTGGCGGCGCTGAAGGCCAAGTCGATCGACGCGACGACCTCGTTCTACAACATCCACCACATCTTCCAGAAGGAGCTCGGCGACGACATGGGCTTCGTCGCCTGGAAGGACGCCGGCCTCAACACCTACGGCAACACG
>Ga0068863_100001139_pt1 | contig 26571 bp, 21 predicted proteins | sample KBSSwiS62_FD_66596 | JGI IMG/M metagenome (GOLD analysis project Ga0068863, IMG submission 66596) | Switchgrass rhizosphere microbial communities from Kellogg Biological Station, Michigan, USA - KBS Switchgrass S6-2 | ecosystem: Host-associated > Plants > Roots > Rhizosphere > Soil ... | reverse complement strand
GCGGATGAGGCGAAGCTGCGCAACCTGGTGGAGTCGTACATCCTCAAGGGACCGGAGTCGCATCACCAGCTGTTCGACGAGACCGCGCTATTCATGCACCGGCAGGTCGCGAACATGGCCGGCGACAAGCGCCGCATCATCGATCTCGCCCGGCGCCGCGAAGCCGGGCTCGCCGGCCGGCGCGTGCTCATCGTCGACGACGACATCCGCAATATCTTCTCGCTCACCGGCGTGCTGGAGCAGCACCAGGTGCAGGTCGTGAATGCGGAGAGCGGCCGCCAGGGCATCGAGCGACTGGAGACAACCGAGCACGTCGACATGGTGCTGATGGACGTGATGATGCCGGACATGGACGGCTACGAGACGATGCGCCAGATCCGCCGCAGCGAGCGCTTCCGCAAGCTGCCGATCATCGCGATCACCGCGAAGGCGATGAAGGGCGATCGCGAGAAGTGCATCGCTGCCGGCGCGTCGGAATACATCTCCAAGCCGGTCGACACCGATCAGCTGGTGTCGATGATGCGTGTGTGGCTCGGGCGCGTATGAGCGCGGTCGAGCCCAAAGCAACGATCCTCGTCGTCGACGACGAGCCCGACAATCGCTTTGCGCTCTCGCATGTGCTCGCAGAGCTGGAGCAGCGCATCGTCGAGGCGGGTTCGGGCGAGGACGCGCTGCGTTTCCTGCTGCGCGAAGAATGCGCAGTGATTCTGCTCGACGCCAACATGCCCGGCCTGGATGGCTACGCGACCGCCGAGCTGATCCGCCGTCGCGAGCGCTCGCGGCACATCCCGATCATTTTCGTCAGCGCCATCGACAAGGACGACGAGCACATCGCGCGCGCCTATGCGATGGGTGCGGTCGACTACGTGTTCAAGCCGGTCGACCCGGTGATCCTGCGCTCGAAGATCGCGGTGCTGGTTGACCTGTATCTCAAGAACGAGGAAGTGCGGCGTCAGGCGCAGCTCGAGCGGATGCTGCAGGAAGAGAACCTGCGCATCCGGCAGGAGAAGCTCGAGGCGGAGCGGCAGCTGCGGCAGATCGAGGAGCGGCAGACCGCAATCGTGCGTTCGCTGCCGATCGTGCTGTACAGCGCGCGCCTGAAGGGCCGCTTCTCCGGGCCGCGCTTCGTCAGCGAAGGCACGGCGCAGGCGATCGGCTTTCCGGCCGCGCGTTTCGTCGAAGATCCCGACCTGTGGCCGGAGCGCATCCATCCCGAGGATCGCGAGCGCGTGCTGGCAGACGTGGCTGCGATCCAGACGAGCGGCGGCATGTCAGCCGAGTATCGCTGGCTGTGCGCCGACGGCTCGCATCGCTGGTTCCTCGATCGCGCCGTGCTGATCCGCGACCACGACGGGCATCCGCACGAGATCTTCGGCAGCTGTCTCGACATCGACGATCGCCGGCAGATGGAACAGCAGCTCTTCCAGGCGCAGAAGATGGAAGCGGTCGGTCAGCTGACAGGCGGTATCGCGCACGACTTCAACAACATGCTGACCGTCGTGATCGGGAATCTCGACTCGCTGGCTCGCGCGTTGCGCGGCACCGGACGCAATTTCGGCCGCGCGGAGATGGCGCTCACCGGCGCGCTCAGCTGCGCGGAACTGACGCGTCGACTGCTCGCGTTCGCACGCCGACAGCCGTTGCAACCGAGTGCGGTGAATCTCGGGCAGATGTCCTGCAACGTCGCGAAGCTGCTCGGCCGCACGCTCGGCGAGCGGATTCGGATCGAGATCAAGGGCGAGCCGACTCTGTGGCCGGTGCTCGCCGATCCGGCGCAGGTCGAGTCGTCGTTGATCAATCTCGCCGTGAATGCGCGCGACGCCATGACCGAAGGCGGCACGTTGACGATCGAGACGAAGAACGTGACCTCGCGCGGCGAGGACGCAGACATTCCGCCCGGTGATTTCGTGCTGCTATCAGTGGCCGACACGGGCGTCGGCATGACGGCCGAAGTGCTGGAGCGCGCCGTCGAGCCGTTCTTCACGACCAAGCATCTCGGCCACGGCACCGGGCTCGGGTTGAGCATGGTGTACGGCTTCGTCAAGCAGTCAGGCGGGCACGTGAAGATCGAGAGCGCGCCGAATCGCGGCACGCGCGTGATGCTGTATCTGCCGCGCAGCGATGCGACGGTTCAGCCTGCCGAGATGACCAGCACGGAAGCGGCGGAGATCTCGGGCCGCGATCGCACGATCCTGCTGGTCGAGGACGACGCCGGCGTGCGCGCGGTAACGGCTGCGATGCTGAAGGAACTGCAGTTCACCGTGATCGAAGCGGACAACGGCTCGCACGCACTCGACATCGTCGAGCGCGAGCAGGCGATCGATCTGCTGTTCACGGATATCGTGATGCCGGGGATGAACGGGTTCGAGCTCGGGCGGTTGGCGAGGGAGAAGCGGCCGCAGTTGCCGGTGTTGTATGCGACGGGGTATGCGGCGTCGTACACGGCGCCGGAGAAGGGCGCGGATGTGCTCGCGAAGCCGTATAGGGAGGCGGATTTGTTGACGAAGCTGCGAGTGCTGCTGACGGCGCAGCAGAGTCGGGCTGAAGCCCGACCTACAGCGTAAGCAACCAACGTTGGCTCGTGGGCTGTAGGTCGGGCTTCAGCCCGACTCTTGCTCCTACTCCCTATATCTTCTTCGACCGCGGCGCCGCCGCCATCGGCACACCACCCGGCCCTTTCGCAAACGTCTGCCACGGCGTCGACCGCTGCATCGCCACTCCGGCCTTGCTCCAATCGCACACGCCGCTCGCGAACACCTTGCCCAATCTCGCCCACTGCTCATCGCTGAATGTCGTCTTGTAGTCGCCACGCTTCAGCGGCTTCAGCTGACACTTGAGCACGTCTTCCGCAAGCGGCCCGCCAGCTACTTGTCGCGGCGACGCGAAGTACCGCAGCACCGGATCGGCATCGCACTTGGCCCAGTCCGTTACCTTGGTCGTGTAGTCGTTGCCGATGTAACAGAAGTCGAACGCTTCCGCCGGCTTGTTCTTCACGACCTTCTCTTCCAGCGTCGCGCTGCTCGTGTCCGCTTGGATCGCGGCGACCCACTTATCGATCGTCACCAGCGAATCGACCATCAGTTGCGGCGGCGGCAGCAGTCCCGGGCCATAGCGCCAGATCACCTGGTTGCCGTGACCGCCGTTGACGCGATCGAGCCGATCGCGAACGGCGAACGCGCGCCAGTTCATGTGGATGTTGGAGTTGTCGTTGCCGCGCCAGTCGATGATCGGCACCTTCGCCCATTGTTTGGCGTCGCCGATGATGCCGTCCTGGTAGGCGATGCGCAGCGCTTCGGGATCGGCGACCATGCGCGCTGCAGCCGGATTCATGTCGATGTCGCGACCGCCGATTTTCTCGTTGAGCGTGACGAATTCCTCGGCGCTGATCTGGCCGGCGGTGAACGCTTTCAGTCCGTACTGAATCCCCGCGTTGTCGTCGATGCGCCGGGCGAAATGGGTTCCGGGCATTGCACCCCAGGTCGCGATCGCGTACTCGGGGATCGTGCAACGCACGCCGTTCGGATTCTTCGCAGCGTCGTAGACCTGGCTGTCGAGCAGCGAACAATTGTTCATCGGCTTGTTGGTGCGGGGATTCGTGTACACGCCGGGATTGTTCGAAGGGCCGTACGACATCGCCCACGCCCGGCACGACTTCTCGTCCATGTGCCCGGCGATCGCAGCCTTCCTGGCCGCGAGCTCCGGCGGCGTCAGCTCTTTGGTCAGCGCTGCAAATTGCGGTGACGCGAAGTAGTCTTCGAGCATCACGCAATCGCCGACCTCCATGCCCGTTGAGTACGAGTCCGGATAGGTGCACGAGGGCTGGATGCCGTCGAGCAGACCCGGGTAGCGCGACGCCAACTGCAGCTGCATGATCGAGCCGCCCGAACAGCCGGTGCCGATCGTGTACTTGATCTCACCGTAACGTTCGATGACGTGCTCTTTGCCCATCATCACCGTCTCGGCGGCAACGGCGTGGTTCGAATTGAGCTGCTGATCCGTGTGCGCGCTCACCGCGACCAGATAGCCGCGAGCAAGGGCGTAGTCGATCTGCCACGGGCTGTTGGGCGCGAACTGTTTGAATGGCGTGCCGCTGCCGCCGCCGAATGACCAGAGCAGCTTGCGATTCCAACCTGCCAGTCCGTGATCTGCGGCTGCGCTGCTGGGATCGAACAACACCGCCATGTCGTAGATCGCGCGATTCATCACGCCGCGCTCGACGCGTACGATGAACTTCGTTTTCACGCCCTGGTCGTTGGTCGTGTCGGCGACGTCGGCCGGCAGCGGCGCATTCGGATCGTACGGCTTGAAGCACGGCGGGCCGCTGCGCGCCTGCGAGCACTGCTCAGTCGTGCGATAGAACAGATGATCCTCGCTCGGGATGTTGCACTGAGCGTCTGTGGCCGCATGGCTCAGGCCACTCGCGTTCGTCGCGGCAACTGTGTTGGTGGCTTCCTGCGCCGTCGGTGTGGCGCAAACCCACGGCTGCACTTGCGCGCCGGAGAAGATCGGGCCGCCGATCGGATAGTTGGTGATCGTGAGTCGAGCGCCGCTCCTGCCGAGCTTCGCAGTGACGACATTAGCGCCGTCTTTCAGGCCGATGACGAGCCCGATGATTCGTCCGCCCGCATTCTGTTTGAACGAGCTGCTGACATCGCGACCGTCGACGTCGACGTGCAGGTCAGTGGCGGTCGCTGCCTTCGGCACTACGACTTCGACCAGGGCATCGCCGCCGCTGATGAGATCGGCGCGGTTCGACAGCACCTTGATCTCGAGGCCGCCGGACTCGAAACGCGAGCCAGGATTGCCGGTGCAGGCGGCCAGCCCGCCCACGATACAAAGCAGAACTCCCCACTGCAGAACCCGCATGAGCGCTCCCCAGGTTGTTGTCCAACGCGGTTAATGTAGCCATTTCCAGCGCAAAGATTTGTGGTGGCGAGCGATTCCCTGTACAGTGCCGCCCGCTCAACAAGCTGCCGTCCGGTCAGCTCGTTCACTTACTCGCGGTTTTCCCACCTCGACGTTATCTCCGCCTCGACTGGACCTGCGACTCAAAGTCGCCTGCGGGCTGGTAGAGGATCCTGATCAAATGCCTTTTGTTTCTCTCGGGCTGATGCCCGAACTCACGCGTGCACTCGCGGATCGCGGCTATGCCGAACCCACCCCCGTGCAGTTGCGCGTCATCCCCGAAATTCTCGCGGGCCGGGACATCCTGGCCGGCGCCCAGACCGGCACGGGCAAGACCGCCGGCTTCACGCTGCCGATCCTGCAACGCCTGCACGGCAACGCTCATCCACCGAAGGCGCCTCGGGCGCTGGTGCTCGTGCCAACGCGCGAGCTCGCTGCACAGGTCAACGAAAGCGTGCGTGCCTACGGCAAGTACCTGCGTTTGCGCACGCAAGTGATCTTCGGCGGCGTCGGCATCAATCCGCAGATCGATGGTCTGCGTCGCGGCACCGACATCCTGGTTGCGACGCCGGGCCGGCTGCTCGATCACGCTCAGCAGGGCACGGTCGATCTCTCGCAAGTGCAGATCCTGGTGCTCGACGAAGCCGATCGCATGCTCGACATGGGCTTCATCGCCGACATCCGTCGCGTGATCAAGCTGCTGCCGAAGCAGCGCCAGAACCTGCTGTTCTCGGCGACGTATTCCGATGACATCCGGCGGCTCGCGCAGACTCTGTTGCGTGATCCGGTCGAGATCGAAGTCGCGCGACGCAACGCTGCGGTCGATACTGTCGAGCAGCGCGCCTACATGGTTCCGAAGGATCAGAAGCGCTCATTGCTGTCGCATCTGATTCAGGACGGCGACTGGTCGCAGGTGCTCGTGTTCACGCGCACCAAGCACGGCGCGAATCGACTGACGAAGCAGTTGCAGGATGACGGCATCCAGGCCGCTGCGATTCATGGCAACAAGAGCCAGTCAGCGCGGACGCAAGCGCTCGCGGGCTTCAAGAATTACGACGTGCGTGCGCTGGTCGCGACTGAAGTCGCGTCACGCGGACTCGACATCAAAGAGCTGCCGCACGTCGTGAACTACGAGCTGCCGAACGTACCGGAGGACTACGTCCATCGCATCGGTCGTACTGGCCGCGCGGGCGCGACCGGTATCGCGGTGTCGCTCGTGGCGCCCGATGAAATCGGGTTGCTGAAGGACATCGAGAAGGTACTGCGCAAGCCGATTCCGCAGCTGCCGTTGCCGCACTTCCGCCGCGCGCAACCGCAACCTCAGCGAGCAGCCGCTCCGGCTCAGCACGCGGAGCAGAGACATGCGCAGCCGCGGCATGCTCAGCAGAAGCCCGGACAGCAGAAGCAACATGGACAGCAGAGGCAAGCTCAGCCGCAGCAGGGTCAACCCAAGCAGTCGCAGGGCAAGCCGCAGCATCCGCACGCGCGGCAGCAGCCGAACTCGAATCGCAACAATCGCCGTCGTCGCTGGCAGAACCGCTCGCGGCCGCAGGCCTCGGCGCGCTGACCCGTCAGCTCACTTCGGCATGTCGGGGCAGGTGTAGGGGTCGGTCATCGCGACGTAGCGCTGTTCGAGATTCGCGCCCATGCGCAGGATCAGCTCGTCCTTGCTCGGCGTGATCACTTCGGCTTCGATCGGCACGGTGTCTTCGAGCCAGCGGATGTGATCGCCGGCCACGCCCCACTTCGACACGCGATACGTTTCGAAGCACGAGTCCATCAACAGCGTGCGATCCGGCAGGAACACGAGGACCGAGCCTAGCGGACTGCCGAGCTTGGTCGATCGCCACACGCGACCGATGAACGCGGGATTGACGGGCTCGTCGCCTTGAGTCGCGGCGGCGGGCTGAGGCTGCGCGGCGGCGGCAGGCTGCGCCGGCGCTTGAGAGCCGCCGCTGCATGCACACAATGCGAGCATCGCGAACGAAGTGAGCAGGCGCATCGGGTCACTCCTCATTTCTTGCCGGGCAGCGCGAAAGCGACCAGTCGTCCCGGTGTGCCGGCACCACCGGTTGCGACGACCAAGTACTGCCGTCCCTCGTGCGAGTACGTCATGGGCGTACCGAAAGGCGGCTCGGTCATGCGATGTTCCCACACCACGGCGCCGGTTTTCTTGTCGAACGCGCGCAGGAACAGCTCGGTCTGCGACAGCGACAGGTCCGGCTGAGCCTGCACCTGGTTGATGAACAGCAACGTCTTGGTCACCAGCGGTCCGCCGCTCGACAGGAACGAGTGACTCGACGCGCCGAGCGGCGGCAGGTTCAGCCCCTTCAGCGCTGGATGATCGCGCGGACCGTCGCCGTGCGCGACCTGCCATGCGATCTCGCCCTTGTTGAGGTCGATGGCGGTGACAACGCCATACGGCGGCTTGATCAGCGGCAATCCGCGCGGCCCTGGCGGACCGGCAGCCCCGCGAATCGCATACGCCGATTTCTGCGACGGCTCGCCCTTCACCACGGCAGCGAGCGACAGGATGTTCGCCGACTGCAGGAACAGATAACCCGTTTCAGGATCGAAGCCCGCGCCGCCCCAGTTCGCACCGCCGGCAGCGCTCGGCATCTGCAAGACGCCTTTCTTGCCGTTCTCACCGACGACGCTCGGCGGCGTGAATATCGGGCCGAGCGTGTAGTCGGCGACGATCTGCAGCGCTTCGGCGCGCAGCTCCGGCGTGAAGTCGATCAGATCGTCGGTCGTCAGGCCCTGCCGCGCGAACGGCGGCGGCTTGGTCGGAAACGGCTGCGTCGCCGAGGTCTTCTCGCCCGGCACCGACGACTGCGGCACCGGCCGCTCTTCGATAGGCCAAACTGGTTTACCGGTCGCACGCTCGAACACGTACGTGAAGCCTTGCTTGCTGACCTGCGCGACAGCCTTGATGCGCCGGCCATCGACCTTGATGTCGACGAGCGTCGGCGCCGCGGGAAAGTCGTAATCCCACAAGCCGTGGTGCACGCCCTGGAAATGCCACACGAGCTTGCCGGTCTCCGCGGCAATCGCGAGCAGGCTTTCCGCGTAGAGGTTGTTGCCCTGGCGATCGCCGCCGAAGTAATCGTTGGTCGGCGTGCCGACCGGGATGAACACGAGCCCGAGCTCGGGGTCCGCGCTGAACGGCGGCCACGGGTTGGTGTTGCCCGAGTACTTCCACGACTCGTTCTCCCACGTCTCCACGCCCGGCTCGTTGGCCTGCGGCACAGTGTGGAAGATCCACTTCGGCGCGCCGGTCACGACGTCGAACGCCTGCACGTGACCCGCGGGCATATCCGGAGCAGTCGGTCGATCGAACACCGTGTTGCCGACTACGACGGTGTTACCGACGATCATCGGCGGCGCGTTGAAGCCGACCAAGCGCCGGTCCTCCTCTTTGCGGATCAATGCCGCCTGCAGATCGACGCGTCCGTCTTTGCCGAACGATGCAATCGGCTGTCCCGAACGTGCGTCGAGCGCGATCAGCTCGCCGATGCCCGTCGCGATCAGGATGCGCTGCTCGGTGCGGCCGCCCACTTTGCCGGACCAGTACGCGACGCCGCGATGTTGCCAGCCGGAGTTCGCCGGCCGGCGTCCAGCTTGATACGCGTGCGGATCGAACACCCAACGCGTCGTGCCCGTACCGGCGTCGATCGCTGCGACTTCGCTGAAGGCCGTGCTCGTGTAGAGCACGCCGTCGATCATGATCGGCGTCGGTTTGAAATAGCCGGGACGTTCGCGAGTCGCAGCGCCGACGAGCGCGTCGTCGGGACTGTTCCACGTCCACGCGACTTCCAACGAGCCCACATTGCGCGTATCGATCTGCGCGAGCGCCGAGTACTTGGAGCTGCCGGCGTCGCCACCGTAGTAACGCCACTGACCGGGCGCTTCAGCGGCGCAAACAGTTGCGCTCAACAGCAGGGCGACTGTGGCAATCTTCTTTTGCACGGGTGCCTCCCCATCAAGGCAGCATTTTTCGAATCGCCGCCTCCAGCTCTGCGTCGGTGCAATCCAGGCACGTCCCCATCGGCGGCATGTTGTTGATGCCTTGCTTGGCGTTCTTGAGTAACGAATCGAAGCCGGCCGACAGACGCGGCTGCCAGTCATTCGGATCGCCGCTCAGCGGCGCGCCGTTCCAGCCGGTTAGATGACAGACGTTGCAATGTTGATTGAGGATGGCGTCGGCCGCACGCGCCGTCTTTGCAGGTTCGTCCGCGAGCGCACAGCCGGTCGCGCCGATCAGCGCAACGAGGAGTGCGAGCGGCGCACGCTGGCTCATTCAGTCGCGGACTTCGGACGGCGCGAAATGCACAGCCTGTCCCTGGACGACGTTGTTTTGCGCCGGATCCATGAGTCCCGCTTCCTGCTGAGCGCGCATCATGCGCAGCTGCGCGCGCTGCATCTGCAGGTCAGTGTTGTGCTGCTCCTCGATCACCTTGAGCTGTTCCGGCGTGAGCACATGGGCGAGCGCGTCGCGCTGACGCTTCTGGTGCTGCGCCTGGAAGTCGAGCGCCTTCTCCTGCATCTGCACCAGGTCGGGAGTCGAGCCGTTGTCGGAGATGAAGCTGGCGTTGAGCGCGCCGACTGCCACGATGCTGTTCGTGGCCGCACCAGCCGTGGCAGGAGTTGCAGTCATCTGTTGCACCAGCTTCTGCTGCTGGTCCTGCAGCGTTTTCATCAACGGCTTCGTCAGACTGTCATCCAGCGGCACGCCGGCATTCGCGAGCGTGGTGCGCAGGCGGTCCGCTTCCCAGCGCACGCCGGTCAACGACTGGTATTCCTGGTATTCGCGGTACTTCGCGTCCCCTAGCGCACGCTTGAGCTCGTTTTCGTTGGCGGTCTGTTGCTCCGTCATCTTGCGCTGGAACTCCTGCAGCTTCGCCTGATCGGGTTGCTCGCCCATCACCCAGGGGTTGGTGTTCTCCATCTGCCGCATCTGCTGCTCGGCCAGCGTGCTGAACAACCGGTCGGCCTGCTCGGGCGTCAGGTCGAGGTCACGCGCCAGATTGGGATTACTCTGCCGCAGACCGATCTTCTGCTGCGCCAACATCGCGTCGCGGTACTCGGGATCGCGCATCAGCGCGGCCTGACGTTCCATGCCCTGCCGGACCTGCTCCCGCATGGCTTCCTGATCGGGCGCCACGGGCGCGAAACTGTTTACCGCCACGCCGTTAGCTGAGGTGAATACACCCGCGACGGCTGGCGGTGGTGGCGGTGCGCCGTCTTTCCTGGCGGCAGTAAAGGGCGAAACCGTCGGCTGCGTGGGAACGGCGATGAACGTCGCGCCGGGTGCTGCCAGCGGTGCCTTGCTTTCGAGCTCGGTGACGCGAGCCTGCAGCTGCTGCGCGCTATTGCGCTCCTGGCGCAGCTGGTTGACCAGATGCAGCGTGACTGCTCCCTCGCCGATCGCGACGATGGCGAGTACCAGTGCGATCTTGGTCATGGCGGCACCTCCCCTAGTTTTCTGGTCGAAAGCGGCCAAGGCCCTTTCGACATCGCCGGCAAAAGGCGTGACTTTTGCCGGCTACTGCTTTCCGTCGCGAATACCTATTGCTGCTGCTTTCCGGCCGACTGCTTCACGACTTCCTTACGTAGCGCGCGCAGTTTCTCTTTCACGATCGCGGCATTCTTGCTGCCCAGCCGGATCATCGCCTTCTGACCCGCCGAGCGCTCCTCGATCGACGGATCCGCGAACTGGTAGTAGACGCTCGGCTGCGTCAGCTTGATCGGCCCGGCGATGTCGGGCGTCGCCAGCAGATGATCGATGACCTCGACGAGACGATCGTTGAAGTAGCCGTCGGGGTAACCCAGGTCGACGTACGCCTGCTGGAACAGCGGATAGAAATGCCGATACATGGACGCGACCTGCGCGACGTCGGCATTCTTCACGATGTTGATGAACGGCGCGTAGCGCTCGGCATTGTCGGGACTGAGTGTCGGCTCGCCGCCCGGTGCTACCGCCAGCTCGCCGCCGATCGGCTTCACCGGCCACAACTGCACCGCCGTCTTCTTGCGCGGCAGGTTGTCGACCGTGACGACGAAGTGACGGACGATGTCCTTCGGCACCAGCACCTGCTCGATCGAACGCCCGAGCGCGCCGACCAGCGAGTCCTGCACCTGCGCGTCGCTTTCAGCCAGCGCGGGCAGCGGCTTCTCGTCGGCGACCTCTTCGATCGGATGCTGAACCGGCGGCGCGACAGCCGGTGGCGCTTCGGTCTGCGCCACCGGTGCCGTTTCCGGTTGGTTATGCGTGCGGTTGTAGTAGAGCGCGACGCCCGCGCCGATCACGACGACGACCGGAATCGCCCAGTAGAGCCAGCGCTTTACGTCTTCGTCCACGGCAGTCCTTTATTTCGGTTTCTGGAACTTCACCAGGAAGTTGTCGGCCTCGCCGATCGCCAGGTATTTCGCGCGATCCGTCTCGCCCATCTGCAGCGTCGGCGGCAGCGTCCACACGCCCTTCGGCCAGTCCTTGGTGTCCTTCGGATTCGCCAGCACCTCGGACTTCTCGACGACCTTGAAGCCGGCCTTTTTCGCCAGCTCGATGGTGTAGTCCTCGCGCACGTAGCCGTTCTCGGCCTTCGGATCCTGCGGCTTGTCGGCCGGCGCGCGATGCTCTTCGACGCTCAGGATGCCGCCCGGCTTCAGCGCTTTGTAGAAAGCGGCGAACGCCTGGTCCGCAATGCCCGCGCCCATCCAGTTGTGCACGTTGCGCGAGGTCATGACCAGGTCGGCCGAGCCGGCCGGCACGATCTCGTAGCTGTCCTTACCGAACTCGGCGATCTTCACGTTGCCCCAATGCGCCTTGTTGTCGGCAAGTTTCTTGTTCCAGTCGTCGACCTGCTTGGCCGCCCGCTCGCTCGCGGTGCGCGGGGTCATGGCAATGTAATACGTGCCCTTGTCCTTCAGGTAGGGGGCGAGAATCTCGGTCCAGTAGCCGCCGCCCGGTGCGATCTCGACGACCGTCGAGTTCGGCTTGATCCCCGCGAATTCCAGCACTTCCTGCGGATGGCGATACTTGTCGCGCTCCACCAGGTTGGGCGAGCGGTGTTCGTTGCTGACGGCCTTGGCCAATGCCGCATCTTTGGCCAGTGCGCCCGAGAGCGGCACAGCGGTCAGCAGCGCGGCGGTGAGCAGTGTTCGAATTCTCATTGATGACTCCAATGGATGATCCCCGACAGGCGTGCGAATGTATCAAACTGTCGCGGGTGCCAACACGGCTGGTCCACCGGCCACGTCTTACAAACCGGACAACGCATGAGGTCACAGGTTCCTGCTTTAGTAGCGTGGATATTTTGCAGCGCAATCGGCGCCGCATCTGCCGACGAGCCGCTGCGTCTCGCCGACTGTCGCCTCGAGAGCACGGTTGCGGGTGGCAGCGTCGCCGCCCGTTGCGGCCACTACCGAGTGCGGGAGAATCGCGACGACCCCCACGATAACGTGGGCAAAGAATTGCAATTGCACGTCGCCATCATCCCGGCGTTGCGTTTGAAGCCCGCCGCCGATCCGCTGTTCATCCTGAGCGGCGGTCCCGGACAGGCGGCCAGTGATTTCTATCTGAGCGTTGCGCCCGCGTTCTCGCGCATCCGCCGCGACCGTGACCTCGTGTTGATCGATCAGCGGGGCACCGGGCGCTCCAACGCGCTCCAGTGCACGATGCCCGACGACACCGGCGCGTTCGATCCGCAGAAGGTACAAGCCGCAGTCCGTGAGTGCCTCGCGTCGTTGCCCGGCGATCCGCGCTATTACACGACCAGCATTGCCGTGCGCGATCTCGACGACGTGCGTGCAGCGCTCGGCTATCGCAAGGTGAATCTCTACGGCATCTCGTACGGTACGCGCGTCGCGCAGCACTACATGCGTCGCTATCCGGATCGCGTGCGCAGCGTAGTTCTCGACGGCGCCGTACCTGCAGAGGTCGCGCTCGGGCCGGATGCTGCGATCGAGGCGCAGCGGGCGATCGACAGCGCCTTGCAGCGTTGCGCACGCGACGAGGCGTGTGCGCGCGAATTTCCGGACATTCCGGCGCAGTTCAGAGCGCTGCGGGAACGGCTGCGCCAGGAACCTGTGAAGGTGTCGATCGCGCATCCGCTCACGGGATCGCTGACGGAAACGACACTCGATGAAGCGCGCTTCGGCGCCGCAGTTCGGCTGCTGAGCTACTCGGATGAAACAGTATCGACGCTGCCGCTGCTGATTCACGAAGGACAGTCGCTGCACAATCTGCAGTCGCTGGCGGCGCAGTATTTGCGAGTGCAGAGCGCCATCGAGGAACAGATCGCCGAGGGCATGAACTACGCCGTCATTTGCAGCGAAGACGCGCCGCGCTGGGCGCAGCAAGATGTTTCGGAAGAGCAGCTGGCGAAGACCTACCTGGGCACCGCGTTCATGCGCGGCATGCGCGCGGTTTGCCAGGACTGGCCGCGCGGGCCGGTCGATCCGGACTTCGGCGCGCCGCTGCAAAGTAGCATCCCGACGTTGATCCTGTCGGGCGCCAACGATCCCGTGACCCCGGATCGCTATGCGGTTGAGATCATGAAAGGGTTGCGCAACGCCAAGCACCTGGTCGCGGCCGGACAAGGTCACGGTCAGCTCGCGACCGGCTGCATTCCGCGCTTGACGGCGGAGTTCGTCGCTGTCGGCTCGACGGCCAGCCTCGACGATGCTTGCGTCCGCAACATCCGGCCGGCGCCGTTCCTGTTGTCGAGGACTGCACCGGCACCATGATTCGCGTCGAACAGCTGAGTAAGAAATTCGGTGCCGTGCAGGCGTTGAGCGACGTCTCCTTCGAAGCTCATGACGGCCGCATCACTGGTCTGCTCGGGCACAACGGCGCCGGCAAGTCGACTACGTTGCGCATCCTGAGCACGGTGTTGCGACCGGACGCAGGACACGCCGTCGTTGACGGCCATGACTGCGTCGAGGCGCCGCTGCGAGTCCGCGGTTCGCTGGGCGTGTTGCCGCACGCGAGCGGCTTGTACGCGCATCTCACTGGTCGCGAGAACATCCGTTATTACGGCAAGCTGCACGGCTTGCAGGGCGCCGAGCTCGATCGGATGACGGGCGAGCTGATCGAGCGCCTCGGGCTTGGCACCGTCGCCGACCGACGCGCCAAGGGTTATTCGCAAGGCGAGCGTTTGAAAGTCGCGCTCGCGCGCGCGCTCGTGCATCAGCCGCGCACGATCATTCTCGACGAGCCGACCAATGGCCTCGACGTCAATGCAGTGCGCATGCTGCGCGAGCTGATCCGGCAATTGCGCGCATCCGGCCGCTGCGTGCTGTTCTCGAGCCATGTGATGCAGGAAGTCGCCGCGCTGTGCGATGACATCGTGATCATCTCGCACGGCTGCGTCGTCGTTCGCGGCACGCCGGCGGAAATCCTCGCGGCGACCGGCGCAGCCGATCTGGAAGAAGCATTCGTGCGCGCGGCCGACGGCGGAGTGCCCGCATGACGCGCGCCGTCCGCATCGTCTTCGTCAAGGAGTTGCTCGAGAACCTGCGCGATCGCCGCGTGATCCTGTCGGCGTTTCTGTTCGGCGTGCTGCTCGCGCCGGTGATCTTCGGCCTGACGACTTCGGTGGCGTCGAAGCGCGTAGTGGAGAATCAGGACAAGCCGCTGCGCCTGACGGTGTCGGGCAGCGAGCACGCGCCTAACCTCGTGCACTTCCTGGAAGAGAACGGCACCGAGATCAAGACAGTCGCGATGTCGGCCGACGAAGCGATGAGCGCGGTGCGCGGCGGCGGCGAAGACCTGGTGCTGCTCATCGACGCCGAATACGGCAAGAAGCTGCAGGCTGGCGAACCAGCGCCGCTCGATCTCGTCGTCGACACTGCGAACAACCAGACCGGTGCCGGCGCCGATCGTGCGCGACGCTTGCTCGAAGCGTACGGCGGTCAGCTCGCCGCGCTTCGATTGCTCGTGCGCGGCGTCAGTCCGGAAGTGATTCGTCCCGTCGACGTGCGCATGCTCGATGTCGCGACCCCAGCGGGCCGCTCGTTGCTGATCCTCGGCATGATGACGTACTTCTCGTTCATGTCGATGCTGGTCGGCGGCTTCTATCTCGCGATCGATACAACCGCCGGGGAGCGCGAGCGCGGCTCGCTCGAACCGCTGCTGGCACTGCCAGTGCGGCGCGCGGAGCTGATCGTCGGCAAGATGCTCGCGACGTCGGCGTTCATGTCGATCTCGCTGCTGCTGACATTGGCTGCGTTCGGCGTGGTGCTGCAGTTCATCCCGCTCGAAGCGCTCGGCATGTCGGCGAACTTCGGCCCGCGCGTGGTGCTGGCGATTTTTCTGGTGATGTTGCCGTTCGTGCCGCTCGGCGCCGGATTGATGACGGCAGTGGCGTCGTTCACGCGTAGCAATCGCGAGGCTCAGTCGTGGTTGTCAGTGGTGATGCTGCTGCCGATCGCGCCGATCATGTTCGCGGTCGTGAACGGGACGAAGCCAACCGCGGCGCTGATGATGGTGCCGAGTCTGAGTCAGCATCTGCTCGCGACGAGCTTGATGCGCGGGGATGCGATCCCGCCGCTGCACGCTGCGATTTCCGCGGGGACGACGCTCGCGCTCGGAGGGCTGCTCGTGTGGATCGCGATACGCCTCTACAAACGCGAAGCCATCCTGGGTTAACCCCGACGTTAGTTGTTGCGCTGTAGGTCGGGCTTTAGCCCGACAATCCGTGCGGAGAAGAGACATTCCGGAGTCGGGCTGAAGCCCGACCTACAGCGCAGCTAAGAACCTCGGTTGTGCAGATACGCCGCCACGCGCTGCTCCACGTTCTTCCTCATATTCATGTGGAACAGGTTGTAGTCGTAGATGTGGTAGTTGTCCTTGCCCATCGGGCGCGCCGCGTAGTTCTTCGAGTGAATCTCTTTCACCAGCAGCATGCCATCTACGCACTGCGCGTCCGCGACGCCCGCCTCTAGCACCGGCTTCGCATCGATGAAGTCCTGCGGCACACCCTTCACATCCGCGAGCGTGCCTTCGAACGTGCCGGTGTAGGCCACGCCGCCGAGATTCAATGAGGCTTCCGCTGCCGCGCCATCCGCGCGCCAGGTCAGCGGGTTCACACAGATGTTCTTGCGCGGATCGCCCCACGCTTGCGCGTGTGGGCCGACGGCGTTCCAAGTCACCACGCAGCCGATCTGCTCGGCCGACTCGCACACCGGCACATCGGGTACTGCTTTCGCCATCAACTCGCGATCGATACCGAACCCGATCGGATACGCGGCCACGAGCCGCTCACGCAGCGCCGTGCCGGTGATGCGTCGCTCCAGCAACGTGCGAACGTGCACCGAGCCCTGACTGTGTGACGCGAGGATGAACGGCCGACCCTGGCTGTAGTGCTCGATGAAGTAATCGAACGCGCGCTCCACATCTTCATACGCGAGCTGCAGCGCCTGTTTGCCGCTGCCCGAGTTGTCCATGAACGAGTAGATCGTCGCCTGCCGATAGCGCGGCGCGTAGATCTTGCAGCAGCCGTTGAACACCGCGGCCTGGCCGCGCAGCACGAACATGTCGGTGAGTTGATTCGTCGAGCTGTCGGCGAGCGCCTGGTTCCAGCCCGCCGTGCCGAAGAACGTGGTCGGATGTACGAAGAACACGTCGACTTCCGCGGTCGACTGATGATCCTGCACGTCCGCGCTCGGCACGACATCGGCCGCGTCCTCGCGATCCGGCAACGCGGCCCAGCTTTGCGCCTGCGAGTAGTCCGGCGCCGGCGATGGCGGCGCTTCCGCGAACGTCATCGTGGGCTTCAAGCGCCCGAACGCCATCATCATCCCGATCTCATCGCGATACAGGAATGCCGCGCTGGCCGCCGCGACCACGACCACGGCGAGGACGATCAGTATCTTCTTCATGCTACTTCTGCCGTCGCGAGAGCCAGTCGACCATCGTGTCGCTCACGATCTGCGGCGCGTCCTGCTGCACGAAGTGGCCGGCGCCGGGCACGGTCACGATCGTCAGATCCTTCTCTACCCACTGCCATGTGCCATTCAGCGCGCCGGGCAGCAGCGCCTGGTCGTCGAGACCGTGGAACATCAGCACCGGCACTTTCACTTTCGGGAACTGCACGTCCGCGGCAGGCGGCGGCGCGTCGGGCTTCGGATAATTCGCCTTGTAGTAGTTGAGCATCGCTTCGAAGTCGGACTTGTTGAACGCCTCGATGTAGCGTGGCTTCGCCGCCGGATCGCGCACCCAGCGGGCAAGACCTTCGGCAGTGAGCGTCTTGTGCGCATCGGGCTTCTGGAAGTTGAACGCGTACTCGCTGTTCTTCTTCTGCTGCGGATTGTTCGCGATCTCGCGCGCGATGCCTGCCGGGTGCGGCAGGTTGCAGATGATCAGCAGCCGCGTGATCTCGGGCTTCATCATCGCGACGTTCCACGCGACGGCGCCGCCCCAGTCGTGACCGACGATGATCGCGTCGGTCTGCTTCTCTGCCTTCACGACCGCAGCGATGTCGCCGACCAACAGCGGGATCGCGTAGTTCTCGACGCCCTTGGGCTTATCCGACAGGTCGTAGCCGCGCATGTCGACGGCGGCGACGCGGTACTTGTGGTCCGCGAGCGCGCGCATCTGGTTGCGCCACGTGTACCAGAAGTCCGGGAAGCCGTGGATCATGACCACCAGCGGGCCTTCGCCCAGTACCGCGTAGTGGATCTTCACGCCGTTGGAATCGGCGTAGCGATGCTCGACTTGACCCCAGACGTCCTGGGAGAGAACCGGGCCGGCCGTGAGCAGCAGGCAGCCGAGCAGCAAGCCGTGGAGGAGTGCGCGCATCGAGATTCCCCAGGGTAGTTCGATCGTTGTTGGAGAGTGGCAAGCATATAACGGTATTCTTCCCGCGTGGCGGAGTTGTCGTTCGACCTGTTGTTAGTGCTGGCCGCGGCGTTCGCCGCAGGACTCATCGACGCGATGGTCGGCGGTGGCGGGCTGATCCAGATTCCTGCCTTGTTCGCCGTATACCCAAACGTTGCACCGGCCACGCTGCTCGGCACGAGCAAGTTCAGCGGACTGCTCGGCATGGTCAGCGCCGTGGCCCGCTATGCGCGGAAGGTCCACATTCCCTGGCGTGCGCTGCTGCCGATGGCGCTGGTCGCGCTCGTCATGTCCGTCGGTGGCGCGTGGCTCGCGCGAGTCGTCGCGCCGGAAATCTTTCGCCCTCTCGTTCCGGTCATGCTGCTCGCCGTCCTCATCTATGTGATGTGGCGCAAAGACCTGGGCGGCGAGCACGCGCCGCGCGCCTTCTCCGGCTCGCATCACATCGTCGGCGCCGGCTTGATCGCGGCGATCGGCTTTTACGACGGCTTCTTCGGGCCGGGCGCGGGCAGCTTGCTGATCTTCGTCTTCGTACGCTGTTACGGCTATGACTTCCTGCATGCCGGCGCAGCCGCGCGAGTGGTGAACGTCGCGACCAACGCCGCGGCGCTGTCCTACTTTGCGTCGCACGGCCTCGTGCTTTGGCAGGTCGGCGCCGGGATGGCCGTGTGCAACATCGTGGGCGCGACCATCGGCGCCCGGCTCGCGCTGCGCGGCGGCAGCTCGTTCGTGCGGCAGGCGTTCATCGTGATCGTCAGCCTATTGATTCTGAGGACGGCGTGGACTGCGATTCGCGGGTAGCCGGCAAAAGTCACGCCTTTTGACGGCGCTTGTCGAAAGGGCCTTGGCCGCTTTCGACCAGAGAATTAGAGTAGCGTTCCGCTTCCCGTCACTCGCGGAGCTGACATGTCTCTCAAAGGCAAGACCCTGTTCATCACCGGAGCTTCGCGCGGCATCGGCCTGGCTATCGGTGTGCGCGCCGCGCGCGACGGCGCCAACATCGCGATCGCCGCGAAGAGCGATCAACCGCATCCGAAACTGCCGGGCACGATTCACACCGCGGCGCGCGAGGTCGAAGAGGCCGGCGGCAAAGCGCTCGCGATGCAGGTGGACATTCGTGACGAGAACGCGGTTGCCGAGGCTGCAAAAAAATGCGCGGAGCATTTCGGCGGCATCGACATCCTCGTGAATAACGCTAGCGCCATCTCGCTGTCGGGCACGCTCGAGACGCCGATGAAGCGCTTCGACCTGATGTTCGGCGTCAACGTGCGCGGCACGTACGTGAGCTCGCAGGCGTGCTTGCCGTACCTCAAGCAGTCGGCGAAGGCCGGCCGCAATCCGCACATCCTGAATCTGTCGCCGCCGCTGAGCATGAAAGCCAAGTGGTTTGCGCCGCACGTCGCCTACACGATGGCGAAGTACGGCATGAGCATGTGCGTCCTCGGCATGGCGGAGGAGTTCAAGCACGACGGCATCGGTGTCAACGCGTTGTGGCCACGCACAGTGATTGCCACCGCCGCGCTGCAAGTCATCCCATTGGCGAATCCAAAGCTCGGCCGCACGCCAGAGATCATGGCCGACGCCGCATACACGATCCTCACTCGCGATGCGCGCCAGTGCACCGGTAACTTCTTCATCGACGACGAAGTGCTCGCGAGCGCGGGCGTGAAGGATCTCGATCGTTACGCGGTGACCCCGGGCAATCGCGATTTCCTGCCGGACTTCTTCGTCGACTGAGCGTCATGCACCGAAGGTACGAGAATGCATCGATCCGTCCTGCTGCACATCCTGTTGCTTCTGGCGCTCGCGCTCGGCATTTCCACGGTTGAGGCCGCAGCGCCCGTGCAACCCGCAGGCACCTGGCACACGCTCGATGGCAAACCGCCGCTGGTGATCGCGCATCGCGGCGCGTCGGGTTATCGACCCGAGCACACCATCGCGTCGTACACGCTCGCGATCGAGATGGGCGCCGACTACATCGAGCCTGACCTGGTCGCGACGCGTGACGGTCACTTGATCGCGCGGCACGAGCCGCTGCTCGACGACACCACCGACGTGAAGTCCCGGCCGCAGTTCGCCGATCGTCGCAGCACCAAGCTGCTCGACGGCAAATCCGTCACGGGCTTCTTCGCCAGCGACTTCACGCTCGCGGAGATCAAGCAACTGCGCGCTGTGCAGTCGAACCCGGCGCGCTCGAAGGAGTACGACGGCAAGCTCGAGATTCCGACGTTCGAGGAAATCCTGGACCTGCGCGAGCGCGAGTCCGCCAAGCGCGGTCGCATCATCGGCGTTTATCCGGAAACCAAGCATCCGTCGTTCCACCTGGATCTCCACCTGCCGCTCGAAGAGCGCCTGCTCGACGCACTACGCAAGCGCAAGCTCGATCGGGCCGATGGTCCGGTGTTCATCCAATCGTTCGAGAGCGCGAACCTGCAGTACCTGCGCCCGAAGACGAAGTTGCCGCTGGTGCAGCTGCTCGACGACGGAGCGCTGCTGTATGACTCGTCGGGCAAGCGCGTCGTCGGCGTGAAGATCCCGCAGTACGGCGACCAGCGCGGCGGCGCCGCGCCGCAGAGTCTGGAAGACATCGCGAAGTATGCGAACGCAATCGGGCCGTGGAAGCGGCAGATCATGCGCGACGTCGGCGCGCCGCAGTTGTTGCGGACGACGGTGATCGAGCAAGCGCACGCCGCCGGACTGCGCGTTCACACGTACACGTTCCGCAGCGAGCCCGCGACGCTCGCGCCCGAATATCGCGGCGAGCCGAAGCTCGAGTACCAGCAGTTCTATGCGCTCGGCATCGACGGCGTGTTCTCCGACTTCGCCGACGTCGCGCTCAATGCGAGGAAGTGACCGCGAGCTGCTTCCACAGCTCTGGCCATTGCTCGACCCAGCAGCAGACGTGATCGTTGGCCTCGAGCCGTCGCTGCGCCTGCGGGAAGCGCTTGAAGTACGCGTCGGCCGTCGCCGGCGGCACATTCTCGTCGTGCACCCCATATAAATGAGTCTCCGGCCAGCGATGCACGGCCGTGCTCGTTGCCGGATTCAGCGATCCCGTCAGCGGCAGATAGCCGTGATATTGCGTCCAGGCATCGATATCGAGATTCGCGCCGACCGTGACCACGGCCGCGACATTATCGAGCCGCTCCGCAATCAACACCGCGAGCACACCGCCGCCGCTGTACCCGACGAGCAGCACGCTGCGCGCGTTTGCCTGCTGTGCAGTCGTGCGCACGACCTCAGTCATGCTCGACACGATCTCGTCCGAGTAACGCTCCATCGTCCAACGCTCGGGCGTGCAGCGAGGCGCGCTCATATCGTTGTAGCAAGGGCGCGTGACATAAGCGCCGGGCGGCGGCGTCACGCCGAGCAGCTTCAGCGCGATCGGATCGGCCGTTGTCGGGTCAAGACTCGGCTCCCGTCCACCGACCCACGGCACCCCATCGCCCTCGATGAAAATCGTCAACGGCGCATCCTGGGGCGCGGGGACGCCATGCGTGTATACGAGGCTGCGGAAGCCGCCGGCCTCCACGACGCTGCGTGACATTCCCAGCGACTCTGCGAGCTTGTCGATGCGTATCGCGTTAGTAGCGCAGCCGGCCAAAAACAAGGCCAGAAGCAGGGTCGCAGAACGGTGCATGCCGACGATTGCGACGCGCATCACGACGATTGTCAACCAGCGCGGGCACAGTCCACGTTCTGCGCGTTCGCCTGTGCTGCTGGTACTTACGGGCGTTGCTGCTCGCTCAGCGGGCCTGTTTAGATACTTGTTGAGCCTCGGTCTGCCGCCGATGGGGCTGCCGAGCCCGAACAGACGAATCAATAAGACCCGGGAGATAGGACCATGTTCGTTCGCTGGCTTGCGCGCGCAAGCTCGTTACCTATTGCGCTCGTCGGCACATTGCTCGCTGTCCTGATGCCCTCAGCGCAGGCCGCCCCGCCGCGGATCACCGGCACGCCCGTGACGGCGCAAATGCCGAACATCAGCGATCTGCCAATCACGATCAACCTGCGCGAGCTCGGCGTCATCGACGGCTCCGCGCCGTTGGTGGTGTCAACCACCGGGCTGCAGATTTTCGATCAAGCCGGCGCGCCGACGGGTCTCATCCCGACCCTGTTCCCGAACAACGGGCCGGGGCGCGTGTGCATCACGATCGCGAACAACGGCAACTTCACTGTCGGTCCGGGGCAGACATTTCAGCTCAGGCTGACCGTGACGAATCTTGCGAACGACACCGCCGGCCCGATCACCGTTCCGGTCACCAACACGCCCGGCAATGTCGTCGATACGACACCTGAGCAGGCGGCCTGCGACGACCGCAACAATCCGCCGACCGCCGACGCGGGCCCGGACCAGATCCTCAACGACACGGATGGCCGCCCCGGTGAGACCGTCATTCTCAACGGCGCCGCTTCGTCCGATCCGGACCCCGGCACTGTGCTCCTTTATCAGTGGTTCGAGGACGGAGAGTTCTCGCTCGGCGAGGAGACCTCGACCCCGACGCTGAGCGTCAATCTCGGCCCGGGCACGCACCGCATCGTGTTGCTCGTCACCGATGGCAGCAGCGATCCGCAGACGTTCTCTGCGCAAGACGAGGTGATCATCACAGTCGAGTCCGCGACCCTGCCGGTCGCGAATGCCGGCATCGACCGCACGATTGCCGACACCGACCAGCAGCCAGGCGAGGCGGTCACGCTCGACGGCTCGGCCTCGAGAGACCCGGACGGCACGATCACTCAGTACGAGTGGACCCGCCGCATCGACGCCGAGTCGTCGGAACTGCTCGGCACAGGTCCAAGGCTCAACGTCACGCTGCCTGACGGGGCCAACGACATCACGCTCACTGTGACCGACAACGACGACAACACCAGCATCGACGGCGTGCGAATCACTGTCGGTGCCCCGGGTAGCGCAGTCGGCCCGACGGCCAACGCCGGACCGGATCAGACGCTCACCGACACTGACCGCGAGCCCGGCGAGAGCGTCACGCTCAACGGCACGGGTTCCACCGACTCTGACGGCACCATTGCTTCGTACGTGTGGAGCCGGCGAGTCGATGCCGAAACGACCGAGCAGCTCGGCACCGGCGCGACGCTCACGATTCGGCTGCCCGACGGCAACAACGATGTGCACCTGCTGGTCACGGACAACGACGGCAATATCGCGACCGATGCCGTGTTGATCTCGGTCGCAGCGCCGTCGCCCGCGACGATCCTGTCGGAGATTCCGAACCTGACGCCGAACCAGCAGCGCATGGCCAACAAGCTCGACGGCATGTGTGACGCGCTGACGGCGCTCTCGAACAACGAATCGCCGCTCAGTGCCGATCAATCCGATCTGCTGAACAAGTGCAACGGCCTGCGCATCAACAACACGACTGCGAACCAGGTCGAAGCGATCGAGGAGATGATCCCGGACGACTTCTCCGCGGCGCGCACGCAGACGCTGCTGTTCGCGAACACGCAGTACGCGAGCATCATGGATCGACTCATCGCGCTACGCGGCGGCGCCAAGGGTCTCAGCCTCGCCGGGTTGAACATCATCGTCGACGGCAAGATGGTGCCGCTGGCGCAGCTCGAAGACATGGCGAAGCAGTTCTTCGGCGGCGGCGCCAGCTCCGACGGCAGCTCGGCCGACGAGCCGGGCGGGCTGCTCTCCGACAAGTGGGGCCTGTGGGCGCGCGGTAACTTCAGCTTCGGCAAGAAGGACAGCAGCCCGACCAGCCCCGCGTTCGACGCCGATCAGTGGGCGTTCGTCGGCGGCGTCGACTATCGCTTGTCCGACAAGGCGGTGATCGGCGGAGCGATCTCGTACGGCTCGTCCAGCGTCGACTTCAAGTCCGACGACGGCAAGCTCGACACCGACTCGTACTCGCTGTCGGTGTACGGCTCGGCGTATGCCGCGAAGAATTTCTACTTCGACGGTATCTTCAACTACCAGAACTCGAGCTACGACGCGTTCCGCAACATCACCTACGTCGACGGCCTCGGACTGGTGGACGTCGACGCCACGGGCGACACCGACGGCACGACGTTGAGCGGCGGTCTCTCGGCCGGTTACGACTTCCTGGCCGGCGGGCTGACGATTTCACCTAACGTCGGCTTCTTCTATATCGACACGACCATCGACGGCTTCACCGAAGGCGGCGCCGGCGGTCTGAACCTGATTTATGACGAACAGAAGTTCAAGTCGATGACCGGCAACGCCGGATTGCGACTCACGTACGCGTGGAACGTGTCGTGGGGTGTATTGTTACCGCATCTGCGCGTGGATTACGTCCGGGAGTTCGAGGACGACGTCGACGTATTCGGCGTGCGCTTCGCCAACGATCCGAATGCAGCGAGCACGCCCCCGGTGCTGGTCGCGACGGACAATCCCGATACGTCGTACTGGCGGTTGGCCGGCGGCTTCTCGGCGCAGTTCAAGCACGGCATCTCCGGCTATATCGAGTATCAGCGGCTGGAGAGCTTCGAGTTCATCAGTTTCGAGGACGTGAGCATCGGCTTGCGCTTCCAGCGCAGCTTCTGAGAGGAATGACCTCCATGACACCCACTCGCTTCGCACAAGTCTTCGGCCGCGTCGTGCTGGTGCTCGCACCGGCGGCGCTCGTGGTCGCTTCGGCGGCGTCGGACGACAAGGCCGCGGCCACCAAAGGCATGGTGAAGCGCTCCGATGTGGAGATCGTCGACTGCCTGTTGCCGGGCCAGGTGCGCCAGCTCGGCAACAGCACGTTCCTCTCGCAGCGGCGGCCGATCCGCACGACTACGGCCGAGTGCACGATTCGCGGCGGCGAGTACGTCGCCTACGATCGCGCCGACATCAAGCAGGCGCTGCGCATCTGGATGGAGACCGCGCAGGGCGGCGATCCGGAAGCGATGACCAACGTCGGCGAGATCTACGAGCGCGGTATGGGCGTGCCGCCGGACTACGTGCAGGCGGCGCAGTGGTATCAGAAGGCCTCAGACAAGGGCTATTCACGCGCGCTGTTCAACCTGGGCACGATGTACGAACAAGGGCTCGGTGTGGAGCAGGATCAGCTCAAGGCGCTGAACCTGTATCGACAGGCGTGGGGCATCAAAGAGGACAACATCATCTTCGCGTCCGCCGCGCAGCGCGAGCAGGATGAGCTGCGCAAGCAGCTCGAAGAAGCGATCTCGGAGAAGAACTCGCAGCTCAACCTGTTGCAGAAGCAGTTGAAGGACATGCAGGACAAGCTCGCCAAGCAGCCGGCCGGCGAGAAAACGGCCGATAACAGCAAGGAAGTGGACGCGCTCAAGAAGTGGATCGCGCAGCTGGAAGCCGAGCGCAGCAAGAGCACCGAACGCCTCGCCGGCATTCCGAAGACGCGCACGCCTTCGGGCACGACCGAGTTGACGCCGATTCCGCCGACCGCCGACGAGCGCACGCTCTCGGGCATGAACTTCGGGCGCTACTACGCGATCGTGATCGGCAACCAGAACTACCAGCAGATCGAGAGCCTGCAGACGCCGAAGTACGACGCGGCGCGTGCCGCTCGCATCCTCGCGGACAAGTACGGCTTCACCGTGCAGATCCTCGACGATGCCAACGACATCACGATGCTCAAGACCATCAACGATCTGAACGCGGTCCTCAAGCCCGAGGACAACGTGCTGATCTATTATGCGGGCCACGGCGCCCGCCTGAAGAGCGGTGCCGGCGCGATGGAGAGCGGCTACTGGCTCCCGGTGAACGCGGACGCGCCGCCCGAGGATCGCTTCTGGGTACCGAACGAGCAGATCACCGGGCATCTCGGCCGGCTTACGGCCAAGCGCGTGCTCGTGGTGGCGGACTCGTGCTACTCGGGCCTGCTGTCCACGGATCCGAGCTACCTGTTCCTGAACGACAAGGTTTCGTACTCGAAGGAGTACATCAAGTTCAAGCTGCCGAAGCGCTCGCGCCTGCTGCTGTCGTCGGGCGGCGATAAGCCGGTGCTGGATGAAGGCAGCGGCGGCAACTCGGTCTTCGCGCGCGCATTCCTCGACGAGCTGGAGGCGAACCAGGGCATCCTGTCGAGCCCCGAGCTGTTCAGCCGCATCCGCAAGCGTGTGGAAGTCGCGGCCGCGAAGAACAAGTTCGTGCAGACGCCGGAGTTCAAGTCGATCAAGGGCGCTGGCCACGAGGTCGGCGACTTCTTCTTCGTGCCGAGACAGAAGTCAGGCTGAAGCCTGACCCACAATCACAATCTGAGCTCGGCTTTCTCCTGTGGGTCAGGCTTCAGCCTGATCCCTCGCTGCTATCATCGCCGCCATGAGATCCCTGCTGGTCGCGATCAGCCTGATGCTCGCAGCCTGCGGGCATGAGGGCGTCTCGGCCGAAACGCAGCAGTGGCGCTGCGAGCGCCAATACTGCGCAGTGGACTTCCTGCTCACAAACGATTCGATGAAACGACAGCAGGTTGCCTACGCGTTACGAGCGCATGCCATCAAGTCGGTCATGCCGGGCTCGGGAGGAGCCAAGAAGCAGGAGACCGTCGGCGAGTTGCATGGTGAAGTCGAACTGCTGGGAAAGGAGCAGCGACAGATGAGGCAGCTGTTCCCTGTCAGCGAACGACCCGATCTGATCGTCACGACCGCGTGGGTGCTCGACTGAGCCGAACCTGGGATACGCCATGAAATCGGTATTGCATGCCAGCTGCGCGATCCTTGTGTGCACGCTCTTCTGCGCGCACGGCGTCGACGCCAAGCCGCGCGCCCGCGAGATTGGCATTCCCTTCGACGGCACACCGGGACAGCTCAACGCTATCACCGATGTCGCACCCGTCACCGTCGGCTACACCACTCTGATTTCCGGAGCTGGCGAGCAC
>Ga0068863_100001133_pt1 | contig 26626 bp, 25 predicted proteins | sample KBSSwiS62_FD_66596 | JGI IMG/M metagenome (GOLD analysis project Ga0068863, IMG submission 66596) | Switchgrass rhizosphere microbial communities from Kellogg Biological Station, Michigan, USA - KBS Switchgrass S6-2 | ecosystem: Host-associated > Plants > Roots > Rhizosphere > Soil ... | reverse complement strand
GCCGGTCCCAACGAGTACGACGGGCAAGCCCAGAATTTCTCCCGCACTGATCGCAGCATCAACATTTTTGTACGCAACAAAGCGGGACGCGCCCAACACGAACTCTGACGGCAGAGCCTGAACACAGGCACTGTCCGCGTCGGAAAGCTGCCCACCGAACCCTTGAATACGTTCGGTGTCGACCGGCGGATAGATCACCGAGGACTTGACTTCCCATGCATCGGCCATACGTTTGGCCACAAACTGGCTATTTGCTGCGTAGTTGACGTCGCCGCAAGCGTGACGCCGATCCCAACGCCGAAAATATGAACGACCGAGGCGCCCGACCAGTGAGTTGCCCCGGTCATCGAATTCAGGAGCCCAGACATACCGCGCTGGGCTATGTATGTAAGCGAATGCAGGAATACGGGAATTTGCCGCTCGGCTCGCGAGATGGTGCGAAAACGCATGCGAGCTAACGATAACTCTGTCGACGTCCGTGAGATCCACTCGCTTCCACGCGCTCCCCATGAATGGCATGGCTGCGGCCAGCCGGCCGCGCAGTGGCGAGCGGGCTAGCCACGTCTCTTCGAGCGCACCGAATCGAACCGGCCCGGTACCGCCGTTCCACATACACACCGCGCGACAGTGCGGCACAGTGCGGAGAATTTGCTCGAACACATTCTCCGAGCCGCCGAGCCCAGCAATCCATTCATGCGCAACCAGAGTTCTCACGTCTGACAGAGCCACTCCCGGGGGTTCGAACTGCGGTCGTGCGCTGGCGGTATGACGTCAGCTTCAGCGTGCTTCACAGCTACACCCCCCGGTTGGCGTATGCGAAGATTGATGCCAGATACGTAGTTCACATCGGGCCGTTGCCACAATACCCGTATGCGCTGTCCGGGTCATGGATATTCCGCTCCATTCCCGACGCGAATCCAAACCCGTTGAATCACGGCATCGCTGGTCACAGTACACGTCCTGCGGCGCTCGGCAAGATCCGGGAATTGACACCGATTCGGGATCATCGATCCCAGAACTGGAGCACACGGGTTTGCTAGTCTTCATGGCGGCGCCGGAGGCACGCGAGCGTTGCGCTTGTGTCCGGGCCATCATGCGCCTCCGGCGCGGCGTGGCTACTGCGGTGCCGGGGGTTGACGACCGACGAGGGGATTCATCTGCTGATGGACCGTGATGCTGTGACAGCCAGCGCGAAACAGTGGATTCGCCCCGCGGCCAAGCGGGTATCCCCAGAACTTCGCTCGAGAATCATCCGCAACTTGCCCGGCCGCCGGGTGCGCTGGGGTTCGCTGCGCCGCACGCGACCCTTCAGCGATCTCTACGGCTTTGACCGCGGGCTGCCAGTCGATCGCTACTACATCGAGGCGTTCCTGGCGCGCGAGGCGACGTCGATTCGGGGCGAGGTGCTCGAGGTGCGCGACCCTACCTATGCGCAGCGGTTCGGCGGCGCCGATGCATCACAGGTCCATGTCGTCGATATTGATGCAACGAACGCTGAGGCCACGGTGATCGCCGACCTCACTGTTGAGGGCTCACTGCCCCACCATGCCTACGACAGCATCATCGTGACCCAGACACTTCACCTCACGGATGACGATGCGGCGGGATTCCGGACACTCTGGTGTGCGCTGCGGCCGGGCGGCGTCCTGCTGTTCACCGGTCCCTGCATCAGCCGGATCGAGTTGCCCATGGAAGAGTACGACCACTGGCGATATACGCCGCTGGGGCTGCGCACGCAGTTGGGAAGGCTGCTGCCCGACGCGGATGTCGCCGTCGAGGCGCACGGCAACATGCTGGCTGGGGTTGCTTTCCTTTACGGCATTGCGGCCCAGGAGCTCACCGCAGCAGAACTAGATGTCGACGACCCGGGATTTCCACTCGTCGTCTGCGCCCGCATTTCCAAACCACGCGCTGCCGTCTGATGTCGCCCACCCTGAAGACCGCGAAAGCCGTCGCGCGGCGGGCAATCAAACGCCCGTGGCGTGCCCACGGCCTCGTGCTTGTATATCACCGGGTCGCGACGGCGAAGTGGGATCCCTGGAGCCTGTGTGTCGAGCCAGAGCGCTTCGAGCAGCACCTGGCCACGCTCTCTGGCGTGGCCGATCTCGTACCGCTATCCGAACTGGCCTCGCGACTGCGCCGTGGACGTCGGGCCCGCCCGGTGGTTGCAATTACATTTGATGATGCCTACGCCGACAATTTGCACGCGGCGTTGCCACTGCTGGAGCGGCGCAGCGTCCCTGCCACGGTCTTTGTCCCGACGGGATTGATAGATCGCACAGAGCCGTTCTGGTGGGATCGGCTATCGGCGATCCTGCTGTCGGTTGAGCAATTGCCTTTGGAGGTCACGCTGCCCATCGCTGACGAGGACTTCACCTGGCGGCGACGCACGAGCGATGGCGACCAGGCTGGCGACAGAGACCGACTGCACTTGGCGCTGTGGTCAAGGCTGGTTCTGGCGACGGATAGCCAGCGTCGAGCCGCGTTGGATCAGCTTGAGAGCCTTGCGAATCCAGCGAACTTGAGCGATCCCGATGCCAGGCCCATGACACATGACGAGCTGCGCCGGCTGGCGTCTTCACCGCTTATCGAAATCGGGGCTCACACGATGACCCACTGCCGTCTCCCTGATCTGCCACCGAGTGCGCAGCTCGAGGAAATAGTCGGTTCACGGCAGCAATGTCGGGAGGTCATCGGCGAATTCCCGTCGAGCTTCGCCTATCCATTCGGCGCGCATGACGGGGTTACACCGGAACTGGTCAGGTCTGCCGGATTCGAGCATGCGTACTCGACCGCTAACGACCTCGTTTGGGACGACAGCGACGCGATGCTGATGCCCCGAGTTCCGGTAATCAATTACACGGTACGAGAGCTCTCCGCGCGCTTACGGATGAAATGGCTGCCATGACGCTATTTGACTGCCCTCCCAGCCAAAACGCGCAACCGATTCTGAAGCTTATAGGGAAGCCGGTAGAACACTTCGTACGCTGGGGCCGTCAGCTTCCGGTATGGGACCTCGCGTCGGGCGCGCCGAATTGCTTCGAGAACGCGAGGGTCCCCTTGCTGCCCGACATACGTTTCTAACCAGTCGAGGAAAACTCCTCGCATACGCCAATATTCCATTCGGCTCGTACCCCCCATACAGGAGGCTTTATGCTGCCGGTAGCGATACCAGGTTCGCGATGAGATGTAAATCGGATAGCGCAAGTAGAGCTTGGCGAGGAGCGCTTGGTCGTCGTAGAGTCCGCGGAAACGCTCTTCGAACCCACCGACCGCGTCGAACGCGCTGCGCCTGATGAGTCCAGCCACTCCGATGCCCGAGCCGGGGCCCAGGGGATACAGTTCCAGCGCGGATTCCGGTGGCTCAAGGCGCTCGTCCGCCAGCCCGCGCATCAGCACGATGCGGTCTGCTCTGGTTGTTGCCGGATCCCAGCTGTACCAGAACTCCAATGCGCCTGCGACCATCGCCACGTCGGGCATGTTCTCCAAGAGTTCGACTTGCTCCGCGAGCTTTTCCGGCGTCAAGACATCATCCGCGTCGACAAACGCGATGTATGGCGCGGTGGTTTTCGCCACGCCGAAGTTTCGCGTCGCGCTCTGTCCGCGGTTCGCGTGCCCAGGATGGTCGCTGTACCGGATGCGGTCGTCCTGCGCCGCGAGATCGCGAGCTATCTGCGTGCTTCGGTCGGTAGAGCCGTCATCGACGAGGATCAGTTCCCAATCTGAAAGTTGCTGATCGAGAACGCTCTGCACCGCTTCCTCCAAGTAGCGCTCCCCATTGAGGAACGGCAGCACTACGGAGACAAGAGGCACTGCCCCAGTATGAGATGCAATATCCCCAAGAACAACTTCGGGCGCTGACTCGTCGAGGGTTTGCGCGTAGCCGGAACGCCGGCCACCGATGCACCGACCTACGCGGCCGCATGCCACATAAACGGAAGCTAGCCGGCAACTTCTCCGACGACGCCCAGTCGGACAGCGCGAAAGCTGGAGAAGGCGATTTCCCATGACCGCGCCGGTCCGCCCGCATGGCAGCTATCCTCACAGATGAAGGTCCGGCTGGGCAGGCAGAAGCCGAGCTCACCGCACGCGGGGGGAAGGGTCGCGACGATGTTCTTAACCGAGATCGACCCTACTACCTGCTTGATGGACACGGCGGCGGTCCGAGATAAGGGACGCGACCTCCACGACCGCTACGCGTCCGCTCAGCCCTTCCCGCACATCGCGATCGACGACTTCCTCCCGCCATCGTTGCTGGAACGCTGCCTGGACGACTTTCCGTCCAGCTCCGAGGCCGAATGTGTTCACAACCGCCGTCAGGAGCGGCTCAAGCGGAGCTATTCACCTGACACGCTGGTCCCGTACGCGCGGCAGCTCTTCTACACATTCAACTCGCGCGCGTTCATCCAGATCGTGGAGAACATTTCCGGTATCGAAGGCCTCATACCGGATCCGTATTTCGAAGGCGGTGGCTTCCATGAGATCGCCGAAGGCGGCCATCTATCGGTGCACGCCGACTTCAACCGCCACGTCCGGATGAACCTTGAACGTCGGATCAACGTGCTGGTCTATCTGAATAAGCACTGGACGGACGGGTTCGGCGGCCAACTCGAGCTTTGGGACAAAGGCATGACCCGCTGCGTTCAGTCTTATGTGCCCGTCTTCAACAGATGCGTCGTGTTCAACACGACGTCGACGAGTTATCACGGCAACCCGAAGCCGGTGCATCATCCGCAGGGGATCCCCAGACGTGCGATCGCGCTGTACTACTACACCGCCACCTGGGATGGCACAAAACGCCAGCACACGACGCAGTTCAAGGTCCGACCGGGGAGCGCAGACGCCCGCGATGCCTTCGTGAAGTCCTCAGAACTCGCACTCGACCTCCTCCCGCCGGTGGTCTCTCGGGGGGTGCGGCGTGTCAAGCGCCGGATCGCCCGCCCCCCAGACATCGCTGAACTACCTCGGGTTTAGTTTCGACATCCATGGAAGACGCCGCGTCGGCGAACATACCGTGACGAAAATACAGGCTACGCGTGGGCTATATCGGCGCGCAAAGCTAACTGCTGGTCCTGTTGACTTACAAAAGTGTTGTACTTCGGATGCTCAAAGTCATGCGCGATAAAAATTTGGTGATGCCACGGCTTCGAATGCTGACGAGTGATCAAGTGGTACGCGGGGCAAACTTTCATATCGCTGGTTGCATTAAACTCAGCGATAGCAAGACGCACGCCAGTGAAATCATTGTAAAGTTCTATTTCACTACCGATGATGTCATCGAAATAGCAGAAAATCCGCGGTAGCCGGAATTGCTCACTAACATGAAGAAGCTCTAGCGCAGGTTTCGTGGACGAATAGAAATCAAGATCGTATAGTGCGGCTCCGAGCGGCGCTGGCCGGTGGGTGTCAAGAAAAGAACCGAGGGTGTCTCGCACGTCGCCCATAACCAGTTTTGCGTGGCGAAGACGGTTCAAGAGGGCTTCTTCATCCATCTTGAAAAAGCCTTCTTTCCAGTGGTAAGGAAGATCTCGATAATCCTGCGGTGTAGGTAATCCGGAGACATTGTCGAACCCATAGACTTCGATGCCGATCCCCAGTTCCGCCGCCACCTGCTGCGCGTAGTCCTCGAGTAACGCTAAACCGTTGCCGCCGGCTACGCCAAACTCAATGACGCTGATCGCTTCATATCCAAGTTTCTTCGCAAGGTCAGCGGAGTGATACACACAGTACGCATAATGAGGCCGTTTGAATGCCCCTAGTCGCACTCGATGACCAAAGCTGCCAATTTCTAGCCGCTTCGTCGCTTCGACAACGAGCGGTTGAAGTGGATAGCGTTGGGAGTAAAAACGATCGGTTAGGCGTTGCCCGATTTCCGTCCACTTTGAATTGCCGCGGCTCTTCATCCGGCAGTTTCCCCTCAGGCGGCTCGCTAGGAAGTCAACAGTACTGACATCCTACTGCAGCAAATCAGAAGTGCTAGAGGTATTCCCGCCAACTTCCATCAGTTTGGTTCACTACGACCACTGCCGTAACCGTCAAAGTCGGTTCCAGCAATTAAGCGAGGACCACGCCGGGGAGCTCGGAGCAAACATGCAAACCGTCGGGCACGCTCACCGATGCGGCCGGGCTGGCCATGCCGGGGGACGCGTTCGGGCATACCGAAAAATCAGGTTCAGATAGGTTGCTGTTCCTCGACACGGCGATGGATCAGATCTCTGAGTACATTCCAGTTACCGTTTGAACCAAATTCTTGATACCCCCCGGCCGCCATGAGGCGGAACACTTCAACACAACGTTCCAATAGCCCGCGCGGCAATCTAGCGCGCGCCCGTTCAAACTCGGCTTTGGCCGCAATCTGCGCAAGTACCTTTTCAGGCAACGACAAGGTGCCGACTCGCTGATTGGCATTTATAAAGGCAGTGCTCAGCAGCAGCGCGTTATTTGGCAAGCTAAACAAGCGCTGGATCCGGCGCCCTACTGCCTTGGAGCCTGCCCCAACGGCATTGCCGTCATGCTGACGATAATCGACATAGTTCGGCTCCCGAATCACTCTCAATTTGCCCGTAGATCCTGCCACGAACGATAGCCAGTTATCATGCGTCCAGCCGATGGGCAAAGGTAGCGCTATGTCTCGTAAGCGGGCGTCCATAGCAAAGGTCATTCCCGGTAGGACGTTCCGCCGGCACAGTGGGACGACAGCATCTGGTCCGTTGAGCATCGCCAATTCGTGTGCAGTGACCCGCATTGACGAAAGGACAGTGTGGCCAAGATACGCGCCCTCGGCGTCGACGAGTCTGGCGTCGTGGCTGACGAGCAGCAGGTTCGAATCTCTTGCGAATTCGCGCAGCGCAGCGGCCGCGCGACCACGTCGCCAGATGTCATCTTGGTCCGCGAGAAAGATCACCTCAGTGTTTGCAGCACCTAGGACGCGCTCGAAATTAGCCGTGGGACCGAGTCGACTACCGGCGGGCGGCAGGATTCTGATCTTAGGAACGAACTGTTTCCGCTGTTGCGCCTCCAGCAACTCCGAAACGATTCCCATTGTGTCGTCAGTTGACCCGTCGTCCGCGATGATCACTTCCGTCGCCGGTGGATCCTGGTTCAGGATCGTCAGCAATTGCTCCCGGATAAATCGCTTTCCGTTGAAGGTGCACATAGCGACCGAATACGATTTCACCTCGGCCTGCGCTTACCTATGTCAATAGCCTCGCGTGGCCAGCTGCGCCGATGCCTTGGCTCTGAGAGAGAGAAGACAAGGACACATCGCGTGTGAGTGCGGGAATAGCCCATGCTGTAGCCTTCCGCCGTCAATCGGCGCGCGTTTGTTTCACCACGGACCTCCGTTGCTGGACGAGACGAATCAGCGATTCAACACGGGATGCAACAGTTTCCCAGCGGAAACGCGTGAGATCAGTGGGACAGGAAAATGGGGAATCGATCGCCAGCGCCATCTGGTTGCGGAATTCGTACGGGTCGTCGGCATCTTCAACCGCAAATTGCCCACCCCGACAGATTTCGGCGACGGAGGTCGCTGACCTCTGGTACACGACCTTGGTGCCCGACATCAGCGCCTCTAGCACAGGTAGCCCAAAGCCTTCCCACCGGGAAGGGAAGACCAGCGCGTCCGCGCCTCGATACAGCGCCGCGAGCGCGGTGTCGCTGACAGCTGTTCGGATCTTCAGCCGGTCAACCAACCCGTACTGCTCAGCCAACGCCCTCGCGTCAGCCACGTCTGGGTCCGCGGCTACTACGACGAGAAGGTGATCATGAAAGGACACCATCGCTTCGAACAGAATCCTCGGGTTCTTGTGCGCCTTGAAATTTCCGACATAGAGAAAATACGGCCGGTCGAAAGAGCAAGCCGGTCCTTCCTGCTTAAACGCGCTCGAGCACCCTATCGCAGCATTATGGACAGTCACGCTCTCATCGTCGAGCCAATTCCTAAGATCCTCTGCAGATGTTTCCGACACCGTCAGAACATGACGCGCCCGTCTGACTGCGGGCTTCACCACTCCCTCGTAATATGCGCGCTTTAGGTATGGCAACCGCGCATATTGTGTTCGCAGGTGGGTCAGGTCGTGAATGGTCAACAGTTGGGTACACGTGGTGACCCCCGCGCTGTAGCCGGGGGTGTAGAGCAGCGCCGAACGCGGAAGGCGCGCACGGTAAGGGTTGATGACATCTACGGCAGCGGACGGCCTAAGCGGTCGATCGAGCGCTGTCCATTGAATGTTTAAACGAGGAATGATCTCTCGCGCGTAGCGCGCGATGCCGTTGTTAATGCCATAGCGTTTGTACTCGCGCCCCCAGCGAGTATCGATGTAGACCGGCGAAATCCGTTTCGAATCCACTGCCAGCCTTTCGCGTCTCGAAGAGTTAACCGACGGACACGCGCCTGCGCTATCTTAAACGCGGCAACGCCATTGGTAAAGAGTTTCAACAGGCCGACAACGCTCAACTACTTGCCGAAATTCGCCCCTCCCACCGGTTCGTTTGTCGTGGTCGGCCTCGGGTTCGACGTCGTCGCCAGCACGAGTTGGCGAACTGCCCAGATGCACGATCGCCAGCCACTAAACGTGAGCATCAATCTTCATCTTGGCCTCGGATATCCAACTCCGAACATCGATCGTGGGCCGCCACCCCATAGCTTCGGAAATCTTTGCGATGGACCCGAGAGTCGTCTCCGCCTCGCCTACTCTCCGGTCCAAAAACTTGATGTCGTCCGATAGGAGATGAGCAAGCTCGAGGATCGCGATGTTTTCGCCGCTTGCAACGTTGAAGAATTGTCCGAACCAATGATCCGCCAGCGGAGCCGTCGCAGCTCGCAGGTTCGCGGCCGCAACGTCCTGTACGTGGATAAAATCTCGCCTCTGTGTGCCGTCACCTACGACGGTTAGGCTGCGCCCCTGACGGTATTGCTCCAAGAAGATGCCAACCACCGGGGCATACTGACCCCCCGTGGGTGACCTATCCCCGTACACGTTGAAGTACCTGAGGGCGATTGTCTTGAGGCCGTAGAGATCCGTGAATAGTTTGCACAGCCCTTCTCCGAAGATCTTTGAAATCGAATACGGGTTCAGGCAATCATCCGGCTGCCCCTCATAATTCGGAGGTTCGTTCATGCCGTAACCTGAGGAGGTGGAAGAGTAGACGAACCTGTCAACAGTAGCTTCTCTCGCGCATTGCAGGACAACGGTTGTGCCTAACACGTTCTTTTGCACTGCCTCGATCGGATTCAGAATCGCAGGCTGAAGTCGCGACTCCGCGGCGAGGTGAAACACATAATCTATGCCGTCGAACAATGGGCGCATCGCAGAGTAATCCACCACATCAATCTTGTGATTGACCGCTCGATCATTCCAATAGAAGTCATCATTTAGCGTCGCACTCTCATTATCTACCACGACGACTTCGTGGCCATGCCCTATGAGGAGGTCAACGAGATGCGATCCTATGAAGCCGGCACCACCCGTGACGAGACTTCTAGCGCCTGTCTTTCCCTGCGATCGTGTCATGAATTGCTCTCTTGATATTCGTCGTGGAGTAATTGTGAGATCTGTCGATCCAGCGAATCTTAATGTCAAGATCCGACCCGGTGATCGGTCGGTTCTTGTAGTCGTCACCAAGAAATCTCACGTCGAAAGAGCCGGCCTTCAGAAGGTCGTACAGGTCATTTTCGGTGTCGTAGGGGACTACTTCGTCTACGTACCGTATGGACTTGAGAATAAGTGACCGTTCTTCAACTGTTTGAACCGGTTTCAACTTGCTCTGCCGCAGCATCGACGGGTCTGAATGCAGGGCAACTGTGAGGTTAGTGCACGCCTGCTTCGCCTGGGCGAACATCTTCACGTAGCCCGGGTGAATAATGTCAAAAGCGCCGGCGATGACGCCCCGCACAAGTGGTAGTTGCTGTAGCCAAACTTCGACATTGATCGCACGATCATCGATGAAGAGATCGGCGTGGGGTTTCGTATTCATGATCAGTTCGTGATACTTCACGCCCCATTCCTCGAGTTGAAATCGAGTAAGCGCCGTGTAGTCCTTACCGCTCACAGAGCCACGGCCAGTCATAATCTTTATGACATTGTCCTGATCATAGAGCCGGTTGATTTCCACGATGACGTGAGCGTGAGGCTGCGCCTCAGAATATCTGGAATCTCGAACGGTGGTGCAGATCGTGCCGTCAATGTCGAAGCAGTAGATCATTGGCACTCGACAACGCCATGCAGGAATACTTGATGGAGGCACTCCGCAACGCCATAGCTTTGTGTCGGAATGTAATAGTTGAATACCGCATCTACCGACATGGTCCGCACAGTATTGCGCTCGCCGAAAGCCGTGAGCACGCCGTAGCGCAAGTCTGTGGCTTGACACCACCGGACGGCTTCGATAATGTTATTCGATTCGCCTGAAGAGCTTATGAGGATGACGAATGTGTCGGTTTCCGCGTAATACTCGAGAAATTTTGAATACGCCTCATCGACACCGAAATCATTCATAAAGCATGTCAGCATCGAGGCGTCCGTAAATGCCAGCGCCTTCTTTCCGCCGCGCTTGGTCATGTCCTGCGCTATGTGGGCAGCCGCAGAGTTGCTACCGCCGTTGCCAATTATGATGAACCTTTTGTGGGTTTCATATGCTTCATAATATTTCTTGTATTCATCGATGATATGGCCGTCATCTAGATTCTGCGCGCATTCGTCAAAAAACTTCATACCACACACCCCTCGATTCCTTCTGTGCACGTCGTCACTTTCACGCTTGCAAAATGGTGGTCAAGCATGCCGCCCTTATCGGTGAAGCACAAGAAGAAGCCGCCGTTGCCGGCTCCGCATAATTTATGTGCGAGTATTTCGTCGGCGTCCGCCAGTTCCGCATCGAGATCTCTTATTTTCGGGTTAGCGGCGATCAAATCGCTCGTTCTCTTTTTCTCGTACCAACTTTCCTTCAGGAATTCGAGTACGAGATGGTACTTTTCCTCAAGCAACGCCTCATAAGCCTGGTCAACTATGTCAAGGAGCGGCAACGCTTTATCAACGTTGGCCGAGATGTCCTTCAGAACGCTTTTCGAGTCGCGGGTCACCCCAGTGAAGATGAGGTGGCAATCGTAAACGTCAAAGAATTTCGAAGGCAGAAATTCCACGGACGCCCGCCGCCCGTCTTTGAATTCGAGACGCTTAAATCCAGCCAATCCGCATCCGAATGGGTCCTGGAGGCCGCAGTATGGATTCAAACTGAGCTCTATTTCATAGGCGGTTGAACAAATCTCGCTGTCAGTCATGGTTAGATTCTTGAAAATCGTGACAGCCTTTATTAGGCTAATAATATACGAAGATGACGAAGCCAGACCGCTTCCGTGCGAGAAAACATCGCTCGTTAGACTAACCGTTACGGGGTCTATTGAGAAGCGGGTGAGAACGGCCTTGACGATGTCGTTGTTGATCTCATGAATGTTTTCGACTTCTTCTCTTTTCGAATAATTTACAATGTATTTATTGCCCTCGGTGTTAAACCCAAACTTATCTTGGCTGATCGTGACATATGTCTTCAGGTTAGAGGCGAAGCTAATAACAGCGCCACGCCCGTACTTCTTGATGAAGGATGGCGTGTCGGTTGAACCACCAAATAATGATATCCGCAGCGGGGTACTGGAAATTATCATGAGCTGTCCCGCGCGGCAGAGGGCACTGATAGGCGAAACACAAAACTCCACCGGCCGAGAAGCACGAGCGCGTCATGGGCCCGCAGAAGGGTCGAGGTGGGTAACCACCATTCGTTTTTTCGAGAAGTGGTCGGTGCGCCTGGCGCGAGCGCGGACATCACGTCAGCGCGCTCCTCTGCAGCACAGGACCGCCGGTACGGTACGCAACAGCAGCTGCAGATCCAGCGCTAGCCTGCGCTGCTCCACGTAAGCCAGATCGAGCTGCACGCGGGCGGATTGCGAGAGGTCCGATCGGCCGGACACCTGCCACAGTCCGGTCAGCCCGGGTTGCACGGTCAGGAGCGTTTTGCCCCGCGCTCCGTAGCGTTCGAGCTCCGGCGGCGAGATCATGCGCGGACCGACGAGGCTCATCTCTCCACGCAGAACGTTCCAGAGCTGCGGCAGTTCATCGAGGCTGAGGCGCCGCAACCAACGGCCACACCGTGTGATGCGCGGGTCTTCGTCGAGCTTGTGTTCAGCGTCCAGGCGCGCTTGAAGATCTGGATGCGTGGCTAGGATCGCATCACCGTCGCAAAACATCGTCCGCAGCTTGAAAGCATCGAAAGTTTTTCCGCCGCGCCCGAGCACGCGTCGCCGATACAACGCCGGCCCCGGGCTGTCGATTGTCAGTACCAGAACAAGAGTCGCCAGTAGAGGCGCGAGCAGCGTTAACGCCACCAAAGCGATAGTCAAATCGATCCATCGTTTGACTCGCAACTCGAGCGACCGCGCCACCCCAGGCGGGTAGTCGGTGAATCTTTCGATGGGGTGGTCCACTGGCCGCCCGACGACGCGGTCGAGGCTGATTGGTTTGTCGACCACCAACCGCTCGAACATCGGGTCTATGGACTGCCGACGGGCAACCGTCCGGCCCGGGTCGACAACCGTCATGATCGATCACCCACTGAGGCAGCCACAGAATCGGCGTGTGCGTCAGTTGGCAAACCCGGAGGACAGAGATGCACCGTTGCTTTTGGAGAGTGCGGAAAGGCAGATCGCGCCTCCGGTAAGCCGTCGACCGCGACCTTCCAGGCCATGGGATAGCGTCGACCACCCACAAGCCCTACCCAGGTCGGCCCCCCCGGTCGGCCAATATCACGCTTCCGCGTATCCACGAACCACATTCCCTACCCCCGGTGTCGTGCGCTGACGACGTTGCTGTTGAGGCCCGGGCATCCCTACGCCGGAGCTCGCGCGGATTGCGAGTCCACACCCCCCGCGGGACAACCTGAGTTCCCGTACTCCTCATCCAGACTGGAGCATATTTAACCAGCCAGTCGTCAGGCAATCAGGTGTTTCCCTATATTTCGCCGGATTTTCCTCGGTTTACCGCTCCGTTCGCACCTCAGTCGCAAATGTATTCACGTTTGCGATAATTAACTGTATGCTCACATCCACAGCCGAAGCCGCGCACGCTACCCGGGTAGGGTGGCGATTGGAGTCCTCATAAGGTCCCAATTAGCTGCGCCCAATAGGAGCCGTGCGGTTCTTCCCGTCCGTGCATCCGGTGCACCGGCAATCTCACACCGCGTCGACGGAAGCTTCATGCCGCTCCCCAACTAATCGATTGGCCATCAACTAGTTTTCGTCCCAACTCCGTCGATGTCGAAAGTCGGATGCTTCGACCGGGGCCGACGGTAGGCGCCAATGACCGGCGCGCCGCGCGCCTGCAGCAACTCAGGGATGCACGACCAAGGTCGACCGGGATGTCCGCCCAAGACGGCAAACCGGGGCTCTGCGCCACAGGCGCTGGTCGGTCTCATAGCTCTGTGCGACCAGTACCCCCAACGGTGACGAGCAATTGGGGGGATGGACGGTGGCAAACCGTTAGGGAAACAACCGATTCGCGCAGGGTGGCACCTCGATAGCGTCGGGTTATTGACAGCCATGTTGAATCGGTCAGGGGGCCGCGATGAAAAAGCTTGCTACGAAGGTTCACGTAGGAACTGCGGCTTGCGCGCTCGCAGCTGCTGCGGTGCTGACACCGCTGCCGGCGGCTCATGCCGGTCCGGCTGCGCCCGTACCCCTGGCTAGCTCGCCGGGTTCGGTGGGCGGGTCGGCCGGCGGTGGCGCGGCGCTCATCTCGCCGGACTGCACCCCGGCAACGTCGTCCCCCGATTGCGTCACCACGCTCGCACCAGTCGCTAGCCCCAGCCTTCTCCCGGGCGGCGGCACGATCCTGCAGAATCCGTTGTGGTGGTTCGGGCCTCCCAACCCGACTCCCCCGACACAAACGCCTGTCTTCACTTTCTACCCGCTGAACTTGCTTCCGGGTTTCATCCGGCCGCTCTTCAGCTGGTTTGCGGACATCAATTTCGAAGCTTGCATCCTGGGCTTCACGTTGCATATCGGGCCCTATGGCGCCGTTAGCGGCTCATACAGTCGAGGTTGCGCATAAGCCTTTAGTCCGACGCGAGTCGCCGGCTAGTGCAATGCCCTGCACTACTTCTGTCAGGGCTGTGTCCTTGGCGCGCGGACCTCGCCCGATCACGGGAAGTCCCTAGGTGCACATTTTTTCGAGTAGGTCGTTCAGAAATGAGCCACCCGACGACGATCCTGCGCCCACTGTGGAAAACGAGCCCCGGTCACGATGGCTGACAGGGGATCACAGGGGTGTGGTGTGGTCTGGATTGGTTCTATTCGTCGTCGCCGTCGCGTTTGGGTGCTGGCTCGGCCTGCGCGCGATCGAAGCGAAATCCAACCTCGAACAAGCCCGTCATAATGCTGCGCAGGCCAAAGAAGCGCTTCTGAAGGGGCATACCGAGGACGCAGTGCACTGGGCAGATAGCGCACAGGCCCATGCCGAGGCCGCTCGGGCGGCAACACATTCCCTGCCCTGGAACGTCGTTGCTGCCGTGCCGTGGCTCGGCAGCCCGCTCAAGACTGGTCGGCAGATCTCCGACGTGGTGCTCGCCTTGACGGCCGACGTATTGCAGCCCGCGGCACATGTCGGCGCCGTGCTCTCACCTGACCGACTGCTCGCCAACGACCGGGTCGACGTGCAACTGCTGCGAAGGCAGGAACCAGCTCTAGGCAAGATTTCGGCCGAGGCCACCCGACTCAACGCCGCCGCCCAAGCGATTTCAGAACCGAACTATCTGTCGGCGGTGCGCGACGCGCGCGCGCAGCTTCAGGGCCAGACGTCCGAAATCACGAAACTACTGGAGGATTCGGCCCTGGCAGCTCGTCTTGCACCGTCGATGATGGGGGCGGACGGCCCCCGCACCTACTTCATGGGGTTTCAAACCAATGCCGAAGCCCGAGGCACTGGCGGCCTTCTCGGCGGCTACGGAATTCTTCGGTTCGACAACGGCAAGCCAACGGTGGACACCTTGGCTGCTAATACAGAGCTCTCGGGTTCGTCAGCCAACGTCGACCTTGGCCCTGAATTCGCCGACCAATACGGGTTTACCCATCCCTTCACTGACGTCCGCAATAGCAACATCAGTTCGCACTTCCCCAATGCCGCACAAATTTGGCGGTCCATGTGGGCCAACCAGTCCGGGATGACCGTGGATGGAGCCATCGCCATGGACCCAGTTGCGTTGAGCTACATCCTCGGTGCCATCGGTCAGGTGACGGCGCCCGACGGTGAGGTCGTCACAAAGGACAATGTCGTTGAACTCACCGAGTCGGTCGCCTATGCCCGATTCCCATCTGACCAGACCGCCCGCAAGAAGTTCCTGCAAGACATCGCCACCGCAGTCGTCAAGAAGATGACCGGGCACATCGACTCGCCACGACAATTGCTCGACGCCCTGGGCAAGGCGGTCAGTGAACGCCGCATCGCGGTGTGGAGCGCCTCCCGTACCGACCAGGCGCTGCTGGAGCAGACGCCACTCGCCCACGCGATACCCGACGACCCGGCTCCCTACGCCGAAGTCGTCGTCAACAACCTGGGCGGCAACAAACTCGACTATTATCTGAAGAGGCGCATCGAATACGCGGCCGACGCCTGCGCAGGCGCCACGAGAAATTCGACGGTCACCATTGGGTTGACGAGCACAGCACCGGATAAATCGTTGCCCGACTACGTGGCCAGTTCTGCTGGCCTTTTACCCCAAATTCCGATCGCGGTGCCGCCGGGCACCATGATCACCTCCGTTCGCCTCATCGCGACCAAAGGTGCCAAATTGGTCAGCGCGCTAGCCAATGGCCAACGGGTTCCGACCTTCACCGGCACCGAACGCGGTCACCCGACGTACGAAATACAAGTAGCTATACCTCCCGGGCAAAGCGGCGAATTAAGCTTCCAACTTTCCGAACCGACTTCCCCTGGCATTCCCCGTGTCCCGATTCAGCCCTTGCGGGACAATATCTCTCCCGTATTAGAGGTACCACAATGCTCAAAATGAGCCGCACTCAGCCTGAAACCGAAGATGGCACGCGTCGGGCCTCAGTTCATTCGTCGTCCGTATTTCTATTTTCGAACAACAGGCAAGCCGCGATGTGTAGTCTTCCAAGAAGCGAATCGGCGAATGACTTGCAATTAGATTGGGGACGGCTTTGAGTCTTCTGAACCTCATTAAACTGGTGCGTTCGCGTTGGATCATCGTATTCGCAACAACGCTGGTCGCGGTTTTGGCAGCCGTCGCGATGACGCTGATCACCACCCCCCTCTATCAAGCCTCTACCAGGCTTTTTGTCTCCACGACGTCGGGCGTGTCGACCACTGACCTGTACCAGGGAAACCGACTCTCCCAGGATCGCGTGTTGTCGTATACCGAGCTTCTGACGGGCGAGTCATTAGCTCAACGCACTATTGACAAACTCGGCCTCGACATGAGCCCAGAATCGCTACAGAAGCGCATTGACGCAACCGCGAAACCCAGCACCGTCTTGATAAATCTCCAAGTCTTGGATGAATCTCCTGTTCGGGCACGCGACATTGCCAACGCGCTATCGGACGAGTTCGTCGTTATGGTGCGCGAATTGGAGACCCCGGAACAAGGGGTCGCGCCCGATGCGCGTGTCGTCGTGGAGAAACGGGCGTCGATTCCCGCACACCCGGTTATTCCAAAACCAGTCCGCAATATCGGCTTCGGTCTACTGCTGGGACTGGCGGTCGGAATCGGGTTTGCAATGCTTCGCGAAATGCTCGACAACACCGTCAAGGACCGAGAGACGCTCGAAGAAGTCACCGGCGTCGGACTCGTCGGCAGCGTTCCTCTCAACAAGGAGAGGCGGAATCAACCGGCCATCTCGTTCGAAGATGACAATTCAATGATTGCCGAAGCTTTTCGCAAGCTACGGACTAACCTGCAATTCCTTGCGGTTGATAATCCGCCACGCGTGATTGTCATCACCAGCTCGATGCCGAACGAGGGTAAAACCATTACGGCGATAAACATTGCCCTGGCGTTGGCCGAAGCCGACCACAACGTCGTGCTTGTCGACGGTGATCTGCGGCGCCCGATGCTGGACAAGTACCTCAATGTGGTCGGTTCGGTCGGATTCAGCACTGTGCTCAGCGGCCAGGCGCCGCTCGAGCAAGTACTGCAGAAGACACGATTCCCCCGACTGTCTGTCCTCACTTCCGGAGCGGTGCCGCCCAATCCGAGCGAGCTCCTCGGGTCGCTGGCCGCACAAAAGGTGCTTGGCGAACTGCGGACGGACTTCGACTTCGTCATTGTCGATTCGTCCCCACTACTTGCGGTCACGGACGCCGCAGTTCTGGCGGCCAATTCGGATGGCGCGCTGATGATGGCACGATTCGGGCAGACCAAACGTGAACAGCTTGCCCACGCGGTCGGCAGCCTAAAAGACGTCGAGGCGTCACTACTCGGCGTCGTCCTCACCATGACGCCTACGCGCGGAAGTGCTTCGTACAGCTACAACTACAGCTACTACGGCAGTGACTCCCGAAAGCCAACGCGCACTGAATCACCCGGTGAAGATGATGCACCGAGTCCTTCACCGAATGGCGCGGCGTCGCACGCCCCCCCGGCGGCAGGAAGCCGTCGCAACATCCGGTACTTGTCCAAATCGCGGAACTCGTAGGGGCTCACCAGTGACAAAACGCGCATTGATAACCGGAATCACCGGCCAGGACGGCTCCTATATGGCGGAGCTGCTACTCCGCAAGGGGTATGAGGTCCATGGGCTGATCCGCCGCGCATCGACCTTCAACACGTCTCGGATCGACCATCTCTACGTCGATCCGCATTCGCCGGACGCCAGGCTGTTCCTCCACTACGGAGACCTCAGCGATGGTTCGCGGTTGGTGACCTTGCTCGCCGACCTCAAACCGGATGAGGTCTACAACCTCGCCGCCCAGTCCCATGTACGAGTGTCGTTCGAGGAGCCCGAGCACACAGCTGATACGACCGGCAACGGCACGATCCGCATGCTGGAGGCGGTCCGGCTCGCGGGCGTAGAGACGCGCTTCTACCAGGCGTCCTCCTCAGAGCTATACGGAGCGACGCCTCCTCCGCAGGACGAGAACACGCCGTTTTACCCGCGTTCGCCATACGCGGCGGCCAAGCTGTACAGCTTCTGGATCACCAAGAACTACCGCGAGGCCTACGGGATGTTCGCGGTCAACGGCATCCTGTTCAACCATGAATCACCCCGCCGCGGAGAGACTTTCGTCACCCGCAAGATCACTCGCGCGGTCGCCGCCATCAAAGCCGGTTTGCAGGACTACGTCTACATGGGCAACCTGGACGCCGTTAGGGACTGGGGATACGCACCTGAATACGTCGAAGGCATGTGGCGAATGTTGCAGGCCGACGAGCCGGACGACTACGTTCTCGCAACGGGTAGCGGAATCACGGTGCGGGAGTTCCTTGAGATCGCCTTCGAGCGTGCCGGTCTCAACTGGGAGGATCACGTCCGGTTCGACGAGCGCTACCTGCGCCCCACTGAGGTCGACTCCCTCATCGGCGACCCTTCTCGGGCCCGCAGAAAACTTGACTGGGTTCCCACGGTTCACGGCCGCGAGCTGGCCCGTCTCATGGTGGACGCAGACATGGAGGCGCTTCAGTATGCGGGGCGTCCGTGGGTCGACAAGGTGCGGTTGGAAACGTGGGGAACACCAGCCGTTCTCGCAAGCACAGCATGACGACAGCCGTGAAGTTCTCGCCTGGTGAACTCGATCGCGATGCGACGTTCTACGTCGCAGGACACCGCGGGCTTGCCGGATCCGCGATTGTCCGAAGACTCGAGGCCGCAGGGTTCGAAAACATCGTCGGCATTGCATCGGCCGAACTCGATCTGAGAAACCGCAAACCTGTCTTCGACTTTTTTGCCGCAGTCAGACCGAGGTACGTCGTACTTGCCGCGGCGAAGGTCGGCGGGATCCTGGCGAACAACACATACCCTGTGGATTTCCTCAGCGACAACCTCCGCATTCAGACCAACGTTTTCGACGCAGCTCGCGAAGCCGGCGTGGAACGGCTGTTATTCCTCGGTTCGTCATGCATCTACCCCAAGTTCGCGCAGCAGCCGATCCGCGAGGAATCTCTGCTCACCGGCCATCTCGAGCCGACGAACGACGCCTACGCGATCGCAAAGATCGCCGGAATCCTGCATGTGCAGGCGGTGCGCAGACAGTATGGCCTGCCATGGATCTCGGCGATGCCGACGAACCTATACGGACCTCACGACAACTTTTCCCCAACGAGCTCGCATGTGCTGCCCGCGTTGATCCGCCGCTACGACGAGGCGAGGGCATCCGGTACGCCTACGGTGACCAACTGGGGCACCGGATCACCACGCCGCGAGTTTCTGCACGCCGACGACATGGCCGACGCCTGCTTGTATCTGCTCGAGCACTACGACGGCAGCGCCCAGGTAAACGTCGGCACTGGCAGTGACCTGACCATCCGGGATGTCGCTGCAACCATTGCATCCGTGGTCGGCTTCTGCGGCGAAACCTGCTGGGACACCACCAAACCCGATGGCACACTGCAGAAGTTGCTGGATGTCTCGAAACTTGCACAGTTGGGGTGGACGTCCAACATCGGCCTCGAAGAGGGGCTGGAACGCACAGTGGCGTGGTATCGCGACCATGTCGGCGCGATGCGCGGCTAGTGATCGGGCGGCAGACATGCGAGGCTACAGCGAAGAAGAGCGCGAAGCCGAATTGGTGGAAGACGTGCCAATTTCAGGCAAATTCGTCGATGGTCTGACACTGCGACGGCGCTTCTTTCCAGAGAGCAATGTCGGCGGTTTCAGCCAGGCAGACGCCGGCGTCGCACTTTTCACGCAGATCGACGCTTTCCTTCACCCCTCTGATCGTGTGCTCGACTTCGGAGCCGGGCGAGGTGAACACATCCTCGACAACGACGTTGAATACCGGCGCCGCCTGTTCAATCTGCGTGGACGCTGTGCGCACGTTGAAGGGTGCGATCTCGACGAAATAGTACTGACCAACCCATTCGTGGACCACGCCGTAGTAATCGAGCCGAGCTGCCCGCTCCCCTATCCAGATAACAGTTTCGACATCATCTATGCCCGTTCAGTCTTCGAGCACATCGACAACCCCAAGCTGGTCGCTCATGAGTTACTTCGAATCCTGAAGCCCGGCGGGCTGATCGCCGCACTGACACCCAACAAGCTCGGCTACATCGCTATCGCGGCAACCATCGTGCCGAACCGACTCCATGTCCGTGCGCTAAGCCACATCCAGCCGACACGAAAGTCAGTTGACGTCTTCCCGACTGTGTACCGACTCAATACACCACGGGCACTGAGACGTGCCTTCGGTCAGGGGGCAGAAATTCACACGGTTCGTGTACCGGGCGAGCCGGCCTACCACTTCGGTAGCCCACTTCTGTACCGGATCACCAAATGGTTGCACAAACATCTTCCGGACTGCCTGCAGCCACTTCTTATCGTGTACATCCGCAAGCTGTGATTCGAGGGGGAGGCCAACAGTGCTGTCGCAGGCTGACATCCGCAAGGGGCTGAGCATTCTGGCCCACCCCGACTTCCTCAATGCCCTCGTTCGCCATCACGTAGCGGCCGGAGCCGAGCACTTACCGGCGATACGCTTGTGTACGCCAAACACCTTGGTAGATGTGGGATCTAACAAGGGACAGTTCAGCCTGGCATTCCGGAAATTACGCCCGCAGGCGCAGATCATCGCCTTTGAACCATTGCCTGAAGCCGCTGACGTATACCAACGAATCTTCGCCCGAGATCCGCGAACAGAGCTAGTCCGCGTAGCGCTTGCCAGCAGGGCAGAAACTAGTCGGTTTCACGTCGCAGACAGAACGGACAGCTCATCACTTCTCAGGCCGGGCAGTGGCCAGGAACGCGCCTTCGGCGTTCACGGTGTGAGCACAATCGATGTGTCGGTCAAGCGGCTCGATGACTGTATAGACATGACTGCGCTCGATCACCCAATCCTGTTGAAAGTCGACGTCCAAGGCGGCGAGCTGTGCGTATTCGAGGGATGCAGTTCCCTCACAAGCGTTGACTTCATCTACGTCGAACTCAGTTTCGTTGAGCTGTACGAGGACCAACCGCTATTTCAGGAGGTCTCCGAGTATCTCGTGACTCGCGGTTTCTCAGTCGCAGGCCTCTACAACCAGGTCGCCACGGCCGAATTCGGGCCAACGCAGATAGACGTGCTGTTCAAGCGCGTTGGGTGCGGAACGCCGGTATGACCACCAGGCAGCAGGCCGATCGACAGGTGGCGCACGTACAGTCTTACGAAGGTGGGCTTCGATGGCCCCCAACAACAGTGCTGGGGTCCGTCGTTGCAGTCGTTCTGCCGTTTAACCACGCACTGCCTTCTGTCCCGAGAGCACTGTGGTACGCGTGCGTAGTGGCCTTGATCGGCGCCCCGATGCTCTTCAGGCAGGCGGGCCGGCGTCCGCTCTATCCCGCAGTGTGGGTATTCGCCGGATACGCTTCGTTGGCTGCGCTTCTGACTGCGACCACTGCAGCAACAATCAACGAAAACCTCTTCGTGGCTGCACAATTCGTGCTGCTAATCGGGATTGGCCCGTTTGCCATGACAGCCAATGCACTGATCGATCCGAAGTTCGTACAGCGCGTCAGCATCGCATTTCTAGCAGGCCAGTTCCCGTCTGCTGCTGCCGCGATCGCTCAACTACTCGGCGAACCAGTCCTCGGAAACGAACCACTCCAAGGCCGTGCGTATGGCTTGTCTGAACACCCGAACACGCTCGGTTATTTGTCATGTCTTGCGGTCCTGATCTCCTTACAGTTCCTTCTCACAGCTCGTAGATTTCGACTGTTGGCGTTCGCATCCCTGGGCGCGAACATCATTGCTCTGATCGCGTCCGGCAGCGTAAGCGCGATGATGGCGCTCGCCATAGGTCTGGCCGTGTTGATCATTTCGATGCGAGATCACATCACCAAGATGGCGATCGGGGCTGCCGCCTGTGTGGTCATACTCTGGCTGCTCGGACGTTTCAGCGGCATCTTCGCCCATCTTCCATCCGTGATAGGGCGATACGGACAGGTCACCGGCCAGACCGAATCTCTGAGCTCGTGGGAAATGCGCACGCTGACTTACGATTTCGCATGGCGACGGATTCTGCGCGACCCCATCTTCGGGGTTGGCCTCAACGCGGATTACAGCGGAACATATAACGGAATCACCGTGACACACAGCGTGCTCCTGCGTGCGTGGTACCAAGGCGGCGTCTTTCTCGCGATCGCGATGGGGTTCATAGTGATCGCAGTGTTGATAGTGGTGCTCCGGGCGATGATCACGAAGGAACACGGCGGCGAAGCAAGTGTCCTGGTCGCCATATTTGCAGTTGCCCTGACGTCCGCGCTATTTGAGCAGCGGCATTTCTGGCTCCCGGTTCTCGTGGCCTGGGCATCGATTTCCGCCGCGGCGATCAAACAACGAGGGCGGATCGGCCCCCAAGCCAGTTCGCACGATCAGCGACGTGTTCCCAGGGGATGTCCGTGAGATATTCGATATACAAGGCGTTTTGTGGAGTGTTCGTCGCGGCGCTTGTGCTCGCCGGGTGCGGATCAGATGCGGCCCGTCCGCAAGCATGTTCATCCACTCCGCATGCTGTTGCTGCTGCGCTGTCCCCCGCGCCGTCCCCCGAGGTGATGAACGCGGCCGTGAGCTTCGATCTCAACAATGCGAGCGCGGCCTACGGCACCAGCGTGCATCCCATCCCGGATCAGCCCCCTCCTGTCGTGCAGCCCCCAGCCAACATCTTCCTGCCGTCGACGCTCTATTTCGTTGTCGGCCAGACGTATCGGCTAGAGTTCAACAAGTTCATCGGTGGGTTCAACAACCACACGGATGAAGTAGTCGTCGGACCTTCCATGGAGGGTTCGGTGAGTCATCCAGACTACTGGGAATACACCCCACCGGCCGCTGGCTCGTTCAGCCTGTCCATAACAGTCAAAGACAAAGGCGGAGCAACGCGAGCGTCGACCGTGCGGCCCGTGGTTGTCTCGGCGGCGCGTACTGGAAGCAACATTCGGCACCTCAGTATCGGCGATTCCATCACCAGGGCGGGCGGCTATGTCGAGCAGGCGGTGCGCTGCATCTTCGGGGGCAAGACGGTCGGTACCAGAACCTACGACGGCGGCACTGTCTGCGTGGAAGGCCGCGGCGGCTGGACCATAGAGCACTACTTGGCCCGTATCGGCGAGCCAACGGGGGGCGACTCACCGTTCCTGTTCCCATCAGGCGTGAGGGGCGCCAAATACCGTGGAAACACTGCGTTTTGGCGCGAGGTCACGGTGGGCGACCCACGTGGCTATGACTACGACGGATTCCAGGTGATGGCTCGTGACTGGAGAACCAGTGGCTCCTATGTGTTCGACTCGAACGGGTATCCGGCGTCCCCGGTTATCGGCGATGTAGTCGTTGACCCTTCCGAGCCCGCGGGAACGCAGTGGAGGCAGTACGACGGTTCGACGTGGCCTGCAATGGAACCCCAACCCAAGGTTGGTGTGTCGTTCGCGAAGTACCTAGAGCGATACGCTCCGGCGTTCTTGAGCGGTCCCCCCACGTCGATCAGCATCATGTTAGGGACCGTCGACTTCCTCTCTTCACCGCCGGACGTGTCGTGGGCGACATACAAGTCACGGCTCGATGTTTTGATCAATTCGATACGGCAGTGGAATCCAGATGTCCCGATCATCTTGATTGGACCGCCGAGCGGCGGAGCGGACAACATGTGGGCCGACCAAAAGATCACCGGCGCCGAGTTCAACCGCCGCATCGCAGACGTTTCCCGGCGGCTGTATGCGACCTACGACACGCCCGACGGGCGCGCCAAGCGCGTCTACGTGATCTCGTTCCTTGGCGTCGTATCCAGCAGCAACATGGCCGATTACGTTCACCCGCGGATGCCAGACGGACATGACCAAATGGCACCGTGGCTGGCAGGGATACTTGCGTATCTCAATTCCACGACGGGCGCACAGGCAGCTCATCTTGGGGGGTGACTAATGACGGCAGTTCTGCACCAATTCCAAAAGCATTCGCGGCGGCGGCGTAGGCGAACGGCACAAGAGCATCAACGCCTGGACATCCAAGGTCTGCGAATGGTCGCGGTGGTGACCGTGTTCGCCACTCACCTATGGGGCTGGCCACAGGGCGGATTCGTTGGTGTCGATGTGTTCTTCGTCATCTCCGGATTTCTCATCACCGGAAACCTTTTGCGGACGGCTGAGCGCACGGGGAACGTGTCGTTCAAGAGGTTCTATTGGGGCCGGGTGCGCCGCATCGTCCCGGCCGCCACGGTCGTCCTGATCCTCACCTACGCGGCATCCACGCTGGTGTTCTTGCCTTTTCGGGCAGACCAGATCGGCCTAGACGCACTTTTCGCGTTCATCTTCATGTCGAACTGGTGGTTCGCCGTCCACCAAACCGACTATTTCGCAGGCGGCGATGCGGTATCCCCGATACAGCACTACTGGTCGCTGTCGATCGAGGAGCAGTTCTATTTCGTCTGGCCGGGCCTGATCTTCGTGATCGGTCTGGTCGTCGCACGAAAAGCGTTGACTCACCACCATCGAATGCGCCTCGCAGGTGCGATGATGGCAGGCGTTGTCGTTGCCTCACTGGGGTGGGCGCTGTACGAAACTGCGGTGTCACCGACATGGGCATACTTCGACACCTTCGTCCGAGTATGGGAGCTCGGCGTCGGCGCGCTGTTGGCGACTGCGGTCGGCGCGCTGGCGCGGATACCTACCATCGCGAAGCCGTGGCTGTCGTGGACGGGACTCGTAATCATCGCCGCCAGCATATTTCTCATCAGTGAGACTACCGTTGGCTTTCCGGCTCCCTGGGTCCTGTTGCCCGTGGCAGGATCGGCGATGGTCATTGCCGCCGGCGTGGGAGGCGAGCCGACACGCCAAGCATTTCTGCGCAACCCGGTCAGCGTCTACGTTGGGAACATCTCCTATTCGCTGTACCTCGTGCACTGGCCGGTGATCGTAATCGTCGGGGCCGCAATGCCCAGGGACGGTCTCTTCTATGTCGCTGCGATTGCGCTCTCCTTCGGACTGGCGATCGCGTCCTTTCACATCGTCGAGAATCCCTTGCGGTATAGCGATTGGGGAAAGATCCGCCAAGCAGCCAAGGAGATCCGCCGCCGTCGCTATCACCCGCAGCGGTCAAGCCGATATGGAGTTGTGGCCGCGCTATTCTTGGTGACCGTCGGCGTGTGCGCGTATGCCGTGCGGCCCATCGTGAACCATCAGATGCCCCCCGTCGTTGCCGCTGGACCGGTGACGACGGATGCGGCAGAGGTTGGACTGAAGTTGGGTCCGTTGACATCTGAGCTGCAAAAGCAGATTGCGCAGGCGTTGACTGCGACGCAATGGCCTCAGCTGGATCCTTCGATGGAAACGGCGATGCGCACTCCCGAATCGCCGTTGGAGGTGCATGCCTGCAACGGGGCCGACCCTATGACCCCGCAGGTGTGCACATGGGGGTCAACTGCCGCGCCAACACGAGTGGTTGTCGTCGGCGACTCCGTCGCGTTGTCCTACGCGGGGCCACTGAGGCAGCTCGCGCTGAACTCTGGAGGACAAATTCAACTGCACGTCGCGGCGATGGGCGGGTGCGAGTTCACCGATGCCGCGATCTTCAACCCAGACGAGTCGATTGTCGATGCGTGTCCCCAATTCACGCAGCGGGTGGTCGACTTGATCAACTCCACCAGGCCTGACGTGGTGATCGTTTCGAACATCTACGGAACGAAACGCCGTGTCGGGGAACAGCAGTCGATGACAACCGGTGAATGGTCCAGATCGTTGCGCGACATAATCACGAAATTCCGACCTAACACCAAGAAAGTGGTGCTGCTGTCTGCACCGCCAGCCGACAAGAACATCAGGGAGTGTTACGGCGATCGTTCAAGCGTACCGGCCGATTGCATAAGCCGAGTCGACGACACCTGGCGTTCGATTGCCCGGGCTGAGCAACAGGTTGCAGGAGCGGCCGACGCAACGTGGATCGATTCCCGACCTTGGTTCTGCGGCGGCGCTGGGTTCTGTCCAAGCTTCGTCGGATCCACACCTGCCAAGCTTGACACCTACCACATGACCACTGCCTACGGAGAGAAAATCTATCCGATGATTGGTGAGTCGTTCAAGGCAGCTGGCGTGTTCTGACTGTGGTGAAGGAGAAAGGCGCGACCACGATCCACCCGAGCCCGAGACGTCGAAACACACTGTCCCCGTTGACTACACGAATGCTTACTCGGCGCCCGGGTACCGCGGTCTTATCGGCTTGGCCGGAACGCCCGCGCAAATGGTGTACGGGGGCAGATCCCGTACCACCACAGAGCCTGCGCCCACGATGCAGCCGTCCCCGATGCGGGCCGTGCCGACGACGATCGCCCCGAAGCCGATAAGCACGTCGCAGCCAATCTCGACTGAAGAATCATCGCGTCGCGAAGACTCGTACACCGTTACCGAATGGTCGGTGAACGGATGATCATTGCCGATGATCGACACATT
>Ga0068863_100001131_pt1 | contig 26659 bp, 25 predicted proteins | sample KBSSwiS62_FD_66596 | JGI IMG/M metagenome (GOLD analysis project Ga0068863, IMG submission 66596) | Switchgrass rhizosphere microbial communities from Kellogg Biological Station, Michigan, USA - KBS Switchgrass S6-2 | ecosystem: Host-associated > Plants > Roots > Rhizosphere > Soil ... | reverse complement strand
AGCTGGACTGGGCGGGCGGAGATCGCCGGGATATTGGCTGGTCAGATACATCAGGACTTGATTCGCGGTGGTGCGGCGCACTTCTTGTCCGTGCCCTACATCGTGGTCGATGGTGATCGTGCGATCGCGACCAACTATGGCCTGGTGTTTCGTCGGGCTGGTGAGGGGTTCGACATCTTCCGGCTCATCTCGATTCGGTGGGAGTGCGAGCGCACCGAGGAGGGGTGGCGGGTCCGGTACCGGTTGAACCAACTGTTGGACGGCTCGGCTTTGGGTCGGCAGATTCTGGCAGCGTCGGAAGAGCTAGAGCACCTCGACCCCAGGGCGTCGGCACAGTCGTAGCTAGTCGGATTTCACCATGTCAGGAGTAGTTTGACGAGTCGCACGTGGCCAGCTGCGTTGATGCTCCTATAGTTCGATCGGCACATATCGGTATATAAAAGCGTCGAGTGGCCCGGAGTTTCGGTTCCGGTGCGACCGGCATCGGCAGGATTTCGATCAAGAGGAGCAGATTCGTGGGACGACTCGACGGCAAGGTCACCCTCATCACCGGAGCCGGCACCGGAATGGGACGTGCGTGCATGGAGATCTTCGCGCGCGAAGGGGCAACCGTCGTGGGCCTGGGACGCCGTCAGCAGCCCCTCGACGAGGTGTACGACGCCGTGGTCACCGCCGGCGGCAAGGGCGCGGTCTTCTCGGCCGATCTGTCCGACGCGGCAGCGGCGCAGGAGTCCGTGGATCGCACGGTGCGGGAGTTCGGGCGGCTGGACGGGCTGGTGAACGCCGCCGCGATGGGGGGCAACGCCTACCGGCAGCTGCGCGAGGGCGGGATGAATGCCATCGCGGAAACCCCTGCGGAGCACTGGCACGAACTGATGCGCAACAACCTGGACTCGGTGTTCTACATGTGCAAGGCGGCCGTCCCTGTGATGAAGTCGGCAGGCGCGGGCTCGATCGTCAACATCACCAGCATTTCCGCGGTCCAGGGCCTGCCGGGGGCGCACGCGTACGCGGTGGCCAAGGCAGGCATCGCGAACATGTCGCGCCAGATGGCGGTGTCCTACGGGCGGGACGGCATCCGGACCAACACCGTGTGCCCCGGAGGGACCGACACGCCGATGATGGAGGGATCACCGTTCATGGAGTTGGTCCGCCCCGACAACCCGGACCGGTTCAACCACAACCCGATGGGCCGGGCCGGGACACCGGAGGAGATGGCGTACGGCTGCCTGTTCCTGATCAGCGACGAAGCGTCCTACGTCAACGGTGCGACCATCGTGATCGACGGCGGGCAGCTGGCCTGCCCGTCGTAATCCCCTGCGCAGGTCGAACACCCCTGCCGCGCTCTGCGCCATGTAACGCGAGCGCGTGACTCACCTGAGTTAGGCGTAACTCAGGTGAGGGTCGCCCCGCTCAGCAGCCGGGGGGCGCCTAGCTCGCAGTCAGCACCGCGGCGACCTGCATCAGCAGGAACGAGAAGCGACGTAGCCCAACCTGAAAATCAGTCTCCGGGACACGAGTACCGAGCCCGACCGCGATCCGGCCGAAAACCGCCTGCGCTCCGGTGGCCACGACGACACCGGTTCCGGACCCGGAGCTAACGACGGTGCCCATCAGCGCACAGCACGTCAGGTCGGTGACCTCGCCGGGCGAGGGCAAGGGCTCGGCCGTTTTGGTTGCCGGCACAGATTCGCCGGTGAGGATTGACTCCTCGCATTGGAGGTCGACGACCTCCAGCAGCCGAAGGTCAGCCGGCACCACGCCGCCGAGCTGTAGCCGTACCACGTCACCCGGTACCAGCGCCGTGACGTCAACCGCGGCCGGCGCGCCGTCGCGCAGCGCGGTGACCGTGTGCCGGATCCGCGCGTGCAGCGCCTGTGCGCTGCGTTCGGCGCGGTACTCGTTGACGAAGCCGAGACCGATGCTGACCGCGAGAATCATCCCGATGATCACGGCGTTGGTGTGCTCGCCGAGGAAGAAAGAGACAACGGCAGTCCCGGCCAGCAGCGCCAGTAACGGGCTGTTCAGCTGCCGCCAGAGCACACCCAGGACGCGGGCCTTGTGGTCTCGCACCGCATTCGGGCCGACCCGGGCAAGCCGCGCTGTTACCTCGGTGGCGGTTAGCCCGCTGGGCCTGCTACCGAGGCCAACAAGGACGTCGGCAGCAGGCTGCGCGGATGACCGACGCAAATCCAGCTCGGAGGCCTCGCCGGACGCGATCGCGACCACAGCTACGGCGTCGCGATGAGTACCGCGGACGGTTCGCGGCGCGGGGTAGTTGCGAGTTCGCTGAGCGAAGCGTTCGGATAGCCGACGCGCATCATGATCTGCGGGTAGCCGACCCAACCCATGAGTCCCTGCACGCGGGTGCGGAAGGCCGCGAAGTCAACGGCCTGGCTCAGTACGCAGGTGGAAAGCCCGCGTAGCTCAGCGGCAAGCATCACCCGGATCATCGCTCGACCGGCCTGCAGGTGGTCGATCGGCTCGTCGCCGTTAGTGAGGACAACCGCGATGAGCGGCTTCTCATCGACGTCACGGTCGATGAGAAGCTTTCCCGTCACGCCGACCTCGAAATCGCGCAGCGGCACGTTGGCGTGGCGCGGCGCGTCGGCCGGCACGTGCGGGATCACGTCGACCGGGATACCGTCGACGAGCGCATGGACGTCGGGGTCGCGCAACCAGCGGTTCATCTCCTCCTTGTAGGCCTCGTCGTTGCGCTCCACTCGGTCGGCCCAGGTGACCGCGACCGCGAGGTCGATCCGCTCGTCCGTACGGGTCGGGAAGTGCACGTGAGCGCCGTCCCCGCTGCCGGCTGCTCGCAGTTCTTCGGCTACTTCGGACGGCACGCCCTGCGCCGCGAACGGCCGTCGGTCGCTGCGCCGGCGCAGCGCGGCCTCGACCTCGGCCTCGGTATCTCCATCGGCCGACGCGTGACTGAGCGGGCGGAACCGGGCCAGTACGTCCGAGTCGTGTGGGTCGGGAAGAAGTTCGGTCTCGAGCTGCCAGCCTTGCGCCCGCAGCGCGAGTTCGGTGAGGTGCAGAGCTGCGCCACAGCTGACCAGCAGGGAGTGCCCGTCGGGATCGGCAACGGCCAGCTGGCGGGTCCGGTCGGCCCGCAGCACGAGTGCGTCGGGCCCGAGTTGCCAAACCCACGGTTGGGTGTTGTGGATCGACGGCGCGTGCACGGCGACCGCGAGCGCGGCCTCCACGTCGGCTCGATCCAGCCGCGCGGGACCCGATTCGTTGCGCGCCATGATGATCCTTTCCTCGCGTCCTTTCGCACGATACGCAGCCTGCCGTAGAGCGGCCCGTGCCCGATGGCCCGGCGTGTCCGGTCCAATCGGCACGTCGGGTCAGGACTTGTTTTCGGGCAGGGTGGATCCGTGCCCGATCCCGGCGCGCCGAGCCGCGACGGGAAGGGCGACCCAGGGCGAGTAGGCCATCCGGCCCTACGGCGCCAGGGGGCGCCCGAGCATTGTGGAGCCATACGTTTCGAGTCGATTCTCTAGATCGGATTCCTGGTATGAGCGCACCCGCGGCCACTGCCCGCGTCACGTCGCTGCGCCGCGCCGCCGTGCGGGCGACGCTCGCGCCGTCCGTACACAACACCCAGCCGTGGCGGCTGCATCTCACGGGCAACCGCCTCGACGTCTACGCCGATCGGACTCGCCAGCTCGCGGTGCTGGATCCGTCGTCCCGACAGCTATTGATCAGCTGCGGCTGCGCGGTGATGAACGCGCGTGTCTCGATGGCCGGTTCGGGTGTCGGGGTGGACGTACGGCGCAACCCGCACCCTATGCACGACGATCTGCTGAGCTCGCTCACGCCGGCGGACGGGCCACCCGACCACGATCTCGCGGCCCTTGATCCAGTGATCGAGGTGCGACAGACCAACCGGCGGCACTTCGCCGACGACCAGGTGCCGCGCCAGATACTGCAGGTGCTCCAGACGGCTGCGATCCTCGAGGACGCGTTCTTGTACGTGGTCGATGGCTCAGATCAACGCGCCGTGGTCGCGGGGCTGAGCCAGCGGGCGGATGACATCGAGAATCTCAACCCGGCCTACCGGGCCGAACTGCGGGCCTGGACCTCGGCCGAGCCGGGACGGCGGGACGGGATTTCCCCGCTTGCCGTCCCCCATGTGGACGGCACCGCGCAGGACGAGGTGCCGATTCGCGACTTCGACACCTCGGGCAAGGGCTGGCTGCCCGCGGCGACCCGGTCATCGAAGAACCAGACTCTTGCGCTGCTGTGCACAGCGGGCGACTCGCCGGCCGAATGGCTGCGCGCCGGGGAGGCACTGGAACGAGTACTGCTGGAGATCGCTCGACACGGCTACTCGGCCAGCCCGCTGACCCAGGTCACCGAGGTGCCCTCGTCCCGCGCACAGCTCCGTAGCGAGCTTAAGCTGGTCGGGTACCCGCACGTGCTGCTGCGCATCGGCCGCGCGCCGGTCGCCCCGTCATCGCGGCGACGGAGGCTCACTGATGTGCTCGTCGACGAGAGCTGAGCTGATGACCGAAGCCGACCCGCCGTCCGTCCGAATCTTCCTGCTCGACGACCACGAGGTTGTCCGTCAAGGCATCGCCGAACTGCTGGAAGGCGTTGAAGGCTTCGAGATAGTCGGCGAGGCCGGCACGGCGGCCGAGGCGGTGCCGCGCATCCTCGCCGCCCGTCCTGACGTCGCGGTCCTCGACATGCGTCTGCCCGACGGCAGTGGGATCGATGTCTGCCGCGAGGTCCGCTCTGTCCTGCCGGACACGCACTGTCTGATCCTCACCTCCTACGACGACCAGGACGCCGTGCTCGCCTCGGTCATGGCCGGCGCGTCAGGATACGTGCGCAAGGAGGTACGCGCCGCCGCGCTCATCGACGCGATCCGGCAGGCCGCGATGGGCCGCTCGCTGATCGATCCCGCGCTGATCGTGAAGGTCATGCAGAGCGCGCAGCAGATCCCGGAAAGCAACGACCAGCTGGCGTCATTGACCGAGCGGGAGCGCGAGGTCCTCGACCTGATCGCCGAGGGGCTGACCAATCGCCAGATCGGTGAGCGGATGTTCCTCTCGGACAAGACCGTGAAGAACTATGTGTCGAGCCTGCTGAACAAGCTGGGCATGCAGCGCCGCACCCAGGCCGCGGTCTTCGTCGCCGAACGCCGCCAGGACGGGCCGCGCTAGCCTGACTACCGCGGAGCACCCGGCATAGACCTTCGGCATTGAGCCTCGGCTCCGACTGCACCTCGGTGCATCATCGAGGTCATTCGGGTGCGGAAGGACGGACGTCAGTGAGCTCGGTCCGCCAATACTCACGGTCGACGACCTGGAAACGGCGGCCACTGATCTCCTCCGGCACGATGCGCACGAAACGGTGCTTGGCTGCGGAGTGCCAAGGAAAGAGCGGGAGCGTCATCGCCTCCAGGATCTCGTTGGTTTTGATTTCCTCCGCGCGTCCCTTGACCACGACGCTCCAGGCTTCGCCCGCCTCGGAGTCGTAACCATCGGCTTCAAATGCGATCGGAGCTTGCGTGGCTATGGCGGTGAGCTTGGCGCCTTCCGCCGTCCGAAACACGATCGTTCCGTGATCAACGACGTAGTTGATCGGAAAGATGTCCGGCTGATGGGTGACCGATACCGCGAGACGGCCCACGTCGGTGGAGCGCAGCAGCAACCAGCATGCGTGGGTCGGCAGGAGGGCCACACCAGGGTGGGGATCACTGTTCATTCACCGAGTGTGTGCCCGGGTGCGGGGTAGCGGCAGGGCCTTGTCTCCCGTTGCGACCAGGAAAGTCGGCACGTGCATCAGGGCGAGGTCATCGGCTGAGCAGTTCCCGCGTCTCCCGGGCAATTTGCAGGTCCTCGCGGGCAGTGACGACGAGGCAGCGAACGGCCGCCGTGGCCGGGGCCGGTCACGAAGATCGCGTCCAGGTCTCGATGATTGATCACCCGGTTCAGGTGCGCGTAGATCAGATTCAGCCCCGGTGTCGTGCCCCAGTGCCCGAGCAGCCGCGGCTTGACGTGCTCGGCCGACAGCGGCTCACGCAGCAGCGGGTTGCCGAGGAGATGGATCTGCCCGACCGACAAGTAGTTCGCCGCCCGCCAGTATGCGTCGAGGGCAGCGAGCTCGTCGGGAGTCAGCGCATCGGTGGCCATGGACTCGACTAATTCCGCACACCGCGCCGCCCGCCTAGGTCATTGACCGGGCGGGCGGCGGGGTCGTGCCGTGGGAGATCAGGTCAAGATGGCTTCGTGTGAGCCGTCGAGGATCTCCGCGGTCTCGGGCACGCGACGTGCGTGCCAGAGCCCCAGGCCGCCAAGGATCAGCATCACTGCGGCGCTGACGAACGCGGCGACCGCGGCGATCCCGGCGATGGTGCCCATCTTGCCGAACGCGTAGGCGTTGAGCAGCAGCCCGCGCAGCGTCTCGCCGCGGAACATTGTCTGCACCTGGCCAGCCAGTTTCTGGTCGGTCGGGTCCGCCTGTGCCTTGGCGCTGAGCTGCGCATAGGTTTGCCCGCCGCCGATCGCCTTGAGGTGCACGGCGATGAAGTGGTTGGCGTAGGTGGCGGCCTGGTCACCCGTGGTCAGTTGTTGGCCGGCGAACTGCTCCATGGCCCGACGATCCGTCGCCGGCAGTTCCTTTAGCGAGTCGCTGCCCGTGGCCGGGAAGTAGACCTGCTGCGCCGCGAGCTGGCTGTGTACCTGGTCGCCGACGAACGTGTTCGCCCAGGTCAGCAGGCCACCGGCGAGGATCAGGATCGCTGCCAGGCCGAGGCCGATGGTGCTGGCGATGATGTCGAATGCTCTGCGCCTCATGACAATCTCCTTCAATGTCGACGGACTCATTCGTCTCGTCCACGCTTGTGTGTGTCGCATTGATCATCGATTCCGGGGCGGCGGTGGCACGCGTGCCGATTCACCGCAATGACCCAGTGCTTTCGTCCTGTGCGCGGGGGTCCGACTGGTCCGTCCAGCCCGGTGTGGTGTAGTCCGTTCTTCCCTACGGGCGCTGGCCACCGACCCACCAGCTCGCGGGTAATCGCCCGGCGCTGTCAGCTCCGGATCAGATCAGGCAAGCCGCACTTTCCAGGTGGCGACGGTGCCGCCGGACGGGCCGGGCGTCAGCTCGAAGTTGCCTCCGCGCTTCTCAGCCCGAGCTCGCAGATTCGCGGTACCGCTACTGCGCTTTGGCGTGCCGAGCCCAACGCCGTCGTCGCTGACGGTGACGGTTAGTTCGTCGCCGGTCGCGATCACGTCGACCCAGGCGCTCGTGGCATGCGCGTGCTTGGCAACGTTGGCAAGCGACTCTCGGATACAGGCGAGCACGTCGTCGGCGAGCGCCTCGTCGAATGCCTCGTCGACGAGGCCGGCGAACGCGCTGTGCGCAACGAACCCAAGCGGCGTAGCCGCCTCGCTGACGACCTCGAGGATGCGCTGCCGCAGACCGCCTTCGGTGCTCACGAAGTTGCCGCGTAGCTCGAAGATGGATGTTCGGATGCGTCGGATCGTCCGGTCGATGTTCTCGGCGGCGCGGCGCACTCGCTGTTCGATCTTGCCGGCGGGGAGCTGAGCCGCGGCGCCCTCGAGGCTGAGCCCGACGGAGAACAGCTCCTGGATGACGTGGTCGTGCAGGTCCTGGGCGATGCGGTCGCGGTCCTCGAGCAGGACGAGCTTCTGTTCGGCCGCCCGTGAGTCGGCCAATTCGAGGGCCACGGTGGCCTGGCCGGCGAAGTGGGCGGCCATAGCCAGATCGGCGTCGGCGAACGGGCGCCGTCCCCGAGTTCGGGACAGGCTCAGCACTCCACGCGGTTGCCCAGCTCCGCCGAGCGGCAGTGCCATCGTTGGCCCGGATTCCATTACGGAGGCGAGGATTGGGATTGCGCCGTCAGCTCTGGCTGCGTCGACAAGTGCCGGCGCTCCGGTCCGCACGACCGAACCAGCAAGGGTTTCCTCAAGCCGGAACCGGCGGCCCACCAGTTGCTCCGCTCCCGGGCCGAACGCGACCTCCACCGCCAGCGTGTCCCCGTCCTGCTTGAGCAAGCTAATGCTGACCGCGTCGGCATCGGCCAGTCCCATGGCTCGTCGTGCGATGAGGTTCAGCGGCTCCTCGCCGGACGTTGCGATGATCTGCGCGCTGATTTCACCGGACGCCTCGAGCCAGCGTTGTTTCAGCTCGGACTCCTGATACAGGCGCGCGTTGCTGATCGCTGTGCCGGCAGCGTGCGCCAGGGCGCCTACCAGCTCCTCGTCCTCGGCGGTGAATTCGCCGCGCCTGCTGTTCGTGAGGTACAGGTTGCCGTACACCTCGCCGCGCAAGTTGATCGGGACACCCAGGAAGGAGTCCATCGGCGGATGATTGGCGGGGAATCCCGAAGACCGCTCCTCATCGCTCATGTGTCGTAAGCGGATTGGCTTCACGTCGGTGATGAGCGCGCCTAGCACCCCCTTGCCTTCAGGCAGGTGTCCGATCCGTGCCGCCGTCTCGTCATCGATGCCGACGTAGACGAACTGCTCCAGGTTCGTTCGGTCGTGACCGATCACTCCAAGAGCGCCGTATTCAGCGTCAGCCAGTGTGCACGCGGCCGAGACGATATTGCGCAGGACCGATTCGAGCGAGAGATCGCTACTGATCGTCTCGATCGCTCGCAGCAGCTCGCGCAACCTGCCCTGCGTGGCCTTTACCGCGTGTGCGTGTGCAATCAGCTGATCGATCAACTGGTCCAGCTCGAGCTTCGGCACGTCCGGAAAGCGGATCGCCTCGCTCGTCTCGTCGGCCATTACTGAAGCCTAAGCGCACCCCGCCGCTTGAGCGCGAAACGGTTCCGTCGGGACGGTCCATGAGGTCACCATCGTCGTGTCCGACGACGGACCCGGAATTCCCCGCCGACTTCCTGCCCCACATCTTCGAACGATTCGCCCGTGCCGACAGCGCCCGCGAACATACCCGCGGCGAGAGCGGGCTGGGACTGGCGATCGTCGAGGCGATCGTGCACGCCCACGACGGCAGCGTCACCGTGACCAGCGGACCCGGCGAGACTACGTTCACCGTGCGTCTGCCCAAAACACCCCGCAGCTAACCGTCCCGACCCGTTGTGCGCAGCCGAATGTGATCACACGACTCGAGGTCGGCGAACTCACTCCGCGATCGCCACCGCGTGGGTGCGGGCGTGCCGGATGGCCTCGGGCATGGTCGCAAACAGGTGCCCGTCCCGGGTGAGGTCGTCGATGGCGCCGAAGGTGGTGAGGAGTCGGGCCGAGGAGGGGGTAAGGCCTTTGATGAGGACGGTGATGTGCCGGCGGGTGAGGTCGTCGATGATGTCGCCGAGGGCTCGCGCGGCGGTGGCGTCGAGGGTGTCGATGCCACTCATACGCAGGATCACGACTCGGATGTCGGCGGTGGCGGTGAGGTCGGCGAGGAACCGGTTAACAACGGCGAAGTACAGCGGTCCGTCGAGGCGGTAAACCAGGACGTGCTCGGTGAGCAGTCGGTGCTCGGTGATGTCGTCGATGTCGCTGGTGTGGGTGTCGATGGGTTCGGCGATCACGCCTGCGTTCTGGGACAGGCGGGCCAGAGCGGTGACGAGGGCTAGGCCGAGGCCGATGGCGACGGCCTCGACCAGATCGAGGGCGACGGTCGCGGACGCGGTGACCAGGAAGACCAGGGCATCGGAGCGGGTGGAGCGCAGGACGGTGCGGACGTTGTGGCGTTCGATCATCCGGTACGCGGTGACGAGCAGCACTCCGGCCAGCGCGACCAGCGGAATCCGGGACACCAGAGGTGACGCGGCGTAGATGATGACGGCAAGGACAGCGGCGTGCGCGAGCGAGGCGACCCGGGTGTGGGCGCCGGCGCGGGCGTTCACGGCGGTGCGCGCGATGGCGCCGGTGGCGGGCATGCCGCCGCCTATGCCGCAGGCGATGTTGGCCAGGCCCTGACCGAAGAGTTCGCGGTTCGGGTCATGCGATGGTGCGTCGCTCAGGCCGTCCGCCACCCGCGCGGAAAGCAGGCTCTCCAGCGCGGCGAGGAATGCGACGACCAGCGCCGGCCCGATCAGGGTGCCCCCCTGGCCGAAACTGGGCAGCGCCGGCGCGGGCAGGCCGTGCGGCAACGACCCGATCCGGGGCAGGCGCAGTGAGGCAACCTGGGAGAGGATCGTGACGACGACGATGGTGATCAGGCTGGCCGGCAGCGCGCGGTGCAGTCGGGACAACGTCGCCGTGAGCGCCACGCTCAGGATGAGCACAGCGAGCACCGTCCAGTGCGGGTGGAGGACGAACTGGCCGATCGCGACCGCCGCCGCCGCGGCCGCGTTCTGCACGTCTGGTTTCGGCACCCCGAGGGCGCTGGGCACCTCTTGGGCGGCGATCACGATCGCGATTCCGACGGTGAATCCCTCGATCAGCGGCCACGGCACGAAGACCAGTAGTCGACCCAGGCGCAAGACAGCCGCGACAACGATTATCAGCCCGGCCATCAGAGCGAGCGGATATATCACCCCGGGGCCGTGCCGGGCGACCAAAGGCACCAGGACCACGGTCATCGCACCGGTCGGGCCCGACACCTGGACGTTCGAGCCGCCGAAGACGGCCGCAACCGCGCCGGCGATCACGGCGGTCACCAGCCCGGGCGCGGCACCGACGCCGGATGCCACGCCGAACGCGAGCGCCAATGGCAGCGCCACGATGCCGACCGTCAGGCCGGCAAGCAGGTCACGCGGCCACGACCGGCGCAGGCCGGCGTAGTCGCCGCGCCGGGGGAGCAAAGTGGCAGCGCCCGAGCGGATACCCCCAAGCGCCTGGACCAGGGCGGTCCCCCGCCCGCGTATGGCAGCGGGTGGCGCGACGCTAGTCATCGTGATGCCCGCCCAGGGGCCCGGGAACCCGCGGCCGCCGAACGTCGACCGCGCCCGGCAATCGGCGCGACGGACCCGCTCACCGCGTCGTCGGCGTTGTCGAGAGCGTCGAGCAGTCGCTGGTCGTCGCGGAGATTGCTGGTCAGCATTGCGCGAGCGACCGCGAGCAGCTGCACGGTCTGCCGGTCGCGTAACGAACAGACCACCGAACTCCGCACCCGCCGGCGTTCGATCAGCCCGGCCCGGTGCAACACGCTCACCTGCTGCGACAGGTGCGACAGCTCGAGCCCGGTCTCTGTGGCGAGCTCGCCGACGGTTCGCTCACCTTCGGCCAGAACTTCAAGCACTCGCACGCGCGCCGGATGGCTCAAGGCTTTGAATAGCTCGGCCTTGGCCTCGGCGATCGGTCTTCCTGGAGTGAACGGCACAACACCATGGTCTGCTAAGTTTATAAATCAATCAAGTTGTCAAAACCTGAAGCTGGTCTCCGCGGCTCATCACCGACGTGAGCCAATCCGCTTACGACACCTGAGCGATGAGGAGCGGTGTTCGGGATTCCCCGCCAATCAGGTCATCACGTCGCCGAAGGGGACCGTGCTACGCAACCGGAACTGGCGGGGATCTGCCTTCGACCGCGCACCAGCGTGCGCGCGCCGCCACAGTCCCGGTACTGGCGTCTATCACCGCAGCTAAAGGGGTGCGGATTCGAGGTTGCCGGTCCGGCGGAGTTTGTGCCAGCCCAGGCGGGCGCCGTAGATGGCGCTGGCGACGGATTGGATGACGACGAGGTACATGAGTTGGCGGTAGACGATTTGCTGGAGCGGCAGCGCCCAGAGCGGTCGGGGGCTTTCCCGGTCGAGGGAGAACGCGTATGCCGCTGCCGCGAGTTGGATGGCGAGCAGTGTCAGCCATGCCCAGAGCAGGGTCGAGCCGTCCTGGGTGAACAGGCTGTAGAACCCGACGATGTCGATGACGGGGGCGAGCAGGGGCAGGAGCACTTGGAAGGCGAAGAGGTAGGGCAGGCCTCGGCGGCCGAGTTTGCCGGCCGGTCCGCGTTCGATGATCGCGTGGCGGTGTTTCCACATCGCTTGTTGGGTTCCGTAGCTCCAGCGGTAGCGCTGGCGCCAGAGCTGCCCGAGGTTGGCAGGTGCTTCGGTCCAGGCTCGGGCTGCCGGTTGATAGCGCACTTGCCAGCCGGATCGGCAGATGGCCATGGTGAGGTCGGTGTCTTCGGCGAGGGTGTCGGCGCTGATGCCGCCGACATCGCGCAGCGTCTGGCGACGGAAGGCACCGATGGCGCCGGGGATGGTCGGCATACAGTGCAGGACATCGAACATGCGGCGGTCGAGGTTGAATCCGATGACGTACTCGATGTGTTGCCACTTGCCTAGCAGGCCACCCCGGTTGCCTACTTTGGTGTTGCCTGAGACCGCTCCGACGGCGGGATCAGTAAACGGTGCGATCAGGGCGGCCAGGGTGCTGGTCTCGAACACGGTGTCGCCGTCGACGAGCACCAGCAGGTCGTGACGAGCGGCAGCGATTCCCGCGTTCAGGGCTGCTGGTTTGCCGGCGTTGGACTGCCGCAGGAGTTGCAGCCGCGGATCGGCGATGGCGTGAACGGCGGCCGCGGTCTCATCGGTCGAGCCGTCATCGACCACGATGACCTCGAACTGTGGGTAATCACTGGCTAGCAGTGAACGGACCGACGCTGTGATCCCAATCGCCTCGTTGTAGGCGGGCACCACGATGCTGACCGGCGGTACGTCCCGCCGGTCCCACGCCGCGGTCACGGACGGCCGCCCGGCGTGGCGACGCGCGAACACGAGTAGTGCGAGCACCCGCAGCACCGACAACGCCCCGACGACCACGAAGAAGATCGACAGCAATCTCACTAACGCTTGAGACCCGCGTACCGCGGCGATGCTGACGCTGCCCCGCAGCCGGGTGTTCACCGATGCCGGTTGCCACGCGGGCGCCAGTCCGACGGACTCGGTGACGGTGCGGAATTGGTATCCGCGTTGCTTCAGCAGCGTAATGAGGCCAGGCAGGGCAGTCACGGTCGCCGAGCGGTCACCGCCGCCGTCGTGCATCATCACGATCGCGCCGTCCTCAGCGGCAGGGGTTGCCGCGGCGAGGATCGCTTCGGGCGTCACCCCGGATTTCCAGTCGTCGGTGTCTCGGTCGGCGAAGGTGACGAGGAAGGGGCCGGCGCGGGTGATCGCGCGCCAGTCGGAGTTGGTGATCTGGCTTGCTTGCGAGGAGTAGGGCAGACGCAGGAGGTCGGTTGTGTAACCGGTCGCTGCGGCGATGACCTGCTCGCTTTGTTGAATTTCGAGTCGTTCCCGCAGCCGCGATACCTGACCGAGATGCGGATGGGTAAAGGTGTGCACACCGATCTCGCCGCCGCCGCTGATGATGCGCCGCAGCAGGTCGGGGTGCCGCGCGACCTGGCTGCCGATGACAAAGAACGTGGCCGGAACGTGGTTGCGTTCCAGGATGTCCAGTATCTGGGCGGTGTAGGGCGACGGCCCGTCGTCGAAGGTCAGGGCGACCGTGCGGGCTGGTAATCGCCGTCCCGCCGTTGTGGGGTGCAGCCCGTCCAGGACTGGGCCGCCGTTCAGTACTGTCTGCGGAACGCCGGACCTAGAGTCACTGCCCGTCGTGGTGTGGTGCCCTTCCCCGTGCTGCCCGTCCAGGAAGTCGGCGACCAGCAGCATGAGCCCGATCACGAGCAGCGCGCTCAGCAGCAATACCCAATGTGAACGCGGATGCCGTGGGGCAGCCCCAGTCATTTCTGGGGGGACTTCGTCCGGCCCGGCGGCGTCACCGGTGGGCCAGGACTATGAACCACAGCCGAGACCGACGGCGACGGCGCCGCGCTGGCAGAAGCAGTAGCTACCGAACTCGACGGTCCAGCCGTCGAGGCAACATCCTGCGCGCTGCGCGCAGGTCCGGGCGTCGCGGGAGCGGACGGGGCCAGTGTGGTCAGCGGCGGCGCCGCCGCGCTCTGGCTGAATGTCGGCGGTCCGAAAGGGCTGGGATGCGCTGACGGGATGGCTGACGTAATGGCCGCCGTGGGCGACTGCCGTGCCAGGGTGGGCACATGTTTCGCGGCCTGGGCCTGATTAGGTAGCCGGGCCGGCGGACGGACCCCCGGCACCGGCACACCACCCAGCAGACTAAGCACCGCCGCGGCGACCAGCAGAGCACAGACGCCGACCCCGAGATAGGTCACCCGCCGGGCCACCCGCATTCGGCGACCAGACCCGTCAACAAAGACCGCCTCGGCAAGGCGTCGGCGATGGCGCCCCACAGCGCGGTCCCCGTCCACCTGAGCCATCATGCCAGCACTACCATCAGACGCTCCCCGCTCGGCACGTGCTGTCAACGGTCACCGGTCCCCGCGTCGCGTCCCGGGTTTTAGCACTAGCGGCCTGAGCTTTCCTTGCCGCGGTCATCTGTGGCAAGGAAGGACTCCCAAACGATGTTAGATGAGTGTATGGTCCCGAAGGAGTAATGGCGGTGCCTGCTTGGTGCCTTTTGTTGCGGCCTAATCGTCGAAGCTCTGGAGATCTCATGAAACGTCGCCGTGGGTGGGCCAGCGTCGGGGCCGCCGCGCTGTCACTGATCGCTGGGATTCTGGTCAACAGTTCGGCTGTTTCGGCGACGTCAGCGGCGGAGCTGCATAGCAAGAGAGTGTGTGCGGCCCCGGTGAGCGCCCACGCGGCCTGCGATGCGCATGTGCGGACCGACGCCCAGTTCCGGCCGCTGGCCACGACCAGCTACCAGTCCGGATACACACCGACGCAGCTGCGCACGGTCTACGCCGTCAACGGCCTGTCAAGCACCACGACCGTGGCTGTAGTAGACGCCTATGCGCACCCGAACGCGGCCAGCGACTTGGCCGCGTACCGGACCCAGTTCGGTCTCGGGACAGCCAACCTCACCCAGCTCAACCAAAACGGCGGCACCGCCCTGCCCGCCGGCAACGTGGGCTGGGGGCAAGAAGAAATGCTGGACCTGCAGATGGTCTCGGCGCTCTGCCCGTCCTGCCCCATCCTCTACATCGGCGCGAATTCCGCGTCCTTCAACGACCTCGGCCAGGCCGTCAACACCGCCGTGGCTCTCGGCGCCACAGTGGTGTCTAACTCCTACGGCGCTAAAGAATTCTCCACCGAATCGAACTACGCGAGCTTCTACAACCATCCCGGCGTGGCGATCACCGTGAGCTCCGGAGACGCAGGCTACGGCGTGCAAGTCCCGGCGGCATTCAACACGGTCACCGCAGTCGGGGGCACCAGCCTGACGCTGAACAGTGACAGCACCCGCAAGACCGAATCGGTGTGGAGCGGCGCGGGCAGTGGCTGCTCCGGCTACGTCAGCAAACCCGGCTGGCAACACGACACCAGCTGCACTCGGCGGACAGTGGCCGACGTGGCCGCCGTCGCGGACCCCAACACCGGCGTCGCCGTCTATGACACCTACGGCAGCACCGGCGGCGCGAACTGGTACGTCTTCGGCGGCACCAGCGTCGCCGCGCCCATCATCGCCGCCATCTACGCACTGTCCGGCAACACCGCCGCAATCCCCGCAGCACTCGCCTACGCCGCTCCCACCGGCTCCCTATACGACATCACCAGCGGCAGCAACGGAACCTGCGCACGCAGAAAACAGACCTCCAGCGCCTACCTCTGCACCGGCGTCACCGGATATGACGGTCCCACCGGCAACGGCACCCCCAACCGAACCGCCGCCTTCTAAGCCGACCAAGCGGGCCCATCCCCAGAACGGTCGTTCACTGATGACCGATGGTCGGTGTGGCGCTGCCGTGTTTGGCTATCGCTCACCATGCGTTCACTGAGTGTTCTGATGCTGGAAGCTCGGCTGACGGGCTGGCCTGAAACATTCGCGTCACCTCACATCACAAGGGAGATACGCGCGTGGTCAAGAAGAGCTTGTGCGCCGCGGCGGCCTTGATAGCGATCGGCGCGCAGATGGGCGCGGCGCAGGCTGACAGCGGCAAGCACGTCGGCAACGGTGCGGCGTTTACCTACTCGATTTTCGGAGATGCGCCGTACGGAACGACGCAGGGCGACACCGCCGAGCTGGCGGCCAGCCCACACTTCGTCTCGGCCGTGAACAGCGACCCGGCCTCCGAGGCCATCATCCACGTCGGAGACATCCACTCCGGTCAACAGTGGTGCACCGCCGCCTACGACAACGACGTCTTCACACTGTGGCAGGGCGGCACCCTCAGCGAAACCGCGCCCGATGGCAGCCAGATCACTTCTCCTGGTTTCACCAAGCCACTGGTGTACACCCCTGGTGACAACGAATGGTCCGACTGCCACAAGGTGAAAGTAAACAGCACCGGTGTCGTCACCGGCGGCGAAGGCGGCGGGCAGTACCAGGCGGCTACCGGCCAGATCAAGTACGTCGACAGCACCGGCGCTCTGAAGTACCCCTCCGACCCGACGTTCGCTGGCTACGCCGACTACGCCGGGGGCGACGGCAACGCCAACCTCGCGCTGGTGCGCTCGATCTTCTTCGCCAACCCGGGTCACACGCTCGGCAGCGGAACGCTGAACGTGACCACCCAAGCGCACGCCTACGACCCGGCCAATCCTTCGGATGCGCAGTTCGTCGAGAACGTCATGTGGGAAAATCACGGCCTCGTCTTCGTGACGCTCAACCTGCCCGGCGGTTCCAACGACAACGCCGACCCGGAATACGGCGCTCCACTCACCCTGGCGCAGGCGAACGAACGACTGGCACGTCAGGGGGCAAACCTGCGGTGGCTCGATGCGGCGTTCCAGCTGGCGAAAGCCGACGGCGCGGCCGGGCTCGTGATCGCCGCCCAGGCCGACATGTGGGACATCAGCGGTGGCGGCAGCCCGCAACACCTGACGAACTACAAACCCTACGTGCACAGCATCGCGACGCACACCACCGCCTTCGGGCACCCGGTCCTGCTGCTCAACGGCGACTCACACGTGTACCGCTCGGACAACCCCCTAATGCCCAACGCGCCTTGCACCGGCGACGCAGGCACCTGCGCCTCCTACAACTCCTACGACGCACAGCCGAACGGTTACAACGTGCCAAACTTCCATCGCATCGTCGTGCACGGCTCAACATTCCCACTCGAGTACCTCAACCTGACGATGTCACCCTCCGCGCACAGCGCGGCAACCGACACCGCGACCGGAGGAACGTTCGGCACCTTCAGCTGGACCCGCGTCACCGAGTAAGACTGGCGTCGAGGGGCGAGCATGGATCACGTGCTCGGCCCCCTCATGCGCCAACGGAACCTGAATCTGCTCCGGCGGCGTGTCCACATCACCGAGGCCGGACGAGCGTGTCTTCACGTCGCTGAAGGGGACGGTGCTACACAACCGGAACTGGCGGGGATCGGCCTTCGACCGCGCCGTTCGCGAGACCGGCCTCACCGGCCTGAGCCCGCATTCACTACGTCACACCGCGGCTCACTAACGACGCGACGAGCCTGGAAATGAACAACCCGCGGATTTCTGGAATCCAGTAAATCCGGGGGCCGGAGCTGTCTCAACCAGCGTGCGCTCGGCACAGCTGCCCGACGCAGACCCGCACTTCGACCTCAAATCGCCGTTGGGTGCTACGCAACAGCACCGACCCGAGGCAGGCAGCAACGCCGGGGCCGCGTTTCAACTTCTCGCATACAGCGATTCGGGCGTGTTACTGGCAACAGTGTTCTCCGTCGCGCGTGCTACGGGACAATTAACGTTCGGACCAAACTCGGGATACAAAGATGGCGGCCTCGTCGTTAACGACGCTTCATCCAACGCGGTCAAGGTGGTGCACACCGGCAACGGCGCGACGAGCTTTTACGCAAACACGGCCGATGTATTTGGGTTCGCCATCCCGGCCGGTGCATCAATCAAATGGACACCAGGAGGTGTGCCCTCCAGCCAGACAACGTCCTTTACCGGACAGGTCAAACAGAACAACATCTCATCGACCGCCACCGACATCGTCGGAGCCCTGGGGGCAGGAACCAAAGGAATCGCACGCCCAACCGGAATCGTCCGCACAGGGCCGACAGCAGGCTCCCTGGCGCTCAGGTGGGCACAAGGAACATCGTCCGCGGTCCCGAGACCCTGTTTACCGACTCCTCTTTGAAACTAACGAAAGTCGGCTAAACACATACACAAGTCGACAGCGCATGAGTAGCCGCATGGAGTCCGGCGATCTCGTCGGCAAGATCGTCATTCAGCCATGAATGACGATGGCAATGAATGTGTAGCCGATCGGCCGCACAACCCCTCGATATTCGAAACTTGACACGATGCATCGTGAGGAGTCATCTTGTCCCTAAAGGGTAGAACAGCGATCGTCGGGTGGGAACGACGCCGTATTACAAGCGCGGGCAATCCTTCCCTCAGTCGAAGACTGAGTTGATTGCGTCCGGCATGGAACTCGAGGTTGTGTGGGACCACGTATCCGAAGACAGGACGGTCCCTCGTTTTCGGCCAACCGCGATCTGAACGGTCTCCGCAAACGGACAGACGACGACCTAGACCGATTGGTGGGTGTCAGGTGTGGACAATCTGAGAAGTCGACTCGCAGAGCGCACGGTGGTTGTCGTCGGCGCAAGCGCAGGCGGGATCGGTGGCGAAACGGCGGCACGTTGCGCCGCTGAAGGCGCCCGCGTCGTCATTGGCGATATCAATCTCGATGGCGCCAAAAGGCTCGTAGCTGCTTTACCGCCAGGACAAGCAACCGCCCTTTATGTCGATATCGCAGATGAGACATCAGTTCACGACTTCATGAGAGCCGCCGAGGAATGTTACGGACAGATCTCCGGGTTGGTCAACGTCGTTGCGCATAGTACGGACGGAGATTCGATACTTACGGACATCGATCCGTCGATTTTCGACCGGGTTATGCATGTCAATCTTCGAGGTTTCATGCTGACCTGTCGCGCCGCGATCCCAGCGATGCTACACGGGAGTGGAGGTAGCATCGTCAACATTGCTTCAATACGTGGCCTCCTCGGCACACCACGACTTGTCGCCTACAGTTGTTCGAAGGCCGCGATCATCGCTCTCACCCGCCATATTGCCACCCGGTGGGGTCCGGATAACGTCAGGGCGAACGTCATCGCTCCGGGGCTCGTAGTCACACCCATGCTACAAAAGCAGGTTGATTCGGGAGACATGGACGGAACCGATCTCCACGGAGGGATCCTTGTCCCGCGCGTTGGGCGACCACAAGATATTGCGGCTACCTGTGCGTTCCTTCTTTCCGAAGACGCCGGATACATCACAGGGCAGGTTCTCACCGTGGACGGCGGGGAGCTGGCACATTACTACAGGCCGTAACAGGCCTCTATCTCCGCGCTTGCCGTCCGTTAGAAGAACCTAACTGCATCGTGTCGTTTCCGGCTGGGCGTCGGCACAATCACACTCGCGGCAAAGGTGGCCGCTTCGGTCGAAGCCCCGAACAGGAATCCCGAACTTCTGGGAGAGCACCCAAGAGTTCGACAAGCTGAGGCGCGCCGAATGGGTCTACGGCGCTCACTGGCGAGCGAAAATCGCAGAGAAGAAGGCCGGGAAACCGAAGTCAGCGAGTTCAAGGCCAACAGGCGCGAATCCGACTCACGCCAAAACAGCGACAAACGAAAATGCGCTCTCGGCAGGGACGTTGTTTGACCACCCCTCGGACCTAGATCACTCGTCCTAGATCCGCGCCGCTCTAAACTTGCAATTAGGTCGCTGTCGTAGGAACAGCGGCATGTCGACGGAGACCTGGACTTGCGGTCGAGCTTCTCCTCGATAATGCGCGGGCGTCATCGGCATCACCACGGAGTGTCGGTCTCCCATCAGCCGGAAAGTCCGCCCGACCACATCCATCTGTCACAACTCCATTTTCCGACCCCGCTCCCACCGCCGGTAATCCGAACACCGCCGACGACGTTTCTGCGCCTGGATCAACGCCGCCCGAACGATCCGGAGATGCAGGTGTCGCACGAGTCGATCTACCGATCGCTGTTCGTGCAGACTCGCGGTGGGTTGCGCAAAGAACTCACCGCTCACCTGCGCACCAAGCGTGCGACTCGGCGTCCGGCGGGACACGTCAACCCGATGGGCGCGGTCTTCGCCCGAACATTCTTTGCTGGTCCAATCGCTCGCAGATCTGCTCGTCGAGTTGAGCGATCGCAGCGTCGATGACGGCGATCTGTTGCGCGAGCTGGGCGACGAGCTGCGCGCCCATCGACTCGGCCCGAAGCACGATGTGCTGAGCGCAGCCAAGACGACTTCGACGCGATCGCCGACCAGCTCAACACTCGGCCTCGACAGACACTCGGCTTCAAGACACCATCCGAAGCACTAGCCGAGGTGTTGCGTTGATCGCCTGAGCCCGCAGGCATGAGCGGATGTCGGGTGGGTTCGCATCGACCGAAACCTTTGCTAACTTCGCGGGTATGGCTTCGCTACCGCTCTCGAACTTTGCACTGCTCGTGCGAACGGACTTCTCAGACGAAAGCTCTTGGGATCGCCTATGTGCCGAGATTGTCGTCCCCAGCGAGGAGGGCTTCCTGGCGAACCTGAAGCTGGTGAGCGACGCGTCGTTCGCAGGCGTCGATTGGGAGGAAGTCAAGGCCGGCGTCCCACAGAACGAACACGGCTCGATGATCGTGCTTATTGCGGACGCGACGACTCTAGGCTCTCCCGATCATCCGGTCCTTGTCGTGGACCTGATGGACTTCCAGGGACAGTCCCTCGAACCGTTCCGATGCATCCCGTCCGAGCTCTGGGGTGTCGAGAACAACCTCAACATCGCGAACATGGACTGGGAAGATTTCGCCGGTGCGAGCGACGAGCACCGGGTATTCCGCGGCTTCTAGCCGAGCGGCTTACAACGATCATCGGCAACTCCGGGTGCCCGGCGAGCCCTGTCCTCGGCAGATGAGTGCGTCTTCTGCGGCGGCGCGCAATGGACGATGCGGAGATTTGGAACCGCGCCGTATGGGGCGGAGGCACCGAACCCGGCCCCGGTGACCGAGCCCTATCTGACCTCCTTCGCCTACACAGTCTCGCTATGAACTCGGGCCTGCTCGACGCCATCGAACCCTCGCGCGACAAAGAAGGACCACCGTTACTTGACGCACGGCCGGGTTGATGCCCTGGCCGTCGCGGCCGGCGACGAGAGGCTAGCTGTGTTGTTCCTCGCGTACACCGGTGTCCGGTTCGGGGAGATGGCCGGGCTGCGGGTACGGAACCTGAACCTGCTCCGGCGGCGCGCCCACATCACGGAAGCGGTGAGCGAGGTCGGCGGCCGGCTGATCTTCGACACCCCGAAGACCCACCCGAACCGCAGTGTGCCGATCCCGCGCTTCCTCGTCGACGAGCTCGCCGTGCACGTCGCCGGCAAAGGACCGGACGAGCATGTTTCACGTCGCCGAGGGGGACCGTGCTACGCAACCGGAACTGGCGGGGCTCCGGCGCGAACGTCAAGGTGGTGCAGCAGATGCTCGGCCACGCCTCGGCCACGATGACGATGGACTTGTACGGTCACCTGTTCGCCGATCAGCTGGACGACGTGGCCGATGCGATGGACGCCGCGCGGACTGCTGCGGACTTTTTGCGGACTAACGACGCGATGATCTTGGAAATGAACAACCCCCGGATTTCTGGAATCCAGTAAATCCGGGGGCCGGAGCTGTCTCAACCAGCGTGCACCTGAGTGAGCTACTTTCAAGCCCGCCAGAACACCTACAACGGGCATTACGGGTTGACTACGGCGCGTTACCCCCACTGGTGAAAAGGGGTTATTGCCTCGGATGGAGACCCGCAATTTTCGGTGACCGAGTCCGGCATGCAACCTAACCCTCTGACATCAGCCATCTAGGTACCGTTTGGAACACCTAAGAGCAAGATCACGGCTGCGGTGTTCTCGGCACCCACCACGTCTGATTGACGAGCACGCTGGCTTGCTCATCGAGTTCGCGTGGCGGTTCCGTCTTTCCTCTGTAGACCCGGCTGGTGAGTTCGACGAATAGGTGCGGGTGCCTCGCCAGGGCTCGGCCGAGCGCTGGCGCTCCGCGGTGATGCTCGAGCAGGCGGTGGTAAGCAAACTCGTACTTGGTTACTCTGCCATATTTCTAAGCAAGGTAATAGCCAACACGATCGAGCCAACAGATAGTACGACCACCCCAATCGATTTATCGAGGCCGGCTACCAACACCACAACGCCAATGATCATGAGCAATAGGGCCAAGACTAGGGTAGGGACACGCGCCATCGGCCATTCCCCGCAACGTCACGGCTCACATGAGTCCTCGTACGGATCCGACCAAGCGGCATCAACATAACCGTAAGCCGCGCCAACATATCCCGCGACTGCAAGGCCGCAAGCCCCGGCAGTACCAGCGATGCACACACCAAGACCTACGGTGCCAACGACCACACCTGTAATTACTACTACATCAGTGAGCCAATCTGGAAAGAATCCTTCCCCTGTTGGGTCGATGTTGTTGATGGGGTCATCGCCCGGCGGTGTCGGACTCCGTCGATTCCCGAATCAGCATCCCGTAATTCGGGCCGCGGGCTGCATCGACCCCTAGAACTCAAGAATCCGGACCAGAGTCGCCGATCTACGGACAATTCCGCAAAATCATTCATATGGTCGGCCTCAAATCGATGAGTCTTCACTTTAATAGGGCTTCTGCTGCCCCTTGGGAGCTGGCGATCGCCCTGATGACCGAAGAGCAAGGACTACTCCACACACGGTCAAAAAGACGATCACCTGTACGGCGATGTTGACGATCGCCGGCTCAATGGAGGCATGGAGTGCATCGCGATACGTCGTCTTCTGGAATTCTTCGGGGTAGCCACGCCAGACTGAATGAAAAGCGCTAGCAGGGAAAGTAACTATATTCGTGTATAGGAACGGTGAAAAAGTGTCGGTGAAGGTGCCCCGCGAGATCTTGTCGACCTCGATACGGTACTCCAATGCTAACACTAGGGCTGAAACAGTGGCATATCCTACTGTTAGCCCAGCGAGGACTCCTAAGGCGCGACGGCGTAGACGATTCCGTGTTCTTGTGTGAATCACTTTAGCCTCTTTGTTTGTCGGCTGGGATGGACGCACTTTGCGGACAGACCACTTTGTCATCCCGGAACTCCGTAATACTGGCGCAAGGAGTTCGCGGCGATCGCCGCCCAGTATGCATGGGCCGTACTTTGACACGTCTTCCTGTTTATGAAACTACGGCCTTTGCAATCCGAGGACATATCCGAGAGAAAAAGCCCGTCCACTGCTATACGAGCAGCCCCACCCATCCTGAAGAACCGCAATAAATCGTGGGTGTCGCAGGCATTCTTAAAGTTCCACGCCCAACCCGTGTCGGGCGACTTGCTGCAATGATCGCCATTAACTCTCATGGCACGCATTCCCGCCTTCGTCATCGCGAATCGGGCATCCCCACCTCGGCGGCGCAGCCAGGAAATGAACCCCGTCGGATACGGCTCAGAGGTTGTCAGGACAAGCATAATGCACGCCGTCGTGCGATCGTTACACAGCCCGCTGAGGTCGAATTGGTCGGTCGGATTGAGGACATAGGCGTAGGGGTTGTCGGTGCCACCAGGGATGGAATCAACGCTAAGAAAGCGTCCCGTCGCGGGGTTGTAGAGGCGGACTCCCATGAGGGTGAGTAGTCCGAGGTCGTCACCGGAACGTTGTTTGGATCCGAGCCAGCCGTAGCGGCGGGCTTGCCCGTCGGCGGGGTTGCCGTACTCATCGAAGTCGACCCCCAACAACGACAATCGCTAAAGCCCTAAAGGTTTGCGACGACGGGAGTCACGAGTGGCTCGGATCCGGGGACCAAGATGTTGAACGCAAAGTATCGCGGAGGCGGTCAATAGGGCGAAAACGGTTGTAACCGCCAAGGGAGGAAGGATGGGGGAAGGGCCCATGGTGACGAGAGCCAATACAAACTCGCTGAGCCAGGCACCGACAAAGGCGCCTACGAAACCCCTCATGGCGCCATCGTGCCACCGCTCACCAGAATCGGCTCATCCGGACGGCCGCGCCGGCGCGAACAGACGACGTAGCGGACCAGGTCGCCTTGCGGATCGACTACCACCACGCCGCGGTCAGCGGCGATGTCTTGGGCGATCAGGTTGCCGAGCAGCACACTTTTGCCTGAGCCGATGGGGCCAAGCACCTGTGTATGTCGTGGCAGATCGCGTCGCGGCCATCGACCCGCGAGATCATAAGCAGAACAAGGCAGCCGAAATCTGGACCGCCTCGTACATCCGCCACATCCGGTCGCAACGACCGAAACGGCGTACGCACCCTCCAAAAACACGAACACACGCCTTTCAACACCATGGAGGTTTGAAAGAAGCGTCTCTGGTGCGCTCGGCAGGATTCGAACCTGCAACCTCTTGATCCGTAGTCAAGTGCTCTATCCGTTGAGCTACGAGCGCAATGTCGACCGATGGGTGAGTCTAGCGGGCCGTTAGGGCGCCCCCTAATCGGCCCAAACTCGTCGACCGGCCCGGTCGACGAACTCCAGCGGAGGCTCCGGGATTCGAACCCGGGATGGGCTTGAGACCCAAACCGCATTAGCAGTGCGGCGCCATAGACCGGACTAGGCGAAGCCTCCTCTTGACGTCACCGATGTTCCGGCAACCCCAGCCGCACAGCCTACTGCCCCGTCCGGCCACTGATCAAAGCGGTTGTCGACCGCGCGTGACACCAGCGTTCAGGCCCGTCCGAGCAGTCGCTTCAGACGATGGGGACGGGTGATGAAAGCTTCGGCCTCGAGGGCTGCCACGGCGATCCGGGGCAGATCGCGGGTCGCGGGGTAGGACAGAAACCGCGGTTCCCAATCCGGGCGGAACTTGACGTTGAAGCGGTACAAGGTCTCGATCTGCCACCATCGCGAGGCGAACACCAACGTCCAGCGCCAGGCCCGCAGCACCGGTCCGGCCCCGATCTTCTCGCCTCGTTCGATCGCATCGCGGAAGACCGCGAAGTTCAGCGAGATTCGGGTGACGCCCAGCGTGGCGGCCCGTTGAATGACCTCGACGATCATGAACTCGTTCAGGCCGTTGTCGGCCGAGCGATCCCGGCGCATCAGGTCCAACGACAACCCGTCCGGACCCCACGGTACGAAGTGCAGCATGCCGCGCAGGACACCGTTCTGGCTGGCGGTGGCCACCACGCATTGCCCGTCGGCTGGGTCTCCGAGACGGGACAGGGCCATCGAGAACCCGCGTTCGACCGCGTCGCCACGCCAGCTCGCGGCTAGTCGATTCAGCGAGACGAGCTCCGACGCGGCGATGGCGTCCACTCGCCGGATTTCCACCTCGTACCCGGCTCGCTCCACCCGCGTACAGGCTTGGCGCACGCTGCGCATCGGACGGCCTTCGAGCGTGAACTCCGCCACGCAGATGATGGCCTCGTCGCCGAGTTCGATCGCGGACAGGTCGGCCTCCCGCTGGAACACGGTGGCTCCAAGTTCACTGCAGCCGATGACCGCCGGCACCCAGCCGTACTCCTCAACCTGGCGCAGATACTCGTGGATTGCGCCCGGCCACGCCTCCGGATCCCCGATCGGATCGCCGGAGACCAAGAAGACCCCCTGCACTACCCGTCCGGTGATGGCCGCCTTACCGGTCGGCGACCAGACGACTCTCTTCTCGCGCCGCAAGGCGAAATAGGCCAGCGAGTCACGGTGGCCCTGCTTGGCCAGCAGGTCTCGTAGCCGCACCTCGTCCGAAGGGGTGAGACCGCCCAGCGGTTCAGCCGGACGAAAGACCAGCAACACCACGACGACCAACGTCAACAGCGAGAACGCACCCAGCGTGCCGTGCACGATGTCCTGATATCGCTCGTGCGCCGGCGAATACCGCACCGGCCCGTCGATACCGAGCAGCCCCCACAGAACCTCCTGCATCTTGTCCCAGAAGGACTGCTCACCCACCAGGCGATCACCCGCACCGACGGTCAGCAACAACATGCCCCAGCAGATGGCGACAGCGATGAACTGCACCGCAATTTTCAGGGCGACCCAACGCGAGATGGGATCCGGTTTCGCTCGGAATTGATTGCCGGTCGTAGCCAGCAGGACGAAGCAGAGAAAGCTGATCCCACCGGCGAGGAAGGACTCGTTGCCGACATGGCCGAGGACCAGCAGCGCGTAGATCACCAGGGCCGCGACCCAGGCCCGGCGCTTGCGGCGGCGCAGCATCGAACCGAGGCGCCAGAGCAGCAGGCCGGACACGGCGACCACCGACACCGCACCGGCCGACAGCGCCACCGGCAGCAGGTCATCGATCTGCGACAGCCGATGCCGTTCCCGAGGGATCAGGGCCACGATCAGGTTGAAGACACCAGTGAGGGACGTGAGGGTGGCCACCACACCGGGCACCCGATCGCGATAGCGCGAGAGCAGGATTTTCATGGGCTCCGGACGCTGATCGCCGGCAGGATGAAACCGTCCACCATCCGGGCCAGGTCGGCCTTGGTCGGCACTTCGCGCCGGATCAGGATGCGATGTATGAGAGCACCGGCCAGGATGTCGGGCACCAGATCGTCCACCGCATCCGGACGGACCTCACCCCGAGCCACACCCCGTTCGAGCAGTCGAATCACGGCAACCTTGCGCGGATCGAAGAATTCGCACTGGAACATCCCCGAGAAACTCGCGTCGCGCAGCGACTCACTCATCACCGACCGGACGGCGTCGCCTTCAGCGCTGCACATCAGGCGCGACACTTCGGCCATCAGGTCCAGCAGGGCGTCGCGGGTGCTGACCGA